>JADMIO011367008.1_pt1 | contig 104999 bp, 90 predicted proteins | sample 8958161 | NCBI WGS metagenome assembly JADMIO01 (sample SAMN16585339, study PRJNA669376) | soil metagenome | isolation source: Crop rotation soil | place: USA: Cullars Rotation, Alabama | collected 2011 | reverse complement strand
GCCGCGACTTCAAGTCACGTGAATTCCAAGCTTCGGATCCCACTGTGCTGGAAAGACAGGATCCGGCCGGCGCCGCGCCTGGATCGGTCTACCGCATCGGCGATTTCGAGCTGGCCTCACGTCTTTCCTTCTTTCTCTGGTCGAGCATCCCCGACGATGAGTTGCTGAATGTGGCGGCCGCGGGGACGCTGCGCCGACCGGAAGTCCTCCGCCGGCAGGTGACACGCATGCTCGCCGATGAGCGCAGCCGGTCGCTGGTGACCAATTTCGCCGCCCAGTGGCTGTTCCTGCGCGACGTCGAAACCAAGGAACCGGACGTGTACCTGTTCCGCGATTTCGACGAGGGTGTGCGCGCGGCGTTCGCACGGGAAACCGAGTTGTTCCTCGACAGCATCCTGCGCCCGTCGGCTGACGCTCAGGGTCCCCAGCAGTCGGGCGAGTCGCGTGGGAACCGCAGCGTCCTGGCCCTCTTGACGGCCGACTATACGTTCCTGAACGAACCGCTCGCCCGGCATTACGGCATTCCGCACGTCACCGGCAGCCATTTCCGCCGCGTGACGCTACCCAAGGGAAGTCCGCGTCGCGGTTTGCTGGGCCACGGCAGCATCCTGTCGATCACCTCGTACAGCACGCGCACGTCGGCGGTGTTACGGGGTAAATACGTGCTCGAAAATCTGCTGGCGTCGCCCCCGCCACCACCACCGGCAGATGTGCCGTCGCTCGACACGGAGCGGTCGGGAAAACCATTGTCGATGAAGGAAGCGATGCAGCTGCATCGTGCGAGTGCGGCGTGCGCCGGATGCCACGCAAAGATGGATCCGATCGGGTTTGCGCTCGAGAATTTCGACGCACTCGGCCGCTATCGCGCGGAGGAGAACGGACGGCCGATCGAGGTCGCAAGCGCGTTGCCGGACGGGACGATGGTCGACGGCGTCGAGGGCGTGCGGCAACTGGTGCTGCGCGACCCGGCGGTCTTCGTCGAAGCGCTCACCGGCAAGCTGTTGATGTACGCGCTGACACGAAACGTCCAGCATTACGATCAGCCAGCCATCCGGGTGATTGCCCGCGATTCAGCGCGTCAGGACTACACCTTCGCTTCGCTGGTGCTCGGCGTGGTCAACAGCGTACCGTTTCAGAGCCGGACGGCCCAGACGCCGAAATAGATGACGCCCGAGGAGACCGCATGACATTCCTCACCCGAAAAACACTGACCCGCCGCACCATGCTGAAGGGGATGGGGGCCAGCGTTGCGCTGCCGCTGCTCGACGCGATGATGCCCGGGCTGGCCGCTCAGGCGACCGGATCGAAGGCGGCACCGATGCGGCTCGGGTTTGTCTATGCGGCCCACGGCGTCATCCATTCGGAGTGGAAGCCGCGGCAGACCGGCCGCCAGTACGACCTGACGCCGAACCTGAAGCCGCTTGAAGGTGTGCGCGACCACTTCAACATCTTCACCAACCTGTCCCACCTCGAAGCCGACAGCAAAGGCGACGGCAGCGGCGACCATAACCGGGCTGCCGGCGCGTGGCTCACGGGCGTGCATGCCTACGACCGCACGCGGCCCGGCGCCGAGATCCGCCTCGCGACGTCGGTCGATCAGATCGCCGCCAGGCATCTGGGCAAAGACAGCCGGGTGCTCTCGGTGGAAATGACGCTCGATCCGGCGACGCAGGGGGCCTGCGATTCCGGCGACTGCTTCTACGTGAACACGGTCTCGTGGCGCAGCGAGACGACGCCCAACATGCCCGAGATCCACCCGCGCGTCATCTTCGAGCGCCTGTTCGGCGACGGCGGCACCGCCGAGGAGCGCCGCGCGCTCAGCCGGAAGCAGGGCAGCATCCTCGACTCGGTGCTCGAGGAAACACGCGCGCTCACGGCAACACTCAGCGGCTCCGACAACTCGAAGGTCCGCGAGTACCTGGAGTCGGTGCGCGAAGTGGAGCAGCGCATTCAGCACGCCGAATCCAGCCTCGAGGAATCCGTCGAGCTGCCCGATCGTCCGATTGGCATTCCGGCCAGCTTCGAAGCGTACGCGCAGCTGATGTTCGACCTGCAGTTGCTGGCCTTCCGCAGCGACATTACGCGCGTGTTCTCACTGATCATGGCGCGTGAGCTGAGTGGTCGCTCCTACGGCCAGATCGGCGTATCGGGCAGCCATCACCTGATCTCGCATCATCGTGAGGACGCCCAGCTCAAGTCGCAGAAGGCCCGTATCGATACGCACCACATGCGCCTGCTGAACTACTTCCTCGAGCGTATGCGCGACACACCGGACGGCGATGGTTCGCTGCTCGACCATAGCGCCATCCTGTTCGGCAGCGGCCTCGGCGACGGAAACCTGCATCGTCACAACGACCTGCCCGTCCTCGTGGCGGGCAAGCTGCACGGCAGGTTTCAGACGGGTTACAGCTTCGACCACACACCGGACACGCCGATGGCCAACCTGCTCGTGACGATGCTCGATCACGTCGGGGTGCCGATTGCGAAGGTGGGCGACAGCACCGGGCAGTTGCTGCTCGACTACCAGCGCGCCGACGCGTCCCGCGCGCGAGGCTGATCTCGGAGTCCGGATTTATGCGATTCACTCAAGTGTTCTCGACGGTTCGTTGCGCCAGCGTTGCGCTCGGATTGGCGTGCGGCTCGGCGCTGCTCGGCGCTGACGGCCCCGGGCTGGTCGACGCTGCGAAGAACGGCGATCTGGCCGCAGTGCGCTCGCTCCTCAAAGGCGGCGCCGACCCGAACGAGACGGCACCGGATGGCTCGACCGCCGTGCACTGGGCAGTCCACCGCGACCATCTGGTGATGCTGAACGCGCTGCTCGCTGCCGGCGCGAAGCCCGATCTGGTCACCCGATATCGCGTCGCCCCGTTGACGCTGGCCGCCCAGAATGGCGACGCCGCGATCGTCGAGCGTCTGCTGAATGCCGGGGCCAGTCCTGATACCGTGTCGGAGGAAGGACAGACGGCGCTGATGACGGCGGCGCGCAACGGCAGCGTCACTGTGATGCGTGCACTGCTGAAGCGCGGCGCGCGCGTCGGGCTGACGGAATCGTTCCGCGGGCAGTCGGCGTTGATGTTCGCCGCCGGTGAAGGCAACACCGACGCCGCCAGGCTGTTGCTCGAGTCCGGCGCCACGCTGAACGAGCGCTCGAAGGGCGGCTATTCGCCGCTGCTCTTCGCCGTGCGCAACAACCAGCAGGAGACAGCCAGGTTTCTGTTGGCACAAGGCGCCAACGTCAACGACAAGATTCCTGACGGCACCTCGGCGCTCAGCCTGGCCATCCTCAACGCCGATTTCGATCTGGCGGCGATGCTGCTGGACGCCGGCGCCGATCCGAACGTGCCCGATCAGCGCGGTCATCCGCTCCACGTCGTCGTCTGGCTGCACCAGCCTGGGGCACCACCCGATTTCGCCATGAATGGCGAGGATCCGCAACCGGTCCCGCGTCCGCGCGGCAAGCTGTCGCACCTGGACATGGCGAAGAAGCTGCTGGCGAAGGGCGCCGACCCGAATGTCGCAATCACCTGGGGCGATCGCCGCTTCAACACCGGCGGGCTGGCGCGCAACCCGCCCAGCCTGAACATCGGACGGCACTACCTGACCTATCAGGGCGCCACACCGTTTTATCTGGCGGCTCGCAACGGTGACGAACCGATGATGCGCGTTCTCGTCGCCGGAGGCGCCGATCCCGTGCGCTCCAACCGGTTCGGCGTCACGCCATTGATGGCGGCTGCCTGCCTCGACTACTACGAAGGCGAGACTGCCGGACCCTTCTCGGGCGTTCCGGAATCGCAACGCCTGGAAGCCGTCAAGCTCGCGCTCGCGCTGGGCAACCCTATCAACGCGCGGACCACCTTCGGCGAGTACAAGATGATCGGCACGCCGGCGGACACGTTGCTGCGCTATCCGGACAACTTTCAGGAACTGCTCGATCTGGGTACGGGTGACCCGCGCTTCGCCGAGATGACGGCGCTGCACGGTGCGGTCAACTGCAACCAGCCGTCAATCGTCAAATACCTGATCGATCGCGGCGCCGAGGTGAATGCGCGAAACCGGCTCGGGTGGACGCCACTCATGATCGCGGGCGGTCTCTACATCGCGAATGCGCATAAGATCTCTCCCGCGTCGGCCCAAATCCTGCGCGAAGCACTGGCCGCGCAAGGCATCAAGGAGCTCGGTCCATGATACGCACGGCATACGGCATCGCTCTCCTGTTCGCGCTCGGCAGCGTCGGCCTCGTGGCGCAGGGCCCCCAGAGCCCGCAGGGAGCTCGTGGCGGCGGTCGTGGTCCGGCGGCTGGCCAGACGGTCGAGAAGATTCGCGAGCTGAAGACGAACCTCTACATGATCACCGGTGGCGGGGCCAACACCCTGGTCCGCGTCACACCCGACGGCATCATCGTCGTCGACACGAAGAACCCGAGCGACATGAACTACATGCGTCTCGTGGAGGAGATCACCTCCGTGTCGAAGGCGCCGGTGAAGATCGTCCTCAACACCCATCACCATCCCGACCACGTCGGCAACAACCAGAAGTTCATCGACGCCGGCGCACAGGTCGTGGCGCTCGAGGCACTCAAGACGCTGATGGCGAGCGACACGCGGACGAAGGACATTCCGGGACGGCCGACCAGGACGTTTGCCAAGGATGACGTGATCAAGCTCGGTGGCGCCGAGGTGCGCGCCTACTCGTTCGGGCGCGGGCATACCGGCGACGACACGATGGTCTACTTCCCCGATGCGAAGGTCGTGATGGTCAGCGACCAGATCACCGATGCGGCACCGATCGTCGACTTTGCCAACGGCGGCAGCGCGGTGGAGTGGACGAAGATCCTGGACGGCGTGCTGAAGCTCGATTTCGAGATGGCGATCCCCGGACGAGGCGAGCCAAAGACGCGCGCCGACGTTCAGGCGTTCCGCGACAAGTTCGCGACCTTCGTCACGCGCGCCGCCGATGCGATCAAGGCCGGCGCGACGCGAGAGACACTGGCCATGCAGGTGAAAACCGACGACCTCGGGTGGACCTTTCAGCCCGCCTTCTACGGGTCGCTGTTCGACGAGCTGAAGAAATAGCCGGGCCCATCGGGCCCGGCCAGTCGATCCAGATCAGGACGCGCCTACTTACCGTCGAGGACTGACAGGAAGTTCTCCAGCACCCACAGGCCAGACTCCTGCTGACCGACGCTGGCAACGCTGGTATACGCGATCTGGCGCTTGTCTGGATGAACCGTCCAGTTGCCGGGAACACGTAGATCGGCAGAAACGAAGTCCAGCTTGGTCGCCTTGCCGTCCATCGCGACTTGCCACACTTCATCACTCGTGTCGTTCGCTCTGAACAGCACTGATCGGCTATCCGGCGTCCAGCTCAGGAACGCAAGGTTCGTTCGCGGCAACGGCACCTCACGCGGCGCGGTGCCGTCAACCGGAACGATCAACATCATTCTTCCGGTGGTGGCCTGCGCCAAGTGCTGCGCAAAGTAGCGTCCGTCCGGTGAAAGCTGAAAGCCTGGGCCGAGCGGACGCCGAATCACCTCTCGCTCCGCTCCAGATGCAAGATTGCGAGCGACGATTCGGACCTCGCCCGAACCCGCCGGGGTCGCAGGCTGCGGCTGGCGGAAATAGAGGGTGGTGCCGTCGGGCGAAACTGCCACATTCATCCCGTTGGCGATTCTCGTCGCTTCTCCAGTCGCTGCGTCTATCCGGAACACGCCAGGATCGCGAGCATCCCCGACCTGCGCGACGAGCAGAGATTTGCCATCGGGATGCCATTTGACGCCGCCGTTGATGGCGAACGTCAGCGGAAACGCGCGGCTACCGCCCGTCTCCAACGACCGAACAATGATGCTCGCGCGCTGACCATCGGGATCCAGCAGACGATAGGCGAGAAACTTGCCGTCGCGAGACCATCCGGGTCCATCAACGGAGCCACGCCGCTCCTCATGCACCAGCGCCGACGGAGACGCCGCCTGCCCTCGCTCGAAGTCGAATGCCACGATCCTGATGTCCGTCGCATTCGTCGACGCACTCTGAGCCGGACGATAGAAGAGGGCGCCAGCGCTGCTCACGCCGAAGGGAATCACCGATCCCCATTCCTTCTCGAGCAACCGTGGCACACCCTGCGGCTGTCCGTTTACGAGCAGCTGCGCATAGAGGGCCTGCGATCCGGTGTTGCGGTTGCTGCTGAAGATAAGATACCGGCTGTCTGGCGACCAACCCATGACGCGGTCGTCGGCCGGATGCTCCAGCCGTGGCGTCTGCTGCCCGCTCTCGGTCGCAATCACCACCAGGTCGCGCTGGATATTGCCGGACTCGACCGCGACATCGGTCGCAACGTACTTGCCGTCTGGAGACACGAGGACCGAGTTATTGACACCAGCGAACGCCTTCAAATCTCGGTACGAACCGTCAGCGACAGAAACGATACCAACGTGGCGCGTCTGATCGTCGCGGATCACGCCCACGACAATCGACTTGCCGTCCGGCGTCCACCCCCAGGGTTGAATCAAACGCTCTGAGAACACCGTCCGAGACTTCGGAATACCGCCCTGCTGCAAGTCGATGACACGAAGTTCAGTACGGGTCAGCGGTGTTCCTGACGCCGCGAACACAAGCTGCTTGCCGTCGCGAGAGAACGTTCCAAATGCGGCGTCCGCGTATCCCCGCTCTTTCGGCGTCCCTGTCACAGGACGCATCTGCCCTGTCCTCAGGTCTCGAATCAGGAGCACGCCGTCGTCGCCGGCGATTGAAAGATAGCGGCCGTCTGCGGAAATGCGACTGGTGGTTGGCAGCTGCTTCGCGAATTCGACCTCGTGCTTGCTCCGAACCAGGTGTGGAGTAGCGGACGGGCTTCCGAGGTACGCACGCGCGGCCGCGACGGCCGCCGTCTGCTCGGGGAACTCGCGCACGACGCGCTCGTAGACCTTCCGCGCTTCCGCGTCACCGAGCTTGGCGCGAATGCCCGCAATTCGCAGTACCGCCTGCGCGGCAAGCGCACGGTCACTGCCTTTCGCAATCCGCTCGTAGTCTTTGATCGCGCCCGGCAGGTCCCCCTTGGCAAGTTCCTTCTGTTCGGCGGCCTTGAATTCCACTTCAGCGCTGCGCGACTGCGCGCCGAGCGAAACAGCACTCGCGAGAGCAAGGGCAAGGACGACGGTCGCCAGAATCCGTTGTGTCCGCATCGTTCCAACCTCCGCACAGCAGGCTACGGGCCGTGCGTCAGCTGTCATGAGCCGGTGTGTCACGGCTCGGTCACGCCATCGCCATCGAAGCGGTAGCCGAGTCCACGCAGCGACAGAAGGTAACGAGGGCGCTCGGGATTCGGCTCGATCTTCTTCCGGATGTTCGTCACCTGGTTGTCCACCACTCGATCGGTGACGTTCGTGCCTGCACCCCAGACTTCGTCCAGTAGCTGCGACCTCGTCAGCACTCGCCCCTGCCGACGCACGAAGGCTGAGAGCAGCTTGAATTCCAAGGCCGAGAGATCGATCACCTTGCCGGCGCGGCGCAGCTCGCAGCGAACGAAATCGAGCTCGGCATCGCCGAAGTGCACCACATCGGCGTCCGACGCCGCGCTGCGACGGAGGTGCGCTTTCACCCGTGCACGCAGTTCACGCGGACTGTACGGCTTGGTCACGTAGTCGTCGGCGCCAAGCTCGAGGCCGAGCACTTTTTCGGCCTCCTGCGACTTGGCAGTCAGAAGGATGATCGGAGTGTTCACGCCTGCGCGCCTGACCTGACGACAGACCTCGAAGCCGTCCTGCTGCGGCAGCATGACGTCGAGGAGGATCAGATCGAATTCCCGCGACAGTGCGCGACGGGTTGCCGTCACGCCGTCGGACGCGACCTCGGTTGCATACCCCTCGCCACGCAGGTCGTCGTTGAGCGCCAGCGCAATGCTCGGCTCGTCTTCCACAACGAGGATGCGTTTCATGCCTGGACTCTCATGCCTGATCCACGGGTAACAGGATGGTGAACCGGGATCCGCGCGATGGCTCGCTGACGAGTTCCAGACGTCCGCCGTGCGCCCGCACGATCTGTTCTGCCATCGCCAGCCCGATTCCCGTGCCTTTCACGTTCATCGACTGTGCGGCCGCGCCGCGTACGAACTTTCGAAAGACCTTGCGTTGTTCGTCCTTGCCGATGCCAGCGCCCTGATCCTCGACCGAAATGCCGGTGAAGGCGCCCTGTGCCTGGACAGAGACGCGAACAGGGCAGACGTCCGGCGAGTACTTGATAGCGTTGTCCACGAGGTTGCGAAGTGCGAGCGCCAGCGCATCGCGATCGGCGCGAATCGGCGAGGGCGTCGACGACGCATCCAGGACGACACGCGGTGAAGCAACTTCCTCTACAACCTGCCGGGCAAGGTCGGCGGCCGTGGTGGTCTCCATCTGGTATGTTCGTCGTCCCGATTCGATGCGCCCGAAATCCAGCACGTTTTCAACCATGCCGTGCAACCGCCGCATTTCCTTGGCAAGGGCGGCGTAGTACAACGCCTGACGCTCCGGCGAAACGCCGCCTCGTTCCAGCAGCTCTGTCAGATGGCGCATCGCCGTGATCGGGGTCCGGAATTCGTGCGAGACGGTGGCCACAAACTCGGACTGCAACGTGGCAACACTGAGTTCTCTGCTCACTGCCCGGAATCCCACATATCCGGCGGCAGCCACGACGACCAGCACGATGAGGAGCCCGGCGATGTACAGTCGACGGCTCGACGCGGAAACCTGCGAGACGGCCAGGGGATCACCAAACGCGGCCCGCACAGTCCACGGGAGCCCGGTAGGGGCGACTGTCTTGGCCATTTGCATACCAGCTAGTCGGCCTCCCCAAATCGTGCGGCCCTGTTCATCGTCGACGCTGAATCGAACCGAATCACCCTGCCCCGTCGGACCCAGCAGGGTGTCGATTGATCCGAGGATCGCGACAAGTCGTTCCCCTTGGGTCCGCCACGCCGACATGAACGTCCCGTGCTCACCTGCCCAGGTTTTGCGGCCGGTACCTGATTGGCGCCAGATCGGCAGGAACGCTTCCGCCGCCTGAGACGCGGCGATCAGGGGGGCGTCGAACGCCGCGACGTCGAACCCGACAAGCTCGCGCGAGTACTCGAACTCTTTGAAATCAACGACGTACTCACTGGCGGCGAGCGCCTCGCGAATCCGGCTTGCCTCGTGTGTGGCCGCTTGCGGGTTGGAAGTGGCCGTGAACAGATCGATTCGCTCACGTCGTGCCAGGAACTCCGCCGGCGAGCCGAAGACCTGCGTGCCGCCCAGCGCTGCCAACTCGTCATATGTGGCAAGCGCCGCTCGGACGTCCCCTTGATTGCGAAGGACGCGCGCCAGTCGTGCAAGGGCTTCCGCACGAATCTCGTTGTTTGGCGAGGAGGTCAGTGCGCGATAGGCCGTGGCTGCTGTGGTCGGCTGCGGGCCTCTGAATTCAACAGCGTCTGCACGCGCGAACAGCTCTGGCGGGACCTGAGAAGCGCGAGGTCCCAGCGGATAGTACGGCAGGTGAACACCCCGACGGCTCACCACGCCATTCGCGTCGAACTCGACGAGCGTTGTGCCGGCCGGCGTGTCGCTCCCCGTGAGTGTCCGTTCCCACTCCCCGAGTGCGCGCTCCAGGTCACCCGCAAATGCATCGGCGGCGTTCTGAAGCAGGTCCCGCTGTCGCTGGGCCTGGAACGTTTCGTCCATCTGCAGCAGGTGCCAGCCAAGCCATCCCAGCGCCGTCACCGGGATCGCCGACAGGAGGACGAACAGCAGCGCCAAGCGGCGGGGCCCGTGGGTCACGGCGCGATAGTTTACGTTGGGTATCACCTCCCAATCAGGCGTTTGTCACGCGTCTGTCAGGGCGTCGGTCAATCTGGTCGAACAACCTGTTCTTGTTTGCGACGCTGTGTCTGGATAGCATGTGACCAGTTTCGTGACGGAGCCGACTGACATGAACAGGCCGTATCGTTTCGTTTCGACGGGCGTTCGCCGAACGTCCGCGCTCATTCTGACGTGGGCTCTGATCGGAACCGGAGCAGGTTTTCGAGGCGGGAGCGCCTCCGTGTCGGCGCAGGCACCTGACCCGTGCGCATTGCTCATGACGTCGGAGATCGAGGACAGCTTCCGCGGCCCGGCACTCCGTTTCTGGCAAAAGAATCCGTTCGTGCAATCAACCACCAACCTCACGGTCGCCAACGGGGTCCCGAGCCCGAACGCCATCGGCGCCGCGAAGTGCCAGTACGCGTGGGGTGCCGGCACGGATCATTTCACGCTCGATGTCATCGTCAGCGACCCGTCCCGCGCGTATGTCCCCATAACCCCGGACGTGGTCAAGCAGCAACTGCAGACGATGGTGAAGACTGGAACCGCCGATGAGGCCATCACCAACGTCGGCGATATCGCGGTCTTTACGTCCGACTCGTACTACCTTGCGACGACAACCGCGTTCGTGAAGGGCCGAATACTCAGAGTGCAGCTCGATGGGTATGACGCGCGCGACAAGAAGGATGGCGTGATTCGGCTGTTGAAGTTGGCAGCGTCGCGGCTTCAGTAGTGAGCCGAACGCTGGGAGTGCTTGCCTGCGCCTTCTTCCTTTCCCGCGCGACGCTCGGCGCTCAAACGGTAGCGCCGGGATCTGCTGCAGCGCCCCCGGCATCGCCGGGTCGCATCGGCTTCGAGGTCGCCGGCGGACCCGCTTTCGAAGTGGCGACCGCTGGCGAACGTGAGTCCCAGTTCGCCGTGCTCGGCGTCCCGGCGATGACCATCAGGGTGCTCTCGTGGTTCGACTACGCCGTCGAGGGGCACCTCTCCCGCCACGTGACCCCGGAGTCGGGAAACGTCTTCGGCATTGTCCCGATCGCCTTTCGAGTCCATACGAAGGGGCGGACACAGGCACATGTCTCACTGGGTGCCGGGATCGTGTGGACGGATCTGGACGGAGTCCATGGACTGGACCAACGCCGGAACTACATCACGCAGCTGGGGGCGGGTGTCGCGAGAGTGCGTCCCAACGGTTCAGCGGTGTCGGTGGAAGGACGCTTCTTCCACCTGTCGAACCTCAATGGAGCCCCGCCGAACCTCGGGATGGAAGTGTTCACCGTGCTCGTAGGCTATAGGTTCCGGCGATAAGCATTCCTCCCGGACAGAGACACATGCTCACCAAATGGGTCACGGCAGATTCTCGAGGTCGGCGAGATCCTTGTGTCGTCCCGCGGCCCGCTTGTTGACCTTGAGATCGGCCAGCGATATCACCGGCACGCTCACCCCGCCGAGTTCAAAGTCCAGAGCTCGCGATCGACAAGCATCGAAGTGGACACCATCGATGCTCGTCATAATCTCAATGCGAAAGGGAGGAACGCCGAACCGGACGATACGGCGCGGATCGAGAAAGAGCGCCGGCTGGAGTTCAGGCAGGTCAAATCCGAACGCGCCGATCGCCTCCATCACACGCGCAGCGTTCTCGGGAGTGGCCGCAATCCAGACATCGAGGTCGGCTGTCGAACGTGGGTAGCCATGCAAGCCAACCGCATAGCCTCCGACGAGCAGATACTCAACGCGGCTCGCGTTGAGCAATCTCAAGAACTCTTTGAAGTCGTCCGTCAGCAGCGGCGCGTCCATAGGCGATTCTTCGCATGACTTCGATAGCGGCGAGACGCTCCATTGACGAGCGACTCCACCACCAGCGCCGATCGTCGGGTTCGTCATCCAACGATTGGACGACCATAGTCGAGCGATCGACCAGCGGTTCGTGGCGCGTCCGTTCCTGCACGACACCAGTATACGACCGGCGTCGATCGCGTGCGCCGACAGTGCCAGTCAAAGCGGAGGCTGGCTCTGACGCATCGGAAGGCCGATCGTCAGACGCTCGCCCGGAAGCAGTGCGATTCGACAATCGTCGTCGGTCCGAGATTCTGGAACGTCGCGGTGATTCTGGTTTCCACGAGCGTCCGGCCGTCGGCACACCCGCCTGCTTTCAGAGTTACCGCCACAGGAACGGAAACCGACGTCTCGCCGAACGCCCCGTTACCACGCTCGTAGGTGAGCTCATTGATCACTGCCGTATTGCCGCCGACCTCAACGCTGATGAAACCAGCGGTGAACCGGCCGCTGCCCGATAGCGGCGCCGTGAACGCGAAGACGCCCGGACTCGAGGTGTCGACGATGGCCGTTCCGCTCAACGAGCCGCCTGCAGCAGTCACCAGGACGCGGCCGCAGACGTCAGACTCCGAACACGTCGGGCTGGTCGAGCCTCCTCCGCTCCCAGTCTGAACCCGTCGCTCGGACGAGAACGAACCGGGGCCTGTGGGCGATCCGCTGCAGCCCGCAGCCGCGACGATGAGACCGGTAATCGCAACGGCCGCGCCCGTGCGGCAATAGGCAGAGAACAAGCGGCGCATACTCATGGTTGGACACTCAGCACGGGTTTGGGCCGATTATACCGGGACCGAACGCTTTGCCGTCCTGCCCCGTCGAACCTCCTGAACGCGCATCGTGCCCGACCAGTTTCCCGACGTGGCGGCCTTCGAGGCCCTGTCGTGATCCGTCAGCCATCCCGCTTGACACTGTGACCGGGTTGTCTGAGTATGGCGCCCATGAAGAAGCTTCCTGCTGTTGCCCTGCTCCTGACACTGGTGTCCGTCAATGCCTTCGGCCAGGCCGCTCCCGTTGTGGGCGTCGCCGATCCCGCGCCGCTGTTCACCGACAAGGATCCGGTTCTCCACAAGAACAAGCAGGCGGCGATGCATATCGTGATCGACCTGCTCACCTACGGGCACTGGAACGAAGCCGACAAGTGGCTGACCGAGCGCTACATCCAGCACAATCCCGGCTTCGCTTCGGGACGCGACACGGTGATGAAGGCGTTCGGAGCCCGCGGCGCCGGCCGTCCGATTCCCGCCGATCCGAAGGAATGGAGCACCAAGATCGTGGCCGTGACGACGCAGGGCAACGACATCGTGTGCGTGGCCTCAGTCAGCGTGCGGCCGGACCCGCGCAATCCGGGGCAGACCTACACCACCACCCACTTCGACATGTGGCGGTTCGTTGACGGCAAGGCTGACGAGCATTGGGACGAAGGTCAGATCAACGCCGCGCCTGCCGGTGGCGGACGCGGCGCCGGCGGGCCCGCTCCGGGCGGACCTCCGCCCGGAGGCAGGCAGTAGTCCTTAGTCCTTCCAGCCCGCGGGCGGGTTGCTGCCGCTCGCGATCTGGCGGGTCTTGTAGAGCCACTGGCCTTTGACTTTGACCCAGGTGGCGTACTCCTTCCCCTGCGTCGTGAATTTCATCGGCTCGCCCGCCTTCTCCTGACGGTACTCGGTGAAGATGACCTGCGACGTCGCCGTGTCGCCGCGCACGATGATCAGGGGATTCTCGATCGCGACGTTGAAAGCCAGCCTCTCGCGCGGCGGTGCGGCGGCGGCAGGAGCGCCGGCCGCAGGAGCCGCGCCGGCAGCAGCGGCGGCGCCAGCTGGAGGCGTTGCGGGGGTTCGGTTGTAGGCCTGCTTGATGCCTTCCCTGCCCTTGTAGCTTCTGGTGCCGAGAATCAGCTCACCATCTTCGGCGTAGAAGCTCGTTTCGTCCTGCCGTTCAACCTTCCCGAAGTTGTAGTAGTACCTCGTGATCTGATCGAGGATCATCTGCCGGTCAATCAACGTCTGCGCAGTCATCTTGTCTTGCGCATGTACTGGCGGCGCACTTGCCAGCGCCACCAAGCACAGCACCAGCGTGGCCGCAACGACCCCGGCCTGACGAACGGAATGCAGTGTCATGTGATGCGACCCTTCCTTCATTGAGCAGTCAGCGCGGATTATGCCCGATTGGCACGACACCGCGAAAGACCCCTGAGAACTTACGCGCCGGGGTAGACTTCCGCCACCATTTCCGGAGGACCCGATGCTGACTACGCGCTCGCAACGAGTCCGGCTCTCGATGATCGTCGCGGCGGCCGCCGCTGTCGGCGCCCTCACGCCCGGTGCGTTCCTGGTGACGCCTGCGGCGCAAACCAACGCTCGACCGAACATCATCGTCGTCCTCGTGGACGACATGGGCTGGTCCGACATCGGCCCGTTTGGCGGCGAGGTTCCGACCCCGAACCTCGACCAGCTCGCCGCGCGCGGCCTGCGCTTCACGCAGTTCTACGCCACGCCGCGCTGCTCGCCGACGCGCGCCAGTGTCCTGACAGGTGTCTACCCGCACCAGGCGGGAATGGGTCACCTCGAAGACGTCGTCCGGCGCGGCTCGACGGGCACGACCGGGCGGCTGAACGATCGCGTGGTCACCATTGCCGAGGTGCTGCGCGACGCGGGCTATTTCACCGCCATGGCCGGCAAGTGGCACCTCGGCCAGGACAATGGAACGCCGCCGTGGCAGCGCGGGTTCGAGCGCGTGCTCAGCCTGCGCCAGGGCGGGATGTTTTTTCCCAATCAGAACTTCCAGGGCGGCGGCGACACGCTCACGCGCCGTGCGCGCGAGCCTCTGTACATCGACGGAACACCAACGCCGCGCGATTCGGCGATCTTCGGCGACAACTGGTACGCGACGTATCTGTGGACCGACTTCGGTTTGAAGTTCATCGACGAGGCGCGCCAGGCAAACAAGCCGTTCTTCCTCTACGTGCCTCACAACGCGCCGCACTTTCCGCTCATGGCACCGGCGGAGCTGATTGCAAAGCATCGGGGCAAGTACAAGGCCGGCTGGGATCAGCTGCGCGAAACGCGATACCGTCGCCAGATCGCGATGGGACTGATCGACGCCCGGTGGCCGCTGAGTCCGCGCGAAGCGGATTCGCCCGCCTGGGACTCGCTCTCCGATGAGGCCAGGGATCGATTCGACCATCAGATGGCCGTCTACGCGGCCATGATCGAAGCCATCGACATCAGCATGGGCACACTTGTCCGCGGCCTGGAGGCGCGCGGCGTCCTCGACAACACACTGATCCTGTTCCTGTCGGACAACGGTGCCAATGCGGAATCCGGGCCGGACGGTCGTTTTGAGGGCGTTCCCCAGGGCGGTCCCAACTCGAATCTGTACCTCGGCATGAACTGGGCTGCCCTGAGCAACACGCCGTTCCGCCGCTTCAAGCATTTCACGCACGAAGGCGGCATCGCGTCGCCGCTGATCGTGCATTGGCCACGCGGCATCGACGTCAACCGGCGCAACACGCTTGTCCATCAGCCGGCACATCTGATCGACGTGATGCCGACAGTGCTCGACGTCACGGGCGTCGCGTACCCGCAGGAGTACAGAGGCAAGGCGATCCAGCCGATGGAAGGCGTCAGCCTGCGCCCGGCGTTCGCCGGCGGCGCGGTGACGCGAATGCAACCGCTTTTCTGGGAGCACGAGGGCAACCGCGCCATTCGATCGGGCGACTGGAAGCTCGTGTCGACGTACCCGAACCCATGGGAGCTCTACGACATGGCGGCCGATCGCGTCGAGCGAAACAACCTCGCCGCGAGCCGGCCCGATCTGGTCAACACGCTCGCTGCCGAGTGGGACGCCTGGGCAAAGAGAGCCAACGTGGATCCGTGGAACGGCGCAAGCCGGCTGCCCTGGGGCGACGATGCGCCGCCGGCAAGGCCACCGGCCAAGTAGGGTTCAGGTCTTACCGTTGGACGCCAACGGTATTAGCCGCGAGGACCTCGTCGGGAGCATCATTGGCCGAACGTCACGGAGGGACATCCATGCGCTGTGCGCCACACAACGCCGTCCGACTGCTGGGGGTGCTGCTGGCTTCACTGCTGCTGGCCAGCGCAGCGTGGGCGGCCGATCCGGCCGGGTCGGGCCCCGAGCGCGCCCTGGTGTATTCGGAGAAGTCGCTGCCTTCGCACACCATTTACAGACCTGCGGACCTCAAGGGACGCTACCCGGTGGTGTTGTGGGGCAATGGTTCGTGCGTCAACAGCAGCTTCGGCTATCGGGAGTTCCTGGCGGAAATTGCGTCGCATGGCTTCATCGTGCTGGCGATCGGACCGTATCGCGACTCCCCGGCGCCGCGTCAGGCGCGCCCGGCGGACCCGGCCCAGTGGCCGCCGTTCGAAACCAGCTACAAGCAGATGCTCGCGGCACTGGACTGGATCACCGCAGAGAGTCGCCGCACCGGCAGCCCGTTCAATGGCAAGGTCGCAGTCGACAAGGTGGCGGCGATGGGTCATTCCTGCGGTGGCCTGCAGACCGTGAAGGTCTCTACCGATCCGCGCATCACGACGGCGGTGGTACTCAACAGCGGCATGATCACCGATGACGATCAGTACATGATCCGACATGAGCTCAAGCGAGCCGTGCTCGACCAGATGCACGCGCCGATCGCCTACTTCATCGGCGGCGAAAGCGACATCGCCTACGCCAACTCGGAAACGGACTGGAAGGATCTGCAGCAGCGCAAGATTCCTGCCTTGAACGCGCAGATGGATGTCGGCCATGGCGCGACCTACAGCCAGCCGAACGGCGGCCCTTTCGTCACCGGGCCACTGGCCTGGCTGCAGTGGCAACTGAAGGGCGATGCGAAGGGACGCGCCATGTTCGTCGGCGAGAATTGCGGTTTCTGCAGCGGGGCGCCGTGGCGCCTGCGACGGCACCTGCTGAAATGAGGCGCACCCGTTCAATGCGTCGCCGCGATTTTCTGATCGCGGCAGGTGCGGCCGGTACGGCCTGCCTGGCTGCTCCTTCGGTGGGAGCGTTTGCCGGCCTGCAGGCCGCAACGCCTGATCCTAATTTCCATGTCTACCTGGCCTTCGGCCAGTCCAACATGGAAGGTTTTCCGGGCATTGAAGCGCGGGACAAGGAGGGCATCGATCCACGGTTCCGGATGCTGGCTGCGGTGGACTTCGCCGAGCTCGGTCGCACGAGAGGCGAGTGGTACCCGGCGATGCCGCCGCTGTGCCGCACGTCAACAGGACTGTGTCCCGCAGACTACTTCGGTCGCACGATGGTGGCGCGCCTGCCCGAGCGGATCAGCGTCGGCGTCCTCAACGTCTCGGTCGCCGGCTGCAGGATTGAACTGTTCGACAAGGATGCCTACCAGGCGTATCTGGCGACCGTCGCCACGTGGATGACCGACATCGCCGCGCAGTACGGCGGTAACCCCTATCAGCACCTGGTCGGAATGGGGAGAGTGGCGCAGCAGAAGGGCGTCATCAGGGGTATCCTGCTGCATCAGGGCGAGTCCAACGCGAATGACAAGGCGTGGCCCACCAAGGTCGCAAAGATATACGGCGATCTTCTGAAAGACCTGAGCCTCGACGCTGCCAGGGTGCCGCTCCTCGCTGGCGAGACGGTCAACGCCGATCAGCAGGGAGCCTCGTCGTCCGTGAACACGATCATGGCCGAGTTGCCGACGATCACCCCGACGGCGCACGTGATTTCCTCGGCAGGTTGCGAAGCCCGCCGGGACCGGTTGCACTTCACCCCGGCCGGTTACCGCGAGCTCGGGAAGCGCTATGCGGAGAAGATGCTGACGCTGTTGTAGGGGCCCACTACTTTGTCGTCTCCGGAAGCGGCCGGTCGTACTGAATCGGGCAGCCCGGCTGGTAGAACTGCGCGTCGGCGGCACGCCGGCAGAACGCCTGGGTGTTCCGTACCTGCCGCTCGATGGCGGTGACGACTTCCCGCAGCGGATACGGCTTCTGAGCATGCACGGACAGATTGACGTCAACCTTCAGCTTGCGATACTCGATGTTGTTCATCAGGCTGTCGCCCCACCAGTTGAAGTCCCATTCCTGGGTCGTCAGGTCCGCTTCTACGAGCAGGTTCGAGGCAGGCACGTGCACGATGACGCCGTCGGCCATGTGGTAGTTGCCGACGACGTGGTAGATGTGGATCTCGTTCGTCGAGTCCTCGAGCTCGAGATGGTCGTCCACCGGAATGAACTTCAACGGTTTTGGAGCCCGTCCCAGCGCATCAGGAAACAGTCGTGCGGGGCGCGCCACCATCTCACGGAAGATGCCTTCGTTCCCGCGGCGCGAGATGATCGTCAACCCCTCGGCGACGGCCGCGCGCAAACCGGCGCTGTGGTCGAAGTGGTGATGCGACTGAATCACCTGCGTCACCCGCTTGCCAGGAACGAGGGCATTCGCCGCGTCGAGCACGGCGCGCAGCGCGGCGTCGGTGCGGTTGGCCTCGACCATCGTGAGGTGATCGTCGAATTCAAAGAACGTGTTGCCGTTCAGGAACCAGACGTGAGCGGCAACTTTCATCGGCTGCGGACTCGCCGGTGCGCCGCCGGGCGCACCGGGCGCCGCTGGTCGTCGCATTGACTCAGGAGCACTGAGATCTTCGATCGGCGCATCGACGATGTTGCGGTCGACGTAGAGCTTGCTCTGCACGATGTCGCGAAAATCGATGGTGGTGGCAAAGCCGGTCGGCAGCTGAATGCCCTTCTCGGGAACGTACCCCGTGAATGCCGTCCGGTACGTGACGTCGCCGAGGTTGACGTTCGGGCCCACGTAGCTGACCCAGACGGGAAGGAAGGTGGTTCCGTGCACGGCGAGCGTCAGCGTGTCGCCCTGACGAACGGTGACGTCGACCAGCCGCAGCCCGTCCTGGTTCCTCAGGTTACGAAGTGTGGTCCCCGGCTCGAGGGCAGCACGCACGATCGTGACCGGATGCGCCAGCAACTCCATGCGGCGCTGGCGGGCCGCTGCCGCACCGGCGGGCTGTGGCTGCGGCGGGGCGGTCGACGGAGGCGCGAGGAAACCGCCACCGATGTTGAAGGCGACATCGCCGTCGAGCGTTTCGTTCGTCCGGTTCAGCCCGAGTTGCCCGGCCGTGGAGGCGAAGACGAAATCCATCTTCAACCGTTGCTGCACCCGCGTGCGCCAATGCTCCAGATCGATCACGCGCGCATAGTCGAGGACCTTCTGCCATTTCTGCGGCGCCCGGGGATCGGCGGTGATATTTCCGCCGCCGTTGAAGTACGCCAGCTCTCCGTAGCCGACGATCTGCAGCGTCTTCAACTGCAGGAGCCGCTCGCGTCCGCCGAGGGCCTCCGCGACGCCAGTCACGAGCTGCTGTTCGCGCGTGGCCCCCTGGCCGGCAAGGCTGGTGGCACATACGATGGCGACGATCCCCGCCAGCGACAGACCCACGACTCGGGTGTACATCGCAGTATCCGTATCCTTTCGACGTTGCGTCGCGACACAGCTTACAGGCAGACCCTGTGGTTCCGTCATCACTGCGAGCGCTTACGGATATCGCGAAACCCAATGCCATGCAGGCACCACTTCGTGTCAGGATCGCCCCATGTCCGAGCAGGCGTCCCCGCCATCACGCCTCCAGCCACGCGTCGCGATCCTGGTCATGCTCGCTGTCGCCGGAGGTTCCGTCTCACTGAGCGCGCAATGGCTCGACTATCCGAGTCCACGCGCCCCCAGGACGACGAAGGGGCAGGTGAATCTGGCGGCAGCGACGCCGCGGCTGACGAATGGGCGGCCGGATCTGTCCGGGGTCTGGATGACCGCCGAGCCTGCCTGTGTGATCCGCGGCGTGTTGACGGTGACCGAGCTGCGGGAGCTGCTGCCGCCCTCCCGCACGTGCCCCCCGCAGACCGCCAGCTTCTCGCGACAGAGCGTCAACATGGGCATCGACATGCCGGGTGGTCTGCCGTATCAGCCGTGGCTCGCAAAGCTGGTGGACGAACGGACGACCAACCAGTCGATCGACGACCCGCATATCCGCTGCCTGCCCGACTTCTTCGTCCGTGCCTACGGACTCCCCCACTATCTGAAGTTCGTGCAGACGCCGGATCTGCTGCTGATGCTGAATGAGTTCAACGGCATCTACCGCCAGGTCTTCACCGACGGGCGGCCGCTGCCGGCCAATCCGCACCCTTCGTGGCAGGGGTATTCGACGGCGACGTGGGCCGGCGACACGCTGGTCATCGAGACGATCGGGTTCGGCGACAATGTGTGGCTCGACTGGGCCGGCAGCATGGTCACGAACGCTGGAAAGGTCCGTGAGCGGATCCGGCGCCCCGACTTCGGTCACCTGGAGATCGAGGTGACCGTAGACGATCCGAAGGCGTACACCAGGCCCTGGACGGTGACGCTGCGGCAGCAGTTCGCGCCGGACACGGAGCTGATTGATGAAATCTGTGCCGAAGGGGAGCGGTTCGTCCAGACGCTGCGCTAGCCAGTTCTCGCTCGACCGCTCAATCGATTCGATCACGGATTTTCAGGAGCCACCCATGATGCGGATTGCCGCTCTTTTCGTCCTGTGCCTGACCGCCGCCACTTCGGCGTCGTTCGCGCAGCCGCCGCGCGTGACACCGCCGTGCGACCGCGCCTGCCTCGAAGGCTTCGTCGATCGCTACCTGGACGCGATGCTTGCCAACGAGGTGAATCCGAAGCTGTTCGCACGCAACGTCAAGTTCACCGAGAACGGCGTGCAACTGCCGCTCGGCAACGAAGGACTCTGGTTCGGGATGTCCGGGAAGGGCACCTACAGGTTCTACGTGCCCGACGTCGAGACGCAGCAGGTCGCCTTCATCGGCACCGTGCGGGAAAACATGCAGAGCCGCGGTGCGAACACGGGCGACGGCAGCGTCGTCGCCATCGGCCTGCGGCTGAAGGTTGTCGGTGGGCTGATCACTGAGGTGGAACAGCTGGCGATCAGGCCCGAGAACACTGGCGGGCGCGGCGGGGGCGCCGCCCCACGCGGAGCCGGTGCCGGCGGGGCCGCGCCAGCCCCCGGCCCCGCACGAGGAGCCGGTGCCGGTGCCGGTGCCGGCGCGGCAGCGCCAGCGCCAGCGGCCGGCGGCGCACGAGGTACCGGCGCGGGGCCAGCCAGCGGCGAAGCCGGCACTCGCGTCGAAGCGATGAAGGAGCCGCATCCGATCTTCCGCGAGGCGATTCCGGCGGCGAAGCGCCCCTCGCGCGAGGAGCTGATTGAGACAGCGAACTATTACTTCACCGGTCTCGCCCGCAACGACGGGAAGGGATATTACCCGTTCACCGACGACTGTGACCGCTTCGAGAATGGCGTCGCCATGACGCAGCGGAACTGCAAGCAGCAGTTCGAGCAGACGCTGCGCGGCATCGTCTCGCGCATCCGCGACCGGCGATTCGTGGCCGTCGATCGCGAGCGGGGCATCGTCTTCGCCTTTGCGTTCTTCGACCATGAGCAGATCAACTGGACCTGGCAGCTCGCCGAGCTCTTCAAGATCGAGAACGGCATGATTCGCCGCGTCGAAGCGGTCTTCCATCGCGCGCCTTACGGGACCCCGTCGGGCTGGAGCACGTTCGAGCAGGCGATGTCGGAGTCGATCCAGAGCGTCCGGTGACGGCAGTCCAGGAGGGTTTCCGAATGAACGTTCATGCAGCAAACCGTCTGTTCCTCGTGAGCGTCCTGGCTGGCGCGCTGCTTGGCATGCCCGCATGGGCTGCCCAGCGGGGCGGTGACCAGAACAGCAGGCCGGATACTCCGGGTACCGGTCCCTACCCGGCGATGAAAGAGGAGATTCCCGCCCTCCCGCGCCACGTCGTGTATAGACCAGCCAATACGTCGGCAATGGGTGCGCAGAAGCTGGGAGTGGTGGCCTGGGGAAACGGCGGCTGCTCGGATGATGCGGCAAGCGCACGCTTTCATCTGCTGGAGCTGGCGTCCCACGGGTATCTGGTGATCGCCTCCGGCCGCGTTCTCAGTGGTCCCGGCGCACCTACTCCCGCAGCGGAACAGAAACCTTTCCCGCGCACCGAGACTTCGGATCTGACCAAGGCCATCGACTGGGCACTCGCCGAGAACACGCGCCAGGGCAGTCCGTATTTCGGGCGCATCGATCCGAAGCAGGTCGCCGTGTCGGGATTCAGCTGCGGCGGTCTGCAGGCGGCGCTGGTCGCCAACGATCCGCGCGTGAAGACATTGATCATGCAGAACACGGGCACCTATGACGGCGAGCGCGCCACCATGCCCGGCTTGAAGGTACCCAAGTCGACCGTCAAGACATTCCACACGCCCGTGCTCTACATCCTCGGCGGGCCCACCGACGTCGCCTATGCCAATGGCATGGAAGACTTCAAACTGATCGACCACGTTCCCGTCGCCGTGGCCAATCTGCCGGTCGGGCACGGCGGCACCTATAGCGAACCCAATGGTGGCGCCGCCGCGCAGGTGGCCGTGGCCTGGCTCAACTGGCAATTGCGTGGCGACGCGAAGGCCGCGACCCGTTTCGTGGGCGAGAAATGCGGGCTGTGCACGGACGCGACGTGGACGTTCGAGCGTAAGAATTTTCCAAACCCATGATCAAGTCACAAGGCCCACAGGATTTCGATCCGCTGGCCCCGGAAACCTTCGACAGTCCCTACGAGGTCTACCGCGACCTGCGCCAGCGCTGCCCCGTCGCCCATAGCCAGGCGTGGAACGGCTTCTGGGCCCTGATGGAATACGACGACGTGGTCGCGGCGTTGCAGCAGAGCGACACGTACATCACCTCGGTGCAGAACGTGGTGCCCAAGCTGGCGTTTACGGGCCGACGACCGCCGCTACACCTGGATCCACCGGAGCATACGCCCTACCGTCGGGCGCTCAATCCGCTGTTCAGAGCTCAAAGAATGCAGGCGCTGGAGCCGATCATCCGGCATCACGCCGTCACGCTCCTGCAGCCACTGGTTGACCGCGGCGCGGGCGACATCTGCGACGAATTCACCAGTCATCTGTCCATCTACGTCTTCGCCTCGTGGATGAACATGCCCGAGCACATGCTGTCCGATTTGCGCAGCATCGGCCGTGCCTACAACATCGCCGTACAGAATTTCGAAGGCGAACTGGTGATGGAAACCAGCCTCAAGCTGTATGAGATCGCGCGTGAAGTGATCCGCCTGCGCCGGCTGCAGCCGCTGGACCCGCTCGACGATCCCGCGAGCGCACTGCTCGTGGCGCGCGATGACGCTGGTCAGCTGTTGCCGGAGGAGATGATTCTCGGCACCATCCGCCAGGTGCTGGTCGTCGGCATCATCGCGCCCAGCGTCATCATCGGCAGCATCTGCGTGCACTTGTCACGCGACCAGGGGTTGCAGCAGCAGTTGCGTGACAACCCTGATCAGATTCCCGCTGCGCTCGAGGAATTCCTGCGGCTGTATACGCCCTATCGCGGCTTTGCCCGCACGGCCAACAAGGACGTCATCGTCCAGGGGACCGTCATTCCGGAAGGTGAACCAATCGCGCTGGTGTACGCGTCGGCCAATCGCGACGAAAAGATCTTTGAAGATGCCGGCTCGTTTCGGCTGGATCGTCCGAACATCCACCGGTCGCTGGCGTTCGGTCTGGGCCCGCACCGTTGTGCCGGCATGCCGCTGGCGCTCGCGGAGCTCAGAATCGCCCTCGAGGAGATTCTCGCGAGGACCAAGCAGTTCGAGTTGTGCGGCGAGGTAAAAGTCACGAAGTTCCCGGAGATTGGCGCCCTGAGCGTACCGCTGAAGTTCCGCGAAAGGTGAGCATGCGGGACAGCCAGATGAACGCAAGCCACGAAGGCACCATCAGCCGCAAGATCATCACGCGGCTCGTCGTCCCCATCATGGTGCTGCAGGTGCTGAACTCCCTCGACCGCGTGAACATCAGCTTCGCGGCGCTGCAGATGAACGCCGATCTCGGACTGTCCACCGAGCGCTATGGCAACGCGGTCAGCATCTTCTTCGTCAGTTATCTGCTCTTTCAGTTCCCCAGCTCCAAGGCTCTCAAAGTGCTCGGCGCCCGCTGGTGGATCTTCGGCGTCGTGCTGCTGTGGGGACTTGCCGCCACCAGCATGGCGTTCGTGCAGGACGTCTGGCATCTCTATGTGTTGCGCTTCGTGCTCGGCATCGCCGAAGCCGGGTATGCACCGGGGATCGTTTTCCTGTGCAGTTGCTGGGTCCCGCGCAACTATCGGGCGCGGGCAATTGCCACCACCATGCTGGCGGTGCCGGTCTCGGTGGTGTTCGGCGGGCCGCTGTCAGGCTGGCTGCTGTCGATGCAGGCGCCGTTCGACGTCGCCGCCTGGCGCTGGATGTTCTTCATCGAGGGCGTGCCGACGATCGTCCTGGCATTCGTCGCCTTGCGCATCTTCCGGCAGGAACCGCTCGACGCCGACTGGCTGAACGCCGACGAGAAGCAATGGCTGCGCAATGATCTGCAGCAGGAAGAGAAGGTGCGTGCGGCAGGCATCGCGTCATTCACGGAGGTGCTGAGCGATGCGCGCATCGTGTGTTCGGCAGGCGTGTGGTTCTGCCTGATCTTCGGCGCCTACGGCATCATCTTCTGGATGCCGCTGGTGTTGCAGGAGATGACGGCGCTCGGCGAGTTCAGCATCGGATTGCTGTCGGCACTGCCATGGCTGGGCGTCGCGGTCGGCATGGTCTTCGTGTCGCGCCACTCCGACCGCACGCAGGAGCGCTTCCGTCATGTCGGGCTGGCCGCACTGACGGCCAGTCTTGCGCTGCTGGCGAGTGCCTGGTCACCGTGGCACGGTCTCTCCCTGGTGCTTCTGTTTGTGTTCGGTGTCGGACTGGGTGGCGCACAGGCCACCTTCTGGACCATCCCCACCGCCATCATGACGCGCGCCGTTGCCGCCAATGGCGTGGTCCTGATCAACCTGGTCGGCAACATCAGCTCCCTGATCAACTCGTCGGTGATCGGGTATCTGCGTCGGGCAAGCGGCTCCTACCAGCTCGCTGTGCTGATGCTGGTGGCGATACTGGGCGCCGCAGCACTGCTCGTCGGCGCCATTGCGGTGATGTCCTCGCGCCGGAATGCGGTGATGGAGCTCACCTGAGCCGCCTTCAGGCCTTCTTTGCCGCGAAAGAGCGCCAGTCCCGCCTCTTCGGAAGCGATCTGGGTGCGTTCTCAGGTCGGGGTGGCGGACCTACGCTGGTGAGGCGTGACTGCCGCGAACCGGCGCCCTCGCTATGACGCCGAGGCGAACCCGGAACTCGCGGCGCAGAAAGAACAGCACGATTGTCAGCTGCAGGACGACGGCGCCGGCCGAGAGATACCAGATCCACGCGAGTCTGAAATCGGGCAAGGTTGACAGCGCAATCGCCGGAATCGCAATCACGACGATGCGTGTCACGGATGCGATGAGCGACGGCATCGTATTGCCGAGCGCCTGGAACATGCTGGAGCAGACGAAGATCAGCCCCGAGAACGCAAACGTCAGCGCGATGATGCGCAGGTAGCCGCTGCCGACCTCGACGACGCCAGGGTCGCTCGAGAAGATGCGGATGAGCGCGGCTGGGGATACCTCGCAGAGAACGGCCGTGAACAGCATCCAGGCGACTGCCATCCAGCTCGCATCCCTGAAGACCCGCCGCACGCGATCGCCGAGTCGCGCGCCGACGTTCTGGCCGGCGACCGGCGCCACCGAGAAGCCGAGCGCCACGACCGGCATGAAGAGCGCCTGCATCACGCGCATGCCGATGACGAAGCCGGCCTGCGCCGCTGCGCCGAACGGGCGGGCCAGCGCGGAGACCAGGACCAGATAAACGCCCATCATCAGGAACTCGGCACCGGCGGGCAGGCCGACCTTCAGCATGTCGCCCCACAGACCGAACCGCGGGCGCAGGTCGGGCCCATGGAAGCGGAGGTGTCCTTCGCGCCCGAAAAAGTAGGTGGACAGCCACACGGTGCCGATGACCACCGCGACGAGCGTTGCCATCGCCGCCCCGGCCACTCCCATCTTCGGCAGCCCGAACGCCCCGAACATCAGCACCGGCGCCAGCACGATGTTGATGACGATCGTCGCCGTCTGCACGATCATGCCCGGCTTGAACGTGCCGGCGCCACGCAGCGCGGCGGCCATGCCGTTCATCAGAAACTGCAGCGACATGGCTGGGAGGTAGAAGGCGAGGTAGGCGCCAGCGAGTTGCGCCGTCACCGCGTCGGCGGCGATGCTCTCGGCGTACGCCGTGCGCGTGGCCATCGATACCGCCAGAAAGATCAGTGCGGCGACCGCCGACAGGACCTGCGACTGGTTGAACAACAGCAAGGCGCGCGCTTCGTTGCGCTGCCCCACCGCGTGCGACACGAGCGTCGTCGTGCCGACCGCCAGCATCTGGGTCAGCGCCAGTACGACAAACGTCAGGTTGCCGGCCACGCCAACGCCGGCCACCGCTTCCTTGCCGAGGCGGCCGACGAAATAGAGATCCACCAGAAAGTAGAGCGTCTGGGCGACCATCGTCACCAGCATGAAGCTGGCCGTGGTCAGCAGGTGCTTCGAGATCGAGCCCTTGGTCAGGTCCTGCATGGTGGCCGCGTATGGTATCGCACCGCGGCGCCGCGATGGGCGCCAGGCACCAGCTATTCCGGTCGGCGGCACACCATCTTCGACAGCGCCATCCCTTCTCCTTCCACCCGCATGCAGACAGGGCGATAGCGCTCGCGCACGTAATACGCGTTCTCGAAATCCTCCTGCCGGGGATTTTCCATGCAGTCGTACTCGAACGGATGGCGCGCCGGGCTCTTCTTCCAGGAACGCTGGATGGTGAAGGGCTGCGAGTAGTACTCGGGATCGTCGATCGTCGTGGCGATGTCGATGCTGCCGCCATCGGCGGACGGCGTGAATCGTTCGACTGTATGCAGGCGCGCACTGGTCGGCTGGCCACGGGCATCGAGTTCCGCATAGCCGTTGAAACCCAGGGTGTCGACCACCAGCGTGTTGCCCTCCCAGCGTCCGACCGAGTCGCCGACGTATCCGGGCGTCAGCGCCTGCGGATGCGAGGCGTTCATGCGGACGCGGCGGACCATCCGCGGCATCTCGAACAGCATCGTGACCTCGCCGGCAGCTTCGAGGATGACAATCTTCTCGCGCGGCATGGTCATCGTCGACACAGCACCAGGGCGACAGGACACCCACGCCGTCTGCATGATCTTGCCCGCCTGCATTGCCGCTGCGTTGCGAGTCACGACCTCCTGACCAGCGACGGACAACGGTGCGTTCGGAACCATGATGCCGAACGTCTTCGGCTCCCATACGCCTGTCAGCCGCGGCGCTGGTGCAACGGCGTTCGCAGCCACTGCGGTCGCCGGGGCTGAAACGGCCGGCGTCGGCGACGCCGTCCTTCTCCCAACCGCGGCCCGCTCCGCTGGCTCGCCGCCTGCCATGCGATCGGGGCAGACATCGTCGGTCATCGCCGCCGACGCATCACGATGAAACGTGAGCGTGGTTTCCCAGGTCTGCGTGTAGTTCTCCGGATCATTGATGGTGATGCGATCCTCGAGACGGCCGTCGGGCAGTACGCGCAGACGCTCGGTGAGCGTCAACTGCTCGGAATGTGGCAGGCCTGACGCATCCATCACCGTCGTGTCGATCAATCCGGCGGTACGTATGACGAGAGTGCTGCCCTCCCAGCGCCCGACGGGAAAACCCATCGTGAGTGGCAAAGGCGGATCCACCGTACCAGGTCCCAGATCGACGATGCGGAACCAGCGATACCAGCCGTGGATGAACGCGATCCGATCGGCGTCGGCGCGGATCTCCAGCGGATACGGCATCGTGAGGATGCGGGGCATTCCGGGTCCCGCACACCAGCTCGTTGGATCGAAGGAAGCATCGCCCTTCGCGAGGCGCTGGCGCCGTTCGGTATACAGCTTCGATGCTTCGCGCGTGAGCGGCGGTGTCTTGCCCGTCGAGGTCAGGAGGGCGCGCGGTGCAGCGTCGGGAACCCAGATGCCAAGCAGATGAACTGGAGCGCCTCGAGGATAAGCACTATCCTGCTGACCTGCGGTCGATGCGCGACTCTGGCCTGCCTTGGCCGAAGCACCGGCAAGAAGTGCAGTGACACACAGCAGCATCGCAACGCGGTGACGGCTCATGATCACGGCTCCTTCCTCGGTGGGGCCGCGGGCGCGGGCGGCGCGGGGGCAGCAACTCTTGGCCCTCCACCAACCCTCGCCGCCACACCTTCGAGTTTCTGCCCATTGGCGAAGGTGAGTACGCGCAGAGTGCCGTAGGGCTTGCCGTTGCGTGCAGGCGCAAGGTTCATCGTGACCACATCGCCGACCTTGACGCTGCTCTTCTTCCAGCCCATGTTGATGTTCAGGCTCGGCGAGCCGATCTCAACCGACCACTGGATCTTCTTGCCGCCCTCGCCATCCACTAACAGCTGGATGTACGAGTGTGGATTGGTCCACTGGACTTCTTTGACGGTGCCCTTAATCGTGACCTGCTGGGTGTAGTCGAACTCACTTGTGGAGTGATGCGCAGCGACGACAGCCGTGACACACGTCGCCAGAATCCACGGCAGTACCGCCGGGATCCGTACGTCTGATCTCATGGGCCGACCCCTTTGTGGCGCACACCTTACCGCAGAAGGACTGCTTTGAAAACGCCCATCTCAAATCGCTGACTGCGTGACGGGGAAGCGGGCGTGACCGACGCCCCGGTGCGAATCGAAGGCTCGAGACAGGGGTGGGCCGGCCCGTGGTCAGGGCCGGCCCAGTCCGGTTCGCTCAGCGAATGTTCTTCTTGTCGACCGTCCAGCCTGCAATCTTGGAGAGGCCGGCGGGGTTACCGGTGAACAGCTTGCCGGCGTCGTTATCGCCTTTGAGCTGCCACTTCAACCAGGCGACCGAGACCATCGCCCAGTCGCTGCCATGCGGCTGGCTGAAGGTTCCGCCGTGGCCCACGTCCTTGTTGGCGACGAAGACGGGCACCTTGTCGATACGCTTGAAATCGTCCATGCCGTTGGCGTAGGCGATGTCCTTCTCGCCTCCCAGCAGATAGAAGACGGGCGCGTGCAGCTTGGTGAGGTGTTCCTTGGTGAGCGGCGGCATGCCTGCCAGTCCGCCGCCTCGCGCGCCACCACCACCCGGCGCACCACCAGGCGCACCGGCCGGTGCACCGGCACCCGCGGCTGCGGGTGCCGCACCCGGAGCACCAGGCGCCCCGGCAGCACCAGGAGCTGCCGCCGCTCCAGGAGCGCCAGGCGCACCTCCCGGTCCGCGGCCCCCCGGAGCTGCGCCGGCATTCAGGATTCCGCTGTCCACCACGATCGTCGTCGAGACGCGCTTATCGCCCGACACCTCCAGCGCCTGGAGGCCGCCGCACGAGTGCCCGAAGACCGCGATCTTCGATACGTCCAGCTTGCCTTTGTAGGCGCTGGCATTGTCATTGTTCTGCGCGATCGCCCAGTCAACGGCGGCCAGCAGCGTGTTGCCGCCGCCCCCACCACCGCCACCACGTCCTCCGCCCGGCGCCGGCAGCGGGCCGATGGCGACGATCAGGAAACCGTGGGAGGCGATTTCAGACAGATAGTTCTGGTGTCCCGCCGGCGAATTCGCGCACCCGCCGTTGCCCCAGGCCAGAATCGGAAGCTTGACCTTGCTGCCGAATGCGCTCAGGTCTTTCGGACGGAAGATCGTGTGGGTCGGCAGGCTGCTGTCGCCGACCATGATGGCCTTGTAGGGTCCGGTCCCGCCATCTTCGACCACGCGCTCGCCGGTTTCCTGGCCGGCTGGCGCCGCGGCTGTCGTCATCGTCCACGGACTCGACAGGCCGGCCATGGCGAATGCGGTCAATAGACTCGCCCCCGCCAACAACGCCGTTCGTTTCGGATTCACCATTGATCTCTCCTCACCAAAGAGCACTGCGCCTCGCTGCCACGTTGGGGAATCAGGTCAGGAGTGTATTCACCCGTCGAGCGCACGACTAAGACTTTCTCCGTCGGCGCGTGAGACGCGGCACGTCTTTGCGCGTGTTCCTCCTGGACCGCGGCTGGAGCGTTTCTGCACCAGTACTGGTAAAGTCCTGCGGTGAAGAGGAGCCAGATGGCCGACATGTATCCGGATCGCACGTATACGGGCGCCTATCCCGCCGCGGAACGCATCAACGGCTTCCTGCGCGGAGTCTACGGATGGATGGCCGCCGGCCTTGGCATTACCGCGGTCACGGCATGGATCGTTGCCGCATCACCGCTGCTCATCCAGGCCATCGTCACCAACAGACTCCTGTTCTGGGGACTGGTGATCGCGCAGTTCGGGATCGTCATCGCGCTCTCGGCTCGCGTGCACAAGCTGGCCCCTGCGACGGCGGCGATGCTCTTCGTCGCGTATTCGATGATCACCGGGGTGACAATCTCGTTCGTCCTGCTCGCGTTCACCGGCGCATCGGTCGCCTCGACGTTCGTCGTCACCGCCGGGATGTTCGGCGCGCTGGCGCTGTATGGCACGACCACGCGACGCGACCTTACGGGCGTCGGGTCGCTGATGTTCATGGGGCTCATCGGGATCGTGATCGCGTCGATTGTCGGAATCTTCTGGCAGAGCAGCGCTCTCCAGTTCGTCATCTCATTCATCGGCGTCATCGTCTTCACGGGGCTGACCGCGTATGACGCACAGCGACTGAAAGCGATGGCGCTGGCGATGCCGGGCGCGGGCAGTGGTTCGTACCAGATCGTCGGTGCGCTGGCGCTCTATCTCGATTTCATCAACCTGTTCCTGGTCCTGCTCAGGTTCACGGGCAATCGGCGGGGCTGAGCAAGTCACAATTCACAATCAGAAACGAACGGCCAGTGGGCGCTTTTTGCAAATAGCCACTGCCCGCTTCACGCGGCACGCAGTACGCCGGGCGACCTCAGTGAAGGAGTCTTCGTCGCTGCGGGTTCCGCACGCTGGCGAACTTGGACCGCAAGCGAACGCCGCCATCGTCCTGACGATCTGCTGCCTCGTCCTGCATGTCATCTGAAGATCGAGCTCCGACAGCCGGACGCGCCATCATCGACGCGGCGCGTGCCAACGGCCTGACCACGATCTTCGGGCTCCCCGGTGTCCAGACCTACCCGTTGTTCGACGCACTCTACGGCACTGACGTCAGCCTCATCGTTCCCCGGCACGAGCAGGCCGCCGGCTACATGGCCATGGGCTTTGCCAAAGCGACGGGACGCGTCGGTGTGTTCACCGTCGTCCCAGGCCCGGGCGTGCTCAACGCTGCTGCTGCCCTCTGCACGGCGATGGGGAGTTGCACGCCGGTGGTGTGTCTGACCGGCCAGATCCCGGCGTCGTTCGTGGGGCGAGGCCGCGGCCACCTCCATGAGCTCGCGGATCAACCGGCCACCCTGCGCGGAATCATCAAGGACGCCTGGCGTATCGAGTCACCCGAGGACTGCGCCGAACTCGTGAACCGCGCGTTCCGGCTCGCCCAGGACGGGCGTCCCGGTCCTGTAGCCGTCGAAATGAGCTGGGACACCATGGCGGCACACGCACCTGTGGTTGCGCCCAATCCCACGTCAGCCCCGCCGGTGCTCGAACCCGACCCCGACGCCGTCGAGGCCGCCGCGCAACTCCTCGCCGCAGCACGCAACCCGATGTTGATGTGCGGTGCGGGCGCGCAGCATGTGAGCACCGAGGTCCAAGCGCTCGCCGAGTTGCTCGGCGCGCCCGTGACCGCGTTTCGCAGCGGGCGTGGAGTCGTGCCCGAGGATCACCCGCTCGGTGTCGCGAGCGTCGCTGCACGTGAGCTGTGGGACGACGTCGACGTGCTGCTCGGCATCGGCAGCAGGCTGGAAATGCCTTACATGCGCTGGGGCAATGCCATGCGCTACGAACGTAAACCCGCCGGCGGCCCCAGGCTCATTCGCATCGACATCGACCCCCTGGAGATGCGGCGCTTCGAACCCGACGTCGCCCTCGTGACAGACTCGGCCGCGGGTTGTCGCGCACTGTTCCAACGCCTCGCACGTCGCCTGGGGCGGCGGATGGATCGTCGGGAGACGATTGCACGCGCCAAGGCGGTCGCGGCGGCCGCTTTGGAGGCGCTGCAACCGCAGACCGCCTACCTCCAAGCCATCCGCGCGGTGCTGCCGCGCGACGGAATCCTCGTTCCCGAGCTGTCGCAGGTGGGATTCGCGAGCTACACCGGCGCCTTCCCGGTGCTCGCGCCGCGCACCTATCTCTCCGAGGGCTTTCAAGGCACCCTGGGTTTCGGCTTTCCGACCGCGCTCGGCGCGAAAGTCGCGGCCCCGGAGAGAGCTGTCGTCTCGATCACGGGCGACGGCGGCTTCATGTTCGGCGTGCAGGAGCTGGCCACGGCGCACGAGTACGGGATCGCGGTCGTGACAATCGTGTTCAACAATCACTCGTACGGCAACGTGCTGCGCGACCAGCAAGTCCAGTTCGGCGGACGGACCATCGGCTCGCGTCTCAGCAATCCGGATTTCCTGAAGCTCGCCGAGAGCTTCGGCATCGCCGCCCGGCGCGTCTCCACGCCCGCAGCGCTCCGCACCGCGCTCGACGCGGAGCTTGCAGCAAATCGGCCGGCATTGATCGAGGTCGCCGTCGAGCCGGGGACTGAGACCTCTCCCTGGAAATACATCCATATGCGGGAGCGCCCGAGTGTCGCCGCGGCTGCCTCAGGCGGCTAGCGGGAACTCCACTACCGTTCATTGACTTTGGTGACGCGGAGGCGTATTCAAGTAGACCCTCGAGGCAGCTCTGTCTCGAAGAAAGTGACCAAGGAAATGAGACGTTCAATGGCATGGAAGCGCGCTGGGCGGCGGGCTGTGGTTGCCGCCGCGTTGCTCGGCTTGCTGTACGCCGACCTCGCGAGTGCCGCCGTCACGACTGAAACGGGTCAGGTAGAAGGAACCGCGCAGGACGGCATGACCGTCTACCTCGGGATTCCGTTCGCTGCTCCTCCGGTTGGCGACCTGCGCTGGCGCGCCCCGCAGCCCCCTGTCAAGTGGACCGGTGTGAAGTCGGCCAGCGCCTTCGCACCCGCTTGCACCGGCGGCGGATCGCCCTCGGGCATTCGGCGGCAGGCTACCGGCAGGGGCAACGCTCCCGCGCCGGCACCGGCTCCGGCTCCCGCCCCGGCGAGAGGGAGGCAGGGCGGTACCCCGGGCGGAGGTAGCAGCGAAGACTGCCTGTACCTCAACGTCTGGAGTCCCGCGAAGACCGCCAACGAGCGGCTGCCGGTGATGGTGTGGATCTACGGAGGAGGCTTCGTCGGCGGCTCCACTGCGGGTGCTCTCACCACCGGGGAACGATTGGCCAGCAAGGGCGTGATCGTGGTGAGCGTCGCCTATCGCGTGGGCCCGTTGGGCTACCTGGCGCACCCGGGATTGTCGGCGGAATCGAAGGATCGCGTCTCCGGTAACTACGGCGTGCTCGACATGATCGCCGGCCTGCAATGGGTGAAGAAGAACATCGCCGCCTTTGGCGGCGATCCGGGCAAGGTAACCATCTTCGGCGAATCCGCTGGAGGCATCGCGGTCAGCATGCTCTCGGCTTCTCCTCTGGCCAAGGGATTGTTCCATGGCGCGATCTCGGAAAGCGGCGGATCGTTCGGCCCGCCGAGCCTGCCTGCGCTGCCCGGCGAAAACATGCTCCTGATGAAAGACGCCGAGCGGCTGGGTCAGGAGTTTGCCGGCAAGGCGGGCGCGGCATCCGTGACTGATTTGCGCAAGCTCTCCGCCGCGGAAGTTGTAGCCGCGGCCGCGGGCAGCGAAGGTATTACCTGGCCGGTTATCGATGGACATGTGATCCCCGATGACCAGTACAAGATGTATGAAGCGAAGCGCTTCAACGACACGCCGATCCTGGTGGGTTACAACTCCGACGAGGGGCTCAGCTTCGGTGTGCCTTCCACGCCCGACGCGTACCGTGAGGCGACGCGGCAACGCTACGGCCAGTACGCGGACCGGCTGCTGGCTGCGTATCCGACGGATCCCGATAGAGTTTCCAAGTCTGCCCGCGATCTGACTCGTGACGCCGCCTTTGGATGGGCGACCTGGAGCTGGGCACGTCTGCAAGCCAAGCACGGCAAGGGGAAGGCGTACCTCTACTACTTCGATCAGCATCCGAACTACCCGGCGGATTCCCCGAACGCCGGCCGCGGCTCCGCGCACGGTTCCGAGATTCAGTACGTGTTCCAGCATCTGCCGGCCAGCGCAACGGAGTCGGACAAGGCGATCTCGGAGACGATGGCGCTTTACTGGACGAACTTCGCGAAGAAGGGCGACCCCAACGGTCCGGGTGTGCCTGCATGGCCGGCGTATGACGACCGCGACCCGCGGTCCATGTATTTCTCCCAGACGGCGTACGTCGGTCCGGTACCCAGCTTGCCGTCGATGAAAGTTCTCGACGAATACTTCACGTGGCGGCGGACAGCGGAAGGAGCGAAGTTCGGCGCCTCCGGCCAACGTTGAGCGCTGCAGCCCGTGGTGCGAGGATCTGGATGGAGCGCGTTTCCTGTGCGGACAAGGAGCGAAGAATGAGTATGTGGCGGGTAGGAGCAACCGTAACACTGGCATGCGTGATGGTGGCGACCACCGCGACACAATCGAAGTTCACTCTGAAGGTTCACACGGGCCGGGGGCAGGTCGGCTATGACGTCAACTCGACGATGATCATTGGCGAGCGGGACATCCTGGTCATCGATCCGCAGTTCTCGCTCAGCGAAGCGCACAAGCTGGCGGCCGAGATTCTCGAATCGAAAAAGCGGCTCGCGACCATCTACTCGACTCACCCGCATCCCGATCATCTGTTTGGGCTGGCGGTGCTGAAGCAGGCGTTCCCGGAGGCGAAGATCGTCGCGCTCCCGGCGACGGTAGACGCGGCGAAGACGGGGTGGCCGGCGCGGCAGAAGTTCTGGGTCGCGACATACGGCAACAACATCCCTGGACCGGATCCGGTGCTGCCGGAGGGACTCGCGACGCCGGTGCTCGAGCTCGAGGGCGAGCAGTTCCCGATCACCGGCGGCGTGCAGGGTGCCGACGGTCCGGGCAACAGCTTCGTCTGGGTTCCACCGCTCCGCGCCGTGATCACCGGTGACATCGTCTTCGACCACGTGTACTTCGGCGTGCCGCGGCCGGAGCCCCGGCAGAACTGGCAGAAGACGATCGATCAGATCGCCGCACTCAAGCCGGCCATCGTCATTCCAGGCCACGAGGGTCCCGGTGCGACCCGTGACATGCGGGCGATCGACTGGATGAAGCGGTACATGGCCGACTGGGACGCCAACGTCACGCAGTCGAAGGACGCGGCGTCGATGCGCGCCAACGTGCTGAAGCAGTACCCGGGGCTCGGCATGGAGTTCACCTTGAACGACCGCGTCGCCACGTATTTCCCCGCGCAGCCGGCAAGTAAGTGATAGATCGACAACGATCGTCGCCCGTACCTGGTGGTTCGCGCTGCTGGCACTGGCAGTGACCCACCACTGAATCTGGGAGCTATGTCATGAACAACGACGAGCAGCGAACCGGACCGTGGTGGCAGCCGAGCGGCATCAACATCGGCAGGCGCCGCGCGCTCGTTGGGGTCTCAGGACTGGTGCTTGCGGCACTGCGTACTGGACCCGCGTCGGCGCAGGGACCGGCGCGCAGCTGCGTCCTCACACCAGAGGCGGGTGAAGGGCCCTTCTATCTCGATCCAAAGCTCGTGCGCGCTGACATCACCGCCGCGCAGCCGGGGGCGCCGCTGCAACTGGCGCTGGAAGTGGTGCGGGCCGGGGACTGCGCAACGCTGGCGAACGCGCGCGTCGATGTCTGGCAGGCTGACGCGCTGGGACTCTACTCCGGCTACGAGAAACAGTTAGGCGTGGGTGGCGTGTCGACGAAACCCGCCATCGGCCAGCAGTATCTCCGCGGCACGCAGTTCACCGACCAGGCTGGCCACGTCCAGTTCCGCACGATCTTCCCGAGCTGGTACGGCGGACGGACGCCGCACGTGCACGTCAAGGTGTTCCTAGGCGGCAGCGAAGTGGTCGCGAGCCAGGTCTTCTTCCCGGACGAGATCAGCAAGGAAGTCTTCGGCGAGTGGCAGCCCTATCGCGAGCACGCCGCCAAGCGCACCACCTTCAACGACAACGACCCGATCAGGCAGGGGGTTTACTCGACGGTCACGCGCCAATCCCGGTCGTACTCTGCCCGGGCCATTATCGTCGTGGCACCCAAGTAGGCCTGCGCGTGAGCGCGTTTTGCCTGGCCGTTGAAGGCGAGGCCATCGGCCCGGCGACGCACCTATAATCGCGGGGCAATAGAGGCCTATCCGATGCGTCATTTCGATCTGCGCTCCGCTCGCCTACTTCCAACTGTCGTCCTGCTGGCTGCGCTCACCGCGACGGCGGCCACCGCACAGACGTTGCCTCAGGGCGTGAAGGCCGGGCCGTCGATGGCCGGCATCACGGAATACACCTATCCGAACGGACTGAAGGTGCTGCTGCTGCCGGACTCGGGCAGTAACGTGATTACCGTCAACATGGTGTATCTGGTCGGCTCCAGGCATGAAGGCTATGGGGAGTCGGGCATGGCGCACCTGCTCGAACACCTGCTGTTCATCAGGAGCACCAAGAATCGCGACATCAAGAAGGAGCTCGAGGACCGCGGCGCGCGCTGGAACGGCACGACCTGGTACGACCGGACGAACTACTACGAGACGGTCAACGCCTCGGACGACAACCTGCGCTGGGCGCTCGGCCTCGAGGCCGATCGGATGGTGAACATGCGCATCGAGCAGCCCATCCTCAACACCGAGATGACGGTCGTCCGCAACGAGTTCGAGCGTGGTGAAAACAGCGTGAGCGACGTGCTCGAGGAACGGGTGCTCTCCACCGCGTACCTCTGGCACAACTACGGCAAGTCGACCATCGGGTCGCGCGCCGATATCGAGCGCGTCCCGATCGACCGCCTCGAGGCGTTCTACCGGCGCTTCTATCAGCCGGACAACGCGGTGCTGGTCGTGGCCGGCCGGATCGAGCCGGCAAAGACCCTGTCGATGATCGCGTCGACGCTCGGGGCCATCCCCCGACCAACGCGCCAGCTGCCGAAGACGTACACGGTCGAACCACCGCAGGACGGTGAGCGGGGGGTGGAATTGCGCCGTGTCGGTCGCGGCAAGAATCTTCTGCTGTCCTATCACGCGCCGGCGATGGCGCATCCCGATTCCGCCACCCTGGAGGTGCTGTCCGGCATCCTGGCGCGCGCCGGCACCGGACGGCTGGACAAGGCGCTCGTCGACACGCGCAAGGCGCTGTCGATCGGCGTCAACGTCTATCAGCTCCACGACCCGGGCGTCTTCATGCTGTCCTCGACGCTCAACGACGAACAGTCGATCGACGACGTGAAGCGGACCATCATCGACACGATTGCACAGGTCGCGCGCGAGGGACCGACGGCAGAGGAAGTCGATCGCGCCAAGGTCCGCATTCTCCAGGGAATGGACCGCGGGTTCGCCGACTCGCAGAACCTGGCCATGCAGATGACGGACGTCGTCGCCAGCGGCGACTGGCGGCTGCTGTTCACGAACTACGAACAGTTGAAACGTGTGACGCCGCAGGACGTGACGCGTGTCGCCCAGACCTATTTCAAGGACGCCAATCGCACCGTCGGCATCTTCGTGCCCGAAGCGGTCCCGGATCGCACGACGGTCCCGGCAGCGCCGACCATGACCACGCTGCTCGAAACCTACAAACCGGACGTCCGTGTGGAAGGCGGCGAGGCCATCGATCCGGCGCCGGCCAGCATCGAGAAGCGCATCCGGCGGACGACGCTGCCAGGCGGCGTCCGGGTAGCGATGCTGCCGAAGAGCACGCGAGGTGGACGGGTGCAGGCATCGCTGACGCTGCGTTTCGGCGACGAGCGCACGCTGGCGGGACGAGCGTCGGCGGCGCAGCTGGCCAGCGGCCTGCTGCTTCGCGGCACCCGCACCAAGTCGCGCCAGCAGATTCAGGACGAGATGCAGAAGCTCAACGCGACGATCTCGTTCGGCGGCGGGCTGAGCGCAGCATCAGCGTCCATCTCCACGACCGCGGAGAACCTCGTACCGGCGTTGCGCCTGGCGGTGGAGATTCTGCGCGAACCGGCATTTCCAGAAACCGACTTCCAGCAGGTGCGCGCGCAGCGCGTGGCGGCGCTCGAACGCAGCAGCACAGAACCTGGCACGCTCGTGTCGCAACGGCTGCAGTCCACCCTCAGCCCGTATCCGCGCTCCGATGTCCGGCACGTGCGCACGATTGCCGAGGAGCTGGAGGATCTGAAGGCGCTGACCCTCGAACAGGTTCGCGGCTTCCATCAGTCGTTCTACGGCGCCTCCCAAGGCGAGCTGGTCGTCGTCGGCCGGTTCGAGCCGGCGGCGGTTGAACAGGCCGCCTCCGCGCTGCTCGACGGCTGGAAGAGCGCGAGTCCCTACCAGCGCATCGTGAACACGGCGCGCGACGTACAGGTCATCAACGAGGCGATCGAGACGCCGGACAAGGAGAACGCGCAGTTCTCGGCCGGCCTGCGTTTGCGGATGCGGGACTCCGATCCCGACTACGCGGCGATGGTCATGGCCGACTACATGTTCGGCGGAGGCATCACGGCGCGACTCCCCGACCGCGTACGGAACCGCGAGGGCTACAGCTACAGCGTGTCGTCGAACTTCACTGCGCCAGTGGAGGGTGACGCGGCCGCGTTCTCGGCATCGGCGATTGCCAATCCCACGAATACGCCGAAGGTGGAGGCCAGCTTCCGCGACGAGCTGGCGCGCACATTGAGGGCCGGTTTCACCGCAAGCGAGCTGGAGGCGGCGAAGAAGGCGCTGCGCGACGAGCGCATCGGCGCACGTTCGAGCGACTCGGGGCTCCTGTCACTCATCGCCGCTCGAGAACAGTGGAACCGCACCCTGGCCTGGGACGCGGAGATGGACGCCAAGCTGCAGGCGCTGACCGTGGACCAGGTGAACGCCGCATTCCGGAAGCACATCGACGCGGAGCGCATTTCGATTGTGAAGGGCGGCGACTTCAAGCGCGCCAACGTCTACCGCTGAGCGTTCACGCCGCCGGCCGGGCCTCCTATTGCACGAGCGCTCGTGAGTAGTGCGACCTATTCCCGAAGGGCGAATACGAACATGTTGTTGCCAGCGGACACGGCAATGTACTGCCTGCCGCCCAGCGCATACGCCATCGGCCCGGACGCGATCTGGCCACCCAGCATGGACCGCCACAGCACAGCGCCGGTGCGGGCATCGAGCGCGAAGAAATAGCCCTCGCGCCCTCCGGCGAACACCAGATCCGACGCCGTGGACAGCACGCCGCTGTCAGTCACATCGTCCATGCGGAAGGCCCACTTCCGATCCCCGGTCGCGGCGTCGACGGCCTGAATCAGGCCGTGGCCGTCTTGAGGACGCCGGGTGTTCACCGCACCCGGCACGAGCGGCGGCATCGGCACGGTCGGGAACGTTCCGGTGAACTGTTGTCCCGCGGTGTAGCGCACCGAGTCCGCACCCGGTGTCTTCCGGTACAGCGACGCCGTGTCCGCCCAGGTGGGAATGTAGAACAACCCGGTCCGCGGGCTGAATGACGGCGAGTACCAGTTCGTCGCGCCCTGGTTGTTGGGGTAGACGAGTGTGCCCTCGAGGGTGGGGGCCTGAACCCTGTTCGGGCGGCCATTCGCATCCCATCCATCAACCCAGGTCACTTTGGTGAAGGGCTTCGCCAGGAGGAACCGTCCGTCGGTGCGGTCCAGCACGTAGAACACACCATTGCGGTTCGCGGTCAGCAACACCTTGCGCGGAGCGCCGCGAAACTGGATGTCGGCAAGGACGGGTACCTGCACCGCGTCGTAGTCGAACTCGTCGTGCGGCGTGAACTGATAGTGCCACCGGAGCCTGCCGGTGTCGGCATCGAGAGCAACCACCGAGTCGGTGTAAAGATTGTCACCGGGCCGCCCGTCGCCGTTCCAATCCGGTCCGGGATTCCCGACACCCCAGTACGTCAGGTTCAACTCCGGGTCGTAGGAGCCGGTGACCCATAGCGGGCCGCCGCCGCGCGTCCAGGCGTCTCCGGACCAGGTATCGCTCCCCGGTTCGCCCGGTGAGGGAATGGTGTTGAAGCGCCAGAGCTCCCGGCCGTCCTTCGGATCCAGAGCGAGCAGATAGCCGCGGATACCGTACTCGCCACCGGCAGGACCGAGAATCAGCTGGTTCTTCACCACCAGCGGCGCGAGTGTGATCGAGTAACCGAGCTCGGGCTTGTCGATGGCCCGATCCCATTCGACGGCGCCCGTCTTGGCATTCAGCGCGACGACCCGTCCGTCGATCGTTCCCATGAAGACGCGGTCGCCGAGGATGGCCAGCCCACGGTTGACACGACCGCAGCACACGCGTGCCGCCGGGGCAACATTGTGGTTGTAGCGCCAGAACACCCGCCCCGTTGCAGCGTCCAGCGCCACGACATCGTTCGGCGGACTGACGGTGTACATCACGCCGTCGACGACCAGCGGCGTCGCTTCGAACTTGTCGTTGCCGCCCAGCGAACGAACCTGGAACACCCACTGCAACTCGAGATTCCTGACGTTAGCCGCTGTGATCTGCGTCAGCGGACTGTAGCGCTGCCCGTTGTAGGCGCCGGAGTATGTAAGCCAGTTGTGGGGCTCCGACGCGGCCTTCAGCAGGCGCTCGGAGGTGACATTCCGCGTCTGTGCCCCGGCGACGACGGCGGCCACTGCCACTGCCCCGGCGATGAAAGCGAATCGCCTCATACCTACTCCTTCAAGGTCAGGAGATAGCCGATGACGTCGGCCATCTCCTGCTGGCTCAGACGCGTGCGATACGACGGCATCGGCGAGGGTTCGAAGCCATGCTCACGGAGGTCGCGTTTCACGAAGGCACGCAACTCGCCGCTCTCATCGCGCATCTGGACTGAAAACGTGTCTTGATTCAGGAGCGTGCCGCGCACCGTTCGTCCGGCGCTGGTGACGACGCGGAACACGCGGAACGCGGGGCTCACGTCGGCGTCCGGGTCGACGAGAGCGCGTTCCAGCGAGGCGGCGTTCACCGTCGTCGCGGTGAAGCCGGCCCCCTGTGGCGCACCAATGGTGCTGAGGTCAGGCCCGCTTCCGCTACCGGTCCCGCGAATACGGTGACAACCGAGACAGCTCCCCTTACCCTCGACGATGGCTTTGCCGCGCGCCGCCTGCGTGGCGTCGGACAGGGGAGCCGCCGCGCCCGCCGGCGCTGACGACGGCTTCGCGGCGGCCGTGCGCATATAAGCGACGACTTGCAGAGACTCCGGCTGTGAAAACGCATGCGAGGGCATGCTGGTGCCCGGAATCCCGGCGATGATCAGCTTTGCGATGTCTTCATCCGACGTCGCGCGCCGGATCTGACGGAACAGCTCCACGCCGCTGACGCCGGCGCCGTCGGCGTTGTGACAGCGGCCGCAGTTGGCGCCGTACAGCTTGCGCCCTGCCTCGATGTCCTGAGCGACGTAGCTGTGTTGCTGTGCTGCCGGGGCGGTGCCGGACAGCAGGATCGCCGCAAACAGGGCGACAACCGCTGAAGTCGCGTATTTCCACATGGCGCCGGCATTTTACAAGCAGTTGCGAGGGCCGCGCCGAGATCGGCTTGCCGGTTTCCCTATTGATCCACCGGTTCGAACCACACCATCCCCTCGTCCCAGCGAAAGCGGCTGCGCAAACCCGCCCGCGCGGTAATTTCTTCAATGTAGGACGCCACTGCCCTCCCCCGCTCGTCGTCGCCGAGCGGCTCCGGCGCTCCGGAGGGCTGGATCCAGCACGGGACGAATCCCGCACGACGGACGCCGCCTTCATCCACGTCGCAGACGGCGATGAGCGCATTCTTAGCCTCCGGATGAAAGGGGTAGGTCGGGTAGGCGGGATCGGGTTCGAAGCCGAAGAGTTGCCGCCGACGATGAGCCCAGGCCAGACGCGCCGGACTGGGATTCGCCTCGAGGTTCAGCGCTCTCGTGACCGCGACGAAGTTGCCGAGTCCGTGAAACACCGGGCGGCCACGATAGCACTCGACGCCGCGGGTGATATGGGCGTGGTGACCGACGACCACGTGGGCGCCGGCGTCGATCGCGGCCCTGGCCACCTGCCGTTCATACATGGCCAGCGTCGCCGGGACGTGGCCGATGCCCTTGTGCAGCGCGACGATGGTCACGTCAACTTGTCGCGTCAGCGCGGCAACGTCGGACTGCATCGCCTCGAGTGTTTCGGGCTCGGCGAAGGTGTACGTGCGCGGCGGTCCACCCGGTGACGCATGGTCCAGCTCGTAGTGCGTGATCACATGGACGTACGCGCACCCGGCCTTCTTCGGTCCTGCCCATGAATCGCGAGGGCCGACGCAGTTGTAGCTGAGGACACCGACGCGCACGCCTGCCGCGGCGACGATCGCCGGCGCGCGGGCCTCGTCGAGCGTGCGGCCCGCTCCAGCCGTACGGATGCCCTGAGCGCGAAGGCCATCGATCGTGTCGACGATGCCGGTGAGTCCCGAGTCGAAGATGTGATTGCCGGCGAGCGTGGCGACGTGGAACCCGGCCCGCCCGAGCGCGAGCAGATGCGCCGGGTCGGCGGGCGGCGCCGGCACATCGGAAGACGATTCGACGGTCCGGGACGAGTGCGGAACTTCGACGTGGCCGATCACGACATCACCACTGCGCAGCAGCGTCCGTGTCGCATCGAAGAACGAATCCGGATTCGGTTCGTCCAGGATCAGATCGCCGACGAGAAGAATGCGCATCTGCCTTGAGTGTATGAATGGCTGGACTGGACGGTAAGACTTTGACGCGCTGATCCCCAGATCCTCGGCGTCTCACGGCGATAATACGCCGCTGAACCGGCTCCAGGAGAAACGAATGTTCCGCAACGTCCGGATCGATCGTGCGCTCACGGGTCTGGCGGCATGCCTGATGGCCGCCCTGATGCTCGGTCTGCTGCATCAGTCGAGTGCCGCTCAAGCCGCCCAGGAGCAGCGGTATGACGGGCACCGGCAGACGTCCTTCTACGTGACCGTCCGCGACGGCACCAAGCTCGCCGTCGATCTGGTGCAGCCGACCAGCCACGGGCAGGTGGCGACCGACCGCCTGCCAGTCGTCTGGATGCACACGCCGTACAACCGTCGCACGAGCGGGGGCGGCCGGGCGGTCGAGACGTATCCCGGGTTCGCGTTTCGTCTCGTCGAGCATGGCTACCACGTCGCCACGGTCGACTTCCGTGGTCTCTACGCTTCGTTCGGACAGAATCGCGCCAACAACCGTGGCGAGTGGGTGGAGGCGGCGCGAATGGACGCCTACGACGTGACCGAGTGGTTTGCCCGGCAGCCGTGGAGCAACGGCCGCATCGGCATGTGGGGCTGCTCGGCGACAGGTGGCAGTCAGATGCAGGCGCTGACCACGGCGCCACCGTCACTCAAGGCCATCTTTCCGATGAGCGCCGAGTTCGATGCTTACAGTTTCCAGGTCAGTGGTGGCGTCGCGCCGCCACCGGGCGCGCCGCTCCGTGCGCTGGCGGGTCCGGCCGCGCGCGACAAGGCCGCGGTGCCCGTCGACGGACCGGACGGCATGGCACAACTGCAGGCCGCCGTCGCCGGGCACCTGCCGGATGGCGACGCCATCGGCGAGGTCCCGTTTCGGGACAGCGTGTCGAAGCCGATCGGTGCGGTCTGGTGGGCACTGGCGAGTCCGCACACCTACCTCGAGACAATGCGCAAGTCCGGGATCGGCGTCTACGCCGTCGCCAACTGGAACGAGGCGGGGACGAAGCATGGCGCGTTCTACACCTACCGCAACCTGCGCAACCAGGCTCGCCTGCTCGTCGGCCCGGCGGCACACTGCGGATGGTCGCAGGTGAAGACCGAGACCGGTTTCGACATCGTCGACGAAGAGAAGCGGTTCTTCGACTACTGGCTGAAGGGGCTGAAGAACGGTGCGATGAACGAACCGCGCGTCACGTATTACACCTACAACGCCCCCAAGGGTCAGGAGTGGCGCAAAGCCGCGACGTGGCCGTTGCCGAATGAGAAGCGGACGACGTGGTATCTGGGCGACGGAAAGCTTGTAGCGGACCGACCGGCCACTGCCGGGCGCGACAGCGTCGGCTTCACGAGGATCGCGCAGGCGGCCACGTCCACCACCGGGCCACGGGAGACTCCGGGTGAGCACGTGCTGGCCTACGACAGTCCAGTGCTGAGCGATGATCTCGAGTTGACTGGACACCCGGTGATGCGCGCCTGGATCAGTGCTGACGCCAACGATGCGGACATTGTCGCCCGCCTGGACGACGTCGCACCCGACGGAAGCACTCGCTCGTACAACATGCATGGCCAGATCCGAGCGTCGCACCGCACTCTGGCGAAGGCGCCGTACGACACCATGGGCCTGCCGTGGCACAGCTTTACGCGAGACGCAGCGCGGCCACTCAGCAACACGCCGTCAGAAGTCGTCTTCGAGATGCTGCCGCTGTCCTACATCTTCAAGGCCGGACATCGGCTTCGTCTGACTCTGTTCTTTGCCGACAGCTCGTCCCCGGCTACACCGGCCACCGCTCCCCGACTGATCATCGTCAGAAGCCCCACCATGCCTTCGTCCGTGACGCTGCCGGTCATCCCGGCGTCCAGCTCGAAAGGGGGAGGTCCGACCTCTCGGTGAGACAAGTGCGTTGAACTGTCAACGCGCGCGTTGCACATCGATGGCGCGCTCGCGGGTATGGCTAATCTCGACGACGTCGCCCGCCTTCAACCCGTCGAGCAGGCGTGGATCGGCGACGGCCCGGGTGACGCGAAGATTCAGGCCCGTCGTGTAGACCACCACGTTCTGGCGGCGGTCCACGCTCTCGATGGTGACTGTGGCTTTGACCTGCTGGATCACCTGGCTTTTGCCTGACGGATCGCGCGATGTCGCCGTCCCCGTGGTCTCGACCGCTTCGCTCGGTTTCGCTCCAGGGCGCACCGCGACGATGACCTCCTCGGAAATGCGCACGGTGATCTTGTCGCCAGTGCGGAGCTCGTCGAACAGCTTCACTTCCGGCGGAACGTCAATCGGCTGCGTCGTGCTGGAGCTGGTCCGAAGTGTCAGGGTACGCGTGGACCGATCGATCCGCTCCACCGTGCCGGACAGACTCACGAACTCGCGCACGGAAGTCGCTGGCGCCTGCGACTGGCCCGGCAACGCTGTGAGCAGCGCCATCACGACGATTTCCATGATCCACATCTGACCCTCCGCGAACGGCGGCCATCCCCACCAGCCGCGTGCTCGCGCGTGATCCTACACCCGCCGACATGACTGAAGGACCCGTGCGTGATCAGATCGTGTCGGGGCGACCAAGCCGTTGCTGCAACGCCACCAGCACTCTCGCCAGACCCGTGTCCTGCTCATCGTACGGAGCGTCGAAGTAGTCGACCTCGATCCACTGGGACTCCTGGCCCGGGTGAACGTAGACCTCGAAGTCGTCGACCAGCAGCGTCTCGCCGACGGCTGCACCGGGTATGAAGGTCAGGTCCTTGGTTTCACCTTCCCAGGCGACGTACTCGATGTCGGCGAACCAGGCAGGTGCAGCCCCGTCGGCGACCAACAGCGTCGCAATCCTGCGAAAGCGCTCCTCGTTGACGGTCGTGAACATCACGACGCGAGGAAACAGAACCCTGCATCGTTCCAGGAAGGCGAACAGGCCAGGCCTCGGGATCTGGCTCATCGCGTTCGAGATCAGCGTGCCCTCGAGGTCGAGCGCCAGAACAGTAAAGCGATTCATTGGACACCAAAGAAGAGCGCAAGCCACCGAGGCCAAAGGCCGCAGTGTCGAAGGTACAATATCGGGTCACATCGGCGTGGCCCTCGGTGGCCTCTCAGCGAAGAGAGAAGCGCGTGACGAAACCCCTCCTTGTCAGTCTTATCCTGGTCACCACCTGCAGCGCCTGCAGCGGCGGGTCTGATCCTCGTCCGCCTTCTGCATTCGAGGAACAACTTATCGCGGACGAAGTCCTGGTCTTGCCCGTTGGGCCCGACGAGGTCGTCATGGCCGACCGTCCCGTCGGCGTCAGCCTGCTCGAACCAACCTGCATCGTGCCGATCATCCAGGGGATCGGGCGCTATCAGGATGTGGGCTGGGTGGCACCGCACTTCTTCGTGGTACGCCCGCGGCCCGACGCCGCCGGCTATCGCTTCGAGCCATTGCCCAAAGGGCGCGAACGGTTCGTAGCGCGATTCCGCGCGCCGCGTTCAGAAGCGGAAGCCATGGCACTGAATGGCGCGGACGATATCTCGCCGGATGCGGAGGGACTGTTCTGCAACGTCGCCGCGACGCTCCGGCAAGTCCGTGAGTCGACCTCTGTTAAGCGTCTCGCAGTCTTTCCGGTCAACAAGGTCCAAGCCAGGATGCTGGTCAATGGCGACCAGCGGATGATGGCCGTGCAGCTGGGCGACGACTGGGCAACGGCGCGCGACGTCACGGTCAGCATTGACCTCTCGGGGGAGGAGGCCGAGGATGTGCGGGACCGGCTGGAGAGCATGATCGGCTACCAGATTGATTTCCTTGTGTCGCATCGTTGGCGGAAGACAGCTTGCGTGCAGACCGTTAATCTCAGCGAGGTTCCGGCAATCGACGCTTACGGCCTGCGCGACGGCGCATCGGGCGCCGTGGCGCTCTCAAGCGTAAAGGCAGCCGTCCGCGGCCTCGTCAGCCGCGACACACGGGTCAACATCGAGGGCGAATGTGGTGACGCGATGCTGGGCACCGCGCTGCGTCCGGGCGACGAGAAGCAGACACTCAGCTGCAAGCGCACCGGTAATTACCTGACATGCCTGTACGAAGGTGGCTTCTCCGATCATCCGACCACGTTTCTGACGCACGCCGACATTGCCGCGTCCCGTCGTTCAAGACTCTTCTAGCATTGACAGAAAGGCCGCAAGGCTGACAGGCGGGATGCACGTGAGAAGAGGCACAGAAGCTCGGTGCCTCTGTGCCCCGGTGTGTTGCTCTTCCGCGTCTTCGGAGCGGTAGTCGCAACTCGCGGACGCGACGTATTTGACGCCGTGACAGCCGGTTGCCCATCTCACCGCTCAGTGACGCGGATCGAATCAACCTCTCCCGTCGCCAGGGCATCGTCCATATGAGCGGTGATCGCAATGCCGATGAGCACGGTGTCGCTCATCGAAATCATGTCGCTATCTACGTAAACCCATGAAGCGCCATCATCGGAGCGATACGCGCTCAGTCTGGAACCTTCCCGCACCAGCCGCACCCAGACTGGTGCGGTTCCGTCCGATTGCGTCGTTCCGATCGAGGCCTCACCAAAGGCCAGTCGTCGCTGAAAGGCGAGACCGCGACTGTCGGAGACGAGCAGAAAGCCGTGTGGCGACTCCGGAGCCAGTGACTCGCGAATCATGACTCCGAGTTTCGTCCATCGATGTGGCCCGGTCAGCGATGCCAGTCGCGCCACGATCTCGCCGTCGCCGTTCAGCGTGCGATAGGCGTATCGGAACGCGTCGCTCGTACCCCAGATGTCCGCGCCTCCGCCGGTGAGGGTGAGCGAGCCGCCCGTAGCGTTGTCGGTTGTGCCGGCGGGGACGGCGCCGACGTCGGCGCTATCCCACGATGCCGATTCCCCGCTGACGCTGATGTGGTCGAACGATGCTGTTGCGACAGCGCCGAACGAGTGACTGGTCACCGCCAGGCCAACGAAAACTGCCCCTGCCATGTGGATGGCGTCTTCAGCGAACGGGACCCAGGACAGTCCATCCACCGAACGAAAAGCGGTGAACCTGTCGCCGACACGAACGAGTCTCAGCCACTCGGGCGAGAAGGCGGCGCCTCCGCCGGAGTGCGAGGTCTCAGCTCCCGCCACATGCCGACGTTGGAACGCCACGCCTTCACTGCCCGAGAGCAGGAGGAACGCGTGAGGCGAGTCGGGTTGCAGTGAATCCCGCACCATGATGCCGAACTTGGCCCACGGGTCGCTGAAGCTGTTGGGCGTGACTCGAACGATCACGTCGAGGTCGCCCGCGTGGAGCCGATGTGCGAAGTGGAAGGCGTCCACCGTCTCCCACACGTCCGCCCCCGAGCCGCTCACGACCACTCGGTCGGCCTGTTCGACGACACTCCCCGGCGCGCCGGTAAAGCCGACGTCTCCAGCGTGCCATGTTGATACGGCAGGAACGACGGTCACGGCGACGGACGTGAACACCGCAGTGGCGATGCGCGTGCTGTCGTGGCTCGTCACCGCAAGTCCGATGAGCGCATCCGGCGGCAGCTGGATGGTCTCGCGATCCACGAGCTCCCACGTCTGCCCGTCTGCCGAGATCGAAGCTGTCACCAGATTCCCGACGCGCTCGAGTCGAAGCCAGTGAAACGACGGGCCGCCTGTGTGCGCCGTCATGCCACCGGCTGCCTGACGCCGCTGGAAGGCGGTGCCGTTGGCGGCCGAGAGCAAGAGGAATGCGTGCGGGGCATCTGGAGCGAGTGAACCGCGAATCATGACGCCCGCCTTGCTCCACGGATGGGCACCGTCGAGCGAGGAGACATAAGCGGTAATCGTCCCATCGCCATGCAGCGGCCGCCACGCATACTGAAACGCATCCGTCGTGTCCCACACGTCGGCTCCCGCACCCTGCAGAATGAATGTGCCATTCGCGGAGTACGTGCTGCCGATGACCCCCGCGTCCCCGATGTCGGACGCCGCCCAGGTCTGGGCCGTCGCGCCGACGACGATTTCGCTGGAGGCGACATCACTGCCACCAACGTCGTCGGTCACGCGCAGGCGGACGCGATAAGTCCCCCCGACATTGAAGACATGGCTGCGGGACATCCCGCCTGATTCAAACGTCCCATCGTTGTCGAGGTCCCATTCGTAGGTGAGCGCGGCGCCTTCCGGATCCGTCGACTGCTGTGCGTCGAGCAGAACGGCGAGCGGCGCCGTGCCGGATGGCGGGGAGATCGTCAGCACGGCGCGGGGCCGTGCGTTGATGTACTCGATGCGATGAATGGCGCCGCCACCGATATCGACGTAAAAGATGTCGCCGCCAGGGCCCCGTTTCACGTCGACGGGGAACGCCGCCACCTTGGCAAAGGTCCGTACATCCTGCGGGGATGGCGTACCGTCCGACCCGGGATGCATCGTCCAGATGCATTGCCTGCGGTAGTCGGCGAAGAACAGGACGTTGCGATACGCGTCCGGATACGACCCGCCCTCGTAGAACGCCACTCCGCTGAGGGCAGCGTTGGCGTTTCCGCAACTGTCGTCACCCGGCCGCACGTAACCGCCGCGGATGTATTGAAAATGGGGAAACGTGACCGCGCCGGGATCCGCATAGAGCTGCTCACAGATGGTGAGCCCCGTCGCCTGATAACTCGGCTGGGGCGCCGAGCCCTCATAACAGGGCCAGCCGAAATTGGCGGCCGACCCTGCGCCGGGTTCGGGGATGACGTTGATCTCCTCGGTCAGTCGCCAGCCAACGTCTCCCACCCACACCTGCGACGTACCAGGCCGGATCGCGATCCGGAACGGATTGCGGAATCCGTAGCCGACGATTCGTCGTGCGTTGGAGTCCGGATGATTCGCCAAAGGGTTACCGGGGAAACCCTCACCTGTGGCGGGATCGATGCGAATCACCGTCCCGTTCAAACCCACCGGATCACCGTCCGTCCGAAGGTCCTGTGCACGCAGTGCACCGCCCTCGGCCAAGGGCGGCGTCATCACTCCACCGACGCCCGCGGGTGGATCACCGATGGGATTCAACGGCGATCCGCGCTGCCCGTAGTCGACGAACTGCCACCCCCCGCCGTCGCCCCCCGACGCATAGAGGGCACCGTCGGGCCCGAACGCCAGGGAGCCAATCGAGTGTGAGTCGAACTGCGTCGGCCAGCCGTCGAGAAGGACGTCCATCCGGCCCGTCCAGCCGTTGTGATCTGCCTCCAGCCTGGCGAGACGTCCGCTCACGAGGCAGCCGTTGAACTCGTCGGGGCAGGGGTCGTGCTCCGTACCCGGCTGGCCCCATGTCGGCGCTGTTCCGCCGAGAGGCGCATCACGCGTGTACAGCACATAGACGTACGGTCGTGCCGGAAACGCCGGATCGAGCGCAAGCCCCAGCAGCCCACGTTCGCGATAGTCATTGACCTCGGTTCGAAGGTCGGCGAATACCGTGGCCGCCGTGTCACCGAGACCGGCGAATACCTTGACGATGCCAGCCTGTTCGGCGACGAACACCCGTCCGTCCGGTGCGAAAGCCACGGCAGTCGGGGACTGAAGCCCCTCCAGCACGACGGAGTCGCGGAAGTCCGGGGGCAGAACAGACTGCGCCTCCGGCGTCTGCAGATGCAGGGCGCTGATCACGGCCAGACTCAGGCCGGCTATGCAAAGACGAATGAGAGGTCGTAGACGCCGGCGCGTGGCCCCATCTGAGGGCGCAAGGCAGTTCGACATGGCACTCGGCATATTGATTACCGGCAACCGAGTTTGCTCGGTTTCCAGGGTAGAGCTATTGGTGAGTGGGACGTCGGTGGCGAGCGGAGCTGGAGCTATAGCAAAGTCTCCGGGCTCAGACGCGCGTATTGTGCGCCGGGCTCAGCTATGAGATCAAGCTGATCGATATGACGCTTTCCTGCTGATCCAACCCCAGCTCTAGCGGCCGACGGCGGGCGGTGCCTCGATCAGCACGACGAACAGATTGTTCGGATCTCGAACCAGCGCCGCTCGCAGTGTCGAATTGCCCGCTGGCAGGGCGACCGGCCGGCCGCCCGTCGACACCACTTCGCCGCCGGATTTCGTGAAGGCCGCGATCGCCGCATCGAGGTCGCGTACGCGGAGTTGCACGCGCGTCGAGCCGAAATCCTGAATGCGTCCCCGTACGACTCGGCGCTCGGTTCCTGTGAAATCGACGAAGTCGTACATGAGGCCGGAGCCGGGCACGTTCTGCTGGGCCACGCGGTATCGCCCGTCAGTCAATCCCAGCGCACGCAGCACCGCTTCGCTGTTGCCGTACTCACCGATCGGCGCCCGCTCCTGCACACCGAGTTCTTTCTGATAGAGGCGCGCGGCCGCCACCGCGTCGGCGACGGCGAGGCGGACACGCACGCCGATGACGTTCGTGTTCGGCGGAGCGGAGCCCGGGATCTCCGCCGGTTGCGACAACTCGACGTAGTTTCCGTCGGGGTCGCGCACGATGACGATGCGTGTGTTCTGACCGATCGTCACCGGCTGGTTGCCAATCGAGATGACCGGCGCACCGAGCTTGCGGAGCCGGGCGAGCGTGCCTTCCAGATCGCGTACCGTCACAACCAGACAATTGGCACCCGGATCCTGGAGCTTCCGGTCAAGCCTCCGGCCGTCTGCATTCGAAATCTCCACGATCTCGACGCCGCCCGCCGCTGCCGGCGTCTGCGCGATGACCCAACGGATCCGGGCAGACGGCAGGCCGAACATGTCACGCAGCGTAGGATTTGCGGCTGCATCGCCAGGTGCTCCCTGTATCTGGAGACCCAGGCCGTCGCGATAAAACGCAATCGCCGCATCGAGGTCGCGGACGATCGGGCTGAAGTAATTCCCGGAACCGACAACCAGCGCGCCGCCACTCGCGCCCGGCGCTGCCGTCTGGCCGAACGCAGGAACGGCAGCGAGCGATGCTGCCACCGCGATCATGAGCAAGCGGTTCATCGAGGTCGCAGCACTCTACTGTCCCCGACCCGCCGGCACCTGGCCTCGCCCACCCGGAGGTGCAGCGCCGCGTCCGGCCGGGGGTGGCGTGTTGCCGCCGGCAGGAGCCGGACCGGCAGGAGTGGCCGCTGTCGGCGCTGGCGGCGCGGCCTGCTTGAAGACGGCGACCGGCAGTTTACGCATCCGCGCCCGATATTCCGGGTACATCTGTTCGGCACCGCCGAGTGTCGCTTCCTGCGGCAGGTTGTGGGTCGCGGCGTATTCAGCCACCCACGGGTTTTCTCCGGGCAGATACGACGGCACTTCTCCGGGCTCGCGCTCGCCTTCCTCGACGTACTCGCACGGCCAGAACGGATTGAAGTTCGTCGAGGCACTGAGCGTGAAGTCCGTGCTCTTGATCAGCGGTTCAGAGAGAAACACCGGGTCGTCGGTTACGGACACATGCGTCCAGACCCTGCCGTTACGCACCCAATGCTCGATGGTCGTTGCTTCGTCGCTCGAGGGAATGTTTTCTCGACGGAACCACCCCTGCTTGATGTGGGTGGTGGTGACGGTCAGCATGTTGCCCTCCCACACGCCGGTGGAGAAGCCCATCCAGGTGTGCGGCGCATTCGGCGACGGGTGCGGGCGCCCGTCCATCCAGATCGTTCGCTTCTGCTCGTAGATGTCGATCGCCTCGTGAATGGCGATCAATTCGTGCGTCACCGGATCCCGTTCTTCCCATATCCGGGCATTGAACGGTCCGCGGTGGATGTAGTGGACCACGTGCACCTGGCACTGGTGTTCGAGGAGCGAGAGACGGCCGGGGCGGTAGGCCAGTCCCCACTGGCGCGCCTGATCATTGATGGGAAGGCCGAGGAACTCGACCAGGGAGGGACCCGCCACCCGCTCGGGTCCGTCCTCGGCGTTGGTGTTGGCATTCCACACGCCGGTGAAATCGATCTGCGCAGACGCCGGTGCTGCCATGCCGAGCAGCAGGACGAACATCCACAGCGACACGCTCCATCTTCCGACGTGTTTCATGAGCTCAGTCCTCCAGCGTTCAGGCGGATTGCTGCCGCTTGCGCTTTGACGGGTCTTGTAGAGCCACTGGCTCTTGTGAAGCGCTCAGGCCGAGCGTTCGAGCAGGTAGCCCACGACACCCACGAGCACCAGGACGGCAAGAACAGTCAGCGCAGTCGGAATCGTCACGGCCATTTCAGAATGCCTTGCCGAGGAACGGCAGCATGCGACCTGCGTACAGCACGCCCAGCCACGCCGTCAGGGACAGCAGCGCCATCGCCTTGTCGCCCACGTTCGCGACGAATCCGTCGGTGCCGGCGCGCCAGGCTTTTCCGAAGACGGTCAGATAGAGAAAGTTCGCGCCGGCAATCATCAGGAACCCGATCTTCCAGATGAACGGGTCGCTCTCGATGTACTGGCCCGGCTGACCGATGAAGAAGAACATGCCGGTGATCAGGTTCGCGCCGAAGCCGAGCATCCCCCACGGCAGCAGGCGGTGCACATCGGTAAACGGGAGCCGCTTGCCGACGCCGAGGATTCGCAGATTCACCGCCAGCAGCACACCGAATGACAGTGACAGCCCGAGGAAGTGCACCGCCTCCGCCGCGGGCCACATCCACCGGCTGAACACCGCCGCCTGCGTGATCGCATACGCGATGAAGCGCTTCGGGTCACCGGCCGCAGCGGCCACCTCACCGTCGGCACGAATCTCAGGATGGCGAATCTCACCACCGAGATTTGCTGCCGCGCCCATCACCGCAAGCGACGCGATCAGGAGTGCGGTTGCCACCGGCACCATTCCGCGCGCTGCTGCGCCGTGCCGCCGCCACTGCCATAGCGCAATCCATGCGGCGAAGCCGGCGATCTCCATCACCGTGAGTCCGATGATCGCCGCATCCTGATGCACCCGAATCGCGTCGTCTGAAACCTCTTTGATCGGACGCAGCTCTCGATGCGCGGCAACGCCGGTGATGTACACCGGAACCGTCAGGACGGCGATGATGAAGAGCACCTCGAGGCCGACATGCTTCAGGTGCTGGTTGCGCCGTGCATAGCCGAGAATCAGCAGCCCCAGTGCGGCGGCCGATCCGACGGTGGGCACGTGGTTGAGGATCAGGTGCAGGTGCGCGAGATTCACAGCGTCCTAGATAACCGTGTAAGCGAGGAGACGGCCGGCAGTGACCGCCGCGCTCCAGGCGAGAATCGAGGCCACAGCGAGCAGGCGCTCGTTAAGGGTCGCATCGTACGGCCCTTCTCCGGCACGCAACACGACTGAGCGTATCGGTAGCAACGTCGCGACGCTGGCCACAACAAGTGCCATCTTCACGAAGAACGGCACCGCGCCCCCCCACGTCGTCGCGTTCTTGATGAACAGCAGCACGCCCGTCAGGAGATTGAGACCGAGCCCGAAGGCAATGACGGGATACACCCAGCGGAACGCCGAGAGCGGGACGTGACGGCCAACACCAAGCAGGCGCAGATCGAGCATCCAGCTTGCGCCGATCAGGACCGCCAATCCGATCGTGTGGAGGGTGAGCACCATCGGAAAGGCCCATACCGACGGCGATTCACGGAGCCAGAGCCCGAGCTGAGTCGTTTCAATCCATTCCAGCAAGTGTCGACCGATCGCAAAACGAGAAAGTGCGGTTGAAGATCCGGAACGGCGCGAAGCCGTTCCGGTAGATCAGGGAACAGCGTCAAGCCGTTCCGATTAGATACTTCAGTGGCGCATCTGGGTGGCGACTTCCGCGTGCTCGCTCTCCGTGCAGCTTCCGCGCTCGGCGATGATCGCGTTGTTGCCGGCGAGCGTCAGCCTCCGCTCAGGCATGGTCCAGGGTTCGACGAGCACGACGGGATCCTCGACCGTCACCTGGTAGAGAATCTGGTTCCCCGTCCGCGTGAACTTCTCGATCACGCGCATCTGATCGGAGTGGAAGTACCCGCCACGCGCGAGCCACGTCTCGTCGGAGAATCCGATCGAGTCGAGAACGAGCGTGTCGCCTTCCCACTTGCCGACCGTGTATCCCATGTAGGTGTACTGCGCGGCCCGACTCGGCACGTGCGGCTTGCCGTCGATCGCCACCATGCGGAACTCCGCGTAGCCGCCAGCGCCGTCACTCCCGCCGCCATAGATCATGGTGATGTCGGTGGGGGTGTGGAAGATCCGCCTCGGTGTTCCCTGCCGCGGAATGCCGAGGGGCAGGCAGGTCATGACCGGGTCGTCCCGGTTCGACCACTGATCCATCTCGATCATCTTGTCCCAGTGTTCGGGCTTGTAGATCGGGAGGCGCATATCGAGGCGCGCGGTCGACATGAACGGCCAGTCCTGGCTCTGGTTCGTCCACTCCATGCAGGTCTTCGCCTGGAACGGCGTGCAGCGCCGGAACATGCCACCGACGGTCGTACCCGGGGCGCCGGAGCCCGTCAGGTTCCAGCCGCCGCCACCCCAGGAGCCGGTCAAGTCCGGGTGTCCGTCGGGATGCCTGGGCGTCGGCGCCGCTGTCGGATCACCCTGCGGACCGCCACCGCCACGGCCGCCACCGCCGCCAAACCCGCCTCCGCCCTGTGCAATCACGGACGTGCCGACGACGGCTAGGAGTGCTGCCGCGCACGCGAAAAGGCGCACATTGTTGATTCGCTGCTTCATGGCAATCCTCACTTTCCGGCGGCCTTCCGCACACTCTCCGGCACCGGCATGATGACGTAGATCTGGCCGATCTCGGTGACCTTCGCGTTCACGGTGCGGAGGACCATCCCGTTCTTGCGCTCGACAATCGTTCCTGCGTAGAGCGCATCGATCTTGAAGAGCGGGTTGTTCCAATCCGCCCATTTGCCGTAGATGAACTCCGTCTTGTCTGCCCCGTTGGTCACGACCACGCTGTCGGGCAGGTAGTTGGTGAGCGTCGCGACCGCCGTCGCACCGGGCACGCCCGGGACGGGGAACGTCAGGACGGCCTTCTCGCCCTGCCATTCCAGTGTCGTCGTCGATTTCGCTCCAGCCTTTGCCTGGTTATCGAGCAACGTCGCCGGATTCTCGCCGAACGATTCAGAGGGCGGCAGGCCGGCCGCGCCAGCGATGGCGGCCTTCACCGCACCGTGAGGACTCGCCCAGAGCCGGATCCGGCGCTCGATGAGCGCGGCCTGGTTGGGCGTGGCCTTTCCCTCGCCGGCCACGAGCTCGGCGCCGGGACGGTCTTCGTCCCACGCGAAATCGCCGCTCAGGGTTTCCACGTTCTTGTACGTCTTCTTGTCCTTGAACGCGCACTCGATCTGCGTCCGCCAGCCAGGTATCTGATAGTTCGCCTGCACGCGGTACTTGGTGAGCGTGCAGGGCTGCCCGCTGACCTGAATGGTGCCGCCGGCGGCGTGGTAGTCGAGCGTCTTGACAAGCTCGGATTCGGCGCCGCTGCGCAGCATTCCCATGCGCCACGCCCAGTTGAACAGGACGCTCTTCAGGTCCTTGGCATCAGCCGCCGGCGTAAACGCCCCGGCATTGCCGCCGCCGAGACCGCCACCACCACCGCCGCCGGCGCGACCGGCGCGACCGCCCTGCGGCGCGCCGCCTGCCGGTGCCTGCGGCGCTCCGGCACGTCCGCCGGCGGGGGCCTGGCCCGCACCGGCTGGCGCCTGCGGGGCTGTGCCTGTTGGCGCCTGCGGCGCTGCGCCCCGTCCCTGCGGAGCCTGGCCCAGCGCCAGGTCGGACATCATCGGGCTCATCGCGACAGCGAGCGCAATCACACCCGTCGCGCCCCACCTTCGCGCAGCGCGCTTCGGCGGGCCAGAACTTCGTCGTTCACACATGGACAACTCCGGTCTCCCGGAACGCCTTGAGGGCGTTCCTCGCTGTCTCCCGCCTTGACGGCGTTCCTCACTGTCTCCCGGAACGCCTTGACGGCGTTCCTCAGGGATCAGCTATTCGACGTCGAACTTGAAATCCTTGTCGCCGAGCACGAGGCGCCGCACGTATCCCGCCGGGTTGCCATTGATGGCCGGGAGGACCGTAACCTTGAGCGGGTCGCCAGGCTTGATCGTGCCCTTGCTGAAGCCCTGTGTGGTGAGCGTGGTGACGGAAGCGGTGGTCAGCGTCCAGTCCACGAGCTTGCCCTTCGTCTTCTTGTCCGCGACGGTGAGCACGATGCTGGCGTGCGGATTGACGAAGTTCAGTTTCTTGAGCTTGCCCTCAAGAACGATCTCCTTGTTCAGGTCGTAGATGCCCGCCACTGCGTGATGCGCCCGCAGCGAGACGCCAGCAACCACGAAGCCGAGAAGAAGGAAGAGACCGATGACTTTGCGCATTGTTGCTCCTATGCGTGATTAGCGGCGGATGTTAGCAATTGGGGCACCCCGGCCGCAAGGCCCGAGGCGGCGAAAGATATTAGGGTTTTGTTAAATCCCGCCTGGATCGCGACGTCCGGACGCTCACTTCATGTCGGCCTTCGACCTCCGACTGCCGGACCGCTTTGCAATGGCCAAAACGCGCACCTCGATTCACGGCCCCGCCGCCGCACCTGGCTGTCGTTCCTGGACGCCGCCAAACCGGTGAACGCAAACAGCTGAGTAAATCGCAAACGCGGTTTGTCCGATATGCCCGGACGAACGTCCTTCGCAACACGTCACCTGCTCGCCGGGGTTTGGCCCATGCTCGACTACGTTGCTCTGCCTGCGATCCTCTTCGTTGTCCTCGCCGGGTTCGTCACCATCGCTGTGCGATGGCGGAGGGACAGTCCTGCCGCGCGCATCGTGCGCGAGCTGCATCCAGTGAGCCAGCACTGGCTGGCGGACTTCCGTCGCACCGGATAGGTCAATCGTACGAAGGCTTCTGGACCTTGTCGATGACGTACACCTCGACGGGCGTCTTCGTGTTTTCGACTTTCAGTCCAAGCTGTTCCTGGATGGCGGTGAAGAAGTCGGCACGTGCTTCGACCTCAGCCGGGAGTTGCGCCGGCCCGCCTGGCGCCGCTGATAACTGGCCACTGGGTCTGAACTCCAGACCGAAGTCGAACTTGCCGGTCAAGCCTGTCTTGTCGACCACCGGCCGCTCGAGGATGTTCTGCTGCAGGAAGCCGGCGAACTCCGCCATGGTCGAATTCCGCACGCCGAAAGAACCAGGGCCCCTGCCACCAAAACCCGGAAGGTTCCCGCCGGATTCGTTCTTCGTGAGCTTCGGCCCGTTCTTGCCGACGGTGATCACGTAGGCGGTCAATTCGCGTTGCTCCTTGTGGAACGACAGGCCGAAGCGTTCTGTCAGGAGCTTTTGCACCATGACCTTCAACTGCGTCACGTTCGGCATGCCCGAGTCTTCCGGTTTCGCCGTGATGTCGAAACGCTCGGACTCCAGCCATGAAGGTCCATTGACGATCTGGCTCGCGTGCAGACCGTACGCCATGGTCATCAGAGAGTTGAATGTGGAATTGGTCGTGGTGAACAGATTGCCGCCACCCCGGCCGACGAGCATCGAACCGCCACGGTTTTCGGGGTTGGCCGGCTTGATTGCGGCGACCGCGAAGGCGATATTTGCGCTGTCCGGCATCGGCTTCGCGGGCGGTGGCGCTTCCGGGATCGCCCACGCGGTTTCCGGCGTCGCGCGAGTGAGCGTCATCGGCAACTGCCCGCCCTGCGTGAACGTGCCTACGATGGACTTCCCGTCTGCGCTCATCTTTCCTTCGTAAGTGCCGTTGATGGCCGGAATCGTGACCTTCAAGGTTGAGTTCTGAAACGTCACGGCTCCAGCGCTGATCGGTTGAGCGCCCTGGTCGATGCTGTAAAGGACTGCCTTCAGCTGGTCCGCCTCCGTGGTGATCTTCATGACGAGGCGCAACGGATTCGGCGCGTTCGGCGGCTGGAGCGATCCCTGCCAGGTACCGGCCACCTCCTGAGCCCGGAGCGTCGCGGCAAGCATCACCGTGGCAACAGTCATCCCGAGCATGAGTCTCTTCATGGTCATCTCCGTTCGATTAGACGAAGCCGCGTCTCTTGCCGTTCAGGTGACGCGTCAACGTAACGGCCGAACGACAGCCGCCGAATATAGTCCATCTTCTGTGCGACGCGAGCAGACCAGAGGCCACGCGCGGGGATCGCAAACGCGTCTGGGCTAAGATGCGGGCTCAATGGCTGGGACGGTGCTCCCGATGAAGAACATCCTCAGCGGCGCACGAGCCGTCGACAGATGAATGGGAAGGAGGCTCGACGCGATGCGACAGCATTTTCTGCAGGTCCTGACTCTGGTCGTGTGTCTCCATGCGTTCGTCGGAGTTGGTGACGCGCACCACAGTCAGGCGGGCATCTTCGACTCGAAGAAGACCATCGAAGTCACCGGCGTCGTCAAGTCCATCTCCTGGCGCAATCCGCACGGCCAGATCCTCCTGTCGGTCAAGGATGGCAAGGGCAAGGAAACAGTGTGGGATGCCGAGACGGCATCGATCAGCATCCTGCGCAATCGCGGCGTCGACGGCAGTTCCATCCGTGTCGGCGATCGCATCACGATTGCCGGCTCGCCGTCGATGCGTAACCGGCCGGAGTTGCTTGCGCGCAGCATCCTGCTGCCGAACGGCAGCGAGTTCACGTTCGGATCGACCAATGCCTACTTCCCTTCCGGCAAGGCCGGCCGTGTGGTCGGGGCGGCGAAGATCGACGCAGATGTCACGGCGGCAAGAGCCAAAGCGGACGGTATCTTCCGCGTCTGGTCGACGATCATGAGCGACCCCGCGGCGTTTCCGATGTTCAAGGGAGGCTATCCGTTGACCGCCGCCGGCAAGGCGGGGCTGGCGACATGGAATCCGCGCGACAACGTCCTGCTGAAGTGCGGTACCAAAGGCACGCCCCTCATCATGATTTCGCCGCTGCCGATGGAGTTCAGCAAGGCGAGCGGCGACCGGATTGTGATGCGGCTCGAAGAATACGACACCGTGCGCACGATCCACATGAACCCGAACGCCGTGGCGCCGTCGGCGCATACCCTCTACGGCTTTTCGCGCGGCCGCTGGGAGGGCAGGACGCTTGTAATCGAGACCGATCACATCGCGGCCGGCTATTTCGATCACGAGGGAACGCCGCAGAGCAACCAGATCAAGACCGTCGAGCGCTTCATTCCGAACGCCGACTATACGCGCCTCGACTACACGCTGACGACGACGGATCCCGTGAACTTCTCACGTCCGTTCGAGCTCAAACGGTACTTCGTGTGGAAACCCGAAAATTCGGTGCACCCGTACGAGTGTCTCGATCGTTTCGTGCCGGGGAAATAAGAGGCACGGAAGCTCCGTGCCTCTCACGGACACGAGCTCCCGGTACCTACTTCGTCGGCAGACTCGCGCGATACCGTGCCGCGACCTTGTCGTCGCACGCTTCCGACTTCGGCGAGAAGTTGAGGTCCGGGCGATGATCCCACTGCTGTACCAGCGTGGCCGGCTTGGTGAGATATTCCGGGTCTTCCACGGTGATCTCATAACGCAGCCTGGTGCGTGTCTCCGTGAGCGTCAGTCGTTCGACCGTGTGCTTGCGCGTGCTCGACGGCACGTTCATGCCGTTGCCGGAGGGGTCTGGCTCGTAGCCGACCGTGTCGATCACGAGCGTCTCGCCCTCCCACCGGGCGACCGAGTGGCCATGGCGCGACGGCTTCACGTTGGCCGGATGCGCGGCGTTCAGGCGGATCTTGCGGATGACATGGTCGCCCGAGTTGTCGAAGTGCATCACGACCTCGTCCTTGCGAATCTCGATCGAGCGCATCTCGTCGAGCACCGCGAGGAACGGAATCGGCTCGACATAGCAGAGGCCATCGGCGACCAGCTTCTTCTGCGCGGCACGGCCTGCCTGCGTGACCGGCCAGCCACCCATGGCGCCGAAGGCGGCGCCCAGCGCCTGGCGCGAGGGCGACCAGCGGCCGGCGAGGCTCGTTGCCGGCTTCAGCGTGCGATCCCGGGTGCTCGCCGCATAGAAGGGATGAATCTCGCCGTCCTGGGTCGTGACGTCCAGAATGCGGACCTGCTTGCCCGGGGCGGGGTCGCGATTGGGGTTCGCGCGCATGACGACCTTGGTGCCGGGCCGGAGCGCGTTCTGCTTGAGACCATCGGCGCGCGCCTGCGTGATCGCGAGCCCTTCGCCTTCGACCCGCAGCGGCTTGCCGTCCGGGCCCTTGGTTTCGACGATCAGGTACATGTGCGGGTTCACCCAGTCGAACCGCACGACGGTGCCTTCGAACAGCACCTCACGGGTGGTGTCGAACATGGCCTGGCTGTGGTGGGCGGACGCCGGCCCCCCGAGGAGCGCCGTGGCCGCGAGCGCCAGGAGCGCGCCGAACAAACCTCTCATCATTGAACCTCCGAAACGACACTATCTTACGGCTTCTGCATGGCCGCAACTGCCTTGACAGTTCAGCGCCTGGTCCGAGTCGCCCATGCTCAGGGCTCGACGATGCCCTCGAGCGCCTTCACCACCGCCGCGCGGTTGTCGGCAGCGATCACGAGGCGATTCCCAGTCGCCAGATAGCTGTATTTGATGTTGATGTGCGCATCGGCGATGCGCTGAAACACGCGCGCCGCGGCACCCGGTTCGTCCTCCACACTGACGACCACCACCTGCTGCTCCTGCACGATGCGGAAGCCGGCGTTCTGCAGGCAATCGTGCGTGGCACGGAGGTCTTCGGAAAGCACGTGCACGACGCCGCCGATCTCGGCGTAGCCGTCGATGTTGATGCCGGCTGCGCTCACGCAGCCGAGCGCCTTGGCGAGCGTGCCCGGCCGGTCATTCTCGAGCGCGACGGCAAGATCGGCGTCAAGGTGAATCATGGGGAGGATGCTACCGCGGTTCCCCACCATTTACATCGCGGTTCAGGCTGTGCTCAGGACCGCCTGCGTTGCAAGCCCTTTGGGATAGTCCGACGGCAGGTCACTCTTCAGGCGAGACTCCCAGATCTCGATTTCACCGACCAGCGACGCAATGAATCTCGCGTTGTGGCGCTGGTCGAGGCCAGCCGCGTATCCCATGCTCAGCTGATCGAAAGGCATGCCGGTCCCACGGCTCGGCAGGAAGCGTACGACCGACCAGAATGGTCCCCTCATGATCGTCTTGGACGCGTTCCGATGAGCCGCGGAATCGTTGCGATAGCCCACATCCAGCAACATCAGACAGAGCCAGTAGTTCAGGTCACCAAGCCAGGCGATGTTGCGCAGCAGGGGATCAGCAATCTGGTTATCGGCACCAATGTAGGCGCTCGGATTCGTCGGCAACGGCAGCACTGGATATCGTTCATCGTTTGGCGAGAGTTGCCAGACGTCGCCTTTATTCTCGAACGCTTTATGCGTTGACATGAAGAGAGACTTGAAGAAGTTGAAGTGCCCTTCCTCTCCCTCACTCTTGATATCCGTCAGACGATCGATCCATTCATCAGCCGACCGAAGTTCGCCAGGCTGTCGGGCAACTTCCCGCACCATCGCGATCACGGCGTCATACAGGCTACCAACGTGGTTGGTCTTGCCCTCGCCAATCAAGGCTCTTTCCATCGCTTCGATGAACCGCACGTCATCTGGCGACTGTGCGTGAGCTCTGTCCAGAGCCGTGGAGGATGCTTCACAGAACGTGTACTTGGCGAGGCTTTTCCGGCTGAGCGGCTCGAGATTCAGTGCGAAGGGATACGTATCCGGCTCAAAGGGAAAGTCCTGTCGGATGAAGACCGGATTGGCTCCCAACTCCACGAGCAGGCGATTGACGTCCATGAGGTGCTGCATCTCCTGAATGGAGACGCCAAGGAGGTCGCTGGCATTCGGAGCGCCGGTTCCAATCAACGCCTGGTACGCAGGCTTGAGTGAATAGGCCGCATACAGATACTGGAGCATCAGCGAATGCTCGATTTCTGCCGCCTCTCGTAGAAGCCTCACGACTTCCAGTCGCGGGGTCTCGAAGTCACGGACGACCCGCACCGATTTGGCGTCACCCTGAGCATCCGAGGCTGGAGCGAATGAGCCATCTTCAGCGGAGACAGATGGCTGACCTCCGGAAAACAAATGCGCACCAGGCAATGCCACGCCATAAGCGGCGAAAGTGCGAAGGAAGGACCGTCGGTCGTTTTCTTCCGTCGTGTCGATGATGCGCACGCGAGAGTCACGGCGCACAACTCTCCCCTTCGGGTTGCTCGGCTGATCCATCGAAACGTTTCCCAAAATGGCGCAGATGGTCGCCTGCTGTGTCGCAGGCAGAAACGCGACAATTTACCACGTTTTTGTTGGGATTATCCGTACCCACGATGCGAAAGTCAGGGACTTTCCATACGCCAGCAATGCACCGCCAGGCGCAAGGCCCATGATCGGCGCGTGCGCAAAAAAACAGGCACAGAGCCTCTCGACTCGGTGCCTGTTGTAACGTCTCTTTCCCTCCGCGGCTCCGCGCCTCCGCGGCTCCGTAACCGCGGAAGATGTCCGCGATTTACTCCACGTCGCCCGCGGGCGGTCTCACACCCATCGGTTCTTCCGTGTCGAACGCGTACTCGATCTCGCGATCCAGATCGAGATCCTCCTCGCTCGGCTGCGGCAGCACCGGCGGCGGCGGTGGTTCGTCCGCCGGGATCCGCACGTGCCGGTAATACTCGAACCCGGTGCCCGCCGGAATGAGACGTCCCATCGTGACGTTCTCCTTCAGGCCGCGCAGGTGGTCGATCTTCCCGGAGATTGACGCCTCGGTGAGGACGCGCGTCGTCTCCTGGAACGAGGCCGCCGAAATGAACGAGTCGGTCGAGAGCGACGCCTTGGTGATCCCGAGCAGCAGCGGCTGCGCCGTTGCCGGACGCCCGCCCTCGCCGATCACCCGTTCGTTCTCTTCGAGGAAGCGGAACTTGTCCACCTGCTCGTCGATCAGGAACTCGGTATCGCCCACATCCTCGATCTTCACCCACCGCATCATCTGCCGGGCGATGACCTCGATGTGCTTGTCGTTGATGTTGACGCCCTGCAGACGGTAAACCTCCTGGATTTCGTTCACCAGGTACTTCTGCAGTTCCTTCTCGCCCAGCACCCGCAGGATGTCGTGCGGGTTGCTCGGACCGTCCATCAGCTGCTCACCGGCACGAACCCGCTCGCCTTCGTGGACGTTGATGTGCACGCCACGCGGCATCGAGTATTCGCGCTGATCGCTGCCATCGTCGGGGACGATGATCAGCTTGCGCTGACCCTTGACCACGCCGCCGTCCTTGACGATGCCGTCGATCTCGGAGATGACCGCCGGATCCTTCGGCTTGCGCGCCTCGAACAGCTCGACGACGCGCGGCAGACCACCGGTGATGTCCTTGGTCTTGGTCGTCTCGCGCGGGATCTTCGCCAGCACGTCGCCGGCCTCGACGGTCTCGTTGTCCTGCACCATCAGATGCGCGTGTGATGGCATGTGGTACTTGCGGACCGACTTGCCCGACTTGTCCTTGATCTCGATCGTCGGCTGCTTCTTCTCGTCCGGCGAGTCGACGATGATGTAGCGCGACAGGCCGGTGACTTCGTCGACTTCCTCGTGGACGGTGACGCCCTCGAGGATGTCCTTGAACTTCACCGTGCCCGGCTCCTCGGTGAGGATCGAGAACGTGTACGGATCCCACTCGACGAGCACCTGCCCCTGCTCGACCTTCTGACCGTCCTTCACCTTGAGCCGCGCGCCGTAGACGATCGGGTAGCGCTCGCGATCGCGCCCCTTCGGGTCCTTGACGACGAGCGAACCGTTGCGGTTCATGACGATCAGCTCCGGCACGGCGGCGCGGTGCGTCTCGACGACGACCAGCCCCTCGTAGTGCACGGTGCCGGCGTGACGGGCGTCGAGCGTGTTCTGATCCGAGATGCGCGACGCCGTGCCACCGATGTGGAACGTGCGCATCGTCAGCTGGGTGCCAGGCTCGCCGATCGACTGCGCGGCGATGACGCCGACCGCCTGACCGAGCTCGACGAGCCGGCCGGTGGCGAGGTCGCGTCCATAGCACTTCTTGCACACACCGCGACGGGCGGCGCAGGTCAGCACCGAACGGATGCGGACCTTCTCGATGCCGCCTTCCTGGATGGCCGACGCCTTGTCCTCGTCGAACTCGTCGGTGACCTCGACAATCGGCTGCCCTGACAGTGGGTCGACGATCCGCTCGAGCGTCGTCCGGCCGACGATGCGATCGCGGAGCGGTTCGATGATCTCGCCCGACTCGACGATCGCGCGCGCCTCGATGCCGTCGAGCGTGCCGCAGTCGTCCTCGGAAATGATGACGTCCTGCGCCACGTCGACCAGACGCCGCGTCAGGTAACCGGAGTCGGCGGTCTTGAGCGCCGTATCCGCGAGACCCTTGCGGGCGCCGTGCGTCGAGATGAAGTACTGCTGCACCGTCAGCCCTTCACGGAAGTTCGAGGTGATGGGCGCTTCGATGATTTCACCGGACGGCTTGGCCATCAGTCCGCGCATGCCGGCGAGCTGACGGATCTGCTGTTTCGATCCGCGGGCGCCGGAGTCGGCCATGATGAACACCGGGTTGAAGTTGCGCCCGGTGCGATCCATCTCGCCCATCTCGCCGAACATCTCGTCGGCGATCTTTTCGGTGACTTCCGACCAGACGGCGATGATCTTGTTGTAGCGCTCGCCGTTGGTGATCGCGCCTTCGAGGTACTGCTGTTCGACCTTGATGACCTCGTTGCGCGCGTCCTGCACCAGCTGCTGCTTGTTGCCCGGAATCACCAGGTCGTCGATACCGATCGAGAGACCCGAGCGCGTCGCGTAAGTGAAGCCGAGGTTCTTCAGCGCATCGAGCATGTCGACCGTCCGCTCGAGGCCGAAATCGAGATACGTCTTCTGCACCAGCTGCTGCAGGCCCTTCTTCTTCAGCAGCCCGTTGATGAACGGGAAGCCGCTCGGCAGCTGCTCGTTGAGGAGCACGCGGCCGACGGTGGTATTGATGATCTTGTTCTGCACGTCGTGCGCGTCGGTGTGCAGCACGTCCTGGTCGTCGCGGGACGTCGTCAGGTCGAGCAGCGAACCGGTGTAGCGCAGACGGATCGGCGTCAGCGTCTCGAGCTCACCCGCCTCGAGTGCCAGCACGACGTCCTCCGGGTTGCCGAACGCGCGTCCTTCACCCTTGGCGCCCGCCTTCGACTTGGTCAGGTAGTAGCAGCCAAGCACGATGTCCTGCGACGGCACCGCAATCGGCGCGCCGTTGGCCGGCGACAGCACGTTGTTCGACGACATCATCAGCACCGAGGCTTCGATCTGCGCCTCGGGTGACAGCGGGATGTGCACCGCCATCTGGTCGCCGTCGAAGTCGGCGTTGAACGCCGTGCAGACGAGCGGGTGGATGCGGATCGCCTTGCCTTCCACGAGCACGGGCTCGAACGCCTGGATGCCGAGGCGATGCAGCGTCGGCGCGCGGTTCAGCAGCACCGGGTGCTCGCGAATCACCTCTTCGAGGATGTCCCACACCTCGGGCCGCTGCTGCTCGACCATCTCCTTTGCCTGCTTGATGGTGGCGACCAGCTGCCGCTCTTCGAGCTTGTTGTAGATGAACGGCTTGAACAGCTCGAGCGCCATCTTCTTCGGCAGGCCGCACTGGTGCAGCTTCAGCTCGGGGCCGACGACGATGACCGAGCGGCCGGAGTAGTCGACGCGCTTGCCGAGCAGGTTCTGGCGGAAGCGGCCCTGCTTGCCCTTGAGCGTGTCGGACAGCGACTTGAGCGGCCGGTTGTTGGCGCCGCGGAGCACACGGCCACGGCGGCCGTTGTCGAACAGGGCGTCGACGGCCTCCTGCAGCATGCGCTTCTCGTTGCGGATGATGACGTCCGGCGCCTTCAGCTCCATCAGCTTCTTCAACCGGTTGTTGCGGTTGATGACGCGGCGATAGAGGTCGTTCAGGTCCGACGTCGCGAAGCGGCCGCCGTCGAGCGGAACGAGCGGGCGCAGTTCCGGCGGAATCACCGGAATGACGTCGAGGATCATCCAGTTCGGCTGGTTGTTCGACTTGCGGAAGCTGTCGACGACCTTCAGCCGCTTGGCGTACTTCAGCTTCTTCTGCACCGAGTTCTCGGCGCGCATCTTCGCGCGCAGCTCCTCGGCGAGCTTCTCGATGGCCACGCGCTTCAGCAGTTCCTTGATCGCCTCGGCGCCCATCTGCGCACGGAACTTCGTGCCGTAGTCCTCGCGCGCCTTCCGGTACTGCTCTTCGTTGAGCAGCTGGTTCTGCTTCAGCTCGGTGTCACCCGGATCGATGACGACGTAGCCTTCGAAGTAGAGGATGCGCTCGAGATCGCGCAGCGAGATGTCGAGCAGGTGGCCGATGCGGCTCGGCAACCCCTTGAAGAACCACACGTGGCTGACCGGCGTGGCCAGCGTGATGTGGCCCAGGCGCTCGCGGCGCACCTTGGCCTGCGTCACTTCGACGCCGCACTTGTCGCAGATCACGCCGCGGTGCTTCATGCGCTTGTACTTGCCGCAGAGGCACTCCCAGTCGGTGATCGGGCCGAAAATCTTCGCGCAGAACAGACCGTCGCGTTCGGGCTTGAACGTGCGGTAGTTGATCGTCTCCGGCTTCGTCACCTCGCCGAACGACCACGCCATGATCTTGTCGGGCGAGGCGAGCGAGATGCGGATGGCGTCGAAGTCCGCGCGAAGGGTCGTCTTGGTATCAGTGAAACTTGGTCTCATGTCCGTCCCTTGTTAGGCCCCAGGCCCCGGGCCTCAGGCCTCGGGGCTGTCTCAGGTCTCGAGGCCGCAGGGCTCGAGGCCTCAGCACGCGTCCGGCTGATGCCTGGACGAGCACTGAGGCCTGAGGCCTGGGCCCTGAGGCCTACACCTGTTCGAGTACCGGCTCGCCCTCCGCCGTCGGCGGCGCTTCGGTCGGACGCTTCTTCGTCGAAATCAGCTCGACGTCCAGACAGAGCGACTGCAGCTCGCGGATGAGCACGTTGAACGACTCCGGCAGACCCGGCGTGAACGACGCATCACCCTTGACGATCGCTTCGTAGATCTTGGCGCGACCGGTGACGTCGTCGGACTTCGCCGTGAGCAGCTCCTGGAGGATGTGCGCCGAGCCGTAGGCTTCGAGCGCCCACACTTCCATTTCTCCGAAGCGCTGGCCGCCGAACTGTGCCTTACCACCCAGCGGCTGCTGCGTGATGAGCGAGTAGGGCCCGATCGAACGCGCGTGGATCTTGTCGTCGACCAGGTGCGAGAGCTTGAGCATGTAGATGTAACCGACGGTCACGTCCTGCTCGAAGCCGTTGCCGGTCATGCCGTCGTAGAGCAGCGTCTTGCCGCTCTTCGGCAGGCCCGCCTGCTCGAGCCACGACTTGATCTCGCCCTCGCGCGCGCCATCGAACACCGGCGTCGCGAAGTAGAGACCGAGCGCGTGCGCCGCCCAGCCGAGGTGCGTCTCGAGGATCTGGCCGACGTTCATACGCGACGGCACGCCCAGAGGATTGAGCACGATCTCCACCGGCGTTCCATCCGGCAGATACGGCATGTCCTCTTCCGGCAGGATGCGCGCGATGACGCCCTTGTTGCCGTGGCGGCCGGCCATCTTGTCGCCGACCGACAGCTTGCGCTTCATCGCCACGTACACCTTCACCAGCTTGATGACGCCCGGAGGCAGCTCGTCGCCGCGGCGGATCTTCTCCTTCTTCTCCTCGAACAGCTGGCGGATCACTTCCACCTGCCGTTCGGTGCGCTCCTCGAGCAGCCGCAGGTCGCCCTCGAGCCGCGGATCGTCGCTCTGAATCTTCAGGCGGACCATCTGCGCGTAGGGGATCTCCTGCAGCACGTCCGGCGTGAGGACGGTGCCCTTCTTGAGCAGCCGCTCGCGGCCGAACTCGTCGAAGGCGTCGGCGCGCAGCGTCTGGTTGTTCAGCATCTGCACGACCCGCTTCTTCACCTCGTCGTGAAGAATGCGGATTTCGTCCTGCAGGTTCTTCTCCATCATGTCGAGCTCTTCCTGCTCGATGGCCTTCGCACGGTCATCCTTTTCGATGCCCTTGCGGGAGAAGATCTTGACGCCGACGATGATGCCCTCGATACCGGGCGGGCAGATCAGCGACGCGTCGCGCACGTCGCCGGCCTTCTCACCGAAGATGGCGCGCAGCAGCTTCTCCTCGGGAGTGAGCTGCGTCTCGCCCTTCGGCGTCACTTTGCCGACCAGGATGTCGCCCGGCTTCACATAGGCGCCGATGCGGATGATGCCGCTGTCGTCGAGGTCACGCAGGTACGTCTCCGACACGTTCGGGATGTCGCGCGTGATTTCCTCGGGACCCAGCTTGGTGTCGCGGGCCTCGATCTCGAACTCCTCGATGTGGATGGAGGTGTAGTAGTCCTCCTTCACCATCTTCTCGGAGACCAGGATCGCGTCCTCGAAGTTGTAGCCGCGCCATGGCATGAACGCCACCAGGACGTTGCGGCCGAGCGCCAGCTCGCCAAGCTCCGTGCACGGACCGTCTGCCAGCACCTGCCCCTTGGCCACCCGCTGCCCGACGCGGACGATCGGCTTCTGGTTGATACAGGTGTTCTGGTTCGACCGCTTGAACTTGGTCATCGGATAGATGTCAGCGCCCATCTCCTTGCTGACGTCATCCTCACCCTCGCGCCCTTCGACACGGACGACGATGCGCTGACTGTCGACGTAGTCGACTGTCCCGGAGCGCCGCGTCACCACCACCGCGCCCGAGTCGCGGGCCGTGATGTATTCCATGCCGGTGCCGACGTACGGGCTGCGCGCCCGCAGCAGCGGCACCGCCTGGCGCTGCATGTTCGATCCCATCAGCGCGCGGTTGGCGTCGTCGTTCTCGAGGAACGGCACCAGCGACGCGGCCACCGAGACCAGCTGCTTCGGCGAGACGTCGATGAACTGCAGCTCGGCGCGTGGCGCCAGGATGAAGTCGCCGGCGCGACGGGCGTCGACACGCTCCTGCACGAAGCGGCCGTTGTCCTCGAGCGGCGCATTCGCCTGCGCGATGATGTAGTTGTCCTCTTCCCATGCCGACAGGTAGAACGAATAGGGCTCGAACTCGACGCCCTTCTTCTTCGACCGGCCGTCGGCACCGACCAGCTCGTCGGCCTCGACGATGTCGCCCGCCTTGTACTTCGGGTTGCCGCCGGCGTTCGTCACCTGCACGTAGTCGACGACCCGGCCGTCCTTGACCTTGCGGTAAGGCGACTCGATGAAGCCGAACTCGTTGATGCGCGCGTAGCACGACAAGGACGAGATCAGGCCGATGTTCGGACCCTCAGGCGTCTCAATCGGGCAGATGCGGCCGTAGTGCGTCGGGTGCACGTCGCGCACCTCGAAGCCGGCGCGCTCACGCGACAGACCGCCCGGCCCGAGCGCGGAGAGACGCCGCTTGTGCGTGATCTCCGAGAGCGGGTTGGTCTGGTCCATGAACTGCGAGAGCTGAGACGACCCGAAGAACTCGCGAATGGCGGCCATCACCGGCTTCGCGTTGATCAGGTCGTGCGGCATCGCCGTCGCCATTTCCTGGTAGACCGACATCTTTTCCTTGATCGCGCGCTCCATGCGGACCAGGCCGATGCGGAACTGATTCTCCAGGAGCTCGCCGACCGAGCGGACGCGGCGGTTGCCCAGGTGATCGATGTCGTCGACGTTCTGCGGGTTTTTCCGCAGCTTGAGCTGATAGCGGATCACCTCGTAGAAGTCCTGCGGGTGCAGGATCTTCTCGTCGAGCGGCGTGTTCAGGCCAAGCTTGGTGTTCAGCTTGAGCCGGCCGACGCGCGAGAAGTCGTACTTCTGCGGGTTGAAGAACATGTTCTCGAACAGCGACCGCGAGCTGTCGAGCGTCGGCGGGTCGCCGGGCCGCAGACGGCGGTAGATTTCGATCAGCGCCTCTTCGTGCGTGCGGATCGGATCCTTCTTCAGCGTCTGGCTGATGATCGGACCGACGTCGTCGCGCTCCGGGAAGAAGACTTCGACCTTCTCGACGTTCTTCTCCTGCGCCATCGAGATGACGCGCGGCGTCAGCTCTTCGTTGGCCTCGAGGATGACCTCACCGGTCTCCGGATCGACGATGTCGGCCGCCGCGAAGGCGCCTTCGAGCGCTTCGTCGGCCACCGGCACCCATTCGATGCCCGCCTTGCGCAACGCGGCAATCGCGTTGCTGCTGATCTTCTTGCCGCTCTGTAGCGAGAAGTCACCGGCCTTGACGTCGGCCGCGGCGCGCTGGCCCACCAGGCTGTCGTTGACCGCCCACATGAGGTGGGAGCCCTGGTCGAGGCTGATCCGGTCGACCGAGTAGAACGTTCGGATGATCTCGTCGGCGCCGCGCAGGCCGAGCGCGCGCAGGAACACCGAGGCGAGGAACTTGCGCTTGCGATCGATGCGGACGTAGAGGAGGTTCTTGGCGTCGAACTCGAACTCCACCCACGAGCCGCGATACGGGATGATCTGCGCGACGTAGAGCGTCTTGTCTTCCGAGTGGAAGAAGGCGCCCGGCGAGCGGTGCAGCTGCGAGACGATGACGCGCTCGGTGCCGTTGATGATGAACGTGCCGTTGTCCGTCATCAGCGGGATGTCGCCGAAGTAGACCTCCTGCTCCTTGATGTCGCGGATGGTCTTGACCCCGGTCTCGGGGTCCTTGTTCCAGACGACGAGCCGGATCGTCACTTTGAGCGGGACGGCATAGGTCATCCCGCGTTCCTGGCACTCGTCGACGTCGTACTTCAGCTTCATCCCGACCGTATAGCCGCAGATGTCGCAGACGTCGCCGCGCGCCTGGTTTTCCACGCCGCAGCGTGGGCAGAGGACGACATGGTCACCGTACGGATCGGCGATGAGCGTCGCACCGCAGTTCTTGCAGGGCTTGCGCAGGTGGTGCAGGCCGGCCAGCTTGCCGCACTTGCACTCCCAGTTGCCGATGGAATATTCGATGAACTCCAGCGACGAATTCTCACGGAAGTCGCTGATCGGAAACACCGACTTGAAGACCGACTGCAGGCCGGCGTCCTCGCGTTCGGAGGGCAGCCGGTTCATCTGCAGGAACCGCTCGTACGACTTCCGCTGAATTTCGATCAGGTTCGGAATCGGAACGGTGGTCTTGATCTTCGAAAAGTCTTTGCGCTCGCGGTAGACGTTCTTGGGAAGGCTGTACATCTGTGGCTGATCCTCAGGTGGATCGGATCCGGGACTCGTCCTTCGACGTCGCTCAGGACGACTATTCAGGCTCGGGACACGCCCTACCCTGTCGCCAGATACTTCGACGCAACGAATATCGCCTCGCGCCGGGGGCGCTGGGTTCGTCGTTACGCCTAGTGTCGGGTGCAGGGCCCGTCAATCGACGGCACCCTCTCCCTACATACTGCTGGTATAACAGGTCAGACGCCAAAAAAGGGAATAGGGTTCGTGACCTTCGTCCCTTGAACGTGCCAAGGGACGAATCCCGAACCCGCTTCCTGAATGGTACCTGCGATTTCCGTGCTAGGAAATCGAGACCTTGGCGCCAACCTCGTCGAACTTCTTCTTGATCGCCTCGGCCTCGTCCTTCGGCACGCCTTCCTTGATGGGCTTGGGCGCGCTTTCCACCAGGTCCTTGGCTTCCTTGAGGCCCAGGCTGGTCACTTCACGGACGACCTTGATGACCTTGATCTTGTCCGCGCCCACTTCGGTCAGCGTGACATTGAACTCCGTCTTCTCTTCAGCAGGGGCCGCCGCACCGCCGCCACCCGCCATACCGGCTGGCATCGCCATCGGCATCGCGGCCGCCGCCGACACGCCGAGCTCGCTCTCCAGCGCCTTCACGAGCTGCGAGAGCTCGAGCACGCTGATGCCCTTGATGTAGTCGATCACCTGCTGCTGATTCACTTCGGCCATTTCTCTCTCCATCCCTGGGCGGGTCTGCAGACCCGCCTCTACGACTGCGGGGCTGAACCGCCCCTACGTTGACTGGTCGCGGCAGGCCCAAGGCCCGCCGATTCGTAGGGGGCTCTACGCCCCGCCCGTTTCACTCTTCTTCTGCTCGTACTGCACCAGGACCGACATCAGGTCACGCGGCGCTGCGGCCAGCACCGACACGAACTGCTGCATCGGCGCCTGCAGCAGGAACAGCAACTTCGCGTACAGCTCCGGCTTTCCGGGCAGGTTCGCGAGGTCGGTGACCTCCGCCGGCTTGATGCTCTGACCCTGCACCACCGCCGCCTTGATGGCGATCGTCGGTGCCCCTTTCATGAACGTCGTCAGCGTCTTGGCGAGCGCGACGGCATCGTCGCCCGTATACGCGACCGCTGTCGTGCCGACGAAGTGCGCTTCGAGCGCCGCCAGCTTGGTGCCCTTGCTCGCCCGCTTGGCCAGCGTGTTCTTGACGACCTTGTATTGCGCCTTGGCGGCGCGCAGCTGCCGGCGCAGCTCGGTCACCTGCGGCACGTCGAGGCCGCGGTAGTCCACCAGGATTGCGGTGTCGGCGCTGGAAAACGCGGCCGTCAGGTCCTGGAGCTCCTGTTCCTTTTCAGCTCTGGTAACTGCCATGCCGTCCCCCTACTGCGCCTTCTGCCGCTCATCGATGTGCGCGGTATCGATGGAGATACCGGGGCCCATCGTGGAGGACACCGTGACCGACTTGAGATACTTGCCCTTCGCCGCCGACGGCTTCGCTTTGACGACGCTGTCGACCAGGGCGTGGGCATTGTCGATGAGACTCTGCGAGGGGAACGACGTCTTCCCCACCGGCGCATGGATGATTCCGGTCTTGTCGACGCGGAACTCGACCTTGCCCGCCTTGATTTCTCGGATGGCCTGCGCCACGTTCGGCGTGACCGTTCCGGTTTTCGGGTTGGGCATGAGGCCGCGCGGACCGAGCACCTTGCCCAGACGTCCGACGCCGCGCATCATGTCCGGCGTGGCGACGACCGCGTCGAAGTCCATCCAGCCACCGAGGATCTTCTCGACGATCTCGTCACCACCCACGAAGTCGGCGCCGGCTTCGGTCGCCTCCTTCTGCTTGTCGGCGCCGGCGATCGCAAGCACGCGCTTGCTCTTGCCGAGACCGTGGGGCAGTACCACCGTGCCGCGGACCATCTGGTCGGCGTGCTTGGGGTCCACTCCCAGGCGCATTGCCATCTCCACCGTCTCGTCGAACTTGGCGAACTTCACCTTCTGAATCAGGGGAATCGCCTCCTCGATCGAGTACGGCCGGTCAGCGACCTGCGCCGCCGCTGCCGTAAATTTCTTGCCGTGCTTTGCCATGCTCCTCCTTGTGGTTCGAACGGGTCATCAAGACCCTCCCACTGTTCCGGCGGGGCGAAAGCCCCGCCCTACGAGTCTCTCGACCAACCTGGCAGCCAGGGCTTCCTCCTCCGCTAAAGCTCCGGAGGACAGGCCAGCCCCTGCGACCGATCAGCCGATGACGTCGATCCCCATGGACCGCGCCGTGCCGCGCACCGTCCTGACCGCGGCGTCGAGGTCCTGACAGTTCAGATCCGGCAGCTTCTGCTTGGCGATGTCCTCGACCTGCTTGGCGGTCACCGTGCCGACCTTGTTGCGATTCGGCTCGGCCGAGCCCTTGGCCAGGTTCGCCACCTTCTTCAACAGCACCGCCGCCGGCGGCGTCTTGGTGATGAAGCTGTAGCTGCGATCCGCATACACCGTCACCACGACCGGAATGATCAGCCCGTCGTCCTTGGCCGTCTTCGCATTGAAGTTCTTGCAGAAGTCCATGATGTTCACGCCATGCGGACCGAGCGCGGTGCCGACCGGCGGCGCGGGCGTCGCCTTGCCCGCGGGAATCTGCAACTTCACCATTGCCTGTACTTTCTTCGCCATGCTTCTCTCGCTCGCTGCCAAGGCCACGAAGGTCGCTGACGCGACCAGCACGAAGATCACAAAGAAGAGCAGTACAACGCTCTTTGTCGTGTCCGTCCGTGCTACCTGGCCTCCATGAATCGATTAACAACCAACGCGATGCTTCGTGGCCTTCGTGTCTGCCGAAGGCCTTCGTGACCTCGTCGCGCGAAGGTCAGATCTTCTCTACCTGCAGAAAGTCCAGTTCCACCGGCGTCGCGCGACCGAAGATCGTCACCATCACCTTCAACGTGCTCTTGTCGCTGTTCACTTCGTCGACAACGCCGTTGAAGCTGGTGAACGGACCTTCGTTGATCCGCACGTGATCGCCCTTTTCGAACGTGTACTTCGGCTTCGGTTTCTCCGCCGCCGTCTTCACCTGGTCGAGGATGTGATCGACCTCTTCCTTCGTCAGCGGCGTCGGCTTGGTGCCGGCACCGACGAAGCCAGTGACCTTCGGCGTGTTCTTCACGACGTGCCACGCGTTGTCGGACATCGTCATCTCCACCAGGATGTAGCCTGGAAAGAAACGACGCGCGCTCTTCACTTCGCGGCCACCGCGCTTCTCGACGATGTCCTCGGTGGGAATCAGCACCTCACCGATCTCGCTCTGCAGCCCGTACGCCTGCACACGCTGAAGGAGCGACTCCTTCACCTTGTTCTCGAAACCGGAATAGGTATGGACGATGTACCAGTTCTTTCCCGGTTCGCCCGGGGAGCTCATGACACCGGTCATACCGCACCAAACATGCGGAAGATTGCGCGCACCAGCCAGCCCAGGATCATGTCCACGCCGTAGAGATAGACGCCAAAGAACGTCGCCACCAGGATGACGACGATGGTCGTCGCCTGCACCTCGCGACGCGTGGGCCAGGTGACCCGGCGCATCTCATTGCGCACCTCGGCCAGAAAGGAGCGGCTGCCCTGCCACCAGGCGGCAATCCCGCGACTCTCTCCGCTGCTCGTCTGCTCGGCTACGCTCATAACTGTTGCTGTCTCAACTCGGGATCCGGGATTCGGGACTCGGGATTCGAGTCCTTTCAGCCGAACTCACCATCTCTCGCTCTTCGTCGACTCACACAACCGGTCCGCCTTCGCTCCCTTCGGGAGCTACGGCGGGACAGCCTTCGCAACCTTCGCGCGCACTGGCGAGCCGGCTCTTGCCGGCTCGTCTAGCCGAAGCTCACGCTTCGGCGTTAGCTCGCGTGAGCGAAGGCTGGCAGGTCAGGAGGGACTCGAACCCCCAGCCCTCGGTTTTGGAGACCGATGCTCTACCAATTGAGCTACTGACCTGTAGTCATTCAGCGATTTTCGATTTTTGATGTTCGATTGGTTTGTGATTCTCGATTGGTGATCGCTGATTTACGGCTTCCGGCGTTCCAATCCCGATGACCGTTCCGGCATGCAATCGCGCAATCTGAGATCGTCAATCACCAACCAATCACGAATCAAAAATCAGAAATCGCCAATTTCGTTACTTCGTCTCTTTATGAGCCGTGTGCTTGCGACAGAAGCGGCAGAACTTGCTCATCTCGAGCCGCTCGGTCGTCTTCTTCTTGTTCTTCGTCGTGCTGTAGTTGCGGCGCTTGCAGTCGCCGCACGCCATGTGAATGATGTCGCGCATTGATGTATCTCTGAACAGGAGTCAGAAGTCAGGAGATAGAAGCCAGGGCGTCGCCGCCGTCTCTCTATCTCCTTCCTCCTGCCTCCTATCTCCTATTCGATGATGTCCGTGATCGTGCCGGCGCCCACCGTGCGACCGCCCTCGCGGATCGCGAACCGGCTGCCCTTCTCGATGGCCGTCGGCGTGATCAGCTCGCCGGTGATCGGCGTGTTGTCGCCCGGCATCACCATCTCGACGCCCTCGGGCAGCTTCAGCACGCCCGTTACGTCCGTCGTCCGGATGTAGAACTGCGGCCGATACCCGTTGAAGAACGGCGTGTGCCGCCCGCCCTCTTCCTTCGACAGGATGTAGACCTCGCCCTTGAACTTCGTGTGCGGCTTGATCGTCCCCGGCTTCGCCAGCACCTGCCCGCGCTCCACGTCCGTCTTTTCCACGCCGCGCAGCAGCACGCCGACGTTGTCCCCGGCCACGCCCTCATCGAGCAGCTTCCGGAACATCTCGACGCCGGTCACGATCTTCTTCTCCGTCGGCTTGAAGCCGACGATCTCGATTTCCTCGCCGACCTTCACCTTGCCGCGCTCGATACGCCCGGTCACCACCGTGCCACGGCCCGAGATCGAGAACACGTCTTCGATCGGCATCATGAACGGCTTGTCGACTTCACGCTCCGGCAGCGGAATGTAGGTGTCCAGCGCCTCCATCAGCTTCACCAGCGACTCGACCCCCGCCGGGTCGCCCTGGATCGCGCCGAGCGCGCTCACCCGCACCACCGGGATGTCGTCCCCGGGGAAGCCGTAGCTGCTCAGCAGCTCGCGCACTTCCATCTCCACCAGGTCCAGCAGCTCCGGGTCGTCCACCGCGTCGACCTTGTTCAGCGCCACCACCAGGTACGGCACGTTCACCTGCCGCGCCAGCAGCACGTGCTCGCGCGTCTGCGGCATCGGGCCGTCCACCGCACTGACCACCAGGATCGCGCCGTCCATCTGCGCCGCGCCCGTGATCATGTTCTTGATGTAGTCCGCGTGGCCCGGGCAGTCGACGTGCGCGTAGTGCCGATTCGCCGTCGCATACTCCACGTGCGACGACGCGATCGTCAGAATCTTCGTGTCGTCACGGCGGCCCTGCGATTCCGACGCCTTCGCCACTTCGTCATACGGCACGAACTTCGCCCACCCCTTGTCCGCCGCCACCTTCGTCAGCGCCGCCGTCAAGGTCGTCTTCCCGTGGTCGATGTGTCCGATCGTCCCCACGTTCACGTGCGGTTTCGAACGATCAAATTTTTCTTTAGCCATATGCGATGTGGTTCCGTCTAGAAGTTGATCCGCCCGCGGCGTCCTGCCGCGCCCCTATTACCGTGCTTACCGGTCCGCCTTCGCCGCTTCGCGGCTACGGCGAGACAACCTTCTCCGCCTTCGCTGCGCTTCGGCGGGACGGCCCTTCGGGCCGGCCCGTCTGGACGAAGCTCGCCGAGGATTTCCCACAGCGAGCGAAGTCTGGAGCCGATGTCCAGGATCGAACTGGAGACCTCGTCCTTACCAAGGACGCGCTCTGCCAACTGAGCTACATCGGCCTACGCTGAACGCTCGCTTCGCTCGCAGCTCCGGCCGACAGGTCGGCCTGCCCCTCACTTGCTTGCACCTGCCGCGGCTTCGGCGAAGGTCCGCCTCCGCTCGCTCGCAGCTCCGGACGACAGGTCGGCCCCGCCCCTCACTTGCTTGCACCTGCCGCGGCTTCGGCGAGAGTCCGCCTCCGCTCGCTCGCAGCTCCGGCCGACAGGTCGGCCCGCTTTCGTCGCACTCCTCTTGCTTGCCTACGCGCTTTAGCGAGGCCCGCCCGCCGGCAGAGATGAGCCTGCCATCCGAAGCCGCACCGAACCGGATCGCCGCGCCAAGGATGAGCCTGCCATCCGAAGCCGCGAGCGAAGCGAGCGTTTGGCGAAGGATGGAGCGGGAGACGGGGATCGAACCCGCGACCAACAGCTTGGAAGGCTGTGACTCTACCACTGAGTTACTCCCGCCTTCGCGCTTCGCGCTTCGGCGGGGCAAGCCGCTTTCAGCTCGTTGCGCCTTACTTTTCGCCCCTCAGCTCGCCCTTACGACTCCTCGCGCCTTACGCCTAACCTTCACCAAGCCCAACGCGCCAGCTTTCTCGAGCGCGTCGGGGAACCCTGAGCCGCCGCGCGAAGCGCGGCCGTCGCAACGCGTCAGCGTTGCGACGGGAAAACACTGGAGGGGAGCCCCTCCCCACCAACCTTCGACCAGAGCCACGCGCCAACCTTTCTGAGCGCGTGAACGATCACCATCCGCCCGCCGCGCGAAGCGCGGCCGTCGCAACGCGCCAGCGTTGCGACCGGAAAACACTGGAGGGGAGCCCCCCCACCAACCTTCCACCAGAGCCACGCGCCAACCTTTCTGAGCGCGTGGCTCAAAGAAAGGTTGGTGGGGAGGGGAGGGTTCGAACCTCCGTAGGCCGAAGCCGGCAGGTTTACAGCCTGCTGCGATTGACCACTCTGCCACCTCCCCCAAGCTGTCAACTCGAAGGCCTCAGGAATCAGGGCTCAGGCCGCAGCCGGACACCTCATTCCTGAGTACACACCTCACGCTACGCTGTCACTGGTGTTGGAATCCCGCGGTTCGACACGTCCCTTGCAGATGCGGCTTGCGGGTCCGGTGGAGCTGGCGGAGGGATTTGAACCCCCGACCACCTGATTACAAATCAGGCGCTCTACCGGACTGAGCTACGCCAGCCAGACAAAGGGTGAATAATAGCACTTCCCGTGCCACTCAAGTCAAGTAGGCCACTCTAGCGGTCTCGCCCGGCCAGATGGCGTTGCCGGACGCTCTCGAACAGCATCACCCCCGCCGCCACCGAGACGTTCAGGCTCTCCACGTGCCCCTGCATCGGGATCGCCGCCAGAAAGTCGCATTTCTCGCGCACCAGCCGTCGCAGGCCCGCTCCTTCCGCCCCCAGGACGATGGCGGTCGGCACGGTCAGATCCAACCTGTCATACCGCGTGTCGGTGCCCGCCGCAAGGCCCACGGTCCACACGCCGAGCTCTTTGAGTTCGTCCAGTGCCCGCGCGATGTTGACGACTTCAGCCACCCGCACATGCGCCACCGCCCCGGCGGATGCCTTCGCGGCCGCCCCATCGAGCGCCGCCGCCCGGCGCGACTGGATGATCACGCCGTCGGCACCCGCCGCGTCGGCAGTCCGCAGGATGGCCCCGACGTTGTGTGGGTCCTCGATGCCGTCCAGCACGACGATCAGCGGCACGGATGCCCCCCGCACCAGTTCCTCGACGCTGAACTCCTGCCGCTCCGCCACGTCCGCCACAACGCCCTGGTGCGCCCCGCCACGCGCCTGACGCGCCAGCACCTCGGTGGTCACCTTCTCCACCCGCACACGCTGCGCGGCAGCAGCCTGCAGCAACGCCCTCAGGCGATCGTCGTGGCGCTCGGACACACGCACCACGGTCACGCGACCGGCGCGCAACGCCTCGAGGACGGGATTGATGCCGTAAATGATCACGGTCGGTTCTTGGTTCTTGGTTCCGGGATCCGGGATTCGGGATTCGGGACCCGGAGACTTCAGCCTAGCAGCTCGGCGAATGCCGCGGCTCGCTCTCGCGCGCTCGCGATCCGCACGAATCCTGTACCGCCGGCGGCCAGCAACGCGCCGCGCTCGATCGCAGGCACCGCGAGATCCAGTTCCAACCCCTCCTGCTCGCCGGTCAGGACGAGGCGGATGGGATGAAACAGCGCTTTACCCTTCTGCCCCGTGCGCTCGCGCACGCGACCGGCCAGCGCGCGGAACGCGTCTTTGTCGAGCAGCGGTGACGACTGCGCGAGCTCCTCTGCCAGTGCAACAACCACGGCCTTCGACTGCGTGGCTTCAGTCCGCACGGCATCCTGTCCCAACGTACGTGCAGGCGAGTAGTCAAAGAGGAACGCCAGCCGCTCCGCAATCTGATCGAGGCGATCGACGGTCGCGGCCACCGGCGGTACAACAACCCGCAGATACTCCAGATCTCCAGACGAGGGCGTCTCGAGCCACCCGGCAGTCTTCAGATAGGCGACTGACAGATCGGCAACCCGCCCCGCATCGATACCTTTCAGATAGTGCCGGTTCACCCACGCCAGCTTTTCCACATCGAACACGCCGGCGGCATGACCGACGTCCTCGAGACGAAACCGCGCGGCCAGTTCGAATGGCGCCATCAACTCCTGTCCGTCACCCGGCGACCAGCCAAGCAACGCGAGATAGTTGGTCAGCGCTTCGGGCAGGTATCCGCGCTCACGGAACTCCCGGACCGACGTGGCTCCATGGCGCTTCGACAGCGGCGCGTGATCGGGCCCGAGCACCAGCGACACATGGGCAAAGCGCGGTGGCGTCCAGCCGAACGCCTCGTACAGCAGCAACTGACGCGGCGTATTCGAGATGTGATCCTCTCCCCGCACGACATCCGTAATCGCCATCAACGCATCGTCGACGACCACCGCGAAGTTGTAGGCAGGAATACCGTCGGAGCGGACGAGCACCGGGTCGCCGATGACCTCGGTCCCGAACGAGACCTCGCCGCGAACGATGTCGGTGAATGTCAGCGTGCGATTCTCGGGCACACGAAACCGAATCACCGCCGGCTCGCCGTTCTCCACGCGACGGCGGGCATCCGCCGGCGCGAGGTCGCGACAGCGGCCGACGTACATGGGCGGGCGGCTCGCCGCGAGTGCCGCCTGGCGATCGGCCTCGAGCTGCTCCGAGCTGCAGAAGCACCTGTACGCCTGCCCGCGCGACATCAGCTCGACGGCATGCGCACGATAGATGTGGAGCCGCTCCGACTGCCGGTACGGTCCATAGTCGCCACCGGCATCGACGCCTTCGGTCCAGTCCAGCCCCATCCAGCGCAAATCGTCGAGGATCCCGCGTTCCGACTCGCGTGTCGACCGCTCGAAATCGGTGTCCTCGATGCGGAGGATGAACGTGCCGCCCGTCGCGCGGGCGTACATCCAGTTGAACAGCGCCGTGCGGGCGTTGCCGACGTGCAGCAGCCCTGTAGGGCTGGGAGCGAACCTGACCCTCATAATCAACCGACCCGATTGAGGAGCGCCACGGCGTGCACCGCTATTGATGCTCCGGTTCCCATCGAATCGACGCCTTCGTTGGTCTTTCCCTTGATGCTGACCTGGGCGGCGTCGATACCAAGCGCGGCCGCCACGTTCGCGCCCATAACCGGAGCGTGCGGCGCCAGCTTCGGCTGCTGCGCGATCACCACCACGTCGATATTGACGATGGCAAATCCGTGCTCACGCACTACCGCTGCCGCGCGTTGCAGCAGCAGAATGCTGTTGGCATCTTTCCACGCCGGATCGGTATCCGGAAAATGGCGCCCGATGTCGCCCGCACCACAGGCGCCGAGCACGGCATCGGTGACGGCATGGCACACGGCATCGGCATCCGAGTGGCCATCCAGCCCGCGTTCGAATGGAATGTGCACCCCGCCCAGAATGAGCGGACGCCCGCTCACCAGGCGATGAAGATCGTACCCGTTTCCAATGCGCAGCGTCACACCGCCGTCGCCACGCAGCAGGCGTTCGGCAATGGCCAGGTCGTCCGGAGTGGTGATCTTCATGTTTCGCGCGTCGCCCTCGACGACCTCGACTCGATGACCGGCCCGCTCGGCAAGCGCGGCTTCGTCCGTGGCGTCGCCCTCGAGCAGCAAGGCGTCGCGCAGCACATCGACCCGGAACGCCTGGGGCGTCTGGGCAAGGTAGATGCGCTCGCGCCTCAGCGTCGCCGTGATGCGGCGATCGTCGTCCACCTCTTTCACCGTGTCGCTGGCGCGCAAGGCGGCGATGGCAGCGCCAGATGCTGCAGCCGCTTCGATCGTTCGCCGAATCACATCGTGACTGACCAGCGGACGAGCCGCGTCGTGAATCAGCACGATGTCCGCACGGCTGGCAACCTGCGCAAAGGCGTTGGCGACGGAGTCGCGTCGGCGCTCGCCGCCGGCAACGACGGTGAGCGGCTTACCGGTCGTGGATAGGTAGTCTGGGGGAATCGACGCCAGTTCAGTGGGAAGCGCAACGACCAGGTCGGTAACGTCCGGGCTCGACGCGATGGCACCGACGCTGTGCGCCAGTATCGGCCGGCCGGCGAGCGCGAGCAGCTGCTTCGGCACCGACGCTCCGAAGCGCGCCCCGCGGCCACCGGCCGGAATAATGGCTGAGACGTGCATCCGGGCAATGTTACCCGGATGGACGGAAGGCCCGAAGCGCCTTTGCTACTTCTTCAGGTTTTCGCCGATGTCTTCGATCGTTTCACCGATCTTCCGTTTGGCGGTGCCGAACCCCTCGCGCAGCTCGCCCTTTGCCTCATCGGCCTTGCCCTCGGAGTGCAACGACTCATCGTCGGTAAGGTCGCCCGCGGCCTGCTTGGCCTTGCCCTTCAGCTGTTCCATCTTGCCCTTGAGCTCGTCCTGATTCATGTCTCCCTCCAGGCATAACAAGGAGCATGAGTCGTACCGCTAAGCAGGCGAATTCACAGCCGGGGCAATGACCTGCCGTACGCGCTCGGCGAACTCGCGTGGTTCGGCTTCGGAGAGACCTCGAGTGTCGATCGGTGGATGCAGGACGAGGCGAACAGCGCCAGGACGGGCTTCGAATGCCCCCTTACGCATGACCTCGCGGGTACCGGAGATCGAGATGGGCACCACAGGAAGTCCGGCCTGCAGAGCGATCTGAAAGCTGCCCGGCTTGAACCGTTGCACGGCGCCGTTCGGACTGCGCGTCCCTTCCGGATAGACGATCAACGACAGGCCGCGCGTCAGCAACCGATCCGCCCATCCGAAGATCGCCGCGCGATCGGGCCGGCGGCGATCGACGAGGATGTGTCCGGTCCGTCGAAGGTGCCAGCCGATGAACGGAAACCGGCCCAGCGACTCCTTGGCGATGATGCGCAGCTGGTGCGGCAGCGTGGCGAACAGCACCGCGGTGTCGTAGTGGCTCTGGTGATTCGACACGAACACGTACGACCCGTTTGGGGTCACGTGTTCGAGTCCGCTGACGCTGACCGACACGCCGGTCGTCCAGAGAATCAGGCGCGCCCAGGTGCGCGCGCACCAATGAGCGAAGTAGCCGCGCGCGTCGAAGATGCTGGACGCAAGCGAGAGAGTGCCGAGCACGATCGTGTAGATCCCGATCGCCGGGATCAACACAAAGACCGTGCGCCACCAGTGGAAAGGAGGAATCCGCACAGCGCGTTCGAACGGGAACCGGGGGCTATTTTCCTGCAGCAGCCGCGGCCGGCGGAGGCACCGGCGCCCGTGACGCAGCCGGGGCCTGAGCCGGGGCCTGCGCCGACGCCGAGGCCGACGACGCTGACGCCGACGGCGAATCGATGAATCGTCCGAAGATCATCTTGCCCGCCGTGGTCTGCAGCACGCTGGTGACGACGACGTCGATCGTCCTGCCAATCAGCTTTCGCGCGTTGTCCACGACTACCATCGTCCCGTCGTCGAGGTACGCCACGCCCTGGTTGTATTCCTTCCCTTCCTTGAGAATGAACACCTTCATGATCTCGCCAGGGAGTACGACCGGCTTGAGGGAGTTGGCCAGTTCGTTGATGTTGAGCACCTCGACGCCGCGCAGCTGCGCCACCTTATTCAGATTGAAGTCGTTGGTGACGATCTTGCCGCCGAGCACGCGCGCCAGTTCGATCAACTTCAAATCGACTTCGCGCACTTCCGGAAAGTCCTTGTCCGAGATGATGACGTCCACTCCCGCCATCTTCTGAATCTTCTGCAGAATGTCGAGACCGCGACGTCCGCGGTTGCGCTTCATCGAATCCGACGAGTCGGCCACCAGTTGCAGTTCCTTGAGGACGAACTGCGGCACGACCAGCGTGCCGTCGATGAAGCCGGTCTCGCAGATGTCGGCGATCCGGCCGTCGATGATGACGCTCGTATCGAGCACGCGATAGGAGCGCTTCGGCGCGGCGCCGCGGAACAGCGACGCCAGCTTCTCAGGCTGCAACCAGGAACTGTTCTTCGCGCCGAGCACGAGACCGAGGTACGGCAGCGCCAGCAGCATCACGCTGTGGAGAAAGAGCACGCGGTGATCGCCGTGATCGGCCCAGTAGAGCGCGGCGCCAATCGACTTGGCCGTCACCAGACCGATGACGCCGCCAATGAGGGCACCGAGCAGACTGGTGATGGAGAGGTCGCGAAGATACAGCTCGAAGAGAACGATGGCGATGCCAGACAGTAACCCTAAAGAGGTATTACCCAGCGCGCCGATCGGAAACGGCTCGAGCTGATAACCCGCGTACCCGACAACAGCGGTAAACAAGACTCGCGCGAGGACAGACCACGACATGAGGGCTCCAAGCCGGAATGAGGCGCGCCGGTGCAACAGCGAACGTTAGAACCGCCAGCAACGAAAATCAAGCTATGAGGTGATCGAGGGCCTCGCCAAGCGTCCGCACCCCTATTACCTCATATTCGACGTCCGATCGGTTCATGCTGGCGGGATCCAGGTTGGCTGACGGAATGATCAGCCGGGTGAATCCCATTTGTGCGGCTTCCCGCACCCGCAATGCCGCCTGCGGGACGCCACGAATTTCGCCACTCAACCCCACTTCGCCGAACACCGCGGTCGACGGCGACAGCCCCCGGTTGCGCACGCTGGATGCGACGGCGGCGAGCACGCTCAAGTCGGCCGCCGGTTCTTCGATGCTCATCCCTCCAGCCACGTTCACGTAGACGTCGTCACCGGCAAGGTTAAGACCGGCACGTTTCTCGAGCACGGCGAGAAGCAGCGACAGGCGGCTCTGATCGATACCGAGCGCCATCCGACGGGCATTCCCGTACGAACTGGTGCTGACGAGTGCCTGCACTTCGACCAGGATCGGGCGCGACCCTTCGACGCAACACAACACCGCCGATCCGGGAGTGCCCGACGCACGCTCGGCCAGGAACAACTTCGACGGGTTCGGCACCGGAATGAGCCCGACACCTGTCATCTCGAATACACCCAGCTCGCTGACGGCGCCGAACCGGTTCTTGACCGCCCGCACGACACGATGTGCGTGATGCCGTTCCCCTTCGAAATAGAGCACGGTATCGACGACATGCTCCAGCACCTTCGGGCCGGCAAGGTTGCCGTCCTTGGTCACGTGTCCGACCAGCACGGTCGGAATGTTCTGCCCCTTGGCGGCAAACAGAAACTGCGTGGCCGCTTCACGAACCTGACCGATGGTGCCCGGTGCCGACTGGAACTTGATGGAGAACACGGTCTGCACGGAGTCGACGATGACGAGGGCCGGCTTGAGGCGCGCGATCTCCTCGAGAATGCGCTCGATGCAGGTTTCTGACATCAGGTAGAGGGGCGCCGCGCCGACACCCAGCCGATCGCCACGACTCTTGATCTGATGCTCCGACTCCTCACCGGATGCATAGAGCACCGGACCGACCTCGCGCGCGAAATGCGCCGCGGCCTGCAGCAGCAGCGTCGACTTGCCGATGCCGGGCTCTCCGCCGAGAAGCACGAGCGAGCCGGGAACGACGCCGCCACCGAGGACGCGATCGAACTCACCGATGCCGGTCGAGAGCCGCACCGCATGCGCGGTCTCCACTTCTGCGTACAACGTGGCTTCGGAGGTTGCACGCTGTGCGTACCTGTTCGTCACCGCGGCGGCGGACGCCTCGGGCGCGCGCTCCTCCGACATCGAATTCCAGGCGCTGCACTCGGGACACTTGCCCACCCATTTCGGCGATTGCGCGCCGCATTCCTGGCAGACGAAGACGATCTTCGGAGGTTTCATAGGTTGTACGAACGTTCAATCCGCGTACCGAGGCGGCACAGCACCTCCCACGGAATCATGCCGACGGACGCGGCGATCTCGCGCGCGTCGATCTGCTGCCAGCGCTCGTCACCCTGCTGTCCGAGAATCACCACCTCGTCTCCAGGCTCGACGGCCTCGACGTCGGTCACATCCACTGTCAGCATATCCATCGACACCGCGCCAATAACCGGCACTCTGCGGCCGCGCACCAGGACGAAGCCGCGCCCCGAGAGTCGTGTGTCGAGGCCATCGGCGTAGCCGGCAGGAATCACCGCAATCGTGCGCGGCGCGTCGGCTGTGAAACGCCATCCGTATCCGACCCCCTCACCAGGCCGCAGTCCCTTGACCGCCACGACGCGACTGGTCAGAGACATCACCGGCTTGAGAGGCAGCGTCGAAGCGAGCGGCGGCGGCACGACGCCGTAGAGCAGCAGGCCCGGCCTCACCGTGTCGTACCACACCCGCGAGTCGCGCAGCAGCGCTGCGCTGTTGCAGGCGTGACGACGGAAGGAACTGCCACCGGCAAGCTCGGTCACCACCGACAGTGCTTTCTCGAATCGCTCCCGCTGTTTGCCGAACACCGGACTCTCCGGCACGTCGGCACTCGCGAAGTGTGTGTACACGGCGTCGAGCCGCACGTTGGGGCTGGCCAGCAGTTCGGGAACCGTGCGACGAAGGTTGTCGTGGCGGAAGCCGAGACGGTTCATCCCGGTGTCGATCTTGAGGTGATAGCCGATCGTCCCGCGATGCTTCGCCGCGGCCGCCTGCACGGCACGCGCAGCGCCCGGCGTCGAGATCGTCGGCGTCAGGCGGTATTCGAACAGGCCGTCCAGGTCGCTGACGCTGAGCGCGCCGAAGACGAGAATCGGCACCCGCACGCCGGCGCGACGCAGGACGATGCCTTCTTCGATGTCGGCACATGCCAGCATCGTCGCCCCTGCCTGCTCGAGCGCCTGGGCAACGGGCACCGCGCCATGACCGTAGGCGTTCGCTTTGACGACGGCCAGCACTGAGGGAGCAGGCACACCGTTCTCGCGCGCACCCTGTTCGAGAAAACTCTGAATCGCCGCGAAGTTGTGACGCAGCGCTCCAAGATCAACGCGCGCGATCGTGCTGCGAACCATAAGCAAGATGAATTGTATCGGTTCGAAGGTTCGAGGGCCTGCCCGCCGGAGCCGCGCAGCGCGCAGGCGGGTTCGAGGGTTCGAAGGTTCGAGGGCCGGCCCAAAGGGCCGGTCTCGCCGTAGCGCGAAGCGCGAAGGCGGGCGAAGGCGGATTCGAGGGCTTCTATTGCGCGAGATTGGCGAATCGTGTCTGCTCACGGAGGAACGCGAGCTTCACCACGCCGGTCGGGCCATTACGCTGCTTGGCGACGATGACCTCCGCGGTGCCGGCGTCCGGGTTGTTCGGATCCTTGTTGTACACGTCGTCACGATAGATCAGCGCGACGAGGTCGGCGTCCTGTTCGAGAGCGCCCGATTCGCGGAGGTCAGACAGCTGCGGGCGGTGATCGGACCGTGATTCGGGAGCGCGGCTCAACTGCGACAGGATGATGATCGGAACACTGAGCTCCTTGGCCAGCCCCTTGAGCGAGCGCGAGATCGAGGCGAGCTCCAGCGTGCGGTTTTCGAACCGCCCGCGGCCGCTCATCAACTGAATGTAGTCGATGATGATCAGGTTGAGGCCGTGCTCGGACTGCAGTCGTCGTGACTTGGCGCGCATTTCCAGCACGCCGATGTTCGCGGTGTCGTCGATGTAGAGCCGCATACCGCTCAGCGACTCGAGCGCATGCGAGATCTTGCCGTAGTCCTTGTGCCCGATCGCCCCGCTCATCAGGCGATGACTGTCGATCTGCGCCTCCGACGTGAGCATGCGGATGAACAGCGACTCCTTCGACATTTCCAGGCTGAAGAAGCCCACGGTCAGATCCGGTTGCGCCGCCACGTACTGCGCGATGTTGAGCACCAGGCTGGTCTTGCCCATCGACGGTCGCGCCGCGATGATGATCAGGTCGCCGCCCTGCAGGCCGCGCGTCATCTCATCCAGGTCGACGAAGCCGGTGGGCACGCCGGTAATCAGCCGCTTCTGCTCGAACGCCTGCTCGATCTTCGGATAGCTCTCCTTGACCAGGTCGCGCATCGAGACGAAGCCGGCCTTCATCCGGTCGTCGGCGACGGCGAAGATCGCACTCTCGGCCTCGTCGAGAATGAGGTCGGACTCCTGATCGGCTTCGTAGGCGTTGGTCAGAATTTTTCCAGCCGCCGAAATCAGCGCCCGTAGAGTCGACTTCTCCTTGACGATGCGCGCGTAGTACTCGACGTTGGTGGCACGCGGCACACCGTCGGCAAGCGATGCAACGTAGGCCGGGCCACCCACGTCGTCCAGTTCGCCCGCCCGCGACAGTTCTTCCTTCAGCGTGATGAAGTCAATCGCCTGGCCGCGCTCGTTGAGCGCAATCATCCGCTCGAACACGCGGCGATGCGCGTCGCGGTAGAAGTCGGACGACTCGATGACCTGTACTGCCGTGTTGAACGCGTCGTTGTGGACCAGGATGGCCCCGAGCACGGAGCGCTCGGCATCAAGGTTGTGCGGAAGCGTACGCTCCGCAGTGGCAACGACGGTATCAGCCATGTAAAGGAAGGACGACCCTAGCGAAGTGGATTAGCAGTGTAACAAAACTGCGATGCCGGATCGCAGATCGTGCAGCGGCATTACGCGTAAATTTTTTGCGGGTCGTTAGGTTCGATGACAGAAGAACAACACGGTTCTGAGTTCTTGGTTCTGGGGTTCGGTTCTTGGTTCTGGGGTTCGGCGCTAGGTTCGGGGTTCCGGGTTCTAGGTTCGGGGTTCGCGACGCGTCTTCCAGATGTGTTCCGCCGGCCAGCGTGACGCCCATTCGGCAGAAACGTAATCGTGATACGTCGTTCGGGCGTCGGGTGGAGCCTGTAGCTCAATCAGGTTGTCGACGATGAGTGAATGGCGTCGAAAGAGCCGGATCCATGCGCCGTACGGGAGTTGCGCCGACACGCACACGCCGTCGTCGAACGGGCCGAGAAGAAAGTAGTCGATCTCCAGCGCGCCGGTGAAGTCGCCGGTGATCGGATGGGCGCAGATGTCCCGCAGCGGCGTCGAGATGCAGAAGCTGAACGTGCCGCCATCGCGTAGCACGCGTGACACTTCCGGCACCGCCCGTTCCGGCGCGGCAAACGACATCGCGCCGTGATCGCAGAAGATCACGTCGAACGTGCTGTCGGCAAACGGCAGACCCTCGGCACTGGCCTGCACGAGCGAGGCATCGACGGCAGCGGCGGCGATGTTCCGGCGTCCGGAGGCGAGCTGCTGAGACGAAACGTCGAGGCCGACGACGTCAACGCCAAGCTGCCGCAGCGCACAGGTCCACTGGGCACCTCCGCATCCGAGCTCCAGCACGCGGCGGCCGCGCAGGTCGCCGAGCGCCTGGACCTCCGATTCGGGAATGCGCCACACACCCCAGGCAAGTGCCTGTTCGGTCAGAGTGGCGCCGTGTGCCTGCTGATAGCTGGCGCTGTGGTCGTCCCAGAAGGCGCGGTTCTTGGAAAACATAGGATGACGGCCGGGTCCAGGCCACCTTTCGCGCTTCGGCGCTACGATGGCCAAGGAGGACCCGGCCTGCGGGAAATGCCGGGGCTGCCACCGCCGCGCACGCGCTTCGGTGGCCAGGAAAGCCCCGGCCTACGGGGAATGCCGGGGCTAAAGCCCCGGCCTACAAGAGCCAGGCCTACAGAGATGCGAGTGCCTGCTTGATCTTGCCGTAATCCGGTTCGTTGCGCGCATCCTCCAGCACTTCCTGGTGCCGAACGACGCCGCTCTTGTCGATCACGAACACTGAACGCTTGGCGATGCCCTTCAAACCGATCATGTCCGGATTGAGCACGCCGTACTGTGGCATCACGGTCTTGTTGAAGTCGCTGAGCAGCGGGAAGTTCAGCTTCTCCGCATCCTTCCAGGCCTTCAGCGCGAAGAACGTGTCGACGCTGACACCCAGCACCTTGGCGCCCACCTTGTTCAACTCCGAGGCCGCGTCGCGGAATGTGCACATCTCGGTCGTGCAGACGCTGCTGAAGGCAGCGGGAAAGAAAGCCAGAACGACGGGACCGTTCTTCAGCTGGTCACTCAGCTTCACCGGCTCGCGATCTTCGTTCGGCAACTCGAAATCAGGCGCCTTGGCGCCAACGGCGATGGACATGCGTCTCTCCTCAGTCGATCCGCCGCACGGCGGCGTCGCGGTTCACGTCGGGCAAACCGTTACTATGTCACGGTCGGCGCATCGGCGAAAACACCGGGTCCGGCCGGCGCCACGAAGCTCATGGTGAACGAGTCCGCTCTCGCCAGCCCCGCCGTGCCCTGGCACCGCAGCATCACCCGCGACCAGTGGCGCGCCCTCCTCGCCGCCAAGTTCGGCTGGATGCTCGATGCCGCCGACTTCATGTTGTACGCGATGGCGCTCGGGCACATCCGCGTCTACTTCGCGATGGACGACCGCACCGCCGGACTGCTGGCGACGACCACGCTGGTCATGTCGGGGGTCGGCGGTCTGCTGTTCGGGTATGTCGCCGATCGGTTCGGACGAACGCGGGCCCTCACCTGGACGATCCTGATCTTTTCGCTGTCGTCGCTCGGCGCGTCGACGTCACAGACGATCGTCCAGCTCGCGCTGTGGCGTGCGGCGCTCGGCATCGGCATGGGGGGCGAATGGGCGTCGGGCGCGGTTCTGGTCAGCGAGACCTGGCCGCCTGCGCATCGCAACAAAGCGAGCGCCATCATGCAGTCCGGCTGGGCGCTTGGCTACATCATGGCGGCACTGCTTGCCGCCGTCGTACTGCGCGACTCGACGCCGGACGAACAACGCTGGCGATGGTTGTTCGTGGCCGGCGTGCTGCCGGCGCTGTTCACACTGTGGATCCGACGCCACGTCCGCGAGCCTGAAGCCTGGCGCCGAACGGTCAAAGGGCCGTCAGCGGCCAACCCTTTCGCCGTCATCCTCGGCCCGGGTCTTCGCAGCACCACGCTGCGCGTGGCCCTGCTCACGACGGCGGTGCAGTTCGCGTACTGGGGAATCTTCTTCTGGCTGCCGTCGTTTCTCTCGCGGCCGGTGGCGCAGGGTGGCGCTGGCATGGGCATCGTCGGATCCACGGGATGGATCGTCGCGGTGCAGCTTGGCGCCTACGCCGGATACCTGACGTTCGGCTTGCTGGCCGATCGCCTCGGCCGGCGACGAAGCTTCGTCCTGTTCATGCTGGCCGCGGCGGCCATCGTCCCGCTGTATGCGCAGCTGGCGACGTCACCGCGCGCGCTGCTCGTGCTCAGCCCGATCTTCGGCTACTTCGGACACGGCTACTTCAGCATGTTCGGCGCATTCATCGCCGAGCTGTTTCCCACGTCGGTGCGCGCCACCGCTCAGGGGACGACCTACAACGTCGGCCGGATGGCAGGCGCCGCGGGACCGTTGACGATCGGCGCGCTGGCGTCGATACCGGGCGTCGGCCTCGGACTCGCGCTGGCGGGCACGTCTGCGTTCTTCCTGCTCGCGGCAGTGCTCGTGTTCACGCTTCCGGATCGGAGCGGGGAGCCGCTGGAAGGGGGTCGGGACTGACCCCTACACCCCGATACAGAGATATTTGATCTCGACGAACTCGTCGATCCCGTACTTCGAGCCCTCGCGCCCCAGGCCCGACTGCTTGATGCCGCCAAACGGCGCCACCTCCGTCGACAGGATGCCGGTGTTGATCGCCACCATGCCCGCTTCCAGCGCCTCGGCCACACGCCACACGCGACCGATGTCGCGCCCGTAGAAGTAGGCGGCGAGGCCGAACTCGGTATCGTTGGCCATCGCAATCGCCTCGTCGTCCGTCTTGAACCGGAACAGCGGCGCCACCGGTCCGAACGTCTCCTCGCGCGCGACCGCCATGGACGGCGTCACACCAGTGAGAACCGTCGGCTCGTAGAAGCGACCACCCAGCGCATGACGGCGTCCTCCGGTCACGACCGTCGCACCCTTCCCCACGGCATCGGCCACGTGCTCCTCGACTTTGGCCAGCGCCTTGTCGTCGATCAGCGGCCCCTGCGTCGCCGTCGGCTCGAGCCCGTTCGCCGGCTTCAATGACCGCACCGCCTCCGCCAGCTTCGCGGCGAACGCGTCGTACACGCGGTCCTGCACGTAGATGCGATTCGCTGTCACGCAGGTCTGACCGGTGTTGCGATACTTCGACGCCATCGCGCCCGCCACCGCCGCATCCAGATCCGCATCGTCGAACACGATGAACGGCGCGTTGCCGCCAAGTTCGAGCGACAGCTTCTTGATCGTCGGCGCGCATTGCGCCATCAGCGCCCGACCGACCTCGGTGGATCCGGTAAACGACAGCTTGCGGACGACGGGATTGGACGTCAGCTCACCGCCAATATCTGTCGCGCCGCCAGTGACGATGTTGAAGACGCCAGCCGGCACACCGGCACGCTCGGCCAGTTCGGCGAGAGCCAGAGCGGAGAAGGGCGTCTGCGAGGCCGGCTTGAGCACCACCGTGCAGCCGGACGCGAGCGCGGGGCCCGCCTTGCGCGTGATCATTGCCAGCGGGAAGTTCCACGGCGTGATGCAGGCGACGACGCCCACGGGCTGCTTGAGCACGACGATCCGCTTGTCGGCCATGTGGCCGGGAATGGTGTCGCCGTACACGCGCTTGGCTTCCTCGCCGAACCACTCGAGGAACGACGCCGCATAGGCAACCTCACCGCGCGACTCGGCGATTGGCTTCCCCTGCTCCATCGTCATCAGGCGCGCCAGATCCTCCTGGTGCTGCATCATCAGCTCGAACCAGCGGCGCAGTACGACGGCGCGTTCCTTGGCCGTCTTGCGGCGCCACTCCGGGAACGTGCGGGCCGCGGCATCGATGGCTTCACGCGTCTCCGCAGCGCCAAGCTTCGGCACAGTGCCCAGCACCGCTCCAGTCGCAGGGTTGTCGACGTCGATGGTGGCGCCTGATCGCGCCTGCACCCACGCTCCGTTCACGTAACACGCCTGACGGAAAAGTCCCGCGTCGTTCAGCGTGACGCCGCTCTGCGCACCGGTTGTCGTCGCCATCTCACTCCACCTCTCTCGTCGCCGTAGAACGCCGCGGCTGCTGGACGAGCTGCCCCGGCCTGCACGGTCCAATCCCGGGATGATCGTATAACCTCGCAGGATGCAGCTGATATTTGAGCAGATTCGGGCCGGCGGCGACCGCAACTTCGGGTATCTCCTCGGCGACCGCGACGCCGGCAGGGGCGTGCTGATCGATCCGTCCTATTCACCGGAGCAGTTCGTCGAACGGGCGCGCTCGCAACATCTCACGATCACCCACGTCGTGAACACCCACGGACATCCCGACCATACGAACGGGAATCAGGCTGCAGTGTCGTTGACGGGCGCGGCGGTCGCTGCGCATCCGGCTTTGCGTCCCGACACACCGCTCGGCGACGGAGCAAGTTTGTCGGTGGGGACGTGGTCGCTGCGAGTGATGCACGTCCCCGGACATGCCGAAGACCACATCACGCTGTACGAGCCAGTGCACCAGATTCTGATGACGGGCGATCTGCTGTTCGTGGGAAAGGTCGGCGGCACGCGCACGGAACGGGACGCCGCGATCGAATGGGACAGCCTGCAGAAGGTATTGAATGGCGTTCCAGACACAGCCAGCGTCTGGCCGGGTCACGACTACGGAGTGCGCCCGAGCTCGACGATGGCGATGGAACGGTCGTCGAACCCGTTCCTGCGATGTCGCAATCTCGAAGAGTTCCTGAAACTGAAATCCGAGTGGGCCAGGGTCAAGGCGGATCTGGGATTGAAATAGCCGGAGCTATTTCGCGTCGACCTTGAGGACCTTGGCCGGCTGCCATGCGGCCCATTTCGCCAAGAGTCGCTTACAGGGGGTTGCGGTCGTTTCCCGGGCACACGGCTCCCGGGAAACGGCCCCTGATATCGGCTTTCGACGATGGGCGAAACGAAAAGATCGGCGTCCTACTCCGCAGGAGCAGGAGCACCTTCCTTGACCACGTGCACCTTGAGCGGCACTGTGACTTCGCGGTGCAGCTTCAGCGGCACGTCGTGCTCGCCAATCGCCTTGATCGGCTCCGGCAGAATCAGCTTGCGGCGATCGACCTCGAATCCCTTCTCTTTGAGGAATTCGGCGATGTCGGACGCCGTCACCGAACCATACAGCTGTTCGGTGTCACCGACGCGGCGGGCGATGGAGATAGTCAGCGCCGACAGGCGGGCGGCCATCGCTTCGGCCTGTCCGCGCTCCTCGGCCTCGCGAGCTTCGAAGATCTTGCGTTCGCGCTCGACGTGCTGCTTGTTGCCGGCAGTTGCCGGCAGCGCCAGCTTCTTCGGCAGGAGGTAATTGCGGGCGTACCCGTCGGCGACCTTGACGATCTCGCCGCGGCGGCCCAGGTTGTCTACGTGCTGTCGCAGGATGACTTCCATGGCTCTACTCGGACGTGTAAGGAATGAGCGCCAGCTGGCGCGCCCGCATGATCGCGGTGCGCAGCTTCCGCTGGTGCATGGCGCAGGTCCCGGAGATGCGCCGCGGCAGAATCTTGGCGCGTTCCGGAACGAACGGCATCAACAGCTTGGCGTCCTTGTAGTTGATGTCGTCGATCTTGTCCGAGCAGAACTTGCAGACCTTGCGACGACGGAACATCGGGCGTCGCTGACCGCCGTCCTTGCCCTGCTGGTTCGTACCACCACCGGCACGGCCACGGCCGCCACCGCCCCCGCCACCAAACGTCTTACGGCCGTTCATCGCGTCTCCTCCGCACCCATATCGAACCGATCGTCGCGGTCGTCATCCGCCTCGCGCTGTCCCTCACCCGGCTGCCGATCGGCTGGCAGGCCGCGAGCGACACGCCGGCGGCGCGACGTCCCGGTACGGCGGGCGCGCACGCGCTCGACCACCGCCTGTTCCTCGTCCACGCGCACCACCAGGTGACGGATGATCAGCTCCGCCGACACCTTCAGTCGGCGATCGATCTCCTTCATCAGCTCGCCGGTGCCGAGGATCACGTGGAGGACGTAAATGCCTTCCTTGTGACGCCCGATTTCGTAGGCCAGCTTGCGGCGGCCCCAGCTCTCGGTCTTCTCGAGAGTGCCGCCCATCTTCTGGACGATGCCTTCGACCTGGGTGTGGACTTCTGCAACCTGTTCGTCCGTCGCGTCTGGCGACACGACATAGACGAGCTCGTACTTACGCGTCATAGGTCTCCTTCTGGACTCTCGATGCACGGCCTACCAGGACGTCACCGACGGCCGCGCGCTCAGCGACGCGGCAAGGAGTCAGTTTGATTGCGGATCCGCAGTATCCGCGTTGTACACGTTCATCACCTTGACGATGCCCTCTGCGACGAACATCTCGGCGGCATCGGCCGCCCTGGCAATGAACCATTCGAGCTCGGCGCGTTCGCCGCTCTCGAAAGTCGAGAGGACGTGATCGGCGAGATCACGCCTCGTATCTCCACGTCCGACGCCCAACCGCAGCCGGCAGAAATCGCTGCCCATGCGCGCGACGATGGACCGCAGTCCGTTGTGCGTCCCGGCCGAACCGTCGGCGCGTGCCCGCAGCCGGCCGAAGGTCAAATCCACGTCGTCGACGACGACCAGGATGTCTGATCCCGCTACATCGTAGTAGCGGCTCAGCGCCAGCAGCGCGTCGCCGCTCCTGTTCATGAACGTCAGCGGCTTGGCCAGCATCCACGGCGCGGTGCCGTACTGCTTGGCGGTCATCGTGTCCGGCACCTGCGACGGCGCCGACTCCCATTTCAGACCGTGCCGCCGCAGCAACTCGTCGGCCACCATGAACCCGACGTTGTGCCGGGTGTCGCGATACTCGCGACCCGGATTTCCAAGGCCGACGATCAGCTTCATCTGAGATGCCGGGGCTGACTTGTCCTCCGGAGCCTTGGCGAAGGAGGAAGCCCCGGCCTACGAGCTATTTTTTCTCTTCCTTCTCGTCGGGCTTGCCCTTCTTGGCGACCTCGGGCTCAGCCGGTGCAGCCGCCGCTTCGGCGGTTGCCGCCGACTCCTCGGCCTTCGGCATCACGACGTGCACGATCATCGTGTCGACGTCGGTCACCGGCTTCCACTTCGGGTTCTGCGCCACCTCGCGGAGACGGATCGACTGATTCATCATCAGCTCGCTCACGTCGACGTCGATGTGCTCGGGAATGTCCGCCGGCAGGCACTGCACCTGGATGTCGCGCGTCACGAAGTCGAGCAACCCGCCCTGCAGCTTGACGCCGCGCGGCTCGCCCTTCAGCACGATCGGCACGGTGACGGTGATCGCCTTGTCCATCGCCAGCTGATAGAAGTCGGCGTGCAGCAGACTGTGCGTGATCGGATCGAGCTGATACTCCTTGACCATCACCCGCGTCTCGCCACCATCGAGGCGAAGGTTGATCAGCGTGTTGGCGCCAGAGTCGGAGTGGAGGATGCGCAGCACCTCCTTCGGATCCACCGCCACGGGGACGGCGTCCACGGTCTTGGCGCCCGGCTTCGTTCCGTACACGACACCGGGAATCCGGCCCGCGACACGGAGGCGGCGCGCCTCGTTCTTCCCTCTGGTGTCACGCTTCGACGCTTCGAGTGTTGCTTCCATCGCTTCTTCCTCGGCGGGGCTGAAGCCCCGCCCTACAAGTTGCCGGGTCCAACGGGACCCGGCCTACACGAACAACGAGGAGACCGACGTCTCCTCGTGAATATTCCTGATCGCCTGTCCCAGCAGCCGCGCCACCGACAGCACTTCGATCTTCCGGCACTGCTGCGCCGCGGTACTGAGCGGCACCGTGTTGGTGATGATCAGGTGATCGAGCGGCGACTTGTCGATGCGCTCAATCGCCGGTCCCGACAGCACGCCGTGCACGGCGCACGCGAGCACCCGTTCCGCACCGGCTTCCTTCAGCGCCACCGCCGCCTTCTGTATCGTGCCGGCGGTGTCGATGATGTCGTCCTGCAGGATGCACGTGCGGCCGGCAACGTCACCGATCACGTTCATCACTTCCGCCGTCCCGTCGTCGCTGCGCCGCTTGTCGACGATGGCCAGTTCGGCATCCAGCCGCTTCGCGTAAGCGCGGGCCCGTTCGGCACCACCGGCATCCGGCGAGACGATGGTCAGGTTCGAGTAGTGCAGCCGCGAGCAGTACTCGACGATCACCGGCGCCGCAAAGAGGTGATCGACCGGGATGTCGAAGAATCCCTGAATCTGCGCCTTGTGCAGATCCATCGTCAGCACCCGGTTGGTGCCGGCGGCGCTCAGCAGGTTGGCCACCAGCTTGGCCGAAATCGGCACCCGGGGTTTGTCCTTCCGGTCCTGACGCGCGTAGCCGTAATACGGAATCACTGCGGTGATGCGCGCCGCCGACGAGCGCCGGAACGCGTCGATCATCACCAGCATTTCCATCAGGTGCTGGTCGACCGGATTCGACGTCGGCTGCACGATGAAGACGTCGGCGCCGCGGATGTTCTCGTCGATCTGGAACGACACCTCGCTGTCCGGAAAGCGACGCAGCCGCGCCTGCCCAAGCGGAATGCCCAGAAACTCGGCAATCTCCCGCGACAGCTGCGGATGCGCACTGCCCGAGAAGATCTTCATATCGCCAAATCCGGTGGCCAGCAGGCCCTCGCCGCTCAGCGGTCGTCTCACCTGTTCGTTCCCTGCGTGCTTCGCGTTACAGCCGAACCCGACATGCGCCCTGGACCCGTGGGACGTTGGTTGGGGCGGGAGGATTCGAACCTCCGAATACGGGAGCCAAAGTCCCGCGCCTTACCGCTTGGCCACGCCCCAGCACTCCGCGGCCAGCCGGCACACCCCGGGTCAACCCTCAGGCTCCACGCGACGAAGAGTCCGGGGGGCCCTAGACCGTGCCCAACCAGTGCGGCGCAAACCCATAGTGTAGACGAGACTTGGCGGACTCGGCAAGCAATCGGCGGCCCCCTGGGGCCGGTTCAGGGCCGTCCGGACCCAGGTTCTGAATGATTACAGCGCGTCGAGATGAGCAGGACGTCCGGCGGAGGCTGACCGGCCAGGACTTCCCGCAGCTTGATGTCCGACGACGGTCGGCGGGCAAGTTCGCAGGTCGCAACTCCCATATCTGGCTGCAGTTGCCGGTATCGCGACTCCGGGAGCACGGCAAAAATCGGGACGCCAGACCGCATCGTCTCGAGGAACGGCTCGTGGTAGAAAAGCAGGTCGATGTGCCGGCGTGTGTAGAAGACCATGCTCGGCAGCGCCACATCGTAGTGGACGAGCACGTCGCCGGGCCTGACGTGCTCGAGGAAGACCTTGCTCAGCGGCACGACCGGCTTGTAGCGCTCGAAGTCGGGAAGCATCCGCAGCGACAGCGTCCAGCAGAACGCTACGAGCACCGCCAGCGTGGCCACGACCGCGGCGGGCAGGCGACGCATCAGCAGCAGCACCACAATCACCACGCCGCCGAGCGCGAACAGCGCCCCGGCCAGCTGCGCGCCATCTACCTGATAGGCCGCTGTCGTCTGGGTGAACAGCCACAGAATGCCGCCGCCTGCCAGCACCAGCAACGCGGCTACCACTGACAACGCGCCGCGCAGCCAGCCGCTTTGCTGGGCGCCCTCGAGGGTCCGCGCGATGAAGTCGGCGGCCAGCACGGTGACGGCACCGACGATCGGAAAGATGTAGAGATCCTGCTTGGTCTGCAGGACCGAGAAGAACCCGACGAATACGGCAATCCACATCAGCAGCAGCGTGCGGATGCGACCCTGTGACGTCAGCGTGAGGTTGTGGCGCTCGCGCCACCAGAGGGCAATCGCGCCAGGAAGACAGAGCGACCATGGCAGGCCGTCACTGAACACGACCGGCAAGTAGAAATAGAACTGACGACTCTGATCGCCGATGACAGTCGTGGCCCGTTCGAGATTCTCGCCGACGAAGAAGCTCAGGATATTCGTCCAGCCGCTCTGCGCGTACAGCGCGATGTACCACGGCGCCACGATCGCGGCGACAATCACAGCGCCAGCCGGCAGCATCATCGTCCTGATCCGTCCGAGCTGCCGATGCCACGCGAAATACGCGATGAAAATCAACGTTGGCAGGACGACGGCCACCGGACCTTTCGTCAGCATGCCGAGCCCCACGGACACGTACATCGCCAGCAACCAGCGCCGGCGACGCGCGGGGTCGGCTTCCGACATCGCAAAGCATGTCAGCGTCAGGGTCATGCACATCGTCAGCCCCATGTCGATGAGGATGCGTCTGGCGAACATGAAGAAGCGCGGGTTGGCGGCGAGTCCCGCCGCAGCCAGCAGCGGCGTCAATGGCGATGTCGACGCCGCGCGCGCCAGAAAGAACATGGCGCCGATCATCACCAGCGCTGCGGCAGCGATGGCGATGCGCTGCACGCCGACGGAGACGCCAAACAGGTGGTAGAGACCGGCCACCACCCAATAGGAGAGCACCGGTTTGTTGACGCGCGGCTCGTAGTTGAAGCTGGGATTGATGTAGTCGCCGCGCTCGATCATCTCGCGCGGCGTCTCGACGTAATAGGCCTCGTTCGCGTCCCAGATCGACGCGTTACCGAGATTGACGACGTACCCGAGACAGGCAACGGCCAGGAGCAGCGCCAGCAGCACTCGGACACCTGGCGCCGGAGAACCACACACGGGAGAAAGTCTATCAGCGTCTCAGCTCGGGGCTCGGGATTCGGGATTCGGGGCTCGGGATCCGGGATCCGGGATCCGGGATCCGATCAGCGATGCAGGCCTGACGTGCACGCCTCACGTCGGGCCAATAGGCAGCCGCACACCGCAGGTCGCGGCCGCCAATCATCAGTCGTCGTCAATCGTCAATCTGAAATCACCAAACCTCAATCAATCGCCAATCATCAATCGTCAATCGCAAAGCAATCAAAAATCGAAAATCGAAAATCAGAAATGTCCGGCCGCCGGCCTATCTCGGGCGGCCGCGACGCGAGTGCTCGCCGCGACCGAGTGACTCCGTCAACACCACCCGCCATCCCGACGATGAGAGCCGCTCGACGGCGCGAACGGCCTCGGAGCGGCGCTGAAACAGTCCGAACACCGTCGACCCGCTACCCGACATCGCAGCGGCGAGTGCCCCGGCGCGTCGCAGCGCGCTCTTCATCTGGTCGATCTCAGGATGCCGCCGCGCGATGGGGGCTTCGAGGTCGTTGATCATCTGTGCGGCGCGTGACGGCCATGGGCCCGGCACGTATTGCGGCTCGCGCGGTGCGCTGCGATCGAGCGCGCGCTCCTCGGCGTACCAGGCAAACGCATCGCGTGTCGACACGCCGAATCCCGGCAGCAGCAGCACGACCCAGTGCCGCGGCAAATCGGCCAGCGGGTAGATCTCGTCGCCGCGGCCGAGGCCGAGCGCGGTTCCGCCCGACAGGAAAAACGGCACATCGGCGCCGAGCATTGCCGCCAGGTCGGTGAGCTGCGCCGGGCGTACGGGCACTCTCCACGCCCGGGCCAGCGCCAGCAACGTGGCAGCCGCATCGGCGCTGCCACCGCCAAGGCCGGCTTCGACTGGGATCTGCTTCTGCACGTGCACCATCACGTCGCGCAGTGGCCCAGCCCGTCGCAACGCGCGCCACAAGGCTTCGGCCGCACGCCAGACGAGATTGGTGCGATCGAGTGGCACACCGGCAGCGTCACACTCGATCGCGAAGGGACCAGGCCTGAGCGTGCAGGTGATGGTGTCGTGCAGCGCCAGCGACTGAAACACCGTGCGCAGCTCGTGGTAACCGTCGGGGCGAGCACCCAGCACCCGGAGATCGAGATTGATCTTGGCGTGCGCGCGAATCGTCGTGACGCCGCCGGTCATCGGGCCGTCGTGCCTCGTCCCGCCGTCCCTTGGCCTGCTGTGCCCTGGCCCGCTTTCAGCGGCGGTCGCAGGGCAATCTCGAACAACGTCGGCCACCGCTTGCCGGTGACGAACAGCCGGTCGCTGGCCTCGTCGTAGGCGATGCCGTTGAGGACGGCTTCGGCGTCCTGCCGGCTGGAGGCCGGTCGCAACCCTGTGAGGTCGAGCCACGCTGTGACATTGCCCGTTGCCGGATCGATGACGGCAATTCGATCGGTGTGCCAGACGTTGGCCAGCACGGACCCGCGCACGAATTCGAGCTCGTTGAGATCGACGACCGGCCGGCCGTTGTCGGTCACCGGCACCCGGCCGGTTTCGCGACCGGAGGCCGGCTCGAGGAAACGCAGCACCGCGTTGCCGTCGCTCAGGATCAGACGGGTGCCGTCGTGGGTCAGTCCCCAGCCCTCGCCCTCGTATGCGAGGGTGGACTGCGGCGCGAACGTCGTCAGCGCGTAGACGAATGCCATCCGATGCTGCCACGTCAGCTGCACGAGCGTGTTGTTCCAGATCGTCAAGCCCTCGGCAAAGATGTCCGGAGCCATCTCGCGCCGCTGCACCACACGACCGGTTTCGATCTCGAGCTTGCGAAGCGTGGACTGTCCCTGGAGGCCGGTGCTTTCATAGAGAAACCCGTCTCGGTAGACGAGCCCCTGGGTGAACGCTGCCGAATCATGCGGATATGCGCGCACCACCTCGAAGCTGTGCACGGGAACCGCCGGTCGTGCGGCTTCTGCAACTTGAGCGGCCGGTGCGGTCCGCTCGGCCGGCGCCGGCGTCGCGGCACATCCCACGACAACGACGACCGCGAGCAGGCAGCTCGCCATTCCCGTCTGACTTCGCATGGTCACGGTTGATCCTTCAGAGGGCCGGAACGTCGGATGTCCTCGAGCGAGAGTGCTTCGGCATTTGCCGGCACCTCGACGACGAACGTGTCGTCGGGCAGATCCACATTCGACTCCATCTGCGCCAGGCTGGCGCTGAGAGCAACGGCCACCGGGCTCGTCGCGGACAACTGTACCCTCGAGGGAAAGGTCGCCGTTTGCGACCACTCGGGGTATTCGATCCGCCACTCGCCTCGCTGCGCCGCACGCAATCGCCACTTCGCGCCGGCGCGCTGCAGATACAAGGTCGCCCGTCCATCGAGCTCGATCGACGCCCACCCGTTCGTGTGCAACCGGCCGCCTGTGGCTCGCGGTTCCGGAATCACGCAGCCGGTGAGGATGGCGAGCAGGTCGGCGGGCGACAGCGAGATCCCGGTGAGCGCCCCAAGAATATCCTCGGCCTTCGGACCGCGCACCACCTGGTTGTCGCGAGGCAGGACCAGGGTGGCAGCTGAGTCGTTGGCTGCAAGCACGAACAAGGACGTCCCGAGCAGGGGTGCGTGAAATTCCAACCGCATCGCCGCGGGTTTGCGAAAGCCGGCATGGAGGGTGCCGCGGAGCCGATCGCCGTTGGCGCGGCCGGACAGCGAGACCTCGGCGCTCAGACTGCGCACCGCGCTGCAGTCGGATGCGATCTGATTGTGAATGCTGGCGTAATCGGAAAGGGGACTGCCGCTATCAGTCGGCAGAACGATGCGCTTCGGCCCGCAGGCGCTTGCGCAGATGCACAGGAGCAGGACCCCGGCGGAAGTTAGACGAGGGAACATGCGCTCCCGTCGGGCGTTCACCATCGCGCGATGCGCGGATGGCTAGCGCCCGACGCGGCCGCGGGCATCCTCGAGCTTACGCTGTACTGCAGACGGATCGATCCCGTCTTCCTTGCTTGCGAGCGCCTTGGTCCAGGCATCGATGGCTTCCTGCCAGCGCCCGCGCTTGGCGTACACGTCGCCGAGGTGGTCGAGGATCTCGGGATGGTCGGGAAGCTTCTGCGCCGCCTGACTCAGATACTTCTCGGCTTCGCCCAGGTTGCCCTGCTTGTAGTACGCCCAGCCGAGACTGTCGAGATACTCGCCGCGGCCCGGATCGGCCGCCAGCGCGCGATTCACCAGCTTGATCGCCTCTTCCAGATCCTTGCCGTTCTGCGCCAGCAGGTATCCGAGGTAATTCAGCGCCCGGTGATCGGCCGGATTGACGGTGAGCATCTGTCGCAGCATCCGCTCGGCATCGGTCGGGCGGCCGGCGTCGGCGTAGACATCCGCCAGCTTGAACTGCGTTTCGACATCGCGCGGGAACTTGGCGGCCGCCGACTCCAGCACTTCGAGCGCCCGCTGTTTGTTGCCCAGTTCCAGGAGGGCCATGGCCTGCAGCCTCGGGAACGTCGCCTCGCCCTGATGCTGTTGCTGCGCCTGCGCGGCAAAGTCCGCCGCCTGCTGATACTGCTTCGCTTCGAGGGCTGCGATGATCCGCTGCAGCTTGACCTGCTGATTGTTCGGCGACGACTGCAGCGCGCGCGTGTATGAGGTAATAGCGTCAGAGTACAAGCCCGCACCCGCCTGGTACTTGGCCATCTCTGCCAGCGCCGCAGGTGATTCGTCCGCCACCTCTTCGAGCGTGCTCGCCGCCGAGCGCAGATCGCCCGTTGCCGCAAACGCCTGCGCCAGCGCCATCCGGGCCGGCACCGAATACGGACTCTGGCTGACAACCCGGCGCAACGCCTCGACGCCCTTCGCCGGCTGCCCCGACACGGTGTACATCCGACCGAGCATGTAGTTCAGATTCGGATCAGGAGGACCTTCGGCCGCTGCCTGCGCACGTTCGAGATAGGTGATCGCCTCACGCACGTACATTTCCGCCTGCGCCGCGGTGTTGCGTTCGTTGGCTGCCGCGCCCGCATACACGGTTCCGAGGATCCGGTTGGCCTCGAAGTTCTTGGAATCGATGGCCAGCGCCGCCTTGGCCGCCTTCTCCGCCTCTTCGCGATTCTCGCGGCGGTAGTGGAGACGCGCGATCTCGGCTTGTACTTCCGCTGCCTTGGGATCGGCCTTCGCCGCACGATCCAGCGCGGCCAGTGCACCCTGGATGTTGTCCTCTCCCTCCAGGTGACGACCCATGAGGAAGTTGTAGTAGGAGTCGTTTGGGGCCTGAGCGATGGCCACGCGCGGCACACCTCCGGCAACCAGCGCCATCACGACCACGATACGAGCGTCGCGTCTCAGGTCCATCAACAAAGAATAACCGCGCCCGATGCTATAGTTCCAGAGTCTTGTGCATGCCAGCCGGGGTGGCGTGGCGCCAGGGCGCGAGGGACGCCGCCGATGCCGATCGACCCGCTATTGCTGGAGATTCTGGCCTGTCCGAACTGTAAAACGCCTGTCGCGCTGGTCAAAAACGGCACGGCGCTGAAGTGCAGCGCATGCAATCGCGTGTATCCCATCAAGGACGAGATTCCGGTGATGCTCATCGATGAGGCGACGATCGAGCCCTGACCGGCATGGATGAGCGGCCGTCCAGGCTGACCCAGATCACCTTCGGCGCCCTTGGCGCCTTTGTCGCCGCGTTGCAGTTCTCGATCGCGGCCGCGAACATCCTTCTCGCGCTCACCGCGCTCTGCTGGATCGCGCTGCTCGTCCGGGAACGACGCCGTCCGTCGGCACCCGGCTTCTTCCTCGCCCTGTGCGTCTTCGCGCTGGCGACGCTGGTCTCCAGCGCCTTCTCGCTCGATCCCCGGCAAAGTTTCGTCGACAGCCGTCAGCTGCTGCTCTTTGCTGTCGTGCCGATCGTCTACGACTTGGCGACGCCGTCGCGCGCCCGACTGCTGGCGATGGTCATCATCACCGCCGGCGCCGTGAGCGCAGCCGTCGGCATCGTGCAATACAGCCTCCTGCAGTTCGACACACTGGGACGACGGGCGGGAGGCACGACGAATTACATGACGTACTCCGGCGAGCTGATGCTGATCGTCTGCATGGCCGCCGCGCACCTGGTATTCGGGCGGCGTGAACGCTCTTGGCCCGCGTTGGTGATGCCGGCGCTGGTCGTCGCACTGGTGGTGACCTTCACCCGCAATGCCTGGGTCGGCGTGCTGGCTGGCACGGCACTCCTTTTCGCGCTGCGCGATTTCCGGCTGCTGGCCCTGCTGCCTGTCGTTGTGGCCCTGGTGTTCGCCTTCGCTCCCGAACGGCTCACCGACCGGATGGTGTCGATGTTCGATCTCCATGATGCGTCCAATCGCGACCGCCTGGCGATGACGCGCTCGGCGACCGCGATCATCCGGGACCGGCCATTGACCGGCGTCGGCCCCAACATGATTCCGCAGGTGTACGCGAAATACCGCGACAAGGACGCGTTCCACGAAACGAGTCTGCACCTGCACAACGTGCCACTGCAGATTGCTGCCGAACGCGGGCTTCCAGCCCTCGCCGCCTGGCTGTGGTTCGTGGTGGCAGCGGCGATGACCCTGCTGCGACAGTTCCGCCGCGGCATCGAGGTTCCGCTCGCAGCGGCGGGGTTGGCGGCGATCGCGGCGATGCTCTCCGCCGGCATGTTCGAGCACAATTTCGGAGACTCGGAGTTTCTGATGCTCTTCCTCGTCATCATCACGCTGCCGTGTGCAGCTGCGCCTTTCCAGCACATTGGGATCCTAAGCTTAGAATTCCACGTGGACAAGTTGTCG
>JADMIO010606905.1_pt1 | contig 105003 bp, 108 predicted proteins | sample 8958161 | NCBI WGS metagenome assembly JADMIO01 (sample SAMN16585339, study PRJNA669376) | soil metagenome | isolation source: Crop rotation soil | place: USA: Cullars Rotation, Alabama | collected 2011 | reverse complement strand
CGCGACAACTTGTCCACGTGGAATTCTAAGCTTAGGATCCCAATGTGCTGGAAAGGGCAGGAAAACAAAGACGACAATCCCGGCGTACGGGTTCTCGAGCAGGCCGAGGAACTCGAGTACGAGGAGAAACAGGAACAGGAGACCGCTGGCCGTCGTGAGACCAACGCCGATCCTCGAAATTGCATCTTGGAGAAGGGTTGTGACAACGCGGCGCATCGGACGTGGCGCTACCCAGAACGATAAAAGGGCGGCAAAAACGCTAGTATGCTAGCAAACCGCCACGCAGGGTGTCAGCGCGAAAGATTCCCCACTGAACGCCTGCACTGCTACTTCTTCAAGGTCTGAAGATAGGCGACGAGCGCATCAACCTCGTTCTTCGGAAGGCTCGTGTACGCCTTCATGGGCGGCTTCCGGGTGGCCTTCGCCTTCTCCGCCATTTCAGTGGCGTTGACGATCCACATCCGGATTTCGTCCGCAGAAAGCTTCGCGCCAACATCGTCGAGTGGCCCTTTTTGATTGCCCTTGCCCGCGATTGAGTGGCAGACGGCGCATTTCTGGGCCACGTAGACCTGTTCGCCCTGCGCCGCGGTCTGCGCCTCCGTGAGAACCACACCCGCCCCCAACCCAAAGAACGCGGCAAGAACAATCACTCGCATCGATGTCCTCACAGTCACAGAGCCTCGTAAAGGAGATAATCCAAATCAGGTCACTTCTTCAAGCTCGAGAGATACGCAACCAGCGCATCGATGTCGCCCTTAGGGAGGGTCCCATACACCTTCATCGGTGGCTTCCGGTCTGCCTTGACCTTCGCGGCCATCTCGGGAGCGTTGTTGATCCACTGGCGGATCTCGTCAGCAGAGAGCTTGGAGCCAATGCCGTCGAGCACGCCCTTCTTGTTTCCTTGCCCCGCAATCGAATGACAGACCGCGCACTTCTGATCGGCAAACACCTTCTCACCCTGCACGACCTGTGACTGATCCTGGGCTGCGGCTCCACCTGCTGTGAGCAGCAGGACCGTCATGGACAGCATCGTCGCAAACGTTGGTGTCACGGATGACCTCCTTCGGTGTGGTCGGTGTGAGGGCAATTTCAATGCCTGCACTGGATACGTGCCCGGGCGCAGGTCTTTCCAGCGCAAACGGCTCGAAACTACATCGGATCGTCATTGAGCAAATCTGGCCGCCAGAATCGCTCGTGGGAAATTTTTCCCGCTGTCGAAAAATTTCCGCAGGTTCATTCACCAGCAAATACGTTACGCTCTGTCCGCCATGGCAGAGGTGGCCGACGAACGCGGACGCAGAAACGTCTTGAACTGGTTGCTGGCGGTGTGGGGAGGCGGAGTCCTCGGGTCGGTCTTCTATCCCATCGCGCGATATCTCTCACCGCCAGAAGTCCCCGAAGCAACCGCGGTGTCGGTACGCGCAGGAAGCGCGAAGAGCCTTGCGCCGAACTCGGGCCGCGTCGTGCCGTTCGGATCGCGCCCTGCCATCGTGATCCGGACGCCGTCAGGCGATCTACGCGCGTTTTCCGCGACATGTACACATCTCGACTGCACAGTGCAGTACAGGCCGGACATGCAGCGGATCTGGTGCGCGTGCCATAACGGCCAGTACGATCTCAACGGACGCAACGTCGCCGGACCACCGCCTCGGCCGCTCGAGGCGTTCGATGTGAACGTCACCGGCGACGAGATCGCGATTTCCAGACGATCATGACAACGGGGCTTCGCGACTGGCTCCGCGAGCGGTTACCGCTCGACGATCTGGTCCGCATGCTCCGGCACAAGCGGGTTCCCCACCATCGTTATTCGGTCTGGTACTACTTCGGGGGCATGACGTTGTTCCTCTTCGGCATCCAGATCGGAACCGGAGGCCTGCTTCTTCTCTACTACCGGCCCAGCGCTGCGGAGGCGTACGAGAGCGTGCAGTTCATCGTGACGCGCGTGCCGTTCGGCTGGCTCATACGGTCGATTCATGCGTGGGCGGCCAACCTGATGGTGGCGAGCGCATGTGCCCACGTATTCAGCGTGCTGTTCCTGCATGCGTACCGCCGGCCTCGCGAACTCACCTGGATGAGCGGCATGCTGCTGCTCTTGCTGACGCTCGCGTTTGGGTTCACGGGGTACCTGCTGCCCTGGAACGAAGTGTCTTTCTTTGCCACGCGGGTCGGCACCGACGTGGGAGCCGCTGTCCCCTTCCTCGGCCATGGGCTGGTCCGTTTCATGCGCGGCGGCAACGATGTCACGGGCGCGACGTTGACCCGTTTGTTCGGATTCCACGTCGCGATTCTCCCCGCGATCGCGACAGCGCTGGTCGGCTTACACCTGGTGCTCGTGCAACGTCACGGAATGAGCGTACCGCCCTCGATCGAACGCCGCTTGGCGGAGGATCCTCGCAGCCGCCGGACGATTCCCTTCCTCCCGCATTTCCTGTTGCGCGACCTGTTCGCCTGGACCGCGGTCCTCGCTGTCCTCGCAGCGCTCGCAACGTTCTTCCCGTGGGAGCTTGGAGTGAAGGCAGATCCGTTCGCGGCGGCCCCGGCGGGCATCCGCCCCGAGTGGTACTTTCTGTGGGCCTTCGAAACACTGAAACATGTGCCCGCCACGATCGGCGGAATTCCGGGAGAAGTCGTGGCGATTCTCGCGATGGGCGCCGGTGCCGTAGCCGCCATCGCCCTTCCATTCCTCGCACCAGGCACCCCGCTGAGCCGGCGCGCGATCGTCTGGATCGGAATCACCGCGCTCGTATTCATGGCTGGGATGACCGGCCTGGCGCTCGCGGGGTGATGCGATGAGATTCCGCTATGCGGCGCTCATGACGATGCTGCTGGCATGCCGCATCGCTGCGCAGACGACGACCGCCGATCAGGCCACCGCCGCCTTTCGCGACGATGTGCACGCCGGAGCCGGCCTCATGTGCATCGCATGCCACAAGGGCGAAGGCTACGTTGCGCCGGCACGGACATCCATCGCACCGCTGTGTGCGGGCTGTCACAGCGACGCGGCCTTTATGCGTCGATTCGATCCACAGGTTCGCGTGGATCAATTCCTTCAGTATCAAACCAGCACGCACGGAAAACGGATGGCGACCGGAGAAGTGCGCGTCGCCACGTGCATCGACTGTCACGGGGCACACGGCATCCGCCGCGTGAACGATCCGCGATCACCCGTTGCGCCGCTGAACGTGACCCAGACGTGCGGACGCTGTCACGGCGACGAACAGCGCATGCGTGCCTTCAAACGCCAGCCTTCGCCTCCGCACGACTGGTCCGCCAGCGTGCATGCCGCCGCGCTGATGAAGAGGGGCGACACGTCGGCACCGACCTGTATCGCATGCCACGGGAGCCACGGCGCCACACCTCCCGGCGTCACATCCGTGGCGAATGTCTGCTCGCAGTGCCATGTCCGCGAAGCCGAGCTGTTCAGGAAGAGCCCGAAGAAAGATCTCTTCGACGCAATCGGCCAGCCGGAGTGCCTCGCGTGCCACAGCAACCACAAAATAGAGTCGCCTCGCGATGCATGGGTGGGTCTCGACGAAGGGACGGTGTGCGCGCAGTGTCACGACGGCGCTGGGGAGAGCGCGGCGACAATACGCAGCATACGTGGAGCACTCGACGGCCTGTCTCACGCTGTGGCCGAGGCCGATGACCTCCTCGGACGCGCCGAGCATGCTGGAATGCCTGTCGATGACGGACGCCTCGCGCTGCGCGAGGCGCGGGAGCAGCAGGTACGCTCCCGTGTTCTCGTACATGCGTTTGCGGCGGAGCCGTTTTCGGCGACGGCCGCCGGAGGCGTGGTCGCTGCGGACCGGGCACGAAATGCCGGTGCGGCGGCGATGCGCGAGCTCGGCGTTCGCCGGCGCGGCCTTGGCATTGCCACGTTACTGCTGCTCGCGTTCCTCGTGACCCTCGGCCTGAAGATCCGGCGGCTGCCGTCGGTACCCGAGCCACCCGAATAATTCCCCTTCGGCCGGGAAAAATCCCCCGCGAATTGCCGGCCGAATGCGTTTTTTCCCCGAAAAACGCGTGGCACGTCGCCTGCTCAACCCTGCCTCGGAACCTGAACGCCCTGGGCTCCGGCGGAGGACCTGATGTTCACCCGACTGCTTGTCCCAACGGATTTGAATGCCCCGCCCGACGCCGCGCTGGCGTACGCGAGGGCGCTCGCGCGAACCGTCAATGGCACGGTTCATCTCCTGCACGTTCTGCCGAATGTGTTCCTCCGGGCGGTGGTGAGTGATCCACACGCGCTTGAGGACGCCGCACGCAAACAGCTCAACGAACGCATCCCGCCGGCGGATCGCAGGCGGATTCACGTCGTGACAGCGGTCGAGCGATCCGACGAGCCGGCGGACGAGATCGCCAGCTATGCAAGCCTGAACGACATCGACCTGATCGTCATGGCGACGCACGGGCGCCATGTGATGCGGACCATCGCAGAAAAGGTCATCCGCGTCGCGCACTGCCCCGTGCTGATGGTTCCCGCGACGAAGCTGGAAACCGACGAGGACCTGGAGACGCTGCCGGTTCACCGCGAGTCCCACGCCTGCTGATGGAGGCTACGATGTTTGAACGCATTCTCGTCGCAACGGACTTCAGCGCGCCGTCGGATGCTGCGCTGGACCTGGCTCGAACCTTCAGGAGCACGTTCGGCGGCTCGCTGCATCTTCTGCACGTCACCGCCGACGCACTCGTACCTCCGCACGTCATGGCGCAGCAGCGGGAGAACCAGCTGGCCGCGGTCAAGGAACTGCGCAGTCGGCTTGGCCCCGACGACCGCGGCCACACGACCATCCGGATCGTGGAACGCGCCAATCCGGCCGAGGCCATCAGGGACTACGCGCGGACAGCCGGCATCGACCTCATCGTCATGGGCACGCACGGCCGCGGCGGCGTCGCGCACTTCCTGCTGGGAAGCGTGGCGGAAGCGGTCGTGCGCAAGGCGTCATGCCCGGTGTTGACGGTACGTGAACCGGGTGCGCAAACGGCGAGCTTCACACGCATTCTGGTGCCGACAGATTTCAGCGGGCCTTCCGACGCCGCCCTGGACCACGCGAGGATGATTGCGGAGCGATTCGGCGCGACCATCCACCTCCTCCACGTGATCGAGGAACATCCGGTGACCGATCCGTTCGGTTCAGAATTGTTCATCTCCGAACAGCCGGAGATACGGGCGACCCGTCTGGACGAAGCCCGCGAACGGCTCTCGCATCGACTGTCATCGTGGGATCGGACACACGGCCGGATCACGAAGGAAGTCATTTTCGGCCGCGCCGCACAGACCATCGTCGACTACGCTTCGGACAATGGATTCGACCTGATCGTCATGGGCACGCACGGCCGGACGGGCCTTGCGCACCTGCTCATGGGCAGCGTCGCGGAGCGCGTCGTCCGGACGGCGACGTGCCCGGTGGTGTCCACGCATACGGGCGGTCTGTGCCCGGCTGTTGCGGCGGAGCCGCTGTCGGTGACTGCGTGATCGCGATTCTCGGCGCCCTGCTCGTCCTGATGTCCGCAGGCCTTGCGCAGGCCCAGTCAGGGACTGTGACCGGTCGGATTGCGACGAAGGACCTCCCGCAGGGCGCCGCGGTCGTCGTGTCTCTCGAAGCACCCGGGCTGAAGATCACGACGCCGCTCAAGCCCGTGGCCATCGATCAGAAGAAGATGCAGTTTCTCCCCCAGGTTGTGCCGGTCGCGCGCGGCACGACGGTGACGTTTCTCAACACTGATTCGGTGCAGCACAACGTGTTCTCGCCGGAGGGCCACTACAACCTCGGCTCGTGGCGGCGTGGAAGCCGCGAGTACACCTTCGCCAAGCCCGGGGTGTACACACAGCTGTGCCGCCTGCATCCCGACATGCTCGCCACGGTCGTCGTGCTGGACACGCCGTATTTCGCTGCCATCGATTCGACCGGAACCTTCCAGATCGCAGACGTACCTCCAGGAAAGTACACGCTTGCCGTCTGGAGCAACAAGCTCAAGGCAGCCAGCCAGGCCGTGGCGGTTCAAGCTGGAAAGCGCACGGCGGTCGTCGTGACCCCGGCGAAGTAGGGCGCGAGACGCAGATCCATGAGACTGACGAACTCGTTCCGGCGCGCAGGATCTACTGCAGCTGGAATCGCGCTGCTCGCGACGGCGATGTCAACGGCCGAGCAATTGCCAGCACCGGTTCGGACAGCCACCACACCCGTCGTCACGGCCGTATCAGGCCCCAGCGTGCTACGCGGTCTCGGCCTGACGCCCCAGCAATCGCCGATGGGATGGACGGGGTACCTGGGTCCCTCGCCTGATGCTGCCGTCCCGCAGCTGGTCATGACGACGGCATCAGCGGTGCCGAATTCGTTTGTCGTCGGCGGCGCGGATCTGTATCGATTCAATTGCCAGGCGTGCCATAGGGCCGATGGCCGCGGCACCGGAGCGGCGATCCCGTCGCTCATCGATCCGATTCGTTCGATGTCGGCAGACATCATGCGGCAGCGCATGGTGGACAAAGGCCACCCGGTGAGCGCGGCGTTCGCCAGAGAGCTGGCCGCCGGGTCGCGCGAGGACGTGCTGGACCGGCTCAGGAACGGCGGAGAGAGGATGCCGGCGTTCGCGCATCTCTCCGGGGCGGAGATCCGCGCGCTACTCGCCTACGTGGAATGGCTGGCCGGTGTTCCGGGCGCGGGTGGCGGGCAGATGCGCCTTGTCGAACCCGCATCGCGCGTTGGCGAACAGGTGGTCAAAGGGACGTGCCACATCTGCCACGATGCCACCGGGCCGTGGCCGGATCGCAGAGCGCTTCTCGAGGGAGCGATGCCGTCGCTCGCGAGCGTGGCCGGGCAGCGGAATCTCCACGATGTGGTCACGAAAGTGCGGGTCGGAAAGCCTGTGATCATGGGCAACCCCGATCTGATGTACCGGGGGCGGATGCCGGTGTTCGACTACCTGAGCGACCGTGAAGTCGCCGCAGGGTATGCGTATCTGAACGCCTATCCTCCGCTGGGCGGGCCCACACGTGCGCGGGTTCGCAGCTCCTCAGCCGCCGCCAGTCCGTGACGGCTGCAGCCCGAATTTCTCGACGCGGTAGCGAACCTGGTCGCGGTTGATACCGAGCAGCTGGGCGGCATGGGTCTGATTGCCGCCGGCGCGCTCGAGTGCCTGAACGAGAAGCTGGCGCTCGAGATCCTCGAGATTGATGCCTTCCGAGGGTAACGCAAACTGGGCGGACGCAGTGACCGTCCGCGTGAGCGTCGTGAAGTCGTCCGGATCGAGATGGTCCCTGTCGTTCAGCAGCATGGCGCGCTCAATCGCATTGCGCAGCTCGCGCACGTTGCCTGGCCACTGATACTGTTCCAGCAGCTTCGTCGCTGAGGCGCTCAGGCCCCGGATGCGCTTCTTGAACTCCCTGTTGAACCGGTCGATGTAGTACGCGGCGAGCAGCGGCACGTCGCCGCGCCGCTCGCGCAGCGGCGGCAGGGCCACCGGCATCACCTGCAGCCGGTAAAAGAGATCCTCGCGGAACTTCCCGGCTTTCACTTCCTCTTGCAGGTTCCGATTCGTGGCGGCGATGATGCGGACGTCGACGCGGATGTCGGCCAGCCCGCCGACACGCTTGAACGTCTTCTCTTCGAGGAATCGCAACAGTTTTGACTGCAGCCCTGTGGTCATCTCGCCGATTTCATCGAGGAACACGGTTCCGCCGTCGGCTGTTTCGAGAAGGCCTCGCTTCTGCTGGCGCGCGTCTGTGAAGGCCCCCCGCTCATGCCCGAATAATTCGCTCTCGAGCAACTGCTCCGGAAGGGCGGACGCCGTGATGTTCACGAACGGCTTCGCGGCACGGTCGCTGTTGTAGTGGATGGCTTTGGCCGCCAGATCCTTGCCAGTACCAGTCTCGCCCGTGAGGAGCACCGTCGACGCGGGGCTCGATGCAATGCGGGCCAGAAGCGTCTTGACCTGCACCATCGCAGGGGAAGCGCCGATGATGGCGTCAAACGCGAACTCACGCCCCTGGCTCGAGCGCAGGTTGCGCACTTCCCGCCGCAACTGACTTGTCTCAAGCGCTTTCTCGACGAGCAGCGCGACCTCGTCGAGATTGAAGGGCTTGTTGACGTAGTGAAAGGCGCCGAGCTTCATCGCCTCGACCGCATTTTCAATCGTCGAGAATGCAGTCATCAGAATGACCAGCGTTTCAGGTGATTTGTCCTTGACCGTGCGGAGCACGTCGAGCCCGTCGCCGTCAGGCAGCCGGAAATCCAGCAGGATGAGATCGACGTCGCTCGACACCTGCGCAATCGCGTCGGCCGCTGTTCCCGCTTCGAGGAGGTCATACCCCTCCTTTGACAGCCGTTCGCGCAGCGACCAGCGAATCAGTTCTTCGTCGTCAACGATGAGAATGGTGGCGGTTGGCATGGTGGCGAGTCCATCCGGACTCGCCACAAGTATACCGACGCCGATGGCGGAAGCAGACCGCTACGCCGGCGCCACCGCGGACTCCCCAAGCGGTCCACTCCCGACTCGACGGCCGTTGTGTCCGCGCGCCAGACCGAACTTTTCGATCCGGTAGCGCACCTGGTCGCGATTGATGCCAAGCAGATGCCCCGCGTGCGTCTGGTTGCCGCGGGCGCGTTCGAGCGCCTGCACGAGCAGCTGGCGCTCCAGTTCCTCGAACACCAGGCCTTCAGGCGGCAACTGGAAAAGCGAAGGAGACGTGGAGTGGCGCGTGAGCGCCGCGAAGTCGCCCGGCGCCAGCCACTCGCGATCCATCAGCAGCATCGCGCGCTCGATGGCGTTGCGCAGCTCGCGGATATTTCCGGGCCATCCGTAATGCTCGAGGAAGGTCATCGCGTCGGCCGTTGCGCCACGCACGCGTTTCCGGAACTCGCGGTTGTACTGGTCGATGTAGTAGTTGACCAGCATCGGGATGTCGCCGCCCCGCTCGCGCAACGGCGGAAGCATCACGGGCATCACCTGAAGCCGATAGTAGAGATCCTCGCGAAACTTGCCGGCCCTCACATCCGCCTCGAGATCACGATTGGTCGCGGCTATCACCCGTACGTCGACGCGAATATCGGCTAAGCCACCCACACGCTTGAAGGTCTTCTCCTCGAGGAAGCGCAGGAGCTTCGACTGAAGGCCGGTCGTCATCTCGCCGATCTCGTCGAGAAAGACAGTGCCGCCGTCGGCCGTTTCGAAGAGCCCCCGCTTCTGCTGCCGCGCGTCGGTGAACGCCCCCCGCTCGTGGCCGAACAGTTCGCTTTCGAGCAGCTGTTCGGGTAACGCGGACGCCGTGATGTTGACGAAGGGCTTCCCTGACCGGCTGCTGTTGTAATGAACCGCCTTCGCCGCGAGGTCCTTTCCCGTCCCGGTTTCAGCGGTAATGAGCACCGTCGATGCCGGGCTTGCCGCAATCCGCGCGAGCAGTTGCTTGGCTTCGACCATTGCGGGCGAGGCGCCGATAATCGCGTCGAATCCGTACTCGCGTCCCTGGCTCGTACGCAGGTTGCGCACCTCGCGCCGCAGGCGGCTCGTCTCGAGCGCCTTCTGGACGGTCAGCGTCACTTCGTCCAGATTGAACGGCTTGTTAACGTAGTGATAGGCGCCAAGCTGCATCGCCTCGACCGCATTCTGTACGGTCGAATACGCCGTCATCAGAATGACCAGCGTGTCTGGCGACACCTCCTTGACCCGGCGCAGCACCGACAAACCGTCCGCGTCCGGGAGGCGATAGTCGAGCAGCACGAGATCGACGTCAGGCGTCATCTGCTCGACCGCTGCGGCAGCCGTGGCTGCCTCTGTCACTGCGTAGCCCTCGTGCGAGAGGCGCTCGCGCAGCGACCAGCGAATCAGGTCTTCGTCATCGACGATGAGAACGTTCGGAGCACTCATGGTTTACACCCTGTGGGGAATAATCCGCAGCGGGTGCGGAATATCGCCCACTGAAAGCCGTCAAACCAGCAGTTTCCATGCTGAGGAGCAACTTCCGCACCGCCCGCTCCGCCGCAGTAGGCCAACGAGGCGTCGGCTGGCTATGATGGGGGCCCGATGATTCCACCTCGCATCATCCTGGCGGCCGTCGATTTTTCGGCGCCGTCGCGAACCGCGCTCGAATTCGCCGCGAGGTTCGCGCGACATACGGCCGCCACCCTGCACGTCGTGTACGTGGAGGAACCGCTCCTCGCGGAGGCCGCCCGCCAGTCGGGCGTGGATCTGGCGAAGGATACGCAGGAAGAGCTCCGTCGCTTCGTCGCGGCCGCCGGGGCCGAGAGCCTGTCGCCGCAGCTGCACGCCCTGACCGGGCCCACCACCGACCGGATCCTGGAGGTCGCGCGCGAGCAGCGCGCGGATCTCGTCGTGCTCGGGAGTCACGGCATGTCAGGGGCAGAACGGACGATTTTTGGATCCGTGACTGAGCGCGTCTTGAGGCGGGCGGGCGTTTCCGTACTGGTCACGCCGCCGCAATGGAGCAACGGCCGTTCGACGGCAATGGGCATGTCAGGGATCGGCCCGGTCATCGCCGGCGTGGCGTTCACCCCGGCGTCAACCGCTGCGGCGACCGCCGCCTGTCAGCTCGCGACCGTCTTCGGCACGCGGGTGGAAATGGTGCACGTCGTGGAGAGCCTTCCAGTTCTGGAACGGTGGCGCTCCCACGCCGAAGCGGTCATCCGCAATCGCACCGAGGCCGCGCAATCGGCGCTTGAGGATGTCGTTCGCGACATCGGGTGCCGGGTCCCTGTGGATGCGCACGTGGCAACGGGCAACATCGCGGAACAACTTGCGGAGGCTGCAGGAACCGGCAACAGGCGTCCGCTGCTCGTTCTTGGACGGCGTTCGCCGGATCAGGGGACGCCCGGAGCGATCGCCTATCGAGTGCTGACGCTCGCGAGGGTCCCGGTCCTCATGTACGTGCAATCGTAGACAACATGTAGGGCGGACCTTGTCAGGTCCGCCGCCGCGTAAGGAATGTCTTTCGTGGGGCGCGCCTTGTTAGGCGCGCCTGACCGCCGTTCACGAATGCGCCACCGCGGCCACCAGCGCACCCGCGCCGTACGCCGCCATCGCCACCAGCCCGCCAAGCACGAGCATCTCCAGACCTGTTCTCCACCACCGCTCGCGTGTGGCCGCCGCGCGGGCCGTGCCCACTGCGAATAACGCAGCCATCGTCATCACCGCGGACGATCGCAGCTGCATCTCCTGCTGCAGAGGCAGGACGTACGGCACCAGCGGCACCGAGCCGGCCACGACGAACGCGACGAGTGTGGCGAGTCCGTGCTTCCATGGGTACGCCTCCTGCTGCGGCAACCCATCGGCCTCGAGCGCGCTCTCGTTCGCGCGAATCGCCAGCAGGTTGCCGACGCCCATGGCTACCCCATCAGCTGCCAGGTTCGCTGTGCCGACGATCAGGACCGCGATAGACGAAAGCGCGCCGCCGGCAACACCCGCGACCACGGCAAAGGTCGTGATGATTCCATCATTGGCGCCATAGACGAGGTCGCGGATGTAATGCCGGATGACGCCGATAAATCCGTGCGGCTCTACGTGTGTCGAAGGTCGTGTCATGCCGGTGATCCTGTCGCAAAACTGCTGCCCGTATGTCCGTGGCCCCGGCAGGTGCCACATGTCACGTTGGTCGCAGGCGACTCGGCTGGAGCGGGATGTCTGTCGCCGTTTGAAGGCGGGGATAACTCGGGGGTCAGAGGCTGAAGGCGCGGCGCCCTCAGCCCTGGCCTGTCCGCAGGGAAATTACGCGCGCCGGCTTCCGACGTTGAGGGCGGCGAATTGGCGTCCGTCAGTCGAGAGAGCGCCCGCAGAGACGAGGCTGTCCAGCACGCGGGCACAGTGCGCCGGTTCGAGGTTGAACAGGCGCGCAGCCTGGGTGATCGTCAAACGCATTCCGGGCATTTCCTGGTACTCGGCACAGATTCGGATACGCAGCGTCTGATCCGACGCTGACGCGTGGGCGGCTCGGGGGAGCGCAGTCGCAGTCGTCATGGCCATCTCCGGTTCTTTCCAGTGGTAGCCAACCAACTAGTCCAACTACCACCTACCATCTAGTTATCGGTTCCCCCACCCCCAGCAACAGGCGTACCGACCGCCGACGGTTGCCTATCGAAGATTCTTAGAGGTTGGCGATCCCGCAACTCTGCTCGTATCGCCAGCGCCTGGCTGGACGGCGACATACGTGTCGTCGCCGGCTTTTGAAATCACGCGCTCGGTAATGAGCCGTTCGAGGACCGCAAGGCAGGTGGCGCGGTCGATTGCGAAAAGACGAGATGCCTGAGCCAGCGTCAGACGAAGACCCGGCATCTCCTGAAATTCGGCCCGAACGCGTGCGACAAGTCTGTCGGGCATAAGCCGCGCCGCAATCGCTGCAATCTTACCGCGAGCCCAATCGAATGTGTCCGACGGACCATGTCCCGTCGGGCCGCGACACACAGAAGGCGAAGATCGCCCGCGCCGGTCGTGCGGCGCGCACGAGGTCATTGCACCAGCCGAAACGACACAACCACGGTGAGGACGAATTTCTCCGGCCGTCCGTTCAGCAGCACGGGTGAGTACCGCCACTGACGCACCGCATCCATCGCGGCATCATCGAAGATGCCGGGCGAGCGCAGCACCTTCAGGCTTTCGACGCGTCCCTCCTCGTCGACCATCGCCTCGAGAATGACGACACCCTGGAGCTGTCGTGCAACGGCGAGCGCGGGATACACAGGCTCGACGCGGTGAATCAGCGCCGGCTCCTTGATCACGCCACCAACGCGTATGGGCCCATGGGGGACCGGCGGCGGGGGCGGCGGCGGGGGAGCCTCCGGCACGAAGCCACCCAGGACGCCTCCGGGAATGCCGCCGGGGACTCCCCCTTCAACTCCTGCCATCGCCTCTTCGCTGGTGTCTTCACCCGGAGGCTCCGCAACGATCTCGATTGGCGCTTCCACCGGGGCGGAGTCACCCGACGTCGCGACCTCGCGCTTCGGCGACGCCTTCGGAGGTGCCGGCGCGGGTGCCGGAGGGGGTGGAGGAGGCGGCGGCACCGCAACGAACGCCGAGATCATGTCCATGTGAGGGACAGGCGCCGCGATGAACACCAAGGTGCCGAGAAGAACCGATCCGACGATCGTCGCGTGGGCGGCGATCGAGACCAGGAGCGGAACGGTCTGATGCCGGGGCGCACGCTTGGTTGTGCCGGTGATGAGATCGAACATGGCGGTCTGCTCGACACGCGGTTGTGCAAAGGCATAGCCACGCACAATGCGCACAGTCAGACACGAAATTGAGATGCGATGGTGCGAGCCGTTCGGAAACTTCCGGGGGCCGCGCGAAAAAATCCCCCGCGCCTAATGGAGGCTGGCCGTAGGCTTCGAACGGGACTGAGACGCCTCCAGCAGGAGCGGCTCGAGCGCCTGCATGTCGAACGGTTTGTCCACGACACGGTAGGCACCGAGTTCGACCGCGCCTGCGGTAATGTCCGGTGCCCCGAACGCCGTCATCATCACGACCGCGCTCTCAGGGTGCAATCGACGCACGGTCTTCAGAAGCTGCAGATCGTTTGAGTCTGGAAGGCGGAAATCGAGCAGCACGACGTCAATCGGAGTATCCGTCTCAGCCAGGACTTCGACCGTCGACGTGGCGTCTGCCGCTTCGAGAACGGTGTGACCTTCCTGCGCGAGTGTTTCCACGATTGACCAGCGAATGAGCGCCTCGTCCTCGACGACCAGCACGCGAAGCGGCTGAACAGGTGCCTTCATAAAATTCCCGCAGGACCGGGGAATTTGTCGCGGCCCATATCCTTCTGTGTCACGCATGTGGCCCGATTCCCCCTCTGCGGGGGTGGGCTTCAAGAAGCGGTCCAGCCCAGGGGCGCGGTCCGTGCGTCGGCGAGCGGAAGCTGGACGATGACCGTCGTACCGCCGGCGGGCGGCGACTCGAGCCTGATCGTGCCTCGATGGGCTTCGACGATCCGCTTCGCCGTGGGGAGGCCCAACCCTGTTCCGCGCGCCTTGGTGGTGAAGAACGGCGTAAAGATCTTGTCCCGGATCTCCTCCGATATGCCCGGACCTGCATCGGTGAATCGCACCTCACACGTCCCGTTTACCGTGTCGATCGCAATGCGGATATGACCGCTCCCGCGCATCGCCTGGGCACTGTTGACGAGGAGGTTCTGGAACACGATCTTCAGGAGCTCGGGATCCGCCATGACCGTCGGCGCCACGCCCTCGACATTGATGGCAACGTCCTTGACGACAGGATCGCCGCGCAGCAACTCGACGGTGGTCGCAATGAGCCGGGGCACGTCCACCAGGGCCGGTTTGGGCTGCGGCGGTCTGGCAAAGAGCAGCAGGTCCTGAATCAGCCCGTTGAGCGTGTCGATACGGCCGATGATTTCGCCGATCACTCCCGCGTCCCGGCTGTCGGCGGCCAGGCGCGTCCCGATCACCTGCACCGCCCCGCGGATGCCGGCCAGCGGGTTCTTGATTTCGTGCGCGATGACCGCCGCCATCTCGCCGAGCCGCACCAGAGATGCCTGCTCCCGCAGCTGCCCCTCCATCAGCACCCTCGAGCTGAGGTCGTGCAGGATCCCGGTGAACTTCTGTTCGCCCCGGATGCTCATTTCTCCGACGGACAGATGCACCGGAAACGTCGTGCCGTCGCGTCGCATGGCCGTGACCTCGCGGCCGATTCCGATGATCTTCGCGTGCCCGGTCGTGAGGTACCGCCTCAGGTAGTCGTCGTGCTCCTCGCGGTACGGGGACGGCATGAGCATGCTGACGTTACGGCCCAACACCTCAGCGGCCGTGTACCCGAACAGTCGTTCGGCCGCAGGATTGAATGCCTCGACGCGTCCGTGTGAATCGATGACGACGATGCCGTCGACGGCGGACTCGATGATCGACCGCCAGTGCTCCTCGCTGCCGCGCAGGCGCTCCTCGAGGCGCACGCGTTCGCTCAGATCGTGCAGAATCCCGATGAACGTGCGTTCCGCGCCGACCGTCATCTCGCCGACCGAGAGATGGAGCGGAAACGTCGCCCCGTCCCGTTTCAACCCGCTGACTTCGCGGCCGATGCCGATGATCTTGGCCTGACCGGTCTCCTGGTACCGCCACAGGTACCGGTCGTGCTCCTCCTTGTACGGAGAGGGCATCAGGATGTTGACGTTGCGGCCGAGCACTTCCTGCTCCGTGTACCCGAACAGACGCTCGGCAGCGTGATTGAAGGTCTCGATGCGGCCGCGCGCGTCGATGACGATGATCCCGTCCACGGCGGCATTGATGAGCGCCCGCAGCACCTGTGCGGCACGGTCCGAGAGGTCGAATGGTTGCAACCGGGAGAGCCCTGCCGGATAGCTTACCTCCGGACCTTGCGGGCTTGCGCTCCGAGAAAGCGGCGGACTTCTACAATTCGTTCCCGCTGCGGCGTCCCTGCTCGAACGCCGAGATGTTCTCGAGGGTCGTCCCGCTGATGCCGCGCAGCGCCTCGCGCGTGAAGAAGGCCTGGTGTGCGGTGACGAGAACGTTGGGGAACGTCAGCAGGCGCGCAAACACGTCGTCCTGGATCACGTGCGATGAGAGGTCCTGGAAGAAGAGCTGTTCTTCCTCTTCATAGACATCCAGGCCCAGGTATCCGATGCGTCCGCTCTTGAGTCCCTCGATGACCGCCGGCGTATCGACGAGAGCGCCGCGCCCCGTGTTGATGACCATCACTCCCGGCTTCATCCTGGCGACGGCAGCGGCGTTGACGAGGTGCCTCGTCTCGGACGTCAGCGGGACGTGCAGGGTGATGACGTCAGCGCGCTCCCAGATCTGATCGAGCGGCACGTACTCGACACCCAGGGCGCGGCAGTCCGCGTTCGGTGAGGAATCGCAGGCAAGCACGCGGCAACCCATCGCCACGACGATTCGTGCGACAACCGAGCCTATCCTGCCGGTACCGACGATGCCGACCGTGCGGCCTGCCATGTCAAATCCAAGCAGCCCCTCGAGCGCAAAGTTGCCCTCGCGCACGCGGGCGTACGCACGGTGAATCTTCCGGTTCAGGGTCAGCATGAGCGCGACGGTGTGCTCGGCGACCGCGTGTGGCGAGTATGCGGGGACGCGGGACACGGTCAGGCCCAGCTCGCGCGCCCGATCGAGATCCACGTGATTGAATCCCGCCGAGCGCAGTGCGATGAGACGGGTGCCGGCAGACCAGAGCGCGTCGAGGACCTCGCGATCGAGCTGATCGTTGACGAAGGCGCACACCGCCGGACACCCCTGGGCGAGCGCGCTCGTGGCCGGCCGCAACCGGGCGTCGACGTACTGCAGATCGTGCCCGTGGGAGATGTTGGCCTCGTCGAAAGACTGCCGGTCAAATATTTGCGCGCTGAAGAACGCGACCCGCATGCGCTACGTCCTCATCACAGAATCGGAGGCACCCATCCGGTGAGAAAGGATTGCACGTAGGGATCCTTCGATTCGCGCAGCTCCGCCGTGTTGCCCTCGAAGTAGATCCGGCCATCTTTGAGAAGAATGAAGTCCGCGTCGCCGGCTTTCTGTGTATCGACGGGCATCACGACGAGACGCCCGTTGCGCTGCACGGCCTGATGCGTGGCGATGTAGAAGGCGTCCGGCAGCTGGTGCGTGACGACGATCGCCGTGACATGCTCGACATCGCGCAGCTTGACGATCTGTTCGTCAATCGTCTTCGCGGTGATGGGATCGAGGCCGGAGGTCGGGTCGTCGAACAGAAGGAGCTGCGGCCGCGACGCCATCGCGCGGGCGATTGCGACGCGTCTTCGCTGGCCTCCCGACAGCTCGGACGGCATCCGATCGAGGTACTCGGCAAGGCCGACAAAGCCCAGCACTTCCTCGACGCGATGACGTACCTCTGCCGGCGGCATGTCGGTTTCCTCGTACAGCCGATATCCGACGTTGTCGGCGACGGTCAGCGAATCGAACAATGCGCTTTCCTGAAACAGCATGCCGATGTTCCCGCGGATGTCCATCAGCTCGCGTTCCGTCATCGTGTCGATCCGCTTGCCCTGCACGTGGATGCTTCCGGAATCAGGCTTGATCAGCCCAAGGAGCAGTTTCAGGATGACCGACTTGCCCGCCCCGCTTGGACCGAGCAGCACGGCCATGCGTCCGGCCCGCACCGCGAAGCTGACGTCCCGCAGGACGACATGGTCATCGAAGGCGAGTGAGACGCGATCGAAGGCTACTGCCGGTACTTCAGCGCCGGCCATCGCCTGAACCGCGATTGTCGATCTCGACACAAGTGTCATTGTTCCGGCGCTCGGGGGACCTTGCCGCACAGACTGCCTTCGCAGCCTGCGTGCCATGCTCCAGGTGCACACAGCCGGGCGCGATCATGCCCAACAATCCGGAGTGTCGTATTCAGATCCGGGAAATGTTTCACGAAGCCTGAACAATCCCCCGTGCGACGCACGAAAAACAGAACGGATGCCCCACCGTTCCGTTGGGGACCTCAGGCACGCGCGTTGCTGCGGACTGATCAGGCCGACATCATGCGCACAGAAGCCTTCGATCGTCCACCCATTGAAGAACCACTGGCTGAGCTCGAGCGACACCTGATCGCCGCGTATCTGGCCGGTGCCGGCCATGAGCTTCAGGAACTTCTGGCTCGCAACGACGACCAGTCGCGGCTGGTGCTTGCCCGGGCGTCCCAGTACGCGAGCGAAAAGCTGTCCGAGGTTGAGGCGCGCGCACACTACCTCAGAGAACTTCACGGCGAGCGCTAGCTCGTTCCTACGACCCACGACCCACTACCTACCACCTACGACCCACGACCTACCACCCAGCCAGGCTCGCCGGGCGAACCTCACAAGGTTCGCCCCACAGGACGCACACGGCTGCCGGGAACTATTTCGCACTGCCGGGAACTATTCCCTCAGGCTGAGGGCTCAGGGCTTTGGGCTTCGGGCGGCGTGCTCGAAACAGTGTCGAAAACTCACGCCAAAAGCCTTGAGCCCCAAGCCCGGAGCCGGCTTTTCGTGTGGCCCGCAATCTGCACAAGCGGCTGTCACACTCACTTCGGAAGCTTGGAGGATGCGATGGCTGAACGAACTGAACGTGACGTGCTGAATCACCTGATGGAGATCTGCAAAGACGGCGAGCGTGGCTTCCGCGCGGCGGCCGATCACGTCAACAACGCGAAGCTGAAGACGCTCTTCGCGGACCTCTCGGCGCAGCGCAGGAGTTTCGCCGAGGAGCTGGTGCCTCACCTGCGGCGGATGGGTTCCGCACCGGAAGCGGGCGGCAGCAACGCTGCGACGCTTCACCGCGGATGGATGGCGCTCGTCGACATGGTGCCCGGACGTCACGATCACCACATCGTGACCGAGGCGGAGCGCGGCGAGCGGGCGGCGCTCGATGCCTACGACGAAGCGCTCAACGGCATGTTGCCTCCGACGGTCAGCGACCTCATTGAGGCGCAGCGCGAGGCGATGGCCGCGGCCACGGACCGGATTCGCGCGATCGACATGGGCTATTCGTAGAAGAACGGAGCCGATCATGGGAACGGAGACCTCGTACCTCGGGTTCCGCCTTCCGCACCCGTTTATCGCAGGGGCCTCGCCCTACGGGCATCACCTGGATACGGCGCGGAGACTCGAGGATGCCGGATGCGCGGCCATCGTGCTGCACTCATTGTTCGAGGAGCAGATTACGTCCGCGCAAGAAGGACGGATCCGGCACATGGATCCGGATCACGCAGCCTTCGCCGGCATTCTCGCGGAGTTTCCAGGCACGGACGAGTACCGCTTCTCACCGGATGGCTACGCCGAGCACGTTCGTCGTGTGAAGCAGGCGCTCAGCATCCCGGTGATCGGCTCCCTCAACGGCACCGCCCCGGAATCCTGGCTCAAGTTCGCGCGCATCATCGAGCAGGCAGGGGCCGATGCGCTCGAGCTGAACCTGTATCAGGTGCTCACGGATCCAGGGGCGCCGGCGGCAGCGGTGGAACGGCAGCTCGCGGGGATCGTTCGCGAAGTGAGACGCATCCTCCGCATCCCCGTTGCGGTCAAAGTCACACCGTACTTCACTGCCTTTGCCAACATGGCACGGCAGTTCGAGGCCGCCGGCGCCGATGGGCTGGTGCTGTTCAACCGGTTCCTGCAGACGGACATCGACATCGAAACGATGAGGATCGCGCCACGCATGGTGCTCTCGACCAGCAGCGAGCTGCTCGTGCGGCTTCACTGGCTCGCGATTCTGTACGGACGCGTCAGCTGCTCGCTCGCCGTCACCGGGGGCGTCGATCAACCGGAGGACGGCATCAAAGCGATTCTGTCGGGCGCCGATGCCGTGCAGATGGTGTCCGCGCTCCTCCGCTACGGATCGGCGCACGTCAAGGAGATGCGCCTCGGCCTGGAGCGGTGGATGGAGCGGCACGAGTTCAGCAGCGTCGACGAAATGCGCGGCGAGGCGAGCTTCAAGCGAACGCTGGATACCGATGCCGCAGAACGGGCGGGCTACATCCGCACGCTGCAGTGCTGGGGAAAGGAGATCACATGTCAGCGACAGTGACTCAACGCAGGGTGGCTCCTGACGCGGGAGCGACCGACGATCCGTTTCACGATCCGGTGATCATCGGCATCGGCATTGTCGCGTTCATCGTGACGCTGGCGATCCTGGCGCTGACGGGCCTGTTTTACTGGGGCGTCGAGCACCACATCCCCGCCTGGAGCTCGCACAGCTTCCCGCCGCCCATCCCGCACTGAGCGGGTGGGGCAGCCCCATGGATCGCGTCGCATCGCGGAGCCGAACACCCCGCCAGCGACGCATACAATAGGTCACGTAGGTGGTTCCGTCGCTCCCGGCCTCGATTGTCGCGCTTCGTCAGTACTCCTCCCGGACGTTTACAGCTGACCTGATCGCGGGCGTCACGGTCGGCCTCGTTGCGCTGCCGCTGGCGATGGCTTTCGCCATTTCCTCCGGCATGAGCCCTCAGGCCGGTTTGTACTGCGCGATCATCACAGGCTTCCTCATCTCCGCGCTGGGGGGCTCCACCGTGCAAATCGGCGGACCAACCGGCGCCTTCGTCGTGGTCGTGTCCGGCATCGTCGCCGCGCATGGAGTCGAAGGGCTGTTCATGTGCACGATGATGGCCGGCGTGCTGCTCGTCATCATGGGGGCGACAGGCACCGGGACCGCGGTCCGGTACATTCCGCGTCCGGTCGTGATCGGGTTCACCAATGGCATCGCCCTCGTGATCGCCAGCACCCAGCTCAAGGATCTGTTCGGGATCTCGTTGCCCGGCCCCGTTCCGGCCGAGTTCATCCCGCGCCTTGCGAGACTCCTGGAGCACGCGGATGACGCGTCATGGGAGACCGCAGCTCTGGGTGTCGGGGTTCTTGCGTCGATCGTCATCTGGAATCGCTTCGTTCCACGAATTCCGGGCTACGTGGTGGCGTTGATCGGTGGCACCGTGATCGCCTGGGCCGCCAGCCTGCCGCTCGACACGATCGGATCCCGGTTCGGTCCGATTACCGCATCGTTTCCTGCACCGCACATCCCGCGGTTCCGTCCCGACCTGATCCTGACTCTGCTCTCTCCGACATTAACCGTGGCGATGCTGGGCGCGATCGAGTCCCTGATGTCGGCGGTCGTGGCGGACCGAATGACGGGGACCCGGCACAATTCGAATGTCGAGCTGGTGGCGCAGGGCATCGCGAACATCGCATCGCCGCTCGTCGGTGGCCTGCCTGCGACTGGTGCCATCGCCCGGACTGCGACAAACATCCGCTCGGGCGGCCGGACACCAGTGGCGGGCATGATCCATGCCCTGACACTGCTCGTCATCCTGCTCGTCGCAGCGCCGCTGGCAGCCAGGGTGCCCATGGCCGTCCTTGCGGCCATCCTTGTCGTGGTCGCCTACAACATGGGCGAATGGGGAGAAATCGGTGAGCTGTGGAAACAGGGCTGGACCGACCGGCTCGTCTGGATCGTGACATGTGCGCTGACCGTGCTTGCCGATCTCACGGTCGCCGTACAGGCGGGAATGATTCTGGCCGCCCTCCTCTTCATCCACCGCGTCTCGGCGACGACGACCGTGTCACGCGTCACACGGGAGTACGTGGAGCGCGGTCGTGCGCACATCCTGCAGGACAAGCCGATTCCGGACTACGCCACGATTCTGCGCATCCATGGTCCGTTTCTCTTTGGCACCACCGACAAGCTGACGAACATGATCGGCCATCTCGACGGCTTCGCTCCCATTGTCGTTCTGCGGCTGCGAAACATGACCGCGCTGGACGGGACGGGACTTCGCGCCATCCAGGACTTTGCGGACGCGGTACATCGCAGCGGCCGCACGCTGCTCCTCTGTGGGGCGCTTCCGCAGCCGTCGCGGCTCATGTCGCAGGCCGAATTCCACCTCCACGTCGGTGCGGAGAACATTCTGCCGAACGTGAACGCCGCGCTTGCAAGGGCGTCGCAGGTGTGGGCACAGCGTAATTTCCCCGCAGCCCGCTGAAAAAGCTCGCACGCTCTTACACCGAGGACCGTCCACCCTTCCTACTTACCAGTGGGTATCACGCGCTCGCCCTGGCACTTCCCTTGCGGTTCTCGCGGAAGGACACATGTTCCGCACAATCACACTGCTCGTCGTGGCGATGATGCTGGTCAGCCCTGAAGGTTCCCTCGCATGTGAACTGTGGTGCGCCAGCCCGGCGGCGGCCGGACATCTTCAGACAAAGGGATGTCACCACGCGGCCGGCGCCACGACGACGCATCCTCTCGTCATATCGACGGCAGGCTGCCACGCGTCAGAGTTTCCGCTGTTCCTCAGCGAGGTGCGACAGAGGGATACGCGCGTACCCGCGATCATCTCCGCGTATGCCGATACCCTTCGTCTCGTCCAGGATGCCCGGTCCTCCCACGACGGCTGGCAAGTACTGAACACCCGGCCGCTGGGCCCACCCCCGCCTCAGATTCTGCGCATCTGAGCCTGGTGCGCGCAGCGCGGCTGCTGCGCGCGGTGTTGTCCTGCGTTCCACGGATGGAACGCGCTCACCCCTCGTAGACCAGGAAAGGTGGTTCGTCATGACTCGATTCTCATTCCGTTCGCTGGCGATTGGGACGCTGGCGCTGCTGACATGCGGCGGCGTCGCGGCGGCGCAATCAACGCCGGTGCTCAACACGTTCGACCTGCAGATGCTCATCGGAAGCGGCGAGCCTGCGGACAATGCCAGGCTGAGCGCGCACTTCGGGGCGCTCGCGGAGCGGTATGCCGCCGAGGCCGCCCGTCACACGTCAATGGCCCAGTCGTTCGCCGCAAACCCGAACCGTAACACCGGCTCGGGCATGAGCGCGCACTGCCGCAAACTGGCAGAGCTCAACACCGAGTCGGCCGCCACGCTGCGTGAGCTGGCGGCACACCACGAACGGCTGGCAGCTGGATCCGCGTCGACACCTCCTCGAGGGGCCGGGCGGTTCTACTCGGGCGCCGGTGCGTCGAAACCGGCCGAACAGGATCTGAAGGCACTGGCCGCGAAGGCCAACACTCGTAGTGATCATCTGGCGCTGGCGGAATACTTCCGCACGCTCGAGACACGCTACAACGCCGAGGCGCGCACTCACGCGACGATTGCCAATGCCTACCGCGGTACGAAGGTTCCGCAAGCGGCCGCGAATTGCGACCGTATCGCGACGCTCTCACGCGATGCCGCGATGGAAGCAGCGGAGGCGGCGATGATGCATTCGCAGCTCGCCGGCCTGCGCTGACCAGCTGCGCCGTCCGGGCCGGCAACTCGCCGGCCCGGACAGACTGTTCAGGTCATCGGTTCCACCGCGGGTAAATTTCCACGAGCACTGCGGATTCATTCACGAACAGATGTCCCTCGGGATCGCCACGCAGTGCCCTCCACCACCCCTGAACAGCGATCGCGAGGTACGCCCATTGCTCCTTGACACCACATCATGTTTACCCTGATCACTACACGCCATCGCGTCGACTTCCAGGGTTTCGTCGCCAGCGGCTTCGAACCGGTTCGTGACGCGTTTGCCGAGAACTTCACGCGACGGGGCGAACTGGGCGGCGCGTGCTGCGCCTATCACCGCGGACGGAAGGTCGTCGATCTCTGGGGCGGGATCCGCAACAAGCAAACCGGCGAGCCGTGGGAGCGCGACACGATGGTGATCGTGTACTCGGCCACCAAGGGCCTGGCGGCGATGACGCTCGCGATCGCGCATTCGCGCGGATGGCTCGACTACGACGAACGTGTGGCGAGGTACTGGCCGGAGTTCGCCCAGGCGGGCAAGGAACACACGACGGTCCGCCAGCTCCTCGGCCACCAGGCAGGGCTGTTCGCGCTCGACGAGCCGATCGATCGCGACATCGTCGCCGATCTTGATCGACTGGCGCTGCTGCTGGCCCGTCAGAGGCCCGCATGGACGCCCGGAACGCGCCAGGCCTACCACGCCATCACCCTCGGGTTTTATGAAGGTGAACTGATGCGGCGGATCGATCCGCGGCATCGCACGCTGGGGCGTTTCTTTCAGGACGAAATTGCAACACTGCTGGGGCTCGATGTGTACATCCGGCTCCCGGAGGAGATCCCGAATTCGCGCTTGGCCACGATAGCCCCGCCTCGCCGCATCGACATGTTGCTGGGCTTTCCGTTCCGCCTGGCGCTCGACGCCTTCAATCCTCGCTCGAACATCGTCCGCGCACTGGAAGGATCCCAGTTCCCGCACGACGAGCGGCACGTGTACGCGCGCAACTTCGAAGTGCCGTCTGGAGGCGCGGTCGCCACCGCGCGAGGAATCGCACAGGCCTATAGCGTCTTCGCCACCGGCGGACACGAGTTGGGACTCCGACAGGCGACGCTGGACCTGCTTGCGGCGCCGGCGGTTCCTCCGGCGCACGGATTCCGTGACGAGTGTCTCAAGGGCGAGGTGCAGTTCTCGCTCGGTTTCATGAAGCCCTGCGGTGCATGGCCGTTTGGCAGTGCGCAATCGTTCGGGTCTCCCGGATCGGGGGGCTCGCTCGGCTTCGCGGACCCGACTGCGGGGATTGGATACGCCTACGTCACGAGCCAGTCGGGTACATCGTTGACCGGAGACCCGCGCGACGTGGCGCTCAGGGACGCGCTGTACTCCGCGATCTAGCTGCAGGGAGGACGAGGTGGCATCGCCGGCGTTCGTCCGTCAGCATCCCGCGGTTGCGTACTTTGCGCTCACCTTCGTCATCTCGTGGGGTGGAGTCGTCGGGGTCATCGGGGGACCTGCCGGATTCACCGGCAGCATGGCCCAGGACAATCCGCTGTTCCTGTTCGCGGTTCTCGCAATGGTCGCCGGACCGTGTGCAGCAGGCATCCTGCTGACCCGGCTTCTCGACGGACGCGCCGGGCTCCTGCGTCTCCGTCAACGGCTGACTGCGGGGCGCGTGAGCGCGTGGGGGTACGCTGTCGCGCTCCTGACCGCGCCCCTTCTCGCGGCGGGGGTGGCGTTGACGCTGTCCGCATTTTCTCCTGAGTTCATTCCGCGCGCCTTTGTCAGCGACAACGCGGGAGCCGTACTGCTGCTTGGGACTGTCGTCGCACTGATCGCCGGCACATTCGAGGAGCTGGGATGGACAGGCTTTGCGATTCCTCGCCTGAGGCGACGGTACAGCGTCATCGCAACTGGGCTCGTCGTCGGGCTGCTGTGGAGCGGGTGGCACCTCCTCGTCACGGTGTGGGGAATCGGCGACCGCGGGGGATCGGTGTCACTTCCTCTCTTCATCGCCGTGGACAGTGTTCTGGTCCTGCCCGCGTTCAGGGTGCTCATGGTGTGGGTCTACGATCGCACCCGGAGTCTGCCGCTCGCGATCCTCATGCACGCGAGCCTGACAGCCACGACACTGGTCCTGTGGCCGGGCGCGAAGGGATTGCTTCTGCTCACGTTCGATGCCGCACTCGCCGCGGCAATATGGGTCGTGGTGGCCATGCTGTTCATGTGTGAGCATCGTCACCTCGACCGCCGCTCGGCACGAGCCCCCGTCGCCGCGTAGTCGTCCTCTCAACTTCGGCCGACACGAATTGGGAACAATCCCGCAGTCGCTGCGGGAAAAGATCCGCTTGCTGTGGTGCCGCCGCCGCAGGCGTACGAATTTCGCCGATTTTCGAACCCTCTGCGCCGGCAGCGTTCCTGCGTCCTGGGACACAGGGGTCATATGCCGACCCGAACGGAAATCGTGGAAGGCATCGTTTCCATCGCGAATACCGCGCAGCCGTTGGCCATTGCATGGCATCTCCTCCTTGGCCTGCTGATCGTGGCGCTCGCCTTCCGCTGGCGCCCGTCCAACCGGCTTACCGGCCTGTTGCTTGCTGCGCCGTTCATGTCGGTCAGCACCCTGGCCTGGAGTTCCGGCAACCCCTTCAATGCGGCGGTCTTCGCGATCGTGACTGCGTTACTGGTACTCGCCGCACGAGCAGCGCATGGCGACATCCGCATCGCCCCGGGCCTATTCGCGGCTCCAGGTGCGCTGCTTGTCGCCTACGGCTGGGTCTATCCGCACTTCCTCGACGCGGACTCGTGGACTGCCTACCTGTATTCATCACCGTTCGGCCTGATTCCATGCCCAACACTTGCCGCCGTGATCGGCCTCACGCTCGTCTTGAGCAACCTCGGGTCTGCAGCGTGGAGCGCGACGCTGGCGATTGCCGGGTTGCTGTACGGGGTCATCGGCGTCTTCGGGCTCGGAGTGTCTCTCGATTACGGTCTGGTGGCGGGTGCGGCCGTGCTTGGGTTTGCGATTCTTTCCAATCCTCTCCAGTGGCGCTCGGTTCGTGCGACCCGCGAGGAACGGACGCGCCGGCTGCCGGGCGACGACCTGATTCCCGATCCCCTGGCCTCATTCACGCACGCGATCACGATTGAGCACCCGCCTGTAGACGTGTGGCCGTGGATCATCCAGATGGGCGCGGGCACCCGGGCAGGCTGGTACAGCTACGACGCGCTGGACAACGGGCGCCGCCGGAGCGCGACGCGCATCGTGCCAGCACTTCAGGATATTGGAATCGGCACGCTCTTTCCGGCGCTGCCTGGCATCACTGAAGGTTTCACAGTCCTCGGGTTCGAGTCGACCCGCTTTCTCATCCTTGGCTGGCCGTCGCCCGACAAGCGCCATCTCGTCACGTGGACCTTCGCGTTGTTCGAGCACGATGATGACGCTTGCCGCGTTGTCGTTCGCGTGCGGGGAGCCTCGCAATACCGGTTCCGTGGCCTGCCTCCGCTCCTCTCGAAATACGTCGCGAGGGCGGTGCACTACGTGATGCAGCGCAGGCAACTGCTCGGCGTCGCCGCACGCGTTGAACGATCCGAACGACCCGAACGCTTCGAACGACCCGAACGATCCAAGGATGTCGCATGACGACAACAGCTGACGAACTTCTCGATCGATTCATGCCGGCGTACGACGTGGTGGAACGCCATTCGATCCACGTCAACGCCCCGGCTGGCATCACGTTCGCTGCCGCGAAGGAGCAGGACCTCCTTCAATCGCCGATCGTCCGCGCCATCTTCAAGGCTCGCGAGATCATCCTTGGCGCGACACCAGGCGGTGCTCCCCAACCGAAGGGACTCCTGGCGGCGACGCTGTCGCTCGGATGGGGTGTGCTGCACGAAACGCCGGAACGCGAGATCGTTGTCGGCGCTGTGACCAGGCCGTGGGAGGCAAATGTGATCTTCCGCTCCCTGCCGCCGGCCGACTTCGCCGAGTTCGCCGATCCCGGCTACGTGAAGATCGCGTGGACGCTGCGAGCTGACCCTGGCAAGGAGAGCGACTCCGTATTTCGAACCGAAACCCGCGCTGTCGCGACGGATGCGATCGCGCGCAGCAAGTTCCGCCGGTACTGGGCGTTCTTTTCCCCGGGTATCGCGCTGATCCGGTACCTGTCTTTGCGCCCGTTGAAGCGGGAAGCCGAACGTCGCACCAGGGACGCAGCGCGCCTGAACAGCAACGGCCGATGAAAATGCTCCTCGCGATCGTCGTCATGGTCGTGGCGTTCATCGCCCTCGGATTCAAGGCCCGCGGTCCCGGAAGCCTGCGCGCAAGCTACGAGCGCGACGTCGCGCAGCGTGTCATGCAGGTCGAGCCGGCCGGGGCCGTGCGGGATCAGGACCTCGCCCACCTGCCCGCACGAGTACGCTCGTACCTCCTGCGGGCGGGCGTGATTGGACGTCCCCGGGTTTACAACTTTCGCGTCGAAATGCGTGGGCGCATCCGAAGCGGGCCGGACGCGCGCTGGATGCCGCTTCGTGTCGAGCAATACAGCTTCATGAAGGAGCCTGCGCGACTCTTCTATATGAGGGCATCGATGTTCGCGATCCCGGTACAGGGTTACCACCGGTACACCGCGACGTCGGCGTCGATGAACGTCAAGGCCGCGGCAGTCGTCCCAGTGGTCAGCGCAACAGGGCGTGAAATGCACCAGGCGGAGACCGTGACGATGTTCAACGACATGTGCCTGCTGGCGCCCGCGTCGCTCATCGACCCGCGGATCACATGGGAAGAGATCAGCCGGAACGTCTGCCGTGCCACGTTCAGCGGCGGCGAGCACACCATCACGGCCGATCTCATCTTCAATGACGCTGGCGATCTGATCGACTTCTCGTCGGATGACCGATACCGGCTGTCCTCCGATGGCAAAGGCTTCGAGAAAGTTCGGTGGTCGACGCCAATCGGGAGTTACCGCACGTTCGGGTCAGTACGGCTGCCATCCCGCGGAGAGGCACGATGGCATGATGCCGCGGGTGAATACCCGTACGCCCAGCTCGTCTTCGATGACATTACCTACAACGTCGGGAGGCGATGATGCGCGAGAACGAACAACTGCTCGACGAGTTTCTGCCGACCTACGACGTCTCTGATGCCGTTGCACTCGTGGTGCGCGCCGACGTGGGCACGACATGGGACGCGCTGATGAACGTCGACTTGATGGACGTCGGACGCCGGCGGCCCCTCGTGGGCATTCTCGGCGTCGCCCGAATGCTGCCTGACATCGTCAATCAGGCACTGCATGGCCGCCCTGCCGCGGCCCGGCCGGTTCGCATGCGATTGCGTGACATGCCGGACATCCCGCTCGACAAGGGTGGGTGGGTATTGCTCGGCCTGCGTGAACGAGACGAAGTCGCTCTGGGCCTCGTCGGCAGGTTCTGGCGACCGGTCATCGAATTCGCGCAGGTGCCGGCGGCCGCATTCCGCGACTATTCCGTGCCTGGATTCGCGAAAACGATCTATTCGCTGTCGGTTCGGTCGCTCGGGGACGGTCGGACTCTCGTCTCCGGTGTGATGCGAACCGCGACGACGGACGAGCATGCTCGCAAGTGGTTCCGGAGGTACTGGACGATGGGGGTTGGATCGGGCGCACACGTACTCGTGCAGGCTCTTCTCGAAACGGTTCGGGACGTCGCCGAACGAGGCTCGTCCGAGCGGCTCGCAAGCTGACCGCGGCTGGAGGTCGTCACGATGGCCTCGATCGCAGGACTCGCCGTCGTCATCTCCGCGTTGATGGCGCTGCAGTCGACGCTGGGGCTGATCTTCCCGGATCAGTACCGCGACCCGGCTTGGATCCAGGCTGCCTGGTTCGGCAACGATCTGGTCACGCTGTTCCTGGCGGGACCGCTCCTGCTGTATGGAGCAATCGGAGTCACGAGAGGTTCGCAGCGAGAACTTCTTCTGACCCTCGGTCTGGTCGCGTATGCCGCGTACAACTACGCCTACTACATGCTGGGAGCGTCGCTCTCCGTATTCTTCCCGCTCCATGTCGCCGCGTTCGTGCTGTCAGTGGCCACGCTGATCGTCGGCTTGTCACGGGTGGACGCATCGTACCTGGCCGCTGGCTTTCACCCGTCGACACCGGTTCACCTTCTGGGTGCCTACTTCGCTCTCGTGGGCGCCGGCCTCACGTCGTGCTGGATTGCTATGTGGGCCGCGTTCGTGTTCTTCGGCAGGCCAGCACCCGTACCCACCGAAGTATTCAAGCTTGTCGCAGCCCTCGATCTGTCATTGATGGTCCCGCTGCTCGTCGCGGGCGGGACGCTGCTGTGGCGAAGGCGCGACTGGGGATTCATCATCGCAACGGTTGCTGCCGTTCAGGCGTCCCTGTACCTCATCGTCCTGACGGTGAGTTCAATCGTTGCGATGCAACGCGATCTGCCGGGTGCACGCGAGTTTCCGCTCTGGGGCGTGCTGGCCGCCCTGACGACGGTTGCGGCGCTCGTGCTGCTGGCTGGTAGTCCCTCTATTCGCGAGGTGCCGGCCCGACCTCAATCTGCCCGTTCCGTTCACGCACCGTGAAACAGGGCTGCGCGTGAGTCGTCGGGCCGTTCACGACTTCGCCGTTGTCGAGACGGAATTCAGAGCCATGCCACGGACAGACGACGGTTCCGTCCTTGAGCGTGCCTTCGGATAGCGGGCCTCCGAGATGGGCGCACGCATGCGCGAGCGCGCAGACGTGCCCCCGCTGTCGCACGAGCAGCAGATCGGTGTCGCCCATCTTCACGCGACGCATCGTGTTGTCCGCGAGCGCTGCGCTGGCAATCACGGGCGTGAACGCCGCCGGCTCGTCGGTGACCGCATGCGTCACACCGATCCGCTGCGCGTAGACGAGATCGCCGCCGAGGTACGCGCCGGCCATGGCCACGCCGATGCCGGCCAACGTACAGACTTCACCCGCACGCCGCTCCTGCCGGCGTCGAAGCACGTACGCCGTGAACATCAAGGTCGTCGCGGTGATGTTCAGGAGGCCGTGGATCAGTCCGATGCGCTTCGCCCGCCCATCCGTTTCGCTCCAGTCGGTGAGACCCGTGATGGCGGATCCAGCCGCGCCCGCCAGGCCGAACGCCAGCGTAAAGTCGGCGGCTCGGGCATAGGACGCATCGCCAGTCGCGGCAGCCTTCGAGTCGAGCGCCAGCGTCGTCGCCCAGGCGCCGATCGGGATGTCCGTCAGTACCGAGTGGAGTGGATGGTTGAGCCAGACGCCGTGAAGCGCGTTCTTGACCGCGCGCCCGATGCCACCGGCGTTTTCGTAGGCGGCCACGACCGCTTTACCGAGCGGTGTCGCGACGCGATCGAGTTCTTCCTGCTCGGCAATGAGGGCGACAGCTGGATTGCTCATCGGAGTTCCTTCATGTGTTCGGCGCAAAAAGGCGCAGCGTGTGAACTAGCAATTCACACGCCGCGCGAGCCGACTCCGCATGAGCTCCGCGACGCTATGCCTTCGCGAATACGTCGGCGCTCATCACCTCGATCCCGACAAATGGTTCAGTGCCCTCGACCCAGGCATCGTGTCCTGGCGGGATCGTGTACGACTCCCCCGCCGAAATCGTCTTTGCGGTGCCATCTTTCAGACGAACGGTCACCCGTCCGGAGATTGCGTACCCGACGTGCGAGACCTGGCACTGCTCGGTCTTGACGACGGGCTTCACGCATTCCGACCACCGCCAGCCTGGCTCGAATGTGAAACGGCCAATCGTAAAGCCCTCGAGGTTGACGACCTCGACACGCGTCTTGCTCGGCGTTCGAACCTCGTCGGGCGAGCTGTGGGACTTCGTTTGCAGCTTCGTGACCGTCACTGGAACAGCCATGTGTTCTCCTTTCGTTTCGAATGACGAAACTAGTTCGCGACGAGGATGCCCTTGCGAATGAACCTGGGATCGTCCAGTTGCTGCAGCAGGACCGCCGCAACGTCGGCGCGGGACACCCGCGGGAAACCGGAGAGCTTCAGCCGCTCACCGATACGCGTGTGTCCTGTACGCGGGCCGTTCGTAAGACCAGCGGGATACACAATCGTCCAGTCGAGCCCTGAGTCCTTGATCACCTGTTCCCCGGCAGCCTTGTCCGCGTAGACGTCACGTAACAACGCCTTGGCGAACAACCGCGGCACGAGGGGCGCGTCTTGCCAGGTAGGACCGACGCCGAATGCCGACGTGAACACCAGGCGCCGCACCCCGTGCTGTCGCATGGCGGCGACAATCAGGGGAGTCGCCTGAGCGATCAGCCCACCTGATGTGAACGATTGACCAACGCCGAGGGCAGAGATCACAGCGTCGTGGCCCGCGTATGCATCCCGCACCGCTGCGGAATCGCTGCGAACGTCGCCGACGACGATGCGACAGCGGCGATCGGCTGCAGGCAGTCTGTCCGGATGGCGCACGAGCGCCGTCACGTCAAGGCCCATCTCCGCTGCCTGGGCGATGACGTGACGACCGGTGCCGCCTGTCGCTCCCAGGACGAGCAGCCGGCGTGTCGGCATGAATCCTACTCTGCGACCACCGTCAGGATTTCCCGGTAGCCGGACTCGACGAGCGGGACCATCTTCTGGTAATTCGCCTGCCACTCGGGATTGCCCATGAACGCGGACGCATGCTGCTCGAAGGTGCCCACGCTTGGCACCGACAGCTCGAGCACGAGCGTATAGAACGGCCCTGTGACGTCGGTGAGGACGCGCGATCGAAAGTCCACGCCCGCTTTCTGCGCAATCCGCTTCTGGATCTCGAGACCTTCCTTGACGAGGGCAACGGCCTCGCGAGCCTTGCCGAATTTCAACTGAAACACGTTGCGAATGATGACCATCGTGCGCTCCTGTTCTACTTTGCGTCAGCCGTGTGTGATCCCGTCGCGCCCATCGGGGCCATCGGCACCATGATGTGCGCGTATGGAGTGCTCTTGAACATGACCCATGGACCTCCGGACTTGGGGTCGGTCGGCAGCGAGTCGAGCTGCTTCAGGTCCGGGGTCACGATCATGATGTGCGGCGGACTGACGACCCATTCGTTGTCGGCAGTCGGCGCCGTGGCGAACGGATCGATGTTGCTCGCGCCCTGATCACCCCGGAGCATATATCCGACGCCCATCCCGGTGATCTTCGGCGCCCGCTTTGCCATCCATGCGGCGCCCCATTCCTGCCACTGCTTGTCGAGACACATCACTTCGGGATGTGCCATGCACACCCATCCGTTGGTCCCGGGCCGAATCTCTTTCATCGTTCCGCCTTCACCCATCTCAACAACGGCGGCGTGGGCGGCGATGTCGGCGGGAGCGGCGCTCAAGGCCATGGCCACCATATCACCCTCGTGTGCCGTGCCCGTCCCAGTCGCGGGCATCGTCGCAGAAGGCGCGGGCATCGTCGTCGATGCCGTGTGTGCCTCTTGCGGCGCAGGTGCGGAGGAACAGCTCACGAGCATCGCTGAGATGGCTGTTGTGACCACGAATCGTGTCATGACGATCTCCTTATTGATGTGACGGGCACGGTCTGCGTTCCCGCTCCTGAGTGCTTCTACGCATTGCTTCGACCTGCGGTTACACCCACGCGTGAAGGTCCGGGCTGTAACCGGAGGGCGGGTGCGTCCGTAGTACCCTGTGAGCCGGGTTGTCCCGGCGATGACGCCAGACCAGGAACACCAGTCGGCGAGCCTCATGCGGCTTGCCCAGAATGGTGATCAAGCAGCGTACGCGTCGCTCCTGATTCTGCTGGTATCCGTTACGCGCCAGTTCGCGCGTAAACGCCTCGGCGTGTCGGTTCCGTGGGTTGAGGATGTCGTGCAGGAAACCCTGATCTCCATACACCGCGCCCGCCACACGTACGACGCCCAACGGCCGTTCGCGCCGTGGTTCTACGCGATTGCCTCAAACAGGATGATCGACGTTGTCAGGCGCGAGCGGCGCGTCACCGAGCACGAGGTCGCGGACAGCGCCCTTCCCGACCAGGCCACGACCCCGGACGCCAGCCGTTCGGACATCGACGCCGAATCGATACGTGCCGCGGTGGCCGCGCTGCCCGCACGACAGCGGGAGGTCATTCAGGGTCTGAAGTTTCAGGACCAGTCCGTCCGGGAGGTCGCAGGACGGCTGGGAATGACCGAATCGGCGGTGAAGGTGACGGCCCATCGGGGGTACCGCACGCTCAAACGTCTGCTCGGAGCGGGTGACCGTGAAGACTGAGGATCTCGTTCTTCGTCTTGTCGCGTCGGCGGAACCGGTCCAGCCGCTCCCACCGCCGTCCCGGCGCTGGTGCGCCTGGGCGCTCAGCGCGCTCGCGATCACCATGCTCACCGTCGCGCTCATCGGGATCCGGCCCGATGCTCAAGACGTGATATTCGACGACGGCCTTCTTGCGATGGCGGTGGCAACGCTGGCAACCGCCTTCGGCGCGGCGGCGGCGGCGCTCGTGTTGAGCGTGCCAGGAGCCGACACTGCGGGGCGCCGCTGGACGCCGATCGTGGCGGCAGCGCTGTGGGGCGTGCTGCTCCTCACATCGTTGGTATCGGGTGGGTTAGCGTTCGAGCGCCTTGCCGCGTTTCCTGTCCACCTTCTGTGCGTCGTCGAGATTCTTGCGCTGGCGCTCATACCCGGCTGGATGCTGTTCGTCATGATCCGATCGGCTGCACCCCTCAGGCATCGATGGAGCAGCGGCCTTGCGGTGCTGGCGGCTGCCGCGCTCGCCGCGGCCGGGACACAGTTTCTCTGCCCCATCGACGATTCGGCGCATCACCTGGTCGGACACTTCGCTCCCGTTGGCGGCGTTGCGCTGGCCGGCACGTGGGTCGGCCAATACCTGCTTCGAAAAGCACCCTTCAGCCCCCTCTGATCGCCACGACGGGTCACGACATGTCGTGACCCGGGCGCACGCAGCCCCAATCCGGTGTTCGTGCGGACGCACGTTCACTGGATCCGTTCTTGAACCAGGGCTGCCATCATGAACATCCGAATCATGCCCGGCGTGACGGTCTTGCTCGTCTCATTCGGTTGCAGCGGATCGACGTCGATACCGTCATCGCCCCTTTTTCCGTCCGCGTTGCCAACCACACCGACGGGGAGAGCCATCTCGATTGTTCTGGGTGCATCGGACCGGACGACGACCGCGTATGCGCCAAATGTGTGGAACGTCGCCGTGGGCGATTCAGTGACGTGGATTAACAACGACACAGCCGCACACACCGCTACGGCGGACGGCGGCGCGTGGAACTCGGGCTCGATCGCGCCTGGCCTGACCTTCAGCCAGAAGTTCGCGACCCCCGGAACCTTTCCATATCACTGCACGATCCATCCGGGAATGGTCGGGACGATTACTGTTCAGTAGAGAACCTCGAAGCAATAGACGGCACCCGCCGAAGGATCCATAATCAGCCTCCCCCTTCTGGCGATCGGAGGCGTTATGGCAGCCGTTCCGAAATGGCGTGTCAAGGGCGACTGGTTCGACACCTGCAACTGCGCTGTCCCCTGTCCCTGCACGTTCGCACAGCCTCCGACGACCGGCGACTGTGAAGGCATCCTGGCGTGGCACATTCGTACCGGGAATTACGGCGACGTCCGGCTCGATGGGCTCAACATCGTGGCGCTCGGAACATTCAAGGGCAACATCTGGGAAGGCGAATCGAAAGCCTCGATGGCGATGTTCATTGACGAGCGCTCCGACGAGCGGCAGCGGGAAGCGCTGCAGATGATCTTTGGCGGACGTGGGGGCGGATGGCCGGGGACGTTCGCGAATTTCATCGGCGAAGTGCGCGGAATGGAGTTCGCCAACATCGAATTCCATGTGGACGACGACCTCGCCTGGTGGCGGGCCGAGATCCCGGGCAAAGTGCGATCGAGCGCTGTCGCGATCGGCGGGCCGACGACGCCGCCCGGCAAGCGCGTGCAGGTCCATAACGCGGGAGGCTGCGAAACGGGCCCCGGCGGTATCGCCACCTACGGAAAATCGACCGCCGATCTCGCGGACGCGTTCGGGTTCAAATGGAACCGCACGGGACGGTCGAGCAAGCACATCGGATTCGACTGGTCCGGCCCGGACGCCTGATCGCGCCGGACCACACCCGTACCCGCGTTCGCACGTGAATTGCACCGCTCGCCGGTATGGACCAACCCGGCAGCACTGCAATCAAGTTGACGGATGACCAGGCGGGCATCCTCAAGGAAGTCCTGGACGCAAAGCTGATCGATTTGCGGCGAGAGATCTCGCACACGGATTCGCCGCGATTCCGCGAGACGCTCCATCAAGTCGAGCGGGTGCTGGAGCGAGTGCTCGAGCAGCTGCCTGTTACGAGATCGGCGTGAGGTGCCGAAGGTCAACTTCGGTCTTCCGGTCCCTGGCCGCAAATCGCAGTCGACTATTTCTCGGTCACGTCGGCCAGCGACAAGCGCCGGCAACGAGAGCGCACGGAACGTGTGACCTCCACATCAGCGATATCCCCGTTCGGGCCGCTCTCCTCAAAGACGGCGAGCCCGCGCCCGACGATCTCGTCCGCATCCACGCGAGGCATTTCGACTACCATGCCGGGCTCGCCGATGATGTCGTCCCATTCGGGAGACAATCTTCGAATAAATCTCACGCGCATAGTTGATGTTCGCCCAATGTGGAGCCGGACGGCCATCCGGTTTTCGGGGGAGTTCGTACCGAAAAAGAGGGGAAGCAGAAGTCTAACCGGCTCCTGGCGTGCCTTTACCAACGATGTCGCAAAACGGCCGCGAGATCCGACCGGGACGCTCGCGGGACACGGAACAGCTTCAGCGGCTCGCCAATACGCGAGTTTCCGCTAAGCGGACCGTTTGTGAGAATAGTGGGGGACTCACACCGACGCCGCGGAATCAGCGTCGTGAGTCGGCAGATTCGGCTGCGACGATTTGCCCGGCAACGCTTCGAAGATCGGGCCCCACGATGTCAGGCTGTGGACCGAGCGGAAAGAGCACTTTTCCTGGCCTCGCGACGAACGCAGCTGCGCACCCGGCCTGAAGGGCACCGACGACATCCCAGGCATGTGCCGCGACGAGCCGCAAGTGATTCAGGGGCACTCCAAGCGACTCGGCAACCGAACGATACGCTTCGGCAGCAGGCTTGAAACGACGCACGGAATCGACCGAGAACGTCCGCTCGAAAAAGGCGGCCAGTCGCGCATTCGACAGTTGCTGCTGGACGGCAGCCGGCGCGGAATTCGTCAGGGTCACGAGCCTCAGGCCCGCGTCGCGCATCAGCTGCAGACCGTCACGCACGTCCTGATGCGCCGGCAGCGTGAGCATCCCCTGCAGGATGCGAGTTCGATCGGCAGATCCCAGAGCGATGTGCCGCGCGCTCGCCGTCATGTCCAGCGCGGCAGCTCCGATGCTTCCGAAGTCCGCGTAGGGGCCTGCGAGCGTCGCCACCTCGGAGTACAGAAGGACCGTCGCGAACCACTCCTGCAAGACACGACCATCTCCGAACACAGCCTTGAAATGCGGCTCGAGGGCCACGACGTCGAGCAGCGTTTCGTTCACGTCGCAGACAATGATCCGCGGCATTCGGCGGCCTCCCTGTACCTCTCCAGATGTGCCGGCGGCGCCCGAGAAACGCAATATTCCTGCACATGCCGTCCCGATGAATTGACGCCGATGAATCATGGCTTTCGTTACGCTCCGAAAGTCAAGCCGACCGTCACGACCGCTCAAACCAACTGGACCAGCTGATGCATCGAAGAAGACGCCGACGCTATCCGGTCAGTGATTCACCGTTGCCGCGTGGCCCGCAGAACGCGCAGATAGGCGCACTTGTGCGGACGGAATTATCTCCGGGCGCGGCCCAGCGTCTCAAGGTGACCGGCGAGGCACTCGAGAACGCGCTTCGCTGCCTCCCGCTCAGCCGCGCTCACGTCGCTGAGCGTTGCGGCCACGGCGGATTCGACGGTGCCGCGTCGCGCTGCATTCACGCGCCGCCCGCGCGCGGTGAGGCGAAGGATTGCGCGTCGTCGATCCTGAGGGTCAGAAACACGTTGGACCAGTCTTTGCGCCGTCAGCCGAGACAGCACGCCCGTCAACGTGCTCGGGTGCACGTGCATGGTCGCCGCCAGGTCCCCCGCGGACAACCCCGGAAACAGGCCGACGACACGCAGTGCCAAGCGCTGAGGCCCGGTGACGCCAATTTCGCCCGCCATGCGCTTGGAGGTCGTTTCGAATCCGTGCACAACCGCCCACAGCAGTTGCATGAACTGCAGTACGTCCGGCAACGCGCCGTCGGAATGCGCGGAACCTCGTGCCATCGCTGTTGCTGATTGTCGAGCGAGCGTCGTACGTCCAATCCTAGCCGACGGCGAGCCATCGGGGACATCGCTGTGCGGACCCGAGATCAGGCGGTGTACTCACACCCCGAATCACTGTTTGCACCGCGTGTCCCGAGGTACACATCGGTGCTGTCTCCGGGGCTCAGGCGCGAAAGACTACGCGCTCCGCAAGCGTGTTGTACACCCAACCACACACGGCCCCGCCGACCATCCAATCGACAAATCCCCAGATGAGTCCGATAAGACTCCCTTCTGGACTGACTGTGTATCCACGATAGATGCGTCCGATGATAGTCGGGTCGCCGGTCACCCCATCGAACGCGATGATCCACCAGGTCAGACAAAAGAGGCCCAAGCCTCCGAGGAATCCACACGTCAGGGATAACGCTCGCACGTCGAGTCTCATGTCAGCCTCCGCGGGCGTGTGCCGCGTCGCGGCCCGTACGCCCTCCTCGCGCGATCCGAGCTCGCGGCTCTTCCACAGGTCGACGATCGAGAACACGTTCGTGCCGCAAACCATCTATTCCCCGTACCGACCGACGTGGCGGAGTTCGGAATCGTCGCGCTCGAGTCAGACGTCCGCTCCGTATTTGCGATGTTCCGCATGCTGGACACGCAGCCATAGGCTGCTCATCGCGGACACATGGATTTCGCGACCAAAGACCCGGGACGACCACCGTACGAAGAACCTGGGCGGACATGCCACCTTCCGAAGGTAGCAACTCCACTCACGTTCGAAGAGGAACAACGTCGCCCAGGCCGACGCGATCCCACGCTGGCGGTGGCCAAGGAACGCGCGGTCATGCATCGCGTACATCGGCTTTCATGATGCCGACCGCCAGTCTCCGCGCCAGTTCGCGTCCTGAACGTGATGGAGGTCTCGATCCGCTCGCAAATGCGCAGCATCCGTCAGCATATCGGCAACCCATCGATACCCATTGAACTCCGCGACCACCGCCCGCATGGCACGCATTCGATCCGCCTGTTCCTCTGGCGTCATGTTCAGTGCCCGGGCAATGGCCTGAGCGCAATCGTCGATGTCGTAGGGGTCTACCAGCACCGCATCAACGAGTTCACTTGCCGCGCCCGCGAACCGACTGAGCACCAACACCCCCTGCGTGTCGTCCCGTGCGGCGACAAATTCCTTGGCAACGAGATTCATGCCGTCGTGGAGACTTCCGATGTAGCACACGTCGGCCGCCCGCAGGAATTGGTACACCTCCGCGGGTTCGTGATGCGCTTCGAGCAGGATCAGGGGACGGTACGGGTATGTGCCGAAACGCCGGTTGACCCGATCGACGGTGCGTGCCAACTGGGATCGGCATGCCTGGTACGCCGCGAGACGATCCCTGCTTGGCTCAGCGATTTGAACAAAGACAACGCGTTCGCGGAACTCCGGGTGCAATTCGAGCAACCGCTCGATCGCCAGACACTTCTCGTTGATCCCCTTCGTGTAATCCAGTCGATCCACGCCGACCACCAGGCGGACGTTCGGTGGCAGCTGCTGACGGATGACCGCCCTGCACACGTCAATCGGCGGCGATTGGCATGCGATGCGGTTCGGCCATTCAACTGACACTGGATAGGCGCGAACCGTCACCTCTCGACCGCCGTAAGCGATGACGCGTCGCCTGCGGTCTATGTGGGCGTCGAGCGAAGTCTTGACGCTTTCGATGAAATTCTCACAATCGTGGGGTGTCTGGAAGCCGAGAATCGTACTGCCGAGAAGTCCCTCGATCAGTTCTCGAGCCCACGGGCAGACTGTATAGTCGCGCGGATGGGGCCATGGGATGTGCCAGAAGGTGACGATGGTGCTGAGTGGAAGACGTTCGCGAAGAGCTTGAGGCGCCAGTGCGAAGTGGTAGTCCTGCACGAGAATGAGCGGGGAGTCGCTCTCCACTTCGTCATGCACTGCATCGGCGAAGCGCCTGTTAACGATCTGATACGTGTCGAAGTCTTCCCAGCGGAACACCGGTCGAACCCTGGTCCGATGGCAGAGAGGCCATAACCCCTCGTTCGAAAAACCGTAGTAGTAACCCCGTTCCTCACGATCGTTCAGCCACACCCGTCTCAGCCGGTACCGCGGGTTGGCGGGCGGCACGTCCAGCCCGTCCCGCCGATCGACGACGACGCGGTCGGCGGTGCCGGCACCATGTGCCACCCATACTCCTGAACACGATTCGATCAGCGGCTCCAACACGGTCACAAGCCCGCTGGCCGAACGCCTCACCACAATGCGGCCGTCGGCCGCGCGCTCGTGGCGGATCGGCTCACGATTGGCGAGCACCACAATCGGCCCTGCCTCGTTGAACGTCCCCAGGCATGCGTGGATGCGCTCGACGGTCCATGGGCATGAGTGCGGTGCTCGCCTGCCGAGCTTCTCGTTTCCGAACTTGCGCCTTCGCACGACGTCAGTAGACAACGTCGATGCATGTGGAGCTATCCGGTTGAACGGGGGCTTCGGAATATTTTGCGGGGGAACCAGATGCGTTCATCTGGCGCGCAATCTCCCCTGTTTGCAGGATGCCTCGCGGGTTGCAAAACACGGTAACCTTGATTCGACCAGGCTGCCGGAGGATCGTATGCGGTTCAGAACGTGGATTGTGGCCGCGCTTGGGCTGGGTGGCCTTCTCCTGCTGATCGTCGTGTCGATGACCGCATCGTCACGCAAAGCTCAGGAGATTTACGCTGAACTCGATCAGCTGAACACCCACCACCAGAAGGTGGACGCCACGCTTCGGCGTCTGCGTTCGGATGTCAATCTCTCGGGCATTTTCGTTCGGGATTATCTGCTCGACGTGGCGCGCGAGCGGGCACCCGAGTACCGCGAGCGGATTGCCGAGTTCCGTCAGAGCAACCGGGCGACAGTCGCCGAGCTGCTGGTGCTTGACGAACCGCAGGCTGACCGGGTCCGGCGACTGGAAGAGCAACTTGACGACTATTGGCAGACCTTCGAGCCGCTCTTCGACTGGACGATCACCGAGAAGATCTTCCGCAGCGCGAATTTTCTGCGGCGGGAAGTGGTGCCTCGGCGTGAAGCCATCCTCAGTATCGCCCAGGAAATCGAGGAACTGAACAACGCGAACCTTCGTGCGCAGCGCGCCGAAGTCGCGCGCCGCCAGGCCGTGTTTGCCGACGACCTCCGTCATTTGCTCTGGCAGACAGTCCTCCTGGGCGTCGTCGTGGCGGTGGTCGCTGTGTTCCGGCTTCGCACGCTCGAACAACGATCAGAACAACAGCGCGCGATTGCCGAACTGGCCGAGCGGCAGATGCGCCAGCTCGCGCAGGAGCGTGATGCCGCACAGGAGGAAGAACGAAAACACCTGTCTCGTGAGCTCCACGATCACGTGGCGCAGGTGCTCACGGCCTTGCGGATGGAACTGGGCCGGATCGAGCGGACACCGGCACCGGCCGACGCACGTATCGGTTCGGCTGTCGCGGAATCCAAGAAACTGGTCGACAGCATGTTCCGGACAGTCCGGGATCTGGCGCTCGGTCTGCGCCCCAGCATGCTCGATGACTTCGGACTGCAGGCGGCGCTCGAATGGCATGTTCGCGATGTGATCAGCCGGTACGGGGTGAACGTCGAGCTGCATGTCGATGGTGGTTTCGACATTCTGCCAGACCGTTATCGGACATGCGTGTATCGAGCGGTCCAGGAGGCGCTGACGAATTGCGTCCGGCATGCCAGGGCGCGCTCCGTCACCGTGAGCGTCAGGAAAGAGGGTGACGAGCTGAAGGTGTCGGTCAGCGATGACGGCGTCGGTATTGATTCCACCCGGCGCGACTCCGGCCTGGGGTTACGCGGGATCGAAGAGCGCGTCAAGGAACTGCACGGCGAGATGACGATCGGGAATGTCGAAGCCGGCGGCACACGGCTGGCGATTCGCCTGCCGTGGCCAGCGTCGTTGACCGAGGTGCCGCTTGCGCGTGCTGCTGGCTGACGACCACGGCATTGTGCGCCGCGGCTTGAGGAGCCTGCTTGAAGAGGCGGGGCACTCCGTCGTCGCTGAAGCTGCCGATGGACTCGAAGCCGTCCGGTTCACTGAAGAGCATAGACCCGATCTCCTCATCCTCGACATCGGTATGCCGAAGCTCAATGGCATCGAGGTCGCTGCAAGAACGCAGAAGCTCGAGAAGCCGCCGAGCGTCATCATCCTCAGCATGCATGCGGACGAGTCGTACATCATTCGTGCACTTGCGGCGGGGGCCCGCGGCTACCTTTTGAAGAACGCGACAGACGAAGACCTGCTCCCGGCCGTACGCGCCGTGGCCTCCGGCAAGCCCTTTTTCAGTCCTGCCGTCACGGGAGTGCTGGTCGAAGACTATGTGCGGCGCCTCCAGGCGAAAGGTCAGACGGATTCGTTTGACCTCCTGACCGACCGGGAGAAGGAAGTCCTCCAATTGCTCGCGGAAGGACGATCGAACAAGGAAGTGGCAACCCTCCTGGATCTCGGACTCTCGACGATCGAAACGCACCGCGCCAACCTCATGCAGAAGCTGAATCTTCACAATACGGCGGAAATCGTCCTGTACGCCGTCCGCAAAAGACTCATCGTCTAACGTTTCAGCGTCGGGCATCCCGTCAATCCGGGATGCACATCGCAACCCCGACCGGCAGGCGGCAGGACTCTCTCCCGAAGGAATTGCATCCGCCTCCCCCCTCTATCCGATGGCACGACAGGCGGATCGTCGCGTCTACTGAGAAGCGTCCTGATATGGCGAATCCGGACCATGACACGCTGATTCGCATCCAGTCGGACTGGATGGGTTGGTCCACCGCCGATATCCGCTTCGGCGATGTGCACGATCCGCACTGGTTCCACCCCGCGCGGGCGCCGCGCGTACTCATCCACGCGTACGTCTGGTGCTCGCGGATCATCGCGGGCCAGGTTCCGCATCAATGCGAAAGCGTCTCCGCGCCTCACCGCCTTCGTGTGTGCATTCTCAAGAGACACACCTTGCCCTCTGTGTACGCGGAACTCGTCAGGCAGGCGGATGCGCAGCGGAACCACGCGCACCAGCCGACGAGTGAATCATGAGGCCACCGCGAGTGCGCGTGGCGCGACGACAACAGCTATCGGTGCTTATGGCGCCACAGATCGTCTGCAGTCTCGGCGTAGGCAATTTCGGGTCGCGACAGTATTGTTCCAACGCGTCCGGAACCGAAGAATACGACGATGAGGAGAATCTCGCCTGGACCTCAGGAGGCGATAGATGACGAAGAACACGCGATTGCTGAGTGCTTCCGCCGTGACTCTGGTCCTGGGCTGTCCGGGTGTCGGCGCGAGTAGCAGTCGTCTCGAGTCCTCGAATGCGGCGCGCAGCCTGGTCGACCTGCTCGAGGCGAAACACCTCAGTGCGATCGCAGCTCCGGATCCCGCTGACACAGGGACGTTTGTGGCCGCACTGTATGTTCCTGGGAGCCAGCTGCTCGTCGTGAGCACGCGTCACCCTTCAGCCGATGCGGTGCTCTATCGCATCGCCGCGCGTCAGTACCGGGAGGTGTACCTGGATCTTCAGGGATCTCCAGTTCGCGAGGGCAAGTTCTTCATCCAGGATTCCGGCGCGGACGGCATCGTGGCGGGAGGACGCGGCAGCGGAGATGTGGACATCCTGTATGAGGACGGCGTCCGGCAGACGATATTCAACGGCGACACTCGCGCGCAGCACCTTTCGAAGGCTGACTATGAATCGCGCCTGGCGAGAGCGGACTCGTCGTATGCGCGACTGTTGATGTTGCTCGTCTCGCAGATCAAAGCCCAGGACGACGCGGGCGAGGCATCCAGGGGCCAGCTGTCAGATCCCTAAACACCAGGCCCGTGAGACCGCCCGCGCTGTCTCGTGCGCGTGTTGCAGAACCCGCCCGCCAGATAGCCTCACGAGCACGACGTGAAGGGCTCAGCCAAAGGAATTCCCTGCGGTTGTGCGATGCCGCCGGCACAGTGAATGACCGGAGCGCCCGAAAGAGAGGTATCCGATGACACGCCTGCACGCGTTCACACTCGCCCTCGTGTGCCCTGGTATTGTGGCCGCCAGTTGCGCCAAGACGGTCCAGCCCGTTGCCCCGGCTCCCGCTCGTCCGTCTGCGGCATTCACTACCCCGCCACCACCGCCGCCTCCGCCGCCACCAAGGTCTCAGCCTGTCTCACCACCAACCACGACATTGAGCGAGGATGAGATTTTTGGGCGCAAGAGCCTGGACGCGCTGAACGGCGAGCGGCCGCTCGGCGACGCCTTCTTCGATTTCGACGCCTCGTCGATCCGGGAAGATGCGCGCCCTATTCTGCAGAAGAACGCCGAATGGCTCCGACGCTGGAACTCGACGCGGATCTCAATCGAAGGGCATTCTGATGACCGCGGCACCAGCGAATACAACCTCGCGCTCGGCGAACGACGCGCCAACGCGGTCAAAGAGTATCTCGTCAGTCTGGGCGTCGCCGCCGATCGCCTGCTGGCGGTCGGCAAAGGCGAAGAATCGCCGGTCTGCTTTGCAGATGACGAGAGTTGCTGGCAGCAGAACAGACGAGGACATGCGGTCATTACCGCCAAATAGGCATATGGCCGGCCATTGATGCCGGAGACGAGTCGTTCGAGGCCGTCACGGCAGGCGGCATGACCGCCGAATCCAGTGGTGTTCCGCGTTCTGTTGTCACATTCGTGACCGACAATATCGAGACGCTCGATCAACTTGAATTGCTGGTCCTGGCGATGGAATCGCCTCACAAATGGTGGGATGCGACCCTCGGCGGAGCCGCCATCGGGATAGGGACCGGAGCAGCACGGCAGGCGCTCGAGCGTCTAGCGTCCCGCAACCTGCTGGCGATCTCCGTCATCGAAGACGTTCGCTACAGGTTTCAGCCGGGCAGCGAGGAGTTGCGTCGTACGGTTCAGGATTTCGCCACCGCCTGGCGTACGGATCGGCCGGCCATTACGCATATCGTAGTCAAAGGCGCATCACCGGCTCTACGAAACTTTTCGAATGCTTTCCGGATCCGACGAGATGCCGATAGCTGAAACGATCTACGTCCTGTGTGCGGTAACCAGTCTCGTCGCCGCCGGCCTGCTGGTGCGTCAGTACCTGTTGAGTCGATCGCCAATGCTGTTATGGAGCGTCGCAGGCTTTCTGGGGTTGGCTGCGAACAACGTGTTGATCTACGTGGATCTCGTCATGGTGCCGACGATCAATCTTTCGGCAATTCGAGCGTTGTGCGCGGCCGTCGGGCTCTTTGCTCTTCTCTATGGTCTTGTGTGGGAAGCAGAGGCATGACGTCGCCCGCCCTTGCGATCTTTCTTCAAGGAGTCTGCGCAGCAACGAGTGCGGCGATTGGTCTGCTGTTCCTTCGATTCTGGCGTGACACCAGCGATCGATTGTTCGCGTATTTCGCGGCCGCGTTCTGGGTGCTCGCCCTCAACTGGTTGTTGTTGGGCGTCATCGGTCCGTCTGAGGAAGGGCGCCTGTATATCTACAGCCTTCGGCTGATCGCCTTCGGCCTCATCATTGCCGCGATGATTGACAAAAACCGGGCGCGGAACCGCCGGGCTTCATAGGCTACGCGGTGACCCGGGCTGAGCGAGCCGCAACGCATGTATTGGATGCCGCCCGATGTCGGGCGACCGGCGACTCTACGGCGTGGCAGACATGTCAATCACCCTCGGACCAACAGCCAGGGACAAGCTCTTTGCGAAGGCGCCCCGATACTTGTCGTATAGCGCCTGCTTTTCATCAGGAAACTCGTCGTACAGGACCTGCATGACGGAATAGTCGGCCCCGTGCACAACTGGATTGATGACGTGTACGTACGCAACGGTCCCGTCGGGCAGCGGTTTCGCTAACTTCATGACGCTCCACCCTGCCGCCTGCGCGCGGCGTTGAGCGTTTGTCGACTTCGCAAGTCCCTCTCTCAGCTTGGCCATGATGGCTTCGAAGTCCCCCGTCTTTTCGGGTTTGACCGCGATCGTCCACAGTGCGACGTCGCCGTCGAACGTAAACGCCTGCGGCGTGGATGCCCCTTGACCGTCCTGGGGCGGCAGCGGTAATGCCTCCGTTGCCGCGAGTACGATCGCGCACGTCATCAGCGTGACAATCAGCGTTGGCAGCTTTGTTCGTTTCACCATATTTCCCCTCGACTTTCGATAACGAAAACCCTGTGGAATGCGCTTCCGTGACAACCGCCCCGCATTCGCGACGTTGGACACGTGTCATCCAGTCGGCGCTTCGATATCCGATCGTCGGCGGAGCGTGGCGGCGATCCTCAGAACGGCGTTGGCCCAGCCCATTGGCGAAGCGTCCGAGACGGCCTCGACCTGTCGACAGACACGCCGCACTTCCGAGACGCCTCCCTCCAGCGTAATGCCCGCGAACCGAGCAACGCCGAAGGCCCGCCGGTACAAGGTGCACAGCGTGCTCACGCCAAGACTCAGATCCGCTGTGCCGCCAACGAAGTGATACCGGGCGCCGGGAATGCAGTGGAGCCGCGCGGCCTCGAGTGCGGAGAACAGGCGGCCGGAGGCACCCTGGGGGTTCAACACACGAAAGAATTCCCCGTAGTCACGAAGTTTGGCGAGCCTGGCAGTGAGCAGCGGCAGGCGACACTCGTATGCAACCTCTTCCACCGACATGTCGTGAAATCCTCGCACCGGCACACCAGTACGAAGAGCCGCGCGCTCGAGTGTTTCTACGACAGTTTGGTACGAGCGCCCGAACTCAATGGCTTCATAGCCAGCCACGTCGCGAGCGTTGGAAATCTCCAGCGGGAAGTACCCGCGAGGCACGAACGCCGCCTCGCCGTACTCGCACACGAACGGGTGAGGGTTGCTCAACGGGTGCAGAATCTGCTCCAGTTCCGCGCGGGTTCTGCTCGAACAGAGCACCAGCGCGACGCCTTTCCGGCTCAGCAGGTCGACTGCATCCCGGACGGCAGGATGTGCAGGTTCGGTAAGTGCCGCATCGACGTCGGAAAAGACCACAAGCCCAGGGTTCGTCGACATCTCGGGTGACGATAGCGTTCCTCGGCAACCCACCCCATCCGGCGAAGACGGTATTTCGCGCGCCGGAATCGTGGATCACCGCGCGGCACGAGCCTCGCTCGACCGACAGCGCGTTAAGATGCCGTACTCATGTCCAGGCGCCGCGAACCGCTCAACGGAATCACGATACGCGCGGCACTCCTGATTGGATTCGGGCTGACGTTCGGACTCTGGCTGTTCACGGGTTACCAGTTCACACTGCGAATGGCTGAGGTTGGACAGCAGGCCGCAACGGTCAACCTCCGTTACATGCAGGCACAGGAGATGTTGTCTACGGTCCGTGCCCAGATCCTCCTTGCGTCTGTCTACGTCCGTGACGCATTGCTGGACCCCGCATCGGCCGCTGAATCACGGCAAGAGGTCGTCGCGATCACAAACAAGGTCGATACGTCGCTCGCGCAGTATGTGCCGGTACTCGACGCGCCGAGGGAGCGCGATCGTGTGACGCGGCTGCGGAGCGAAATCCGGGATTTCCACGACACGATGATGTCAGTGCTCGGCAGCAGCAATCTGAACGACAACACTCCGGAATCACGACGCAACGCGCGACTCGTGCTGCGCAGCCTCGTCGTACCGAGGCGCGAATCCGTCATGCGCCTGTCCGAGGACGTCCAGGCCTTGAACAGAGCCGCCTTCGTTCAGCAGCAGGCCGACACGGCAGACCTCTATCGAACGACACAGCAGCAAATCTGGTGGCTGGTTGGGGTGGCACTCGCGATCAGCATCGCCATCGGCGTCTTCGCCACCGTCTACAGCGGCCGGCTGGAGCACCGGCTGAAGCAGCAGCATGAGCGCGAGGCGGAGAACGCGCAGGACCTGCAGCGGTTGTCGGCGCGCCTGATCACCGCCCAGGAGGAGGAACGACGAAACATCGCACGTGAGCTGCACGACGAGGTCGGACAGGTGCTGACGGCCGTCAAGGTCGAGCTGTCGATTGCCCGTCGATCGCTCGAGTCGAACGGCGCCTCGGCCCGCATCCTCGACGACGTGCAATCCATCACCGATGGCGCGCTCAATACCGTCAGGGACTTGTCCCACCTGCTGCACCCGTCGCTCCTTGACGACCTGGGATTGCCTGCGGCGATCGACTGGTACCTGCGAGGCTTCGGGAGGCGTCATGACCTTCGCGTCGAACTGCTCCACGAAGGCATGGAGAGACGGCTTCGTCGCGACGCCGAGGCCAACATCTACCGGATCGTCCAGGAAGCGCTCACCAACGTCGCCAAGCACGCACAGGCGTCGGTCTGCCGCGTGTACCTGCAACGCCTGCCCTCGACAGTACTGATTACCATCGAGGACGACGGACGTGGATTTGATTCTGTGGACATCGAGCGGGCGGGCACGCAACGGGGCCTCGGCCTGATTGGTATTCGTGAACGGGTGTGCCAGTTACAGGGAACACTGCGCCTTGAAACGGGGCCCGGCCGCGGCACCCGCGTCACGATAGAAGCGCCAGCAGTGACCATGACCCCCTCCACGACAGCCGGCGATCTCCCGGACGAACCACTTCGAGAGGCAGTCGGTGGCTAGGCTGCGCATCCTGCTCGGCGACGACCACACGATCGTCCGGCAGGGCCTGCGAAAGATCCTCGAAGAGGGACGTGACTGGCAGGTGGTCGCCGAAGCGGGCGACGGTCGCACCGCTGTCCGCCATGCCGTGGAGCTGCAGCCAGACGTGGTCGTACTCGACATCGGAATGCCGCTCCTCAACGGCATAGAGGCGACGAGTCAGATTGTCCGGCGAGCTCCCTCGGTCCCCGTCCTCATCCTCAGCATGCACGCCCAGGATGCGTACGTGACGCAGGCGGTGCAGGCGGGCGCGAGGGGCTACCTGCTCAAGGATTCCGCGGGCGCGGAACTCGTGAACGCGGTTGAGGCGGTAGTCGCGGGCAAGTCATTCTTCAGTCCCGGCGTCGCGCGGACGATGCTCGACGATTATCGAAAGCGCCTTGCAGACGGGCAGACCGCTGATCGGTACGAGGCGCTCTCGGAGCGCGAACGCGAGATTTTTCAGCTGATTGCGGAAGGACACAGCAACAAGGAAATCGCAAACCTCCTGTCGGTCAGCACTGCGACCGTCGAGACACACCGCGCGCATATCCTGCAGAAGCTCGACGTCCACAATACCGCCGAACTCGTGCTGTACGCGGTCCGGCGGGGCGTGATCGGCTGACCAGGGAAAGAGTCCTGCGAGACGCGATCGCGCACAGCGCCGGCGCCAGGTTCGTGACGGCGCTCGCGCTCGTCGCGGTCACGGCTGCCCTGTTCGCCGTTGCATTCCGGGCATCTCTGGCGGGCTGGTATCAGCAGGCGTTCACGGCCAGCAACGTCGTCGACGCCATCGCAAGTCTGCCGTGGTGGGTGCGCGTGATGGTTCCCACGGCCGGAGGATGTGCTGCCGGCACAATCTCGCGGATGCGGGGCGCCCGGAGCCAGGGTGTCAGCAACGTCATGGAAGCCGTCGTGCTTGGAAGGCTCCATCTGTCGTTGGGTCCGACGTTGTCCCGTGTGCTCGCGTCCTGGACTGCGATCGCCGCCGGCCTGTCGATAGGCCGTGAAGGCCCGCTGATTGAATTCGGCGGAACACTCGGCGCGTCGCTGGGCCGCTGGCTGCGGGTGCCCCAGGACGGCGTGCGTGTGCTCGTGGCAGCTGGCACCGCGGCTGGATTCGCATCTGCCTACAACACGCCATTCGCGGCAGTACTGTTCGTGCTGGAGACGATCGTGGGCGTCGCGGCACCGATCGCCATGCTGCCAACGATCGCGGCGACCGTGGTCGCGACCGGCATCACGCGAGCGATCGTCGGGACAGGTCCGATTTACGGGCAACGCGCGTTCGCGCTCCAGTCGCCAGGGGATCTGGTGTCGTTTGCCGCCCTGGGCGTCGTGGCGGTGCCCGCGGCGTTTGCATTCAGGCGCACGTTGACCTGGATGGAAGACCGCTGGGACCGACGACCGGTGCCGCAACCGCTTCGCGCGACACTCGGTGGCGCTCTTGTTGGTGCAATCGCCGCGATTCTGCCTGAGGTGGCTGGCAACGGATACGAGCCGCTGAACGCCATCCTCGATCAGCGGCTGGCGTCCACGGCCATCGTGATCCTCCTTCTCGCAAAGATCGTAGCGACAAGCGCATCGGTCTCTTCAGGGATCCCGGGTGGAATCTTCACGCCGATGCTGCTCGTCGGAGCAGCCGTGGGGACCTTATGGGCCCACGTTGTGAGCACGCTGCTGCCTGGGCCGCCGCGTCCACAGGGGGCTACGCGCTCGTGGGCATGGCTGCCACGACGGCTGCCAGCATTCATGCGCCGTTGACTGCGGCCGTCATGGTCTTCGAGCTCTCTGGTGACTATCCGATCGTCCTCCCGTTGCTGCTGGCAACGGCGGTCTCGACGGGTCTGTCGCGCGCCCTCGGCAGCGAATCGGTCTACGAGGCCGAGCTCCGCCGCAAAGGGTTGAGCTGGGAGCTCACGCTCGAGGGTCGATCACTGCAGCGCGACTAGATTCCTCCCTGGACGCCGCAACGGTACAGTCCCCATGTCAGGCTCATGGCTGCACAGGCGCTGGAGTAGGGTTTCGCCGGCGCCGAACTAGCGCCCGGACCGTATTCCCCAGTTTCGATTACGCCCCGATACTTCCGCCGCGACTGATTGATCACGAATATCAGCGGGTCTGCTGCTCGTTCGTCGATACCCCAGATCGACGGGCGGCGGAGAGTCGTACCGCGCCAGGAGATCTGACTTGAACCACGTCGTTCGAGGGTGAGGAGGAAAAGATGACACGCGCCTGGCGTTATCGAAGCTTGTGGATAGCGGTCGTCGTGCTCGTGTTCGGCTCGGCGGCGTTCGCACAGCAGGTCCAGCGGGGCTCCATCGTGGGCGCCATCAAGGACAACACGGGGGGCGCGCTCCCCGGCGTCACGGTCACCGTCACCAGCCCGGCCCTCCAGGTGCCGTCGCTCGTGCAGGTGTCGAACGAACGCGGTGAATATGCAGTGCCTGACCTCGGACCGGGCACCTACCGAGTCAGCTATGAGCTGCCCGGCTTTGCGACGCTCGTGCGTGAAGGTGTCGTCCTGACGACCGGTTTCACGGCCCGCATCGACATCAGCATGCAGGTCGCCACGCTGGCGGAAACGATCACGGTCTCGGGCGCCAGCCCCGTCGTGGACGTGACGACGACGCGCGGCGGCGCGACGGTTTCGAAAGAGTTGCTCGCGGCGATTCCGTCCAACGGCAACTTCCGCGACACGATGCTCATGGTCGGCGGCATGCAGGCCAACAACGCGCCGATGACCGGCCAGGTCACGGCGGCGGCCATCGGCTTCAACGGAGTCAGCTATGGAGCCGGTCTGGGCGAGCAGGTGGCGGAAGGCATGAAGCGCCTCACGTTCGCGCCCGCCAACTTCTCCGCGTATGAAGAAGTGGACGTCAAGACGTTCGGCAACACGGCGGACGTCGACAACACCGGCGCCGTGCTGCAGATGGTGGTGAAGTCAGGCGGCAATCAGTTCCATGGCCGGTACAACGCCCAGTATCAGAACGACTCGCTCGAATCGGCAAATCTGGATGACCGGTTGCGCAGCCAGGGACTGCGAACGTCGGATTCGATCAATTACTACGGCGACTTCACCGGGGACCTCGGCGGCCGCATCATTCGCGACAAGCTGTGGTTCTACGCCAACGCGCGGAAGACCGACAACAAGTGGTCGCCCACGGGCTTCGTGGCGAACGCGGGTCCCGACGGGCAATTCCGCACTGGTGACGAGCCGGTCGCGTACGCGAAGGACCGCATCCGCGCGGGCATCGTGAAACTGTCGTGGCAGCCGACGCAGAACCATCGGTTCACCGGTCTCTTCCACGACAACAACAATCACTACTACCAGTACTACGGGCCCTTCGTGCCGCTCGAGTCGACGGCGCGGCACAACCAGTTGAGCCGCGATATCAAGCCGCTCGACTATCAGGGCACGTTCGGCAACCGGCTGCTGGTGACGCAAATGTATGGCCGCGCGAAGTTCTCGGCCTATCGCATCTGGAACGGTCCGGGCGGCGTGAAGAACCCGACAGAAGAGGGCGGCTGGAAGACCGGATCGGGCGTGCCGTCGATCCTCAACCGGACGACCGGACAGAAAACGGGACCAGCCTGGGATCCGAACGTGCTCGGGACCAGCACCAACCCGTCGAATCAGATGCGCGGCAGCGTGCAGTACATGCCGGAAAGAACCATGGGCGGCTCGCACCAGTTCACGGCCGGCTACCTGGCGTGGTGGGCCGACGCGTTCCGTGCCTTCCCCGGCGGCAACTCTGACGTGGGCTGCACGTACGGCAAGGACATCTGTCCGGCCAACCAGGGCATTGGCGAGTATCAATTGATTTTCGACCAGAACGCCGCCGGCGCGCTCAACGGAGCCGAGGCCATCATCAAGAACTTCCCCATCACCGGCGTCCACAACCGGAAGAACTACGCGATCTACGGAATGGATCAGTGGCGCATCGGCAGCCGTATCACGGCCAACATCGGGCTGCGGTGGGAGAAGAAGACGATGCACGTGCCCGCGCAGCGCAAAGAACCCTCCATTCCGGCGGGCTTCGTGGAGCCGGTGGGCGCGCTGTTCGAGACACCTGCGCGGGAGGTGGGGAACTTCGATGGCTGGGCGCCACGGGTCGGAGCGGCCTGGGATCTGACGGGCGATGGCAAGACCGTCGCGAAGTTCGCCTACGGCAAGTTCAACCTCGACCTGGACTATGACTTCGGCTCCACGTACAGCCTCAACCGCCCAGTCGAGTACAACTACCGATGGCACGACGTCAACGGGAATGGCACCTACCAGCCCGGCGAAATCGGTCTTGCGCTGAACGGGCCCGCATGCGGCGCCGTTCCGGCCGCTGGCTGCTCCGACCTGATTCGTGTCACGGGGGTAACGAATCTCGTGTTCAATCCGAACCTGGAGCTCCCGGTGACGCACGAAATCTCGACCTCGCTCGAGCGGCAGCTGGGCGAAGGCTTCGCGGCACGCGGGCTGTTCGTCTACAAGCGGCTCGTCGGTGGGACGCAGCTTGCGGACCCATTCGCCGAAATCAACATCGCGCGCCCGCTCAGCGTCTATAACCGCACGTTCCAGCGCCGTGACCCGGGGCCCGACGGCATCCTCAACAATGCCGACGACGGCCCGGTCTACACCATCTACGACTACGACCCAGCCTATCGGGGCGCGGCGTTCCAGCAGGACATGGTGGTGAACAGCGACAAGGGCCGTGACGACACCTACAAGAGCTACGAAGTGATGCTGACCAAGCGGGGCAACAGCCGCTGGTTCGGCAACACCTCGGTGCTCTATACGCAGAGCCACGTCTGGCGCATCAAGGCGGTCCAGTCACCCAACGACGACAACATCTTCCCGGTCAGCGACTGGGACGACCTCGCGTTCCTGGCTGCGGGCGGTTACAACTTCCCGTACGGTTTCTCGGTGTCAACGCTCTTCCAGGCGTACAAGGGTTTGCCGCGGCAGCGCGTCGTGCAGTTCCGCGCCACGGATCCGGCCGGTGGCCCAGCCTTCACTGGCGGCGCCACGCTCACACTGCCGATGGAGGAGGTCGGCACGCAGCGGGGTCCCACGCGGCGGGTCATGAACCTTCGTGGTGGCAAGACGTTCCGCATGCCCAAGGGACAGCAGGTCCAGTTGATGCTGGACGCGTTCAATTTGTTCAACACCAACGTGCCGTGGGGCGCGATCCGGTCGCAGGTCGGATCGGGTTCCGCGCAGATCGTTGACGTATCCGGACCGAGCTACGGCAACGCACTCGCCATCATCGGGCCGCGGGTGCTGCGCTTCGGTGTCACCTACGAGTTCTAAAGAGCGTTGTCCCGCCGCAAACGCCAGCGCTTGAACTGTTCGTAGGCGACCAGGGCGACGCTCTTTCCGAGGGGAGCGTCGCCCTTCGTTTTTCATCGTCGTGACACGCGGCATCCGCGAGACCGCGGATCGCCTGTATTGACCGGGGCTCATCCGTAAGTTAGGCTCACCGTCGCGCCGGTCGTTTTCGTTCGCATTCATGGATTCCTCTTCCGGCTGGCGTCTTAACGTCTGGGCAGTTACCGCCTACGCGCTCGTTGCGATCGTCTTTACCTGGCCGCTCGCGGCGCACCTCGGCACGCATCTGACCGGCTCTCCAGCCGGCGACACCGGCGTCTACATCTGGAACCAGTGGGTGTTTCAGGATGCACTGCGTCACCACGGGTCGCCCTATTTCACCGACAAGATCTTCTCGCTGAGCGGCCGGGCCAATCTGAGCCTGCACAACTACACGGCGTTTCAAGACCTCGTCGCCTTCCCCGCTATTCCTCTGGCGGGCGTCGTGGCCACGTTCAATCTCGTCTATCTGCTGATGACGGTCCTGACCGGATACGCGACGTTCCTGCTTGCACGCCACGTGGGCGGGGGGACGCTCGAGCCGTGGCTGGCGGGCCTGCTGTTCGCCTGGAGCCCGAACCTGACCACGCGCGGCGGTGCGCACTTCAGTCTCGTCGCCGCGGCGCCGCTCGCAGTATTCCTCCTTCTCCTCCTGCGCGCCGCGGAACGGCAGCGAATGCGCGATGCGCTTGCGCTGGGGGCCACGTGCTGGTGGGCGGCCAGTTCCGACGCCTATTACGCCGTGTACTGCATCTTGCTCGCCGCGCTGTTCATGATTGGGCGTGTGCTCACGATCGAGCGCAGGCCGGCCGGACAGCGCATGCGCGGCCTCCGATGGACGCTGGACGTGATGCTCTTCTGCGTTGGCGCTCTGGTCGTGTCAATGATGATCAGCGGTGGATGGCAATTCGCAATCCTCGCGCACGTGGTCAGCGTTCGCACGCTCTATACGCCGGTGCTCGTGCTCACCCTCCTGGCATGCGCGCGTATCGTGCTGATCCATCGGTCAAGCCTTCTTCAGCTCCACTGGGGTGAGGCGAGGCGTATGCTGCGACTGGGCGCCGCGGCGGGGGTTACCGCGGCGATTCTTCTTTCGCCGGTGCTGTTCGCCGTCTGGCAGCGGGTTGCCGAAGGGCGCTGGGATCGCGAACGCGTGTTCTGGCGCAACAGCCCACCGGGAGTCGACGTTGCCTCGTTCTTCCTGCCGAACCCCAACCATCCGCTGTCACCGGCCGCCATCCGCGAGTGGTTGACCCCGCGTCCCGACGCGTTCTTCGAGAACGTCGCCTCGCTGACGTTCATCGCGCTGGCGGTGATGCTGGTCGCGTGGCGTGGCGGGTGGCGCATTCCACGGCTGTGGGCAGCGATCGCAGTCGTCTTTGGCGCTCTGGCGCTCGGCCCGTTCGTCCACGTCCTGAATGTGAATACACACATCCCCGGTCCCTGGGCGTTCCTGCGGTATGCTCCGATTATTGGGCTGGCGCGCACGCCCGCGCGGTTCAGTATCGTCGTCATGCTCGCGGTCGCCATCCTCTTCGCAAGCTCGCTTCGGTGGCTCACCGAGCGGTGGCATCAGCGCAGGAGAATCGTGCTGTCCGTCGTATGTGCATTGATGCTGTTCGAGCTGCTGCCGGCCCCCCGGACGCTGTATTCCGCCGAGGTGCCGCAGATGTACCAGCGCGTGGCTGAGGCTCCTGAATCGATGCGTATTCTCGAACTCCCAATCGGTGTCCGCGATGGCACTTCGAGCGTTGGCAACTTCTCCGCCCGGTACCAGTTCTTCCAGACGATGCACCACAAGCGCTTGATTGGGGGGTATCTCTCACGCGTGTCGCGACGGCGGGTCACAGACGTGCGGCGTAATCCGATGGTCGATGCCCTGATCTGGTTGAGTGAAAATCGCCCCCTTGACGATTCACGGCGTTCCCTGCTCGTCGAAGCGGGTCCGTCCTTCGTGCGCGAGGCAAACCTTGCGTTCGTAATCATTGATCGCGATCGGACACCCTATGCCCTGCGCGCATTCGCGATCGACGCCTTCGATCTGGAGCTGATTGAAGCCGACGGCTCGCTCGAACTCTACCGGTGTCCGGCCCCTGAGATCACACACTGATTCATGATTCTGACCCGCAGACATTTTCTCGCGCTGACTGCTGGCGTCCTCGCTCAACCGGGCAGCGATCGCCGCGCTGCCGACATGCTGATCCGCTCGGCACGCCCCGAGGACCTCGAGATGCCGCTGGCCGGCTTCCTCGACTACATCACTCCCATCGAACGATTTTTCGTCCGCGCGCATACATACACGCCGAGCGTCGATCTAGGGACCTGGCGACTCCAGGTCTCAGGCGAGGTCGCGACTCCGCTGACGCTGGCGATGGCCGATCTGAGGCGGATGCCGGCGGTCGAACTCGTTGGCGTGCTTGAATGCGCCGGCAACGGTCGCGCTTTCTACAATCCCCCGATGCCCGGTGTGCAGTGGACGAACGGCGCCGCCGGCAATGGCCGATGGCGGGGTGTGAGACTTGCCGACGTGCTCAAGCGTGCGGGAGTGAAGGCGTCGGCACCGGCGGTACTCTTCAACGGCGCCGACGTGCCGCTCGGCACGATGCCGGACTTCGAACGGTCTGTTCCCCTCGCAAAGGCGCTCGACCCCAATACACTGCTGGCGTACGAGATGAACGGTGAGACGCTGCCGGTGAAACACGGGTTTCCGCTGCGCGTCGTCGCGCCCGGCTGGGCCGGTGATTCGTGGATCAAGTGGGTCACGTCGATTTCCGTGCTCGCGACAGAACATCCGGGCTTCTGGATGGCGCGCGCCTACCGCCATCCGGGAAGGCCGCTGCGGCCCGGCACGGCGTTGCCGCCCGAACAGATGCAGCCGGTCACCAGCCTGCGGATCAAGAGCGTGATTGCCGCACCAGGCGATGGTTCTCAGGTGCTGATGGGAATGCCGGTCAGCATTCGGGGTGTCGCATGGAGTGGGGACGCGGGTCCGGTGACGGCGATAGACGTGAGCACCGACAACGGACGGACATGGGCGGCCGCGAGCCTCCAGGGAAACCAGAGGACGACGTTCGGCTGGCGTCAATGGGAGCATCGCTGGACGCCGTCCCGCGAGGGCTACTACACGATCCTCGCCCGGGCGCGCGATTCCGCCGGAAACATCCAGCCGCTCGACCCGGAATGGAATCCGTCCGGATACGCCTGGAACGTCGTTCCCCGCGTCGCCGTCGAAGCGGTGTCCCGTCTTTCGAATACGCCATCCGCGGCGGGTCTGACGACGCCAGCGCCTGCTCCACCGACCGTATATGCGAACGCCTGCACGCAGTGCCACGGCGAGGACATCGTGCGGCAGCAGCGTCTCACGCGGGCCCAGTGGGACGCCGAGATCAACAAGATGACGGGTTGGGGAGCCAAAGTCGGCAGCGACGATCGCGAGGCGCTGCTCGATTACCTGTTCAGCACGTACGGCCCCCGAAACCGCTAGCCCGTCCATCTCTGGGAGATAATCGGAGTTCATCGGACACGCGCCATACGGGTGAGGAGAAGGGCCCGTTGCATGCGTGAATCGGTGAAGCCGAACGTGACGAAGTATTTCTGGTTGGCTGTCGTGTCGCTCCTGGTGGCGCTTCTCGCGCAGGGGATGCTGCGAGCCAGCGAGGCCGGCCAGTCTCGCCCTTCCGTACGCCAATCAGCCGCGTTCACGGGTCGGGTAGTGAGCGCGTCAGGCTCCGGGGCCACGGGTAATGAGTCCGCCAAAACCGGTCATCCGGTCGTCGGCGCGACGGTCCATCTCGTCCCGGTTACAGCTATCGACGTGACGTCGCGGATCACCGCAAGCGCCATCTACGCTCCGCCGTACCCCGCGGAGGCTTTCGATGAACCGCTCGAGGACGCGATTCGACTGCGGGGTGCAGGATTTCCGCACGCAGACACTGACGCCCGAGGCAACTTCGTCATCTCGAATGTGCCGAATGGCCGCTTTTTCGTGCATGTCACGCCCGGCCCCGGTGACAAAGAGCACTTGCCCGGAGGCGACGAGAGCCGTCGCAGCTTTTCCGCCGAGGAGCTGCGGAGTCAGCCCTTGTCCATCAAGCTGTCCAGCAGCCCCTCGCCAGCGGCGCGATACACCGGCAGCTCGACCTGCATTTCGTGTCACAAGAACAAGGAGCACTGGAACCGCACGGCGCACAAACTTGGATGGACGGTGCCGGATGCTCCCGGCGCCATGCAGGACTTTTCCGGCCATCCTGACTTTTTCGCCGCGCTCGACTCCTTCCCCAGGGTCGAGAACTACACGCAGGGCACGCGTCTGGAAATCGGCGACTACGACGCGGCGAGAGGCGACGACAAGTTCAAGCTGCGCGCGTTTGGCGATGCGCGGCTGCCAATCGACAAAGTCTTCGCAGACGTCTATCTCTGGCGGAACGCCGCCACCGGCAAGTACGTCATCACGATGGTGAACCGCCTCAACGCCGCGGACCCAAACAGCCCCGCGCATCTGGAGATCCGGCTTCTCTACGGCGGAGCCGTCCACGATCAGCGGTACATCGTGTCCGTTCCCGCGGGATTGGGTTCCCGGCAGGGCTGGTACACCGTGCTCCGCTACAACATGACCGGGCGCGACAACCGCCTGAATCGAGAACGGCGTGTCTGGCACGACTACAAGTTCTACATGTGGTGGTCAGGCGGCGGCGATGGCCGTTACGGCACGCCCGACGATGTGCTGACGGCACCGCCCGTCAATACGAATGCGGTACAGACGATGTGCGCCGGGTGTCACCTCACAGGGTGGGAGCGCTATCAGGACAAGACGACGGGCCAGTTCCTCGCGCGCGCCGCGAACGACCGGAACGGCGAGATGAACATCGACGACGATCCGGAGCCCGACGAGATCAACATCGGCTGCGAAAGCTGTCACGGACCGGGATCGGAGCATGTCGCCAACGGCGGCCGCTCGCGGTTCATCGTCAACCCGAAATACCTCTCCTCTGAGCGGGCCAGCGTCGTCTGCGGCCGGTGCCACGACCGCAGGCAGGGCTATGGCGGACCGACGATGGGCTATACGCAGGCGCTGAGCGAATCAGGCGAGCTTGCGAGGCCCGGCATCAGCCGCAACGAGCTCATCACCAGGTACACGGACCCAGTCAAGAAGGGTCCGACGATGCCGGGCTCAGGACGGGAAGACAACATCTGGCCCGACGACATCCATTCGAACAAGCCGCATCAGCAGTACGCCGACTTCCTCAAGTCGAAGATGTACAGAAACGAGCGGCTTCTGGTGACATGCTCCGACTGCCACGACATGCACGGGGGAACGTCATATCCACGCTTCGTCCTTCATGACCCGGACAACGCCTCATCACAGTTGTGCCAGCGGTGTCATGCCGTCGACCTCCTGTCCCACATGGACACCAAGCTGAACGCCCGGATGAAGGGACTCCAGACGCGCTGCATCGACTGTCACATGGCGGGAACTGCGGATACAGGAGGCATTGCCGGAAACTTCGGACGCATGCTGAAGACTCCGCCATACGCCAGCGCGCAGGACGAAGAAAACAACGCGTACTGGCAGGGCCAGCTGAACTCGCACGTCTTCGATGTGCCCTTGAAGACGAATGTCGGGGTCCGTGGCGTCCCACCAGGCCGGGCAATGCCGATCCCGTACACGTCCGCCTGCGGCACGTGTCACGTCGTCAACGAACTGCCGTTCAGATAGAGATTGGACGTCCGTAGCGTCGGCTTACGGCCGGACCTGTGGCCGGCTCCCGGTTCGTCGGCGTGATCACATGAACGGGCTATCACCTCTTCGCAGCGTACGATGGCTGTGCTGCAGTCCACGTACTCCGGGCGGAGAAAGGAGACAGCCCGTGGACCTACTCTACATCGGTGTTGATTTACATAGTCGCTTTTTTCAAGCATGTGCGGTCGACCAGTCGGGCACCCGGCACTGGGAAGGCCGGTTCGAGTGCACAGCGGCGGGGGTGAGCGAGTTCCATACACGGTGTCGGCGCACCGATTCGGTCGCGGTGGAGGCAAGTACACCGACGTGGCACTTTGTCGATGGCGTCCACGCGGTGGTCGAGCGCGTAATTGTGGTGGATGCGTTCCGGACGCGGCTGAAAGCGGGCTTCGCCGCGAAGACGGATCGTTTAGATGCGCGGCGGTTGGCGGACGCGCTGCGGCGCGACAGTGTCGTGGGGATCTATGTGCCGCCCCCACACGTGCGGGAATGGCGGGAACTCTGTCGGCATCGCCAGACCGTCGTGCGAACCAAGCGCGCGTTGATCCAGCGGCTTCGGGCAGTGTTGTTGCGCCAGGGCATTATCGAGCGGGCCCGGCTGGGTACGGCCCGAGGACTCACGGTGTTAGATCAGCTCACCTTACCCCTGCGGGCTGGGGACGCGGTCACCCAACTGCGGGCGTTAATCGTGGCGTTGGACGAGCAAGCGACACGCACCGAGGCCGCGGTGGCGAATGAAGTCGCTCGCGATCCCGTGAGTCAGGCGCTGCTGACCATCACCGGTATTGGGCCGATTCTGGGACTGACCATCCGGTCCGAGATTGGGAGCATTCAGCGGTTTCCGAGGCCACGCGAACTCGCGTCGTATGCGGGACTGGTGCCGCGCGTCGATGCCAGCGCCAGTCGTGTGTACTACGGGCGTATCACACGGCGCGGGTCCCCATGGCTGCGCTGGGCGCTCATCGAAGCGGCCATCCACCGCACCCGGCAACCCGACGCGAGGGGGGCGTGGGCACGCCGACTAGCTGTTCGGAAGGGCGCGTTGAAAGCGCGCGTCGCTATGGCGCGACGCCTGTGTGAAGAGATCTGGGATGTGTGGCGAGGCATCGAGCGATGGTCTCCCCAAGGCGGTGGCTCGAGATTTTCCTGATCGACGAGCGATCGAGTGCGTGAATGAGTGCCGCCTTGGTCCAAAGTGACAGTGAGCTCACGTTGCGAGCTCGGATAGATGGCTGATTGAGACGTCACGGTGCCTGGAGACGTGGATGCAGCAACGCGCTCTTGACACCCGCTCCCACGCTCGGCCGGATAGCTTGCGAAGCCGGCCGTGACGCGCCCACTACACGTGTGTCTTGACTTCGAAAGGCCCGTTCATAGATGGAAAATCGGGTCTTCCGGCGATCGTGTGACGAAGACGCCGTCGCCTTGAACGATTCGAAGGACAGCCAGGAATCGTTTCGGTAACCAGCCGACTCGAAGACCTGTGGCGAATCCACGGCGACGGCGCTCGGCGCAGCTCCAGACCCGATTTATCTACTTCGCTCTTCACGCCGCGAACAGGTCGCCGACCCCAGGCCCGCCCGGTGAGCCGCCGCACTGCCCGCGAAGCGACGGCTGGTGTAGCTGGGGCGGAGCGACTGTTCGCGCCGCGATCCCGACAGTGGGTAAAACGACTCGGGAGCGGTCCGATCGGCGGCGGCGCTGATTCGCCACTGACGCACCGGGTAGCTCGTTATCGACACAATTGTTCACAGTCGCCCGGATCGGGATCAGCCGGCGCCGTCATCGTCAGATCACGCGCGGACGAGGCGTTTTACCGCGGCGTCGAACCGGAGCGAGCCCCAGCTACACCGCCGTCGCTTTGCCTGTCTCAAAGATGCCGCCTAGCTAGCGCGCGTCGAGGCGTACTGATTCGCCGAAGATCGGCACCCTGAAGTGTGACGCCGGGACATTGCTCGCCTTGCAGGCGTCTTCAAGCGCACGAACTGGCTCATCGATCCCTTCGATGGTCATCTGAAACGTGCCGAAGTGCATCCCGATGGTCTCGGGTGCGCCGAGATCGAGATGCGCCTGCACGGCTTCCGCGGGATTCATGTGAAACGCCCGCATGAACCACCGGGGCTCGTACGCACCGATGGGAAGCAACGCGAGATCGAGCGAGCCAAGCCGTTGTGGAATGTCACGAAAGAAGCTCGCATACGCGGTGTCTCCCGCGAAGTAGATCCTGCGGCCGCCGGTCTCCAGCACGAACCCGCCCCAGAGCGCCGCGTTGCGATCGAAGGGCGTCCGGGCCGAAAAGTGCTGCGCAGGCGTGAGCGTTATCGGGAGCGAACCACTCCTGGTCTGCTGCCACCAGTCGAGCTCCTCGACGCGCCGGATTCCGGCTGACCGGGCGAGACGTGCATTCCCCAGCGGCGTCACGACGAGTGGATCGCATCGCCGCGCCAGCAGCCGCAGCGTGTGCAGATCGCAATGGTCGTAGTGGTTGTGGCTGAGCAGCACCGTCCCGATCGGAGGCAGGTCGTCAAACCGGACTGCCGGCTGCCGGACACGCCGGGGTCCAAGCACGCCGAATGGTCCGGCGCGCTCGGAGTAGATCGGGTCGGTCAACAGATTGCCGGCACGCGTCTGAATCAGGAACGTCGAATGCCCGATGAACGTGACGATTGCGGCAGCGTTGTCCACCGGAGGCGGCACGCGAGTTGTGACCTCCACATGCCTCGGCCAGGGAGTTCGACGCTCGAGCACCACTCGGGGGACCGCCGCGAACCCCTGGCCAACGCGTCCCGCAGGGTTCATGAACCGCTTCCCGTCGAAGTGATCGCTCACGCCAGTTCATTGTGCCGCACGTTCCGTCAAGGCCTCGCCCGTTCCCGGCCGTGATGCGACTGGCCATATAGTCATGCCATGAGCGGCACGGAGTTCCGCGGCGTGTTCTTCGGACGCCCCGGACATCCCCGCGTCCTCGACGATTTCTCGCTCGCCGTCGGAACGGGCGAAGTCGTCGCGATCGTCGGCGCGAGCGGCGCCGGCAAGACCACCGTCCTCAAGCTCGTCAATCGATTGCTGCTGCCAGATGGCGGCGAAGTACGAGTTCAGGACAGGGACACGCGCGAGTGGGATCCCATCCGGCTGCGGCGATCGGTCGGCTATGTCATTCAGGAGGTCGGACTCTTTCCGCATCTGACCGTAGCGGACAACATCGCGGTCGTCCCGCGACTGGAGAGATGGCCGGAAGACCGAGTGACCACGCGCGTGCGCGAGCTGCTTGCGTTGATGGACCTCGATCCAGGCGCGTATGCGGGTCGCTGGCCCGACGAGCTCTCCGGCGGCCAGCGCCAGCGTGTCGGCGTCGCGCGCGCGCTCGCCGTTGACCCGCCGGTGCTGCTGCTCGACGAGCCGTTCGGCGCGCTCGATCCCGTCACGCGCCGGCAGCTGCAGCGTGAATTCCGGCGCATCCAGGCGCGGCTGCGCAAGAGCGTGCTCCTCGTTACGCACGACATGGCGGAAGCCATGACGCTTGGCGACCGGATCGGCGTCATGGACGAGGGGCGGCTGATCTGGTGCGGCCCGCCGGCGGCCATTTCCAACGCTGCCGATCTCCGCGTGCGCCGCCTTGTCGAGGCCGCAGCCCCCGAGGCTCCAGGCGCCGGGACGGAATCGGCATGACCGCCCTGCTCCACTTCTGGTCCGCGCACCGGCAGGAGCTGGCGACGCTCTTCGGCGAGCATGTATTTCTGGTGGCGGTGTCCACGACGGTCGCCGTCATCATCGGCGTGCCGCTTGGCATCTTCGCGTCGAAACGCCCGCGTCTCGCTGCACCGTTCATGGGCATCGCCAGCATCGTCCAGACCGTGCCCAGCCTCGCGATGTTCGGCTTTCTGCTTCCGGTGCCGCTTCTGGGCGGCGTCGGCGCGCGAGCGGCGCTGGTGGTGCTGGTCCTCTATGGCCTCCTGCCGATCGTGCGGTCGACGATCGTGGGAATCTCCGGGATCGACGCGTCGATCCGCGAAGCGGGCGTGGCGATGGGCATGACACCGCGCGAGCTGCTCAGGCAGGTCGAACTGCCGCTGGCGATGCCGTCGATCGTCGCCGGCATTCGGGTCGCCGCGGTGGTCGGCGTCGGGTCTGCGACGATCGCGGCAGCCATTGGCGCGGGAGGCCTCGGTCAGTACATCTATCGAGGACTGTCGATGGTCGATTCGACGGTGATCCTGGCAGGTGCCATTCCCGCCGCTCTCCTGGCGCTCGGCGTGGACGGCGCGCTGCTCTGGCTCGAGCGCCGGCTGTCCCCGCGCCGGCGCCGGGAATCGCGCCGGCAGGTTGCCGTCGCCCTCGCCGCGATCGCTGCCGTCGTGGGCGGGAGTGTTGTGCTCGCCGCCCGGGCTCCGGCCTCAATCGTGGTGGGCTCCAAGAACTTCACCGAACAGGTGATTCTCGGGGAGATCGTCGCGCAGACGATCGAGCGCGAGACCGGCTTGCCGGTCCAGCGGCGCCTGAATCTCGGAGGCACGCTGATCTGCGATCGCGCGCTGCTCGGCGGAGATATCGACGTGTACGTCGAGTACACAGGCACGGCGCTCACGGCGATCTTCCACGAGCAACCGTCGAACGATCCGCGAGCCGTCATGGACGCAGTCCGGAACCGGTACGCCGGTACCGGCCGCACGCTCCTCGGCCCGCTCGGTTACGACAACACGTTCGCCATTCTGGTGCGCGGAGCCGACGCCCGCGCGCGCGGCCTGCGGACGATCGAAGACGCCGCGACACTCGCTCCTGGCTGGAGGGCGGGATTCGGGTACGAGTTCCTCGAGCGGCCGGACGGCTACGCCGGCCTCGCGCGGACATACGGGCTGACGTTCCGCAGCCCGCCGCAGGTGATGGACCTGACGCTCACCTATCGCGCGCTCGCAGCCGGGCAGGTGGATCTCATCGCCGGCGATGCGACGGCCGGCCTGATCAAAGGGCTCGACCTGGTTCAGCTCGAGGACAATCGCCGCTACTTCCCGCCGTACGACGCGGTGCCGGTCGCACGCGCGGCGACGCTGCTCCGCTACCCGCAGGTCCGGCGTGCGCTCGAAAGCCTCTCGGGGCGCATCACGGCGGCAGACATGCGGGAGATGAATTACGCGGCCGACGCCGTTCGGGAAAACCCGGCGGATATTGCGCGCGCGTTCCTCGATCGACTGGCGACGCGTTAGGCGAGCCTCACAAGGCTCGCCCCACAGGAGTACGCACTGGACCGGGAGCCGACCTCAGGCCTGCCCGGTGAGTCGAGGCGCCAGTTTCAGCCCCCACACATCGGTGCTGGTGCTGGCGTACACGAATCAGCGCGCGCGCTCGAGCGCCGCCCGATCCCAGTGCGCGAACGTCGCGGCGCGCTCGTACGTGCTGTCGATGAACTGCCGCACCGCCTCCGCTGGATCCGCAGAGGAACGGACCGCTTCGTACGGCAGGATGAACTCGCCCATGTCGGCGTGATAGTACGCAGCCCCGGGACGCACCGCCGCGTCGCGGAGGCCCGCGGGCTCGGGCACAGCGTAGGCATAGAAGGCGGGCTCGAGGACGAGACCGCTTCCGGGCCAGAACCCGTGGCTGATCACTTCGTGGGAGTAGGCCTCGCGCATGAACGCCGGGCCGTCGCGCGGCGGGGCCGGCTGCCCGGAGAACCTCGTCACCGCCAGGTCGAGACTGCCCCAGAAGAAATGCACAGGGCTCGTTTTCCCGATGAAGCTCGCCCGGCGGGCCTCGAACACCGGCGCCACGTGCGTCAGGATCGACCAGAACCGGTTCGCCTGTTCGGGATTGTAGGTGTGGTGGACGGTGTCCTGGTCGAAGCGTATGGGGTCGGGAATTTCGACGGGCACCGGCCAGATTCGCACCGGCAGGCGCATGTCGCGGAGCAGGTCCATGAGGGCGCGGTAGAACTCCGCGACCGAACGGCTCACCAGCGGCAGCGCGCGCGGCCGTTCATCGCAGACGTGGACGACCAGCTGGTGATCGATGAAATCGAATTCAATCGCGAACGATCGCGTGCCGTGCGGCAGCAGATGCGTCGAGAGTCCGCGCGGCGTGAGGTGAAGCGCCACACCCCACGAGTGGTTGACCGGCGGCGCCTGCGCGAGCGCGACCTTGCCGGCAACCTGCATCCACATGTGGAGCGTTGCGTACGTCTCCTTCCACTCGTCATACCGCAGCGCCGGCCACCCGCTCATGTCGCTTCGGCCATCGTCAGCGCAAAACGATCGTCCTGATCGATCCAGTGGGCCGTCGGCGCGAAGCCCGCCGACTGCAGCAGCTCGGTTATCCCTTCGGGCGCGTACTTGTACGAGCTCTCGGTCCAGATGATGTCGCCCGCGTGCAGTCGAATCGTGGCGTGTGCGCGCGGAATCCGGATCGTTTGTGGTGACCGCGCCACCAGGTGCATTTCCACGCGCGATTCCGCCTCGTTCCAGACGGCGCGGTGCGCGAATCCCTCGATATCGATGGTGGCGCCAAGCTCGCGATTGATTCTTACCAGCAGATTCCGGTTGAACGCCGCCGTCACGCCGAGCGGATCGTCGTAGGCGAGCAGCAGCCGATCGCGAGGCTTGACCAGATCGATGCCGAGCAGCAGGACATCCCGACTCCTGAGGCTCCCTCTCACGTTGTGCAGGAACGCGGTGGCACCAGGCGGGTCGAAGTTCCCGATGTTCGACCCGAGGAAGGTCACAAGCGTACGCCCCCTGGTGCCGGCGGTCGCGTCGCGAAGCCCCGAGTGATACGTCGCCTGGTGCGTCACCAGACGCACGCGTTCGTCCTCGCCGACGGTCCTGGCAGCCGCAGCGAGTGCCGCCGGCGACACGTCGATCAGATGGACCGTGAACGCGGACAGCTGAAGACCAGGCGACTCGAGCAGCAGGGCGAGCTTTTCTCCGCTGCCGGGACCGAGTTCGATGACATTCCCCAGCGACGGGAGGCGACGGAAAATCTCATCCCGGTGTGCGACGAGCAGCCGTTTTTCGGCGCGCGTGATGCTGTACCAAGGGAGCTGGCAAATCGCTTCGAACAGGGCGGACCCGACGTCGTCATAGAGGTATCGCGACGGCAGCTGCGGCGGAGTCAGCGACAGGTAGTACCTGACATCGGTCGCGAACTCCTCTACCGCGGCCCTGTCGACAGGTGATGAAGCGGCAGCTCGCGAGGTCATCGGCGTCCGTCGCGCGCAAGGCGGAACGTCGCGTACACGTAGGGATACTGCGCGCGGAACCAGTTCCGGAACGACGGCCGAAGCAGCTCGCGGGCCGTGACCGGCGATGCACCTTTCATCACGTAGTGTTCCCCATCGAAGAAATCGGCCGAGTACTCCGGGTAGGACGCCATCGCGGCGAATCCGGGAAACGGCGCGAAGGGAGTGCTCGTCCACTCCCACCCGTTGCCGACGAGATCGTCGATGCCCCACGCGCTTCGGCCGGCGCTGTGCGACCCGGCCGGCTGCGGGTCCCAGCTCGAGAAATCGAATACGCCGTGCGAGGGAGCCGCCGGGGCATTGCCCCATGGGTGCAGACGCTCGTCGCCATCGGGACTGCCATAGGCAGCGCGCTGGAACTCGCCTTCGGTAGGGAGTCTCGCGCCTGCCCATCGCACAAACGCGTGTGCTTCGGCGTGGCTCACATAGACGGGCCACGACAGTGGCAGCGGAATCCAGTCGAACATGCCACGCCACCGCCACGCGCCGGACTCGCGGGACCAGAACTGCGGATGCGTGACGTTCGCGCGCTGGAGCCACGCCCAGTCGTCCGGGCGCCACCACCGCTCGTCGGCATAGCCACCTGCCTCGACGAACTCGAGAAATCGCTCGTTGGTGACGTCACCCCGTTCCATACCGAACGCAGCCACGCGGACGACATGTCCGGGAAACTCGTTGTCCCATCCGAATGGGACCGAATCGCGATCGACGCCGAGCGTGGCGACGCCTTCGCTCACCTCGATCCACTCGGCCTTCGTTGTGTGTCCGTCGGTTGAGGGCTCGTAGCCGTCGGGCCTGCGCTTCTGCCCGTGCGGCAGCTGATGCCACATGTACAGGAGCGTTTCCTGGTGCATCAGTTCGTGCTCGAGGATCGCGAATGCCGCTTCGCCCCGATCGAGCAGAGGATGTCCGGGACGAGAGAGGTCCTGGTTCGCAAGCGCCTCGAGCACATGGCGGTCGGCTTCTGCTGCAAACGCCCGCACGACGGACCGCTCAGGCCATTCGCCGTGCACGCTGCGCCCCGTCGCGGCAGACTCGGAGGGATCGATACCCCGTGCAAAGAGGCGCTCCAGACTCGCATCGATACCTGGACGTCCGAGCGCGCGCTTGACGAGCGTATTGAAGCTGAATGCAGGCAGATGGCCTTCGTAGAAAACCACGGGATGTCGCAACGCAATCGGCCGGCTGTAATACGCGTCGTCTGTCAGCAGATCGAACAGCGCGAGCGAACGCGCACGCGCACGCTGATACGCGCCAACGAGGCTGTCCGGAGTCAACTGGAGTGACGTCACGGATACAACTGATTCAAACCCTGTTCCCCGCACGCTCTTCAATACTCCGCAAACTCATCGTCCGGGTAGCAGTACAGCCATCGCTCACCGGACTCGGCGGACGCAATAACGGGATGTCCGCTTGCGCGCGCGTGCTTCGTCGCGTGCTTGTTGGGCGAGTTGTCGCAGCAGAGGGTGTGGCCGCACTCCTGACACGTCCTCAGGTGCACCCATGTGTCGCCAGTCTTGACGCACTCCTCACACTCGCGTCGCTTGGCGTGCTTCACTGAGGTAATCGCACCGATGTGGGTGCAGGCTCCATTGGCAGTCATGAGTTTCTCGGGTGATTAGAAAGATAGATTGCGGGACCCGGCGTACATACGCTGTCCCATTACACACGATCAACCACAAAGTTCGTGTCGTCACGGCTGAGCCGGATATTCGTAGTAGGGTGAGAGCCCGCCGCAGAGAGCGTCTGTGCGGGAGGAGCATCATGGGACACGCGACCGCGAGGGTGATCGGACCCCACGACGGCAGGTCAGGATTTCTTGGAAGCATCGGCGTCCGCTTCATGATCAACGGCGCGGAATCCGGCGGCGGGTTTTCGCTCGTGGAGCACCCGATGTCTCCGCGGGCACTGGGCGCGCCGCTGCACCGGCACACGCACGAAGACGAATATAGCTATGTCCTCGAGGGGCGCGTCGGGGCACTGCTGGGCGACGATGTCCTGGTGGCGGGTCCGGGTGATCTGGTGTTCAAGCCGCGCGCGCAGTGGCACACCTTCTGGAACGCAGGAGACGAGCCGGCACGGATTCTTGAAATCATCTCGCCTGCGGGCTTTGAGCAGTACTTTGTCGAGCTTGTGGAGCTTGGCGGATCGAGGAATGCGCTACCGGACGCCCTGCGATCGCTGGGACAACGTTACGGGCTGGAAGTGCAACCGCAGACGATCCCGGAGTTACTCAAACGTTTTTCGCTGCGGATCGGCGAGCCCATCTAGCGGCGGCGAGTGGCGACCGCCGGGCGCGCCGTCATTGGAGACCGCCGCGGACTGACGTGATGCGCTGCGTGTTGAACCCGAGCCAGTGCATGCGTCCGATGTATCGCGCGTGCTCTACCTTCAGGCAACGATCCATCACGACCGATACGCCGCCCTCTTCGGCAATACGCGCACCAGCCTCGTTGATGACGTTGTACTGGCACCACAAGTTACCAGCGCCGATCTTGACCGCGTCTGCCGCAATGCCCGGCAGCGCGTCCGGGGCTCGAAACACATTGACGACGTCGATGGGGACGGGGACGTCGAGCAGGCTCGCGAAGCTCTTCTGCCCGAGAATTTCCATTTCGCGTGGATTCACAGGAATGACGCGGTACCCGTGGCGCGTGAGGTAGTAGCCGACAAAATGGCTGGCGCGGAGCTCGTTCTTCGACAGTCCGACGATCGCGATCGTCTTCGCGTTATACAGCACCCGCTGAATGGTCGTCGGATCCTGATAACGGGTCAGATCGAAGGAGGGGCTCATGAGAATGCGGCCTCTACCGTCGCCGACTTCGCGACGCGCGCGAAGCCCTGTTCGAGATCCCAGACGAGATCGTCAACTGCCTCGGTGCCCACCGACAGCCTGATGGTCCCGGCGCCGACGCCTGCCGCCTTCAATTCCTCGTCGCTCAGCTGACGATGGGTCGTACTGGCGGGATGGATGATCAGACTCTTCGAGTCGCCGACGTTCGCTAGATGCGACCACAGCGTGACGCCGCGGATGAAGTCCTGCCCTCCGGCCCGGCCGCCGCGGCAATCGAACGAGAAGACGGCACCCGCGCCGTGCGGAAGATACTTTTCGACCAACGCCCGATACCGGCTGGCCGGCAGGCCAGGGTACGTGACGTTCGAGGCGAGAGGGTGTGACGACAGGAAATTCGCCACGGCCGTGGCGTTCTCCACGTGCCGCGCCATGCGCAGCGACAGCGTCTCCAGCCCCTGAAGAAAGAGAAATGCGTTGAACGGACTCATGGCCGCGCCCAGATCGCGAAGGGTCTCGGCGCGCAGCTTCATCAGGTACCCGTACGTGCCGAATGTTTCGTGAAACTGAAGCCCGTGATAGGCAGGCGACGGCTCGGCAATGACCGGGAAGCGGCCGTTGGACCAGTCGAACTGGCCTGAATCCACGACGACGCCGCCGATGCTCGTACCGTGACCGCCAATGAACTTCGTTGCCGAGTGGACCACGATGTCGGCGCCCCATTCCATGGGACGGCAGAGAAATGGGGTCGCAAAGGTATTGTCGACAATCAGCGGCAGCCGGCGATCGTGCGCAACTGCCGCGATGCTCTCGATGTCGAGTACGTTGCCCGCCGGGTTGCCGATCGTTTCGCCGTAGAACGCCTTGGTGTTCTCGCGCGCCGCGGTCTTCCACGCATCGATGTCGTCGGGATCGACCCAGGTCAGATCGACGCTCATCTTGCGCAGCATGTGCTTGAACTGATTGACCGTTCCGCCGTAGAGCGCCGATGACGCGACCACGTGGTCGCCGGGCTGCAGCAATGTGAAGAGCGCGGCCGCCTGCGCCGCGATGCCGCTCGCGAACGCGACTGCCCCGCATCCGCCTTCGAGGTTGGCCATCCGCTCCTCGAACACGGCCACCGTCGGGTTCATGATGCGCGAGTACGTATTGCCGTATTCCTGCAGATTGAAATACGCCGCGGCGGATTCCGGATCCTCGAACACGTAGCTCGTCGTCTGGTAGATGGGCACCGCGCGCGCCCCTGTGTTCGGGTCGGGACGCTGGCCGGCGTGTACCTGACGCGTATCGAATCCAAACTTGCGAGCTTCTTCCATATCTAGACCACTTCACCTGCAAGGAAACGTTCGATCATGGGCGTCTGCCGTGCCTCCTCCAGCAGGAAGCAGTCGTGTCCGTACGGCGCCTCGATGACATGAAGCTCCACATATTTGCCAAGCGCTCGAAGCGCCTCGGCCAGCTGCTCGGATCCCGACGGCGGGTACAGCCAATCCGAGCTGAACGCGATCAGGAGCGTTCGCGCCATCACATTCCTGAGCGCGTCGACGAGCCGTCCACCGCCGTACTGCCGTGCGAGATCGAAGTACGTGAGTGCCCGCGACGTGTAGAGATAGGTGTTCGCGTCGAAACGCCGTACGAAGGTGTCGGCCTGATAGCGGAGATAGCTTTCGATTTCGAACTCGGGCTTCGTCAGCGTGTAGCGGATGTCGTCGGCGAACTGCAGGCGGCGGCCGAACTTCTCGCCCACTGACAGCGCTGACAGGTACGTCATGTGGCCGACCATCCGGGCGATGCCCATCCCCCCGTCCGGGCCGCGGCCTGTCTCGTAATAGTGACCGCCCTGCCACGCAGGATCCGCCATGATGGCGCTCCGCGCGATCGCGTTCCACGCGATGCCCTGCGGCTGAAGCGCGGAGGTGCTGGCAATCACCACAATCGAGTCGACCTGGTCGGGATACAGCACCGCCCATTCGAGCGCCTGCATGCCGCCGAGCGAACCGCCTGCGACGGCAGCGAGACGGCCGATGCCGATCTCGTCGAGAAACGCGCGCTCGGTGCGGACCATGTCCGCGACCGTAATGACGGGAAAGTCGGATCCGTATGCCCGGCCGGTCTCGGGGTTCATGGACGAAGGCCCCGTTGTCCCGCGGCATCCTCCGAGCAGATTCGTACTGACAACAAAAAAGCGGTCGGTGTCGAAGGCCTTGCCGGGACCGATCATGCCGTCCCACCAGCCAAGGCCCCGGCCGGTGCTGCCGTCCCGATCCTCGGCCGCGAACCCATCCCTGGTGCTGGCCGCCGGCGGCGTCTGCGCATAGCCCGCCGCGTGCGCGTCGCCGCTCAGTGCGTGGCACACGAGAATGACGTTGTCACGCGCGGGCGACAGCGTGCCGTAGGTCTCGTAGGCGACACGGATCGGGTGCAGCGATCGGCCACAGTCGAGCTTCACCGGCCTCGGAAGATCGACGAACCGCGTCTCGACGGTCCCGACCGAACCCGGCGCAGCCTTTGTCGCGCGCATGGTCTCGAATCATATCCCTCTCTCCCCCGCCGTTCCCGTGATGTATGATTCCGGACTTCCTGAGACATATCGACAACATCGAAAGGGGCTCACGATGGCGATGACGAGCGTGGACAACGGAGTCAACGTCCAGGCGCTGCTGGACGCGAGGGAGGCCCTGAAGGGCGCGCCGGAGGCGGCCAAATTCACGTGGCGGGCGTCGTGCCGGTGGCAGAACGGAACCTTCAGCAAGACGAACGTCAATGGCTTCTTCGGTCTGGGCCAGGAGCAGAAGCACAAGACCGAAACGTCATTCGACGCGGATCATCCGGAGATCTTCGCCTCCGAGGACAGAGGCATCACGCCAATCGAGTACGTCCTCGTCGGCCTGGCGAGCTGCCTCACGGCGGGAGTCGCAGCCGTTGCACAGAACCGCGGCGTCCAGCTTCGTTCGGTCGAATCGCGGCTCGAAGGAAAGATGGACCTGCGTGGCATTCTCGGCATCGACAGCGACGTGCGGAACGGCTACGACGACATCAAGGTGACGTTCAAGATCGACGCGGACGCGCCCAAGCCGGAGATCGAGGCGATCGTCGCGCAGTCGCAGAAACGCTCGGCCGTGTACGACGTCATTACTAATCCGGTGAACGTGACGGTGGAAGTGGTCTGAGTCGCGGCGGACCTGACGCACATGGCGCACCTAACAAGGTGCGCCCCTTGTCAGGTGCGCCACAAGCGTCACATCAGGGAGCCGAACTATCGAATTCGTAACGACGGTCGTCATCGGTGCCGGGCATTCAGGGCTCGCTGCGAGCCGAGGCCTCACCGAACACTCGATCGATCACGTGGTGCTCGAACGCGGCGAGGTGGCGAACTCGTGGCGGCACGAGCGCTGGGAGTCGCTGCGCCTGCTGACGCCGAACTGGCAGAGCCGGCTGCCCGGCTACCAGTACGAGGGCCCGGATCCCGACGGGTACATGACGATTGCCGAGGTGATTGGTTTCATCTCGGGCTTCGCCATCACCTGCGGGGCGCCCGTGCGCACGCACACGACAGTCACCTCGGTCCGGCCGATCGATGCCGGATATCACGTGGCAACCACCAACGGCGATTTTCAGTGCCGCACCGTTGTGCTCGCGAGTGGCGCATGCAACCGGCCGAGCGTCCCTGCCGTCCGCGACGCGGTCCCCTCCTCCATTTCGTGCGTGACCCCTTTTGAGTACCGGAGCCCGGACAGCCTGCCCGAAGGAGGCGTGCTCGTCGTCGGCGCGTCGGCCACCGGCGTGCAGCTCGCCGACGAAATCCAGCGCTCCGGCCGGAAGGTCACGCTGTCGGTCGGCGAGCATGTCCGTCTTCCGAGGATGTATCGGGGGAAGGACGTGCTCTGGTGGATGGAGACATCAGGTGTCTGGAACCAGCGCTACGACGAACTGGACGACGTATCGCGAGCGCGCGGGCTGCCGTCGCCACAGCTCGTCGGCACACCCGAGCGCACCTCTCTCGACCTCAATACGCTGAGCGCGTTGGGGGTCGGACTCGTGGGCCGGCTCGCCTCAATACGCGACGGCGAAGCGCTGTTCTCCGGCGGATTGCGCAATCAGTTCGCGCTGGCGGACCTCAAGATGAACCGCCTGCTCGACACGTTCGACGAATGGGGGCGCACGGAACGTCGTGACCCGGATGTCGGCCCGTCAGAGCGATTCGAGCCGACGCGAGCGCCGCAGTCATCGACACTCAAGCTGAGTCTTCGCACCGGTGAGATTCGGTCGATCCTGTGGGCTACGGGGTTTCGACCGGACTACAGCTGGCTCGACGTACCTGTGGTCGACCACAAGGGTGCGCTGCGTCATGACGGCGGCGTGGTTGACGCGCCCGGTCTGTACGTCCTCGGCCTGCCGGTGCTGCGCCGCCGCAAGTCCAGCTTCATCTGCGGGGCGGAAGACGACGCGCGAGAGGTCATTGAGCATCTCGCGGCGTATCTCGCGAACACGAAGGCACATCAGACCGGGGTGAGTACAGTGTCGCGCCGGTCCTTGAGCCAGGGACCGGCGCTCAGCTGAGGGCAAGCAGTTCAGACCTCAGAGCGATTTCAGGTACTCGACGAGATCCGCCTTCTGCGCCGCGCTCAGGTTCAGCCCGAACAACGCATCGTAATGATTGACGACAGCCAGGAGGTCTGCCGCGCTTCCATCATGGAAATACGGAGGATGCTGGAGCAGACCGCGCAGCGGCGTCGTCCGGTACTTGCCGGTTGCGGATCTCGCCGCATAGCCTGGATCCATTCCCACTGCGATCGGCTCGTGAAGGAACGGCGATCGCGGATCCGGTGCGCTCAGGACATCCGTGAAGTTCGGTGCCTGATGGCAACTCACGCACCCGGCCTCTTTGCGGAATAGCTGCTTCCCGCGCCTTACCGCTGCGTCATTGAGACTGCCTCTGAGAGGCTCTGGCGTGCGGAGACTGAGCTGATATTCGAGCAGCGCGCGCAGTTTCGGCGTCACCCGATCGGGCGTCTGCTGGATGGACAGGCCGATCCTCGGATCGCTGAAGCTGCCGTGCCCACCCATCTGGCCCACACCGACGTACGCATTCCAGTACGAGATCGGACCGTCGCCCGTGAATGTCTCGAACCCGACACCCTTTAATCCATAGATCGGCGGAATCACGATCGGCAGCGATGGGCTGTTCAACGGGATGATGCTGGTTCCATTGAATGCGTGATGACGCGGATCGTACTTCCCGGGTCCCCAGGTCCTGAACTCCGTCTTCGTGGCCTCATCCAACGCGGGCGAAAGAGCGACGATCGCTCCTACGTTCAGGTCCGTGTTGGCCCAGCCATCGAGCCGCTTTCCAATCCCATGCTGAAATGAATCGTCCACGGACGAGTGGCAGAGCGCGCACGTGATGCCAACCTTCGTGAGGTGGCCGGCCTCGTCTACGTTTCCCTTCACACCGACGACGGCATTCAGACGCACGAGTTCCACCGTCACGGCCGGATCGCTCAGATCCACATTACCGGCGCGGATCGCCGCGACCACCTCAGCCGGGAGCGCATCGACGTCAACCTTGAGCCCAACGGCCAGTGCCGTCGCCGGATCGACGGCGGGAATGGCCTCGTGCATCCGCAGCACGTCAGTCCACAGCTGTTCGTCGCCGAACGTGTCGAAACGGAAGATGTTCTGTCCTTCGCGGCGGGTGTGCTCCTGTGCCGCGCTCCCCTGCTCTGTCTGTCTTGCAGAGGCGACTGCGGATATCGCGAATGTCAGCACGACGACGAAGACGATGGACGCACCCCAGATCAGCCGCTTGGTCATGACGCTCCTCTCGCTGGTTCACGTCGAGTCGCGGCTGCATCAGCAGCGACTCAACCGCCCTGCAACGCGTGAGTTGCGGGCTCAACGATTAGAGTCGTGAAGAATGAAAAGGTGACGGGGGCGGATTCCGAGCTGCGCAGACTTACCAGATACCGAGCGCCCGCCGCGCCGCCACGAGCTGACCAACGTGGTAAGCGGCATGGTCGGCGACGAGCAGCAATGCGCGCAGGTAGGTCTGGCCGGGTTTACCGGTGGGAACCGTTGCCGTCAGATCCTCGACGTCACGGGCAAGCTGCTGCAACGCCTCGCGTGAGCGAGTGAACGATGCGACGCTATCGGTCCATGCCGCTGTGCCTGGCGGCGCGGGATCCTTGGGCCAGTAATCGTCCGGCCATGTCATGCGGTGCTCATACTGCTCGTTGCGGCAGAAGTCGAGGATGTCTTCCTGCGCTATCCGCATGTGCTCCAGCAGCTGCCACGGCGAATGCTCAAAGCCGGGTGCCCGGGCCCCGCGTTTGTCAGGCAGAATCCCGTCGATGGCCTTGTCGAATCCGACGTGAGCCTCCTGCCAGTCGAGGACCTTCACGAGGTGTTCACGGATAGCACCTATCGATTCAGGCATCGTCACCCTCACGCTGCGGACGGAAAGCCGTCCCATCATCCTAGTCTCGAACCGGACGAGGGTGATGCCGCGGCTGAGCTGCTCGGGCCAGTTGCGTGAGCGTGGTGCGGGAGTTCAGTTGGCGATGATGCGCACGTTGGTCGGCGGTTCGGGAACAAACGGGCCTGGCCCGCCTGGACGCGGTCCGTACTGCGGCGCATCCGATCCAAGCTCGTACGCACCGAGATCGGGCGCTGCTCCGGAGTAACCGTCGCTGACGTTGGGCAGAATCACACCAGCGTCCACGGCCGCGCAGCCTGGATTGAGCGCCATGATCTGTGGCGGCACGGTCGTGTACGGTGGCCCGCCCGGCACGTTGAACGTGGCGAAACAGGAGCGACTGATCCTGATGCCGTGGCTCTCCTGAGCGGACGACGACGTGAGGCTGGCGATGGTTCCGAGCTGGTTACCACCGTAATTGAACGCGACACTGCCGCTCCAGTCGAATCCGTCGTAGTCCAGATCCGTCCGCCAGTCCCGTGTCGCTCCACTGCTCTGCTGCCAGATCGGTCCGCCGTTGGCCGCCACGAAGAGGTTGTTCCTGGAAATGGCTGAGAGGATCCCGTCCGACTGATAGCCGAGCACGAAGCCCCAGTTCACAAACGTGTTGTTGTACAGCACATACCGATCCCATTCCCGGTACTTGAAGATGCTCTCGGCGGCGTTCACGACCTGGTTGCGAACGATGTACCAGGGCGCGGCAGTCTGCGGCTGGAACGAGAAGGAGTTGTGCCCGGCATTGTGGATGCGATTGCCCCAGACGCGTGTATTCGCCCCCGAGCCATCGAGCTCGATGCCGTCGTCCGTCACGTCGAAGATGTCATTGCCGTAGATGTCGATGTTCGTAGCGCCCGCGGCATTCGACGCGCCAGGCGAAATGCCATCTGCCACGCGCGTGATGCTGTTGTAGGCAACGACATGATTGCTGCCGCCTCCGATCTCGACGCCCTCGCCGTCGAAGCTCGGGGTGCCCGTCATGCCCAGCGTTCGGTTGCCGACGATGGTGTTGTCGGTGACGACCCAGTTGTTGGCGCGGGGGCCGCCCCGAATCGCGTGCTTGTAGCCGCTGAAGCTCGAACGGGTGATCAGAATGCCGTCGACATTGGCCGTCATGTTCTGATAACCGGTGTCGTATCCGGCGTTCAGCAGAGACGCGAAAATTGCCGTGTAGTCGTCTGAATCAGCGGCGCCCGACGGCATTGGTTTGTTCGTGTTGCTGAACGTCAGTCCGTCGATCCAGATGTAACTGACGTAGCGAAGATCGATCCACTCGAGCACCGCCGGCCCATCCCCTGCGGCGGTGAAGACGATCTGATTCGTCGCGGTTCCCGAGGGCCGGCCCGATCCGCTCACGGTTCCATAACTCCCGGCGTGTACGAGGACCGTGTCGCCCGCGCGCGCGTTGGTCCACGCAGTGGCGAAGCCCCGGTAAGGGTTGGCGGCCGAGCCGTCGCCGCCGCCCGATCCCGGAAGCACGTGCAGCGTCCGCCCGCCGGCAGGAAACACAGGTGTCGCGCGCGTGGTCAGGACGAGTGTCTGACTGCTGGTTCCTCCATCGGGATCGGCGACGTCGACTTTGACCTCGTATGCCGTTCCCGGCGTCAGGAACATGATGCTGCCGGCGAGCGTGTTCGCGGCGCCGAGATTGATGCGGATCAGCGGAAGCGCCGGCTTCCACGCCGCCGAACCTTGCACACGGAACTGCACCGTTCCACGCGCATCGCGGTCAGTGTCGCCGGCGATGTCCCACTCGAGGCCGATCGACTGCTGTGTCCAGCTCGAGTGCAGTTGCCCTGGCGTCATACTGGTTTGCGCCGCGGCCACTCCTGGAAGCGCCAGCATCAAAACGGACAGAACGAGCCGCAGACGAGCCACGTCCGTCATGACAATGAAAAGCGTGCGCGCCATAAAGGTGGCTATGATTTCAGTGTTGTGTCCCCTCATCGTGCCGCCGCACCTCAGGCGCCTCTGGCGAAACGACGTGGAGAGACACGCCGTGTGCAAAAACGCGTCGCCGTGTGTCGAGAACTCGTGACAAGGCGGGATCTCTCAAGGTACCGACCATCGGGCTCCCGGCTTTCAGTTTCGGTGCGTGCCAGAAACATGCCGTGCTCTACGAACCTTGTGCGGGTCAGACCTTCCACCCCGGCAACTTGCTCGCTTGTTTCACCCAGGCGGCCAACTGAGTTTCGTCGAGCTCGTCGTCCTCGTGGATATCGAGATAGCGCACGTCCTTATGACGCGACTCGCCCGGAGGAGCAGGACGCAGGGATTTGCCACGGAAGAACGCCACCTTCACGTAGCGCGTGAAGCAATGGAAGTTGAGGAACCAGCCCTTCCCCTCGACTCCGTAAAACGGTGAGTTCCACTTGACCGCCTTCTGTACGCCGGGAACGGTGCGAACGATGATCGCGTCGAGGCGGCGTCCGATGTTGCGTTTCCAGCCCGGCATCGCCGCGATGTAGGCCTGCACAGGAGCGTTGCCGTCGGCTTTTGCAATCTGGGGATTGCCGCCGGCGAGGAGAGGAGGCTGTAGCTTCAGCGCCCAGCCCTCGCGTGCAATCAGCGCTTCAACGCGAGTCCGGACCTCATCACGAATCCGTCGCACGGTTTCGGCAGGCTTGCCCTTCGGATCCTCGATCGGCCAGTCCTCACGGAGTGCTCCTGGTACGAAAGGACATTCATCTCCGCATCCCATCGTGATGAGCACCTGCGCCTGCTGCCCGAATGCCGGCGTCAATGTCGTCGTCGATGCATGGGCGAGATCGATGCCGACTTCCTGCATCGCGACGACGACTTCCGGATGCACGTGCGTCCCGGGATGTGTACCGGCGGAAATCGCCCTGGCCTTCGACGCGTCCACCAGCGCATTGAACCAGGCGGCCGCCATTTGCGAGCGCCCCGCATTGTGCACGCACGCAAACAGGACCGTCTTCATGTCAGGTCCACGCGTGGCACTACCACCCGGTCTGCGGTTTCCGGCAGCGCCGGGATGAGCCATCGACACAGGAACGTTGCTGCGATCGCGCCGATGAATTGAGCGGCAACGAAACCGGGCACGTCGGCCGGACGGATGCCCGCGAAAGTGTCCGACAGCGCTCGCGCGAGTGTCACCGCAGGATTGGCAAACGAGGTCGACGCCGTGAACCAGTACGCCGCCGTGATGTAGGCACCGACTGCGAACGGAACCGTCTCGGCACGGCGCCGGGAACAGCCCCAGATCACCACCAGGAGGCCAAACGTCGCGACACACTCGCTGAACATCTGTGCCGGCCCGTTTCGCGCGCGCTGCGACAGCATGAACACGCGCTCCTGGAACATCAGATGTGCGCCCCACACGCCGAGCACGGCACCACCGACTTGTGCGCCCACGTAGCCCGGGACCTCACGCCAGGCGAGGCCGCCCTGTGCGGCGTCCGCGACGGTCACGGCGGGATTGAAATGCGCTCCGGAAACGGGACCGAACGTCAGAATCAGGGCCACGAGCGCTGCGCCCGTGGCGATCGTGTTTGCGAGCAGCGCGATCGCCTGATTCCCGTCTGCCAGACGGTCCGCCATGATGCCCGACCCGACGACCGCCGCCAGCAGCATCGACGTGCCGATGGCTTCCGCACCGAGGCGACGATTCAGACTGACGTGCACGGCGCTACCGCAGTTGCTTCCGCATCACGATGGCGGACGCAGGACACGCAGACTGGAACTCAACCGAGGCCAGCACCGACGCTGGAACGTCGTCCCGCGATATCTGCTCGAATCCAAGCTTCGGAAAGAACGTCCCGGCCGTCGTCGTCAACAGAAACGCGGCACGCGAGCCCCGGTCCCGGGCGATGCCCAACGCGGCGTCGGTCAGGCGATGGCCGAGACCCTGCCCCTGTGCGGCGGGACTGACCACAACCGACCGCAGCAGCGCACCCTCCGCGTACAGCTCGACGGCTGCAGCACCAACAACCTCGCTGCCGTCTTTGGCGACCACGATTGTGGCCAGATGCTCCTCGAGGCCGTCGAGCGGCAGGTGTTGTGTTTCGAGCAGGTGCCTTACTCGGGCGAGGTCGCGATCGTTCGCGGGCACAATCACCATTGGCGTCTCACGCTCGCGGCGCGCAGCACGAGCCCCCTGCCGGCGTGCTCATGACATAGAGCTGGCCAAAAGCCCGCCGGAACTGTTTCCGATCCTGGGTCGTCATCGGAACACGAGTCAGGGCCTCCACCGCCGCGTTCAGCACCGTCTGTATTGCCGGGTCCAGTGACCGCGCCACCTGGTAGTGCATCCACACCCCATCACGTCGAACGTCGACCAGACCTGCACGTCGCAGGTACGCGAGATGGCGGGACACGGTCGGCTGCGGCACGCCGAGGCTGTCGTGGATGTGGCAGACGCAGACTTCGTTGTTGCCGAGCAACGCGAGGATGCGCAGCCGGGTCTTGTCGGCCAGCGCCTTGAACACTGATTCCAGCTGATCCACCGCAGGTTTCGCCCTGGATGCTGTGCGTTTCATATATTCGCCTTGACAAATATAACATGGGTTCTTATATTCGCAAATGCGAATATATAAAGGAGACGGAGATGGACACGATCAAGGCAATCGTTCAACGGAAATACGGAGAAGCCGCCCTTCGGGCGCAGAGCGGCGTGAAGCCGGGATGCGGATGTGACACGTCTGCATGCTGCAGGACCGATCCGATCACGTCGAACATCTATGACGAGCGCCAGGCGGCCGCCGTTCCTGCCGAAGCCGTGCTGGCATCGCTCGGATGCGGAAACCCGACTGCCCTTGCCGAGTTGAACGCCGGTGACGTGGTACTGGACCTCGGATCCGGTGGAGGCATCGACGTATTGCTTTCCGCGAAGCGCGTCGGGCCCACGGGCAAGGCCTATGGACTGGACATGACCGACGAGATGCTCGCGCTGGCCCGCGAGAATCAGCAGAAAGCTGGATTGTCGAATGTCGAATTCCTCAAGGGTGAGATCGAGAGCATTCCACTTCCGGACAACTCGGTGGACGTCATCATCTCGAACTGCGTGATCAACCTGTCGGCCGACAAGGATCGGGTGATCTCAGAGGCGTTCCGTGTCCTCAAGCCCGGTGGGCGATTTGCGGTTTCTGATGTCGTCGTGCGTGGCGAGAACATCCCGGAGGCTGTTCGCCGAAGCATGGAGCTGTGGGTTGGCTGCATCGCCGGTGCGCTCGAAGAAGGCAGTTATCGCGAAAAGCTGGCGCACGCGGGATTCGAGAGCGTCCAAGTGGAGCCGACGCGCATCTATCGGGCGGATGACGCCAGGCAGTTCCTCGACGATGCGGGACTGTCGGACGAATCGGTCCTGGCGGAAGTCGACGGGCGCTTTATGAGCGCATTCATCCGCGCGCAGAAGCCGGTCGGGACCGCAACGGCCTGCTGCGCGTCTACGTGCTGCAGTTGAGGATCGGGCTTCGCGGGGTCGGGAGCGAGACTCAGAATCGCACACGGACACCGCCGTTGACGTTACGGCCGTCGAGCGGTGCCCAGGCATCGACCGTCCACCGGCCGTCAGGCGCCTGGGTCGGCCGAATCAAGGGGTCCCATCGCGCCTGGCGTACGCCGGTCAGATTCTCGCCGTTGACGAAGAGACGTAGTGCGCCGAATTGCCGCTCCGCGAGAATGCCAACGACCGCGTACGGGCGACTCCTGTCGCGGTATGGATTCTCTTCGAGACGCTGCGCGCCGGTGTAGTACATCTCGACACCCACGCGACCAGCGTCTTCACGCTCCCACATGCCGACGATTCCGGCACCATGGCGTGGCGTGAGCGGTGCGTCCCGACGAATTCCCGCCTCGAGTTCGCCCGCTCGAACATAGGCATACGTCGCCGTCACGGCGAAGGGCGCGCGACGAAACGTGCCGAGCAGCTCGACTCCCCTGTTCGTGGCCGGTCCTGCGGCATTCATCAGCACCATCCCGCGGGACCGGTCCACGTCGAGCGGGTGCTGAACCTGCGACGCAAACAGCGTGAGCGTGTATGAGAACGGCCCCTGGATCCGGCCGATGTCCAATGATGCGCTACGTCCCTCTTCGGCGCGCAGTGGCACTGGGATGAGCAGACGGGACAGACCTGTCGCTTCGGTTTCCTCTGTGAGAGGAGTCGGGCCGAAGAATCCGGTCCCCACCGAGAGCCGGCTCGTCCACGCGCCGGAACGCATCAACGCGGAAATGCGCGGACTGAAGAAGGCGCCGTATTCACTGTGGCGATCGACACGGCCACTTGCACTGATCGACAGCCACGCAGCGATGTTGACATCGTCCTGCAGGAACAACCCAGGTACAGTAAACGCGTAGGCAAACTGTGGCAGCTCGCGCGGGCGATACGCATCACGCTCGACAGCAACCCCGCCCACCACGGTGTGACGTCCGGCGCTGCCGCGCAGCGTCACTTCTCCAAAGGCCGTTTCGTGTCGGTCGCGCTCGACGCCGTCGCCGAACTGGTGGGTATGCCGCTGCTCCATGACCGCGCCGCGCGCAGTCAGCAGGTATCGTTCCCGTAGCAGCACTTGCGCCGCCACGCCGGCATCGACGCGGCGCGTGTCGAGCGCTTCCCGATACGGAACGCCGGCGGGAGAACCACCGCCTGCGCGGTCCTCTCCGGTGAACCCGACGGTCGCGAAAAGCGTTCGGCCATCGCCGCCATCCCAGAATACGCGCGGTCGCAGGACCGTCCGCGTATAGCCGGGCAGATCCGCCCATGTGTCGTCGTTGATGTCATTGCGCTCCTGCCGGTGGCCGCTGCCAATCAACGTGAACGACCAACCTTGCTGCCGGGGCGTTGCGTACCACACAACCGCGTCCGTCGCACCTCGACTCGAACGATTGACGAGAATTTCCCGCTGCCGCTCCGCGCCCGGCCGTCTCGAGACCAGGTTGACGACGCCACCCATCGCGCCGGCTCCGTACAACGACGACGCCACACCCTTGATGACTTCGACCTGGCCGAGATCCATCGGCGGGATCTGGAGCAGCCCGAGCCCGCCAACTTCACCGAAGAGAGGCAGGCCATCGGAGAAGAAGCGCGTATATCGCCCGCGCATACCCTGGACCCGCACACTGGCTGCGCCCAACGACGGCGACGTCGCCTGCACGCGCATACCGCCCATCTCGTTCAGCATCATGACGATGTCCCCGGGCGTCATGAGCATCTTCTCCTCGATCTCCTCGCGACCGAGTACTTCGACGCGCATCGGCTGGTCTTCGAGGCGCTTGTCGGTCCGCGTCGCGGACACCACGACCTCCTCTTCGACGGTCGGCTGCTCCTGCAATTCAACCAGAATCGTCTGTGACTGCCCCGGTCGAACGGCGACCGTCGTCGTGACGGGTGCGAAGCCCTCCTTCACCGCCGTGATCTCGATCTGTCCCGCAGGAACCTCGCTGATCACCCTGCCATCGGCATCGGTCACGTGCGTTGCGCCGCCAACGATCACGGTTGCGCCGGGAATTGTCCTGCCACTGAAACGGACCTCGATCTCGAGGCGAGTCTGAGGTTGTGCTGCCGAGACGGACTCCGCCGCCAGGAGCAGACAGCACACCCATGCCACTGAAGCCAATGAAGACACTCGCAGGTAGTTTTGCACGCCCAGGCCTCCGACCTTGCCTCACCTGAGGCCGCGTGCTAAGGTCCCGGCACCATTCGGATTCCGGACTGTCCGGCACGGTCGAGAGACGTCAGGAGGATCTATGAAACGCGTCGTCCTGTGTGTCATTGGTGCCATGTGTGTCGCGGTCACCGCATCATCCATTCAGGCCCAGGGCCAACAAAACCAGCAACTGCCGCTGTGGGCGTACGCATACAGCACGCAGCCCAAGCCAGGCGACAAGTTTGCGCCTCAGCCGGCGCCGACGAGGAACCTGCGGCCGAACGAGGATCAGCAGGAACAGACCAAGCCCCGAACAGTGCCAGGGAGCACGGCGTCGTACTCCCTTGTCGACGTGCGCGACGGCCACGAGGTGATCGACTGGTTCCCTGGTGACCATCCGGCAATGCCTTCCATCATCAAGAACGGACCCGCGAGCCTGATGGCTGAGCGTGGCCGCGGCTGCGGTTCGTGTCACCTCCCCAACGGGAAGGGCCGCCCGGAGAACGGGCCGCCCGCAGGACAGCCGGTCGGGTACACGATCCAGACGCTGCAGGACTTCGCGGCCGGCCTCCGTCAGAGCGCCGAACCGCGCAAGGCCAACTCTCGTACGATGGCAGCGCTCGCCAAGGCGATGAGCGAAGCGGAGATGAAACAGGCCGCGCAGTATTTCGCCTCTCTCTCTTCGGGGCCGTGGATCCGCGTCGTCGAGACCGACAGGATTCCCGAGGCACATCTGGAAGAGGCCGGCATGTACATCATCAAAGGCAAAGAGCCGGCCGAGCCGCTCGGCAACCGCATCGTCGAGGCGCCCGAAGACGACTATCAGGCCAACATGGTGCGCAATCCGCGATCGGGGTTCGTGGCGTACGTTCCGGTGGGGAGCATCGAGAAGGGCAAACAGATCGTGAACAACGGCGGTGGAAAGACGATCGCCTGCGCCACGTGCCACGGCAACGCTCTCCAGGGCCTCGTCAACATTCCGGGCATCGCGGGCCGGTCGCCGAGCTACATGATGCGGCAGATGTGGGACATGAAGGTGGGGACGCGCCGGGGGCCGATGACGCACCTCATGAAAGGCGTCGTCGCCAAGCTCACGCAGGATGACATGCTGAACGTCGTGGCGTTCCTGGCTTCGCTCAAGCCGGCGCCACCGGCCGCGGCCACGTCCAGCTCGCGGTAGACCGTTGACGGCGTTCCGCTGGGTCGCGGTGCTGGTCACCGTACTCGTGTCGTCACTCGCCTGGGCGCAGGGCGGGATTCAGTACGACAAGATCGAGATCAGGACCGACAAGCTCGCGCCGAACCTGTACATGTTGTCGGGTTCAGAACACGTGGACCCGGGACATCCGGACGGCGCGGGCGGACGCATCGGCGTGCTTGCGGGACCTGACGGCATCTTCATGGTCGATTCGCAGTACGCGCAGATCGGCGACAAGGTGCTCGAGGCCGTCAGGCGGATCGATCGCGGACCGATCCGCTTTCTGGTCAACACGCACATCCACGGCGATCACACGGCCGGCAACGCCACCTTCGCGAAGCTCGGCGCCGTGCTGCTGGCGCGTGAAGAACTGCGGGAAGGACTGGCGCGCCAGCCGCCGACGACGCCCCCGAGGGATCCGGCGCGGCTTCCGGTCGTGACGTACGGGATGGGCGATCCGATCAGGTTCCGGATGAATGGCGAAACGATCGAGTTGATTCCCGTTCGTGCGGCCCACACCGGCGGCGACACCATCATCCGGTTCGTGAACGCCGACGTGATCATGATTGGCGACTTCTACCGCAACTTCGGATATCCCTTCATCGATACCAACAACGGCGGATCGTTGAAGGGCGCGCTCGAGGGCCTCGAGCTCACGATGAAGATTGCGGGACCTGCAACGAAGCTCATCCCGGGCCACGGCACCTACATCAACCGGACCGACATCGTCCCGTACCGCAACATGATCCTCGACGTGCAGACCAGCGTGCAGCGACTGATTGCGCAGGGGAAGACGCTGCAGGAGGTGCTGGCGGCAAAGGTCACGGCGCCCTATGACTCGAAAGTGCCCGGCGGACTGCTGCCCGCTGGCGCCGCCGGAACGAGCGCCGACCGGTTCGTCAGCATGGTGTATTCGGAGCTGAAGGCAAGCCATTAGGTCGAACAGGTCTGTCCCGACGTCGAATCGCCTGCAATTCTGTCGGTCGATTGCGAAATAGACATTCCCGGTAGCCAGGCTGGTCTGTTCACGTCAGGTAAACGCCACGTTTACGCGCGGTTACGACGCGATCCGTAATGGTCCGCATGTTGCGACCCTTTACGTTCGTGCGCCTCCACAGCGCCATCACCTGGTTACGTCGTCTTTCGCTCGGCCGGTCGCTGTCACGGTTCCAGGCAGTCGTGGGGACACTCGCCGGCATCGTGTCTATCACGGGGGCGACGTTCTCGCTGATGGAGTTCGTCCGTCCGTCGAACACCGGAAGCCTCGTGACCGTCGTACAGGCGGCAGGGTCTCGCGCGCAGGTCACCGACGCGACCATTGAAGTCCTGACACCTCAGAACGAAATCGTGGCGACACTGACGCCCGACTCCGAGGGCCGGGTCACTCAGGAGCTGACGCAGGGTGTCTACGTCGTACGAGTCAGCCATCCGCGCTATGCGCCCGAAGTGCGGCGCGTTCAGGTGCGGCCGCAACAGACCGTCGAGATGAGAGCCAGCCTTCGGCCTGGTTCGTCGTCGCCGTTCAGGCGCGCGATGAACGGGTCGGTGAACGCCGTTCGACGGGCGTTTAGTTTCTAGCGCACGCAGGCGCGGCGCCAGCAGAGCGCTACTGCCGGCCGCGACCCGTCACCGGAGGTGGCGCCGTCCGGTAGAACTCGGACGCGTCGTTGTCCGTCTTGCCACCCACCGCCGTGCCACATTCAGCGCAGACGTAGTCGTACTTGGTCCCACTCGGCAGGACGAGCAGGAGCTTCCGCCGCGTTGGGGTCGCGCGGCGGCAGCGCGGGCAGAAAAGGCTCGTGGCTTCGAATTCGCTGAACGTATCTCGAGGGGCCATCACCTGGAATTGTACATACGTGATGTCACCGCACCTGGCGATACGTCTTGCTGAAGCCATTTCGCGCGTTGGTGACGGTGTACGTGCCGTCCAGATCGGCGGTCAGCTTGATCCAGTGCGCCGGCCCGTTGTGGGTGGGCGGGGGCGGGCCCGAGCCGGGCGGCGGCGCGACGAGCGGCGCAATCGGCATCGCCGCCGGCTGATCGTCGGCGACATTGGCGATGAACATCCCGGGGACGGTGTACTCCTGCCCGCTCAGCAGCGAGAAGTGCATCTGCCAGAGGTCTTCCAGGCCGGGCGACGTAAACAACGACTGCATCGTGTCGGGCTCGCCGCCCTTCCGCGTGCCGTTGTTCATGATCACCGCTCGCGGGCGGAGCGCGTGAATGATGGTCTCGGAGTTCGACGATGCCTGGCCGTGGTGCGCGCCGAGAATCGCGTCGACCGTGCCGATTCGGTTCGCGGGGCACACCAGCTCGAATTCCTTGTTCCTCGTCAGATCGCCAAGGTGAATCGCGCGGAACTTCCCGAACGTGATGTGGACGCCGACCGACATCGGATCCTCGAGGTTGTTGGGGCTCGGCTTGAACTGCGCGCAGTAAGGGTTCGGCTGCCCGGCGCCGGGCAGCGTCGGGATGATCGCGCCGTTGGAGGTGACGACCAGGACGTCGACGCCGCCGATCGGGATGCGGGCGCCCGGCTTCGCGACCGTGTGCCTGGCCTTGGCATACATCTCCTTATAGGCCGCCTCGAACTTCGCGCCCGAGCCCTCCGGGTCGATGTTAGGCCCGTGGTCGATGAAATGCCGGATCGGAAACCTGGGCAGCAGTTCCGGCAGCCCGCCGATGTGGTCGCCGTGATAGTGCGTGATGATCAGATGATCGATCTGCGAGAGACCGGCATCTTTCGCGGCCGCGATGATACGGTCGGCATCGCGGCCGTTGCTCGGATTGCCCGTGTCGATGAGCAGCGACTCGCCGGTTGGCGAGACGATGAGCGTGGCGTTGCCGCCTTCGACGTCGACGACATAGATCTGGAGCGCCTTCGTGGGGCGGGTCTGCGCGGCGGTGTCCACCGCACCGAATTGCGTCCCAAGGAGAGCGGCGAGAACGAGGACCGGTCGCAGCATGGCCGCGAATATAGCACCGCGCGCGTGTGCGACGGCCCGCCTGCCCGCGTTTCTGGCCTACGCCGCTTCGTCCGAATAGATGGTCAGCAGGAAGCCACTCGGATCGCTGACCTCGAACGCGCGGCTCTCCCACTCCGTGTCGTGCGGCTCTGAGGTGAGGGTGATGCCGGCATTCTTCGCCCTCTTCGCTATCTCGTCGACGCTGCCCGGCGTCGAGATGGACAAGCGCACCCCGACTCCCTTCTTGCGGTCGCGCCCCTTCTTCCAGTCGTCCTGGCTCAAGCCGATCTGGGTTTCGCCCGCGCGCAGCATCACGCCGAGCAGCGCACCTTTCTCTTCCCACCGCTCGTCGATCGCAAAGCCCAGCGCCTCATAAAACGCGATGCTCTTCTGCAAATCGTCGACGGTCAGGCTGGGAACGATGGCGCCGATCTGCACAGCTTCTTGCGTTGTCGCCACGATAGCCTCCTTCGGTTTCGTGTTGTTTCGTTCATCCGAAGGCTAGCGGGCCGGGTCAGGATATTCAAGCGCGGTCGTGCGAAGAATTTTGCGAGGACGAAAAACGGTGGAGCGACTTCAACTGATGGTCACCACTACCTTTCCGCTCGCGTGTCCGGCTTCCATGTAGCGGATCGCCTCGGGCGCGTCGCTCAACGTGTACCTGCGGTCGATGACGGGGTTCAGCTTCCTGTTTCGCAGAGTTCCTTCAGCAGCAGCAGATCCGCTTGAGTGGGTTTCACCAGCAGGTTGCCCATTTTCTGGGCGCGCAGCGAGAGCCACGGTCCAAGCAGCAGCGCATCGGTCAGTTGTCGATTGGACCCACCGCTCATCACGTAGCGTCCACGCGGAGTGAGCGCCTGTCGATATGCCCAAATGGACCTGTCACCGTTTGCCGCCAGAATCAGGTCGTATCGTTGCCCGGCCTGCGTGAAGTCCTGTCGGGTGTAGTCGAGCGGATGGTCTGCTCCAATCGACCGAATCATCTCCATATTCCGTGTGCTACACACGCCCGTCACCTCGGTCCCGAACGACTTGGCGATTTGGACCGCGAACGTACCCACGCCGCCCGCTGCGCCATGAATCAATACCCTTTGACCGCCCTGAATGTGGCCTTTGCGAAGACCTTGAAGCGCCGTGCAGCCAGCAGTGGGCAGCGCCGCCGCTTCCTCGAACGAGAGGTTCGTCGGTTTCAGCGCAAACGCTCTTTCTGGCGCGGAGACGAACTCGGCATACGCGCCGAAGCCGCACCGTGACAGTTCTCCGAATACCTCGTCGCCCGGTCGAAACTGAGTGACCGCCTTCCCGACCGCCTCGACGCGGCCTGCGATGTCGTTCCCGATGATTCGGTGCTTGGGTGTGCGCAACCCTTCGACCAGACGAAACAGGAGCGGTGTCCCGCGCAGCAAATGCCAGTCTCCTGCGTTCGCGGAGGCAGCATGGACCTTTACCAACACGTCGCCATCTCCGATCGTCGGCATCGCGACTTCTTCAACGCGCAGGACATCCGGGGAACCATAGACGTGACGGACGAGGGCTTTCATGCGCGAACTCCCCTTGACAGGAACGCGAGGATGCCTGCAGCGCCGACATCGTAGGCCATGCACCACACCGGCCACCAGGACGGCACGCCCGGGTTGTCGATAACGACGCCGTGAAACGAGTCCATCACGCCGTGTGCAGCCAATCCCGCGATGGTGACCCAGGGACTCGTCTTGAATCCCATCACGGCGGCGGCCACAAACGCCGCCATCACGGTCGACTCGGTGAGCACGGCGTTGGTCGACCCGCTCATAACGGCAAACAACACATAGTAGGAAGCGATCACGATGAGGACGGTCGGATAGAACGCCCGATCGCGATCGAGGCCCACCCGTCTCGCAAACAGCGCGACGACGAGCGAGAGCACGATACCGACAATGAATGGGAGAAAGGTGAATGTCACAAAGCCTCCTATGACTTCTGAAGAGGCGCGACGAATCGCACCGCGTGAACGACTTCGAGGATCGCCTGGCACGACGTCCGCGCTGCTACCTCGTTGGTGACGAGCTCCGCGTGTTCGAACGGCACGACCTCGTGCCGGCTGTTGGTCGACAATTTCGCCATCGCGTCCTGCAACGGCATCCACCCCGCCATCGCGCCGCGCGTTGCCGTGACGACGACGAGCGGACGATCACCGAGGCTCTGAAACGAACGGGCCTGCGCGAGCGCCGTCGGCAGCTCGAGGACTTCGGCGCGCATGCTGCGGGCCGCGCGCGCTGAGGAATCCGCACCGGAGACGGCCCGGCCAACGCCAAGTCGAGCCAAGGACGGCAAGACCGCCGACACGTGACGCAGCGCACCATAGAAGAACGGGTAAATCGGAAGGCCTTCGAACGCTTCGGCAGGTTGGCCATCGAGCAGGATCATTCCCGCGACCTGCTCGGGATAGCGACCGGCGAAGATCCTCACGTACTGCGCGCCCGACGAATGGCCGACGAGCACGAACGGACCCTGAGCGTGCGCGCGTTCGAGCAGGACGTGGAGATCCCTGGCGACTGCGAAACCGTCCTGGGGGGCAGCCGCCGGATCGCTCCAGCCTCGACCCGCGCGGTCGTAGACGCACACTGTCGTGTCGCGAGAGACTGAGTTCGCAATGAATTCCCAATAGGCGCCAGGCTGACCAAGGCCTGATTCGAGGATGACGGTAGGACTACCGGAGCCGTCGCAGTTGATGTGAAGTCGGTATCCGCCGACGTCGATCAACTGGCCTGGTGCCGGATGCACTCGCCGATCGAGCGACCCTTCGACGGTCTCATAGCCTCCGCCCACGGCGCACAGCGCATAGAGGGCCATCAGCGGGTACACAACCCGGGAGCGAGCGCGTCCGTGGAGGACGACGCGGACGCGAACGAAGGTCGCTGCGAGAACCGCAAGGAGAAGTGGCGGCCAGATCCAGCCAAGCGCCTCTAAGGTTGCGTCGCCTGGCGCAAATGCGAGAAGAGCAGCTCCCGCGATCCCCATGAAGCCCGCCGGCAGCCACGCCCAGCGCTGAGGTTCGTTGGTCCGCGCGATCGACAGCGCAGCGAGCAGCGCCCAACTCGCGGCGAACGCGAGCAGCGTCGCGCCGGTGATGACGTGCTCCTCGGCACCGGCCAGCGGGCCCACGACCAGCCCCAGTGCGATAACAGGACCGGCCGTCAGCGATGCAACAACAATTCGACCGATATGATGCGTTGTCATGTTCCTGACCTAGCGCTGGAAGGCGTAAGACAGCTTGACGAAGAACTGGCGGTCGACTTTTTCGAAGCGGTTCTCGGTGGATAGCATTCGATCGTCGCCGTAGCCGATGAACATGACCGATTGCCAGTTCACCTTGTACGAGAGCAACACCTGACCGTTGAACGTTCCCGACTTGGCGACAGCGGGGAACGCATACAACCCGGGATCGAGGTTGGTGGACACATACTGCGCGGTCGCGCGCACGAACATCCGCGACGTGAACGTGTAGGTGCCGCGCACCCTGGACACCCGCGCGATGAACAGCTGCTGGCTCACGCCGGCGGCGTCGCCGACATTCACCCAGCTCTGATCCTGGTTTAGCATCAGGTTCAGGTGATTCGTCGGATTCAGCATCGCGCTGGCATTCACCGTCGAGCCGGTGCCTGGCCGAGCGTTCGCGAAGTCGATTTGCTGCCCGGTCGTGCCGTCGAGGGACACGTACGACAGCAGCTTCGAGGGGCTGAATTGCACGGAGTACCCCAGCTGCTTGCGGCTGATCGAGCGATTGCCGACGCGGATGTCGTCGTCGACATAACGAAACTGCATCGACCCGTTCAAAGCCGTCGTGATCGCGACCCCCGGCTGAACGCTGCGACCGATCAATTCACCGGAACGATCGACCTGGCGGTCGACATTCACGAATGTGCGGAGCTTCGAGACGAAGCCGGTCGACCTGGTGGTCCACCCGGCCGCCGCCGATGTCTCGCGGTACCCAACCTGGGGCACGAATCCCGCCTCGGCACGGAACCCGTCGCCCACGTCTTTCGCTGAAGCAGTTGAATCGAAACGCGTCGTGTTATGGCTCCACTGAAGCTGGCCCGCGTGAGAGGTCATCGACTGGCCCGTCCACTTTTGCGCAAGGTCTGGCCGATTCGCCGTGCGCGTGTCGCTGACCAGCCATTGGCCTGTGATCGTTTCAGTCGCATTCGGGCGCCACTGAAAGTCGGGACCGACGACGCGGTTGTACGACGCGGTTCCGCGACCCTCACGGTCGGTCACGAGCATGCTGACGAACGAGCGGCCGATGTCGCGCCTGGCACGGCCGACAAAGACGGTCGAGGCGAAGTCCTGCGACGCGAAAGAGGAGCCGCGTGCCCCCGGCAGAACCACACTTCCACCGCCGTCGTCTTCTGCAACAAGCGCGGTGTACCGGATGCCCGCTGTCTTTCCCGTCACCCGTCCGCCCCACGTCGGTGAAGTGATCGTGCGCGTGTAGACCGCTTGAATCGGCGTCTGAAGCAGGTCGACGCTCTCCAGGAAGAACGAGCGCTTCTCCGGAACGAACAGCGCGAATCGCTCGTTCGCGGAGATCTGCGCGACGTCCGATTCGACCTGCGAGAAGTCCGGTTTGACGGTGGCGTCCACGACAGTGTCCGAATTGGGCGTGAATTTCACGTCGATCCCGATGTGCTGCTGCAGGGGATCGGCGACGAGCGGCGATCCGATGCCGGCTGCGGGATGCGCGACTGAACTGGTGCTGACGTATGGAGCAGCAACCAGATGGCCGCCCGTTGGGAGGCCCTGCAAACCCTCGAGCGGATTGGCGTGGCACACGAAACAGTTGAACCCGCGCGGCATTCTCGCTGAGAGGAACTGATAATTGCGGTCGCGCGGGAAGTTTCGGTACAGCATGATCGCCCACGTCTGCGGATCGCTGTTCTTGTACCGAAGAGAGGTGAACGGGATCCGCATCTCGAGCGTCCAGCCGTGTTCGCTGATGCTCGTCGCCGATTCCCAGAAGAAATCCGGCGACGTATCTTCGCCAGACGCATCGTCAATGATTGAATCGGCCTGTATGTTTCGCGGCGTCGCAATGAACAGCCTGGCGGTGTGGCCGCTCTTGCCCGCGTCCACGAAGATTCCGCCGAAGTCGTAGAACCCCACGCCGGGGTCGTCGCGATCTGAATACGGCGCGCGAATCGCGGCAGGAACCGGGTCATCGAATTCGAACGCCGCGTACAGAAAGTGATCGTCGTACGCGATGCGGCCGATGTTGCGGAGCTTCGGGGGCGTGTTGTCGCCGGGATTGACCTCGTACCACGTCGTCACCGGCTGCGCCCGCAGCCAGCCTTCGTCCGATAGGTTGCCGTCGATCTTGATCGACCCTGTCGTGCGGGTGATGCGAAGCGTCTCGCCGGCCAGAGTTGACTGCGCCAGCAGCGGGTACGATGGCGTCAAGAGGAAGAGTAGGAATGCAGCGACGCGACGGGTAATGCGGTTCATCGGCATGTCCTCCATGCCGGTTAACGCGCAAACCGGGTGCAAACCCCTTAGCGGACCCGATTGGCCTTACACTCCCGCTTGGAGACGAGGGAGATGGGGGGCTGGACACCGTGGGGACCAGGGATTTGCCTTGTATTTGCGATAGCCTTTTCACTCGAAGCCAACGCGCAAACCACGACGTCGGCCCTGCGGGGTAAAGTCGCCGACGGGCAGGGAGCTGCGTTAGGTGGCGTGGCCGTAACAGCGCACCAGGTCGACACCAATACGACGCTCGGCGTCGTATCGAGCGATTCAGGTCAATATTTCCTTCCCAATCTTCCGCCCGGCCGCTACGAGGTATCGGCGGAGCTGCAGGGGTTCCGAGTCGAGCGCCGCAGCGACCTGGTACTGCAGCTTGGACAGGAACTCACGATTGATTTCACGCTGACGGTCGGAGGCGTGCAGGAGACCGTCATCGTCGGCGCCAACGCGCCGATCCTGGAGACCACGAAAAATACTGTCAGCACGATTGTCACCACCGACGACATCGACGATTTTCCGACCGTCGAGCGTGACTTCAGCGCGCTCGCCAGGCTCGCACCGGGGGTCGCACCAGGCGTCGGTGGAAACGGCGACAGCCTGTCGATGAACGGCCAGCGCGGTTTTTCGAACGGCTTCTTCGTGGACGGCGCCACAGCGGAGTGGCAGTACTACGGGAAGCAGTCGTCGACGATGGTGCAGGACTGGATACAGGAATTCCAGGTGATGACGAACGCATTCTCCGCGGAGTTCGGGACGGCGTCGGGCGGCATCCTGAACGTCATCACTCGCAGCGGCACGAATCGATATCGAGCGCGGGCGTACGGATTCTTCCGTGATGCCAGGTTGGACAGCGCGCCGTTCGCAGGGTCGTTTACAAACGGTCAACCGAATTATCTCGATCACGCCGCGCCCTTCAGCCAGCAGCGCGTCGGCGGCTTCGTCGGAGGGCCGATCATCAGGAACCGGCTGTTTTTCTTCACCGGCGCCGAGCGACTGAACAAGGACTCGTCGACGATCCTGGGGATTGCGGACTACTGGCGCGCGCAAGGGCTCGAGACTGTGCTGCCCTCCGGCACCGAGGATCATCCGTACCTGGTCAAGGGTGATCTAAACGTCAACAACGGCAATCGGCTTTCCGTTCGCTACGACCGGAGCGTGCGACGGGAGTTGAACCTGTCGCAGACCGGTTCGGCAGCCGACACCAAGGAGGATCGCTATGCCTTTGGCGGCCCCATCTGGAACGTCGTGGGGAACTACACGGCGACGCTCGGCAACAGCAGTTTCCACGAAGCGCGTCTCTTCTACGGCTCGAACAAGGCGCCCGTTGTGTGCAACAAATCAGGCGCCGGGGGCAACGCGCAACTCGCAAAGGCGCCCACCGGGACCTTTGCGCATATCGAGTACCCGGGTGCTCTGTTCGGGTGTCCGGTCTTCACCGGCCTCGAAGGCGAGGAGAACATTGTTCTCACCGACAGTCTTTCGATGTCAAAGGGCCGGCATCAGCTGAAGGTCGGCGCGCAGGTCAACCAGGTTCGGACCATCATCGACGTGACCAACTACCACGACGGGTTCTGGAGCCATCCGACAGACCGATCCTTCAACCGGGCCGATCCCACCACGTATCCCGACGTGTTCATCGGAAATGTCGGACCGGCTGTGGCAAAAACGAACCTCTGGAACAGCTACTACTACATCCAGGATACATGGCAGGCGAATGAGGATCTCACGCTGAACCTGGGGTTGCGTTACGACATCGATCGCTCGGTCACGGGGGGCAACGATCTCGTGGACGCGAAGAATGCGCGTATCGTCCAGCGCTACGGCGGGTCAGCGCTGCTGCGGAAGACGAAGGTCGACTACAACAATTTCGCGCCGCGCATCGGTTTCGCCTGGACGCCCGAGCGCGCGGGCAGTACCACGATTCGTGGCAATGGCGGCATCTTCTACGACCAGAATCACAACAACTTCAACGCCATCTACATCGTCAACACGCTTCTGTCGGACGGGTTTACGCAGTTCGACGCGAACAATCCGCTCCAGAATCCGTTCTACAATCCCGCGGATACCACCGGCAGTGCATCGGCGTTGCGCGCGTTTCTCGCCAGGAACTATCCGTTCTTTCCCGACCTGTCCCTGGCGGCAGTGGCTCCCGAGGTGGTGGATCGTCTTGATCCGGACCTCCAGTCGTCGTTCACGACGCAATTGGGTGGGGGGCTGACCCGCGATGTCGGCCGCGGGCTGACGCTCGACGTCGATTACGTCCACGCGGACGGCAGGAACATGCCGGTTTTCGTCGACGACAACATCACGGTACAGAGCGGCGTCCCTTCAACGGCCGATCGCCGGTTCGCCCGCATTTTGACCTTGAAGAACGTCGGGACGTCGCGCTACGACGCATTGCTCACGCAAGCGCGCTACCGCTGGAGCAACGGGCACTCTGGAGTGTCGTACACGCTGTCAAAGGCAACGTCCAACAACGAGGGCGGTATCTTCGGGGGCACCGCGACCAATCCATTCGACTTGACGGAGGATCAGGGTCCGGACAGTGCCGATCGTCGTCACAACCTCGTGTTGAACGGCTCGTATGGTTTTCCGTTTGGCATTCAGCTGTCAGGGATCGCCATCTACCGCAGCGCCGCGCCCTTCAGCGTGACCACGCGGTTCCAGCTCGACTCCGACCCATTTCGCGACAGGCCGGAACCTCGCAACTCGCGCCGGGGCGACGACGAGCGCACGGTGGATGTACGGTTAAGCAAAATCGTCGGGATTGGCGCGTTCCGCGTTACGGGATTCTGGGAGATGTTCAACGCTCTGAACACCGACAACTTCGTCAACTACGCCGGCAGTCTGCAGTCATCGAGCTTCGCACAACCGCTGGCCGCACTCGACAAGCGCCGCCAACAGTTCGGATTCCGGGTCGACTTTTGACGACTCACACTTCCTAGTCTCCATGTCGTCCCTGTATGAACGCGCGCGCGACCTGTTTCTCGAAGCGCTCTCGCGGCCTGTTGGCGAGCGCGATGCGTTCCTGTTCGAGGCCTGCAGAGATGATGACGAGCTCTTACGGGAGGTGGCTTCGCTTCTCCTGTTCCACGAAGGTGAGAACGCGGCGGAGGCCGACCCGTTTGCAGGGAGGCAGGATTTTTCAGCGGGCGACCTGTTCGCCGGCCGCTACCGCATGATCGCGCGCCTCGGGCGCGGTGGCATGGGCGACGTGTGGCGGGCTGACGACCTGGTTCTCGAGACGCCGGTGGCGCTGAAGTTGATGCACTCGGCCAACCCGTCCGAGCGGACGTTCATCCTTCAGGAGGTACGACTCGCGCGGCAGATCACGCACCCTTCCGTATGCAGGGTCTTCGATGTCGGCGAAGCCGGCGAGACGATCTTCTTCTCGATGCACTATGTGCAGGGAGAGGATCTCGCGGCCCTCCTCAAGCGCACAGGCCGTCTGACGTCCGAACGAGTCGTTGAAATCGCCCACCAGCTGTGCGCGGGGCTCGCAGCGGCTCACGCCGAGGGCGTTCTTCATCGCGATCTGAAGCCCGCGAACATTCTGATCGATCAGGGGGGACGAGTCCGAATCACGGACTTCGGAATCGCGGTCACGACCGGGAACCTTGGACCGCTCGTCAGGATCGGAACGCCCGGATACATGGCGCCCGAGCAGCTCGCCGCGGTGGCCACCGTCTCCGAACGGACCGATCTTCATGCGCTCGGTCTGGTGTTGTTCGAGCTCGTCACCGGGCAGCCGCACCACGCGTCGCACGCGGAGGACGCGTCCGTACGACTCTCGCGCCTGGCTCCCGGTGTGCACCCTCAGCTCGCGCGCGCGATCCTGGAGGCGATCGAGCCCGATGCGGCTGACAGACCGGCCAGTGCCCTCGAGATGGAGGCGCTGCTGCCAGACCTCGCCGCGGAGGGTCCGTTCCGTCGACGAATACCGGCGTGGCTGGCAGGCGCGGCTATCGGCGTGGCGCTTGTCGCGGCGGCCGCCGCTGTCGCATGGAACCGCTCGTCACGCAGCGTGCTGACGGCTCGCGACACGATCATGCTCGCTGATTTCCTCAATACCACTGGGGATCCGGTGTTCGACAACACGCTGAACGTGGCCCTGGCCGTCGCGTTGGAACAATCTCCTTTCCTGAAGGTCTTTCCAGATGAACGCGCGCATGAAGACTTACAGTTCCTGGGGCGCTCACCCGGGGAGGGGATTACGCGGGCACTCGCGCGCGACATCGCGCAACGCGAACAGCTGAAGGCGTTCGTCGCAGGCTCGATTACGAGTCTAGGCCGTCACTATGTAGTCGGTCTCGAAGCAGTCAACGCCGAGAGCGGCGAGGTGATGGCGCGCGAGCAGGTCGAAGCGAACAGCAAGGAAGAAGTGCTCACCTCTCTGGGTGCCGCAGTCTCCAGGCTGCGGCGAACGCTGGGCGAATCGCTCACTTCCATCCAACGGTACGACGTGCCCCTCCCGCAGGCGACGACACCCTCGCTCGATGCGTTGAAGGCGTACGCGCTGGCCATCGAGAACGGACGCGTCAACGATCAACGCGTCGAGTCGATTCCGCGCCTGAAACGGGCAATTGAGCTCGACCCGAATTTTGCGCTTGCCCACGCGCAGCTGTCCGGCACCTACGCGAACACCTTTCAGTCGACACTCGCACCGGAATGGTCGCGCAAGGCGTTCGAGCTACGCGACCGCGTGAGCGAGCGCGAGCGGTATGTCATCTCGTGGCGCTATTACCGTGACGCTACGCAGGCGTGGGACCAGGGACTGGAGCTTGCCCGGTCCTGGACGGCGGCGTACCCACGGGAATCGACGGCATTCAACAGCGTCGGGCTCGCCGCGTGGTCACTGGGGCAGTACGAACAAGCCATCGAACCGCTTCGGGAATCGATACGCCTCGATACGAGGTTCTTTGCTCCCCGGTTGAATCTCGTGTGGACGCTGACCGCGCTGAACCGATTCGACGAGGCACGGAAGGTCATCGCCGATGCCCGCGCCGCGAGTATCGATCACATCGGTTTCTTCCAGATGGCATACATCCTGGCGTTTCTGGACAACGACACGGCAAGCATGGCACGTCAACTGGACGCGGCGCTGGCAAGACCGGAAGACGGGTTCTGGGCATCCAACTGGCAGGCGCGCATCGCGGCGTTCGGAGGCCGCATGCACGACGCGCATCAAGAGTTCCGTCGCAGTGTCGCGAAGACGACTGCGGCACACGTCACCGAACTGTCCGGTCTCTACAGCGCGCAGGACGCGGTTTCTCACGCAGTGGTCGGCCAGTGCGCGGAGGCGCGACGTGAGGCGGCGGCCGCGATCCGCGTGAGCAACGATAACTTCACGCTCGAGGCGGCCGGCCGGGCGTTCGCGTGGTGCGGAGCCGATAGCGAGGCGTCGAACCTGTCAAACGAGCTGGCGCGACGGTTTCCCGATGCCATCCTCACGACGCACGTGATTCTTCCGGTGATGGCGGCAGCGACCGCGATCAGGAGCGGCCGACCCGCGCGTGCGTTGGAATTGCTCGAGCCGGTCCGACCCTTCGATCACACGCAGGCAGCGGAAATCTGGCCGGCGTACCTCAGGGGCGAAGCACACCTGCAGCTGAAACATGCGACTGAGGCGGCCGCCGAGTTCCAGAGCGTCATCGATCACCGAGGTGAGCTGATCGACGCGCCGCTGTATCCACTGGCGCATCTCGGCCTCGCTCGCGCGATGGCGTCAGGCAGCGATCAAGACGCCGCGCGACTGGCCTACGAGAAGTTTGTCAGCTTCTGGGAGGATGCCGATCCCGATCTCCTCCCGCTCAAAGAGGCCCGGCGCGAGCTCGCTAACTTGCAGCATTAGGGGAAGAGCATGTCGTCGACAAAACGACCGATTGGGGAGCTGTACCCGCAGATGTACGATGAGCTGCGCCGCGTCGCGGGGCGATACCTTGGACGCGAGCGAGCGAACCACACGCTGCAGCCCACCGCGCTTGTGAACGAGGCATGGCTTCGACTGCAGAAAGACCGCGGCGCCGCCTCACCCGGCCGGACCCAGGGACTCGCCCTCGCGGCTCAAGCGATGCGGCGGGTACTCGTGGATCACGGTCGCCATCAGAAGAGCAAGAAGCACGGCGGCCGGCTGCCGCATGTCGAGCTCGATGATCTGCTGCACGCGGCCAAGACCGCCGCGGTCCCCGTCGAGGATCTCCTCACGCTTGAGAGTGCGCTCACCCGTCTCGAGGCGATTGACCCGCGCGGCGCGGAAATCGTCGTGTTGAGATTCTTCTCCGGACTGTCTGTGCCGGAGGTCGCGGAGCATCTCGGCGTATCCGTCAGTACGGTCGAGGGCAAGTGGACGCACGCCCGAGCGTGGCTCCGACGCGAACTTCGCCAGGCATCACCTCCTAGCCAAGACGTCGGCTAATCGCGAGCGACGCGGACGATCTTCGTCGTGAGCTCACAGCGCCTGAAAAGCGGCATGGCCGATTGACCATGCGGCGCCCGCATAACCAACCGTCGTTAATGTGAAGCTCCCCGCCATGATGGCGCCGAATGGGCTGGTCGGCTTCTGGCTAAGAGTCGGCTTGATTGATAGCGCGATGAACCCCACCGGATTCATGAATGACCCGACACACATGGCGACGATGACGACGGCCGATGGCGAGACCTGAAAGCGTTTGAAGAGCAGAAAGAAGATCATCAGCAGGCCCGTCATCATCAGGTAGTCGATGTGTGCCTTCAGCAGGTTCTGGTAGTTCGGAAACGCTTTCTTCATGAATGCCGAAGACCGGACACCCACCAGGCACCACGCCAATGTCAGGGAGAGCAGCAAGCAGAGACTTCCAACAACGACCAGGCCGTTTGCGAAATCGCGCATCAGATAACTCCTCCGCTGGTTAACGCGGAAACGAGCCGGAAAACCCTTAAAGCCGATCGCTTAGGTTGTCGCGCGAGTCGTGTTACACCGCTGCCCCGGCGCCATGATCCGCACCAGGACAGCGGACGCAACATTTGAGGGGCCTAAACGGTGTCGCAGGTGCAGCCGGCGCCGCAGCTGCAGATCTTGCCGCACTGACAGCCGGGGCGGCGATTGGTGCCGTTGTTGGTCTTCGAGGTGTTCTTGGACATTTGAAGCTCCTGTTGACCACCGACCCCATGTCGGCGTTCAAACAGGTAACGCAGCATATCGACGGTCATTACACCGTGGCCTGCTCCGGTGATCCGACCTTCCTGACGCCAGCTAGAACAACCAGCCGGCCGGGCTGAACATCAACGTCAAAGAGGTACGGATCGCCTCTCCTACACTTCCGCGTCGATGACGCCGAGCAGGCCGGCTGTCTGACCATCCACCGCAACGAAGACAACACGCTGCCCGCGCAGCCGCAGGCGGTCCGGCCAGTCGCCAAGTCGCTCAATCGACAGACCCAGTTCGGCAAACCGCTGCGCGTCTCCGACGACCACGTCGTGATCGTCAGCCGCGCCCGTTGCCAGTGCGAGGAGTTCGTCCTCGTTGCGGCCGTCAAGCGCCACAATCGAGACGAGCGTTGGTTTCAACATGAGTCGACAATAGCGACCGCACTGGGGAGGAGTCCTTCCGTGCAGCTGGATCTTCTCTTGTAGAATTCTTCCGAATGGCCGAGGCGCCGACCCGCATCTACCGATTCGGGCCCTTCGTGCTCGACGTTCCGGACCGTTCTCTGAAGCACGACGGCGCCGCCATTTCGCTCACTCCCAAGACCTTCGACCTGCTCGTCACCCTCGCCGAGAACGCCGGCCGCCTCGTCGACAAGGACACGCTCCTTCGCACCGTGTGGCCGGATGTCGCCGTCGAAGAGGGCAACTTGACGAAGGGGGTTTTCAGCCTTCGCCAGGTGCTCGAACAAGAGGGCGGCCCGCGATACATCGAGACCGTTCCGAAGCGCGGCTATCGATTCATTGCACCAGTAGTCACCGCCGGGGGCGAGCAGCCGGCACCGACGGCAGGGGCAGCAGCATCTGCGGCCACTGTGCCGGAAAACTCAATTGCGGTCATGCCATTCACCGACATGACTGCCGCACGGGATCAGGAGTTCTTCTGCGAGGGGATGAGTGAGGAAATCATTAACGCTCTCGGACGAGTCCCTGAACTGCGCGTCTCGTCGTACACGTCCTCGCTGCGATTCAAGGGCAAGGCTTTTGACACCGCGACGATCGGCCGGGAGCTGAAAGTCACCTGGCTGCTTGAGGGCAGCGTACGGAAGGCCGGCGAGATGGTTCGCATTGCCGTGCAACTGGTGCGATCCGACGACGGGTTCAGCGCGTGGAGCGGACGCTTCGATCGACAACTCGACGACATCTTCAGCGTGCAGGACGACATCGCCGGGATGATCGCCGAGACGCTGACGCAGCGGGTCGCGAAAGCGACGGCGCCGCTTGTTACGTCGAAGACGTCACAGAACGAGGCGTACTCCCTGTATCTCGAGGGCCGGTACCTTTGGAACAAGCGGCCTGGGGACGTGGTCTGGCAGGCTATCGATCGCTTCGAGCGGGCGATTTCCATTGATCCGAATTTTGCGCCAGCCCATGCCGCGCTTGCTGGCGTCTACGGCACGCTCGGCGCCTGGGAATACGGCGTCCTTCCACCCGCGGAAGCATTCGCCAAGGCGAAGGCGTCGGCCAAGCGCGCGCTCGAATTAGACCCGCAGCTCGCCGCTGGACACACGGCTGTCGGTTACACCGCCCTGCACTTCGACTGGAACACAGATAGGGCCTGCCGGGAATTCGATCAGGCGATTTTGCTCAACCCCGCGTGGGTGGACGCCCATCACTGGCACTCCCATGCGCTCTGTGCGGCAGGCCGATTCAACGAATCGCTGGCCGCGTGCCGCCGGATCGTTGAGCTGGATCCCATCAACCCGTTGATGCACGCCCATGTCGCATGGCACCACTACATGGCACGTGAATATGCCGACGCGCTGACGCAGGCCGAGAAGGTCGTTCGCATGGAACCCTCATTTCACTGGGGGTACTTTTTTGCGGGATGGGCGCTCGAGCAACTCGACCGCGGGACTGAGGCCGTCAACACCTTGAAAGAGGCTGCTCGCGTATCGTCGAACAGCCCGGTGATGCTTGCGGGCCTCGGCCACGCGCTCGCAGCGAACCAGGACCGCCGTGCCGCCCTGCGCGTCGTCCAGGATCTGCAGCGGCTGCGAGGCGAAAAGGGGCTGTTCGCGTATGAGATCGGGATCATCCACGCGGCGCTCGGACAAACGGACGACGCCTTTCAATGGCTGTCTGCGGCCGTGAAGGAGCGCTCGGGATGGATTCCCTATCTCCAACGGGACCCGAGGCTCGATGGTCTGCACCCTGACCCTCGTTTTACAGCCCTCTATACTGGTGAGAATGGAGGACAGTGAAACGATTGAGGCGCCAGCACCGCTGGCGATACTGCTCGAGAACCATCGCGCCTTCCTGAAGTATCTGGAACGCCGCGTCAGCGACCGGGCCCTTGCCGAAGACATCCTCCAGGATGCGTTTTCGAAGGTGATCGACCGCCCGGAGCAGGCGCCGACGGATGAAGGCGTGGTGCCGTGGTTCTATCGCACGCTGCGCAATGCCACGATCGACCAGTTTCGCCGGCGCGGCGCCGCAAGTCGGGCCGTCGAAGCCTTTGCGCGCGAGATGGAGACGCAGACGTCACCTGAGCCGGGTATGGAAGCGGAAATCTGCGCCTGCATCAGCCGGCTGGCCACGACCCTGAAGCCTGAATACGCCGAGGCACTCCAGGCGATCGACGTCAACGGGACGCCGGTGAAGACCTTCGCCGAACAGCGTGGGCTGTCTGCCAGCAACGCCGGTGTACGGGTGTTTCGAGCACGCGAAGCGTTGAAAAAGCGCGTCACCGAGTCGTGCGGCACGTGCGCCGAACACGGTTGCCGCAATTGCACCTGCCAGATCCGCTGCTAGCCTAGTCTTCTCACCGCCTGCACCGCCCTCGGGAAGAACTTTGGAACAAAAGTTCCAGACGCCCGGAAGGACGCCGTCCCCTGCCCATCGCTACCGTGTAATGCCTCAACGGTCACCGCGTTACAGCGATGGAGGCAGGCATGAATACAACAACGAAGAATTCGACGAAAAGAACGCGAGGCGAGGCCGGGTTCGTACTGGTGGGCATCCTGGTTGCGATCAGCGCGCTCGCTGGTGGGCACCTTCTCATGATGCGCGGCGTACCGCGTCCCGCCGCGAGCGAGTTCGGGCTGGGGCCGCGGACGTCAGGCGGCGGTCTCTACACGGCGACGCTTATTCCGGCCGCGCCGCTACGCCCACGGAAGCTGCAGACCGTGCAGGTGGCGATCGCCGACGCGGCTGGTGAGCCGATTCAGAACGCCCAGATCGGCATTGACGGCGGGATGCCGCAGCACGGTCATGGGCTGCCGACACGTCCCCGCGTGACGAAGCAGATCGGCAACGGCATCTACGAGATCGAAGGGGTGCGCTTCAACATGGGCGGCTGGTGGGAGTTCAAGCTGTCCGTCCAGACCGATTCCGGCGCCGATGTCATCACCTTCAACCTCAATCTGTGACGGAGACGGCCATGCAGCGCAGATACATCATCAATTCGCTATTTGCGGTTGCTGCCGCGTTGGTTGTTGCCGTCGCCTCGGCCGCCGCGGCGCCCGTTCGTTGGACCGATGCGGAGATTGAGCAACTGAGGGCGTTGTGGATTGGCTCGCTCGACGAGCTGCCGCCCGATCCCACGAACCGCGTCGCCGACGATCCAAGGGCGGCGGAACTGGGGCGGCAGCTGTTCTTCGATACGCGCCTCAGTGCCAACGGGCGAGTCGCCTGTGCAACGTGCCATAAGCCGGATCAGGGGTTCCAGGACGGCACACCGCTGGCCAAAGGCGTCGAAACAACGAACCGCCGCACGATGCCGATTGCGGGCACCGCGTACAGCCCATTCCTGTTCTGGGATGGTCGCAAAGACAGCCAGTGGGCGCAGGCACTCGGGCCGCTCGAGAGTCCGGTCGAGCACGGCGGCAGCCGCGACCAGTACGCGCAAGTAGTCGCGGACCATTATCGCGCCGATTACGAGAGAGTTTTCGGAGCGATGCCGATGCTCGTTACCCGTGATGACGTCACGGCGGTGTTCGTGAGCATCGGCAAGGCAATCGCCGCCTACGAGCGTCGCATCGAATATCGACCTTCTCGCTTTGATACCTACGTTGAAACGCTGGCGGACACCGGGGGGGCGCCCGAGAACGTGCTGACGGCCGAGGAAGTGGCGGGATTGAAGCTCTTTATAGGCAAGGCGAATTGCACGCAGTGCCACAACGGACCGCTGTTCACCAACAACGAGTTTCACAATACAGGCGTGCCCGCGGCGCCAGAGCTGCCGGCGGATCTGGGCCGGATGACCGGCTCGAAAGGCGTGCTGAGCGATGAGTTCAATTGCCGCAGCAAGTGGAGCGATGCACGCGATGCCTGCAAGGAACTCGAGTTCATGGCCGTCGCCTCTCACGAGCAGGAACGCGCGTTCAAGGTGCCGTCGCTGCGGAACGTCGCAGAGCGGGCGCCGTACATGCACGCTGGGCAACTCGGTTCGCTTACCGACGTACTCGCGCACTACAACCGCGCACCGGCGGCACCGGCAGGTCACACGGAATTAAAGCCATTGAGGCTGAACGCACGCGAGCTTCGGCAGCTGGAAGCATTTCTTCGAACGCTGAGCGGGGGCACGACAACTCTCACGAATGTCAGCGGATCACCCGCGACCGGAGATTGACGGAGGTATCGAGATGACGAGTCACTGCGACACCAGGGCACACGCGGCGTTCGCCGACAATCAGTTCACCACCCCGCCCGTGGCCGCCGGAGGCGAGGTCGTCCGGCACCGTCTCGAGGCGACCGAAGTCGAGTGGGAATTTGCTCCTGGCCGCACGGTCCGCGGCTACGGTTTCAACGGTCAGGTGCCGGGGCCCGTCCTGGAAGCAAAGCAAGGCGTCATGCTCGAGATCGAATTCACGAACCGGCTCCCCGAGCCGACGGTGATTCACTGGCACGGCCTGCGGATTCCAGCAGCGATGGATGGCACCGAGGGCGTACAGCGCCTCGTCCAGCCGGGACAGACGTTCACGTATCGCTTCACGCCGCCCGACGCCGGCACGTTCTGGTATCACTCGCACGCCAACGAGACTGAGCAGATGGAGAAGGGACTCTACGGCGCGCTAATCGTCCGCGCCGCAGACGAACTGACGCTCGACGGCGAGAAGGTCCTCGTCTTCGACGATCTGCGCGTCGACACAGGAGGACAGATCGCGAAGTTCGGCGGACTGATGGAACGCCACAACGGCCGAGAAGGCAACGTGCGTTTGATCAACGGCAGGTCGGAACCCGAACTCACGATCGCGGCGGGACAGATTGAGCGCTGGCGCATCGTCAATGCGTCGAGTGCCCGCTACGTCCGCCTTTCCCTTGGTGGCCTCCCGTTCCAGATCATCGGGACCGACGGCGGAATGATCGAGGCTCCGGTCACGGTCAAAGAGGTGCTCCTACCGCCGGCGGACCGCATCGAGCTGGCGGTCGGGCCGTTCGAGAACGAAGGGGCGG
>JADMIO010789665.1_pt1 | contig 105028 bp, 87 predicted proteins | sample 8958161 | NCBI WGS metagenome assembly JADMIO01 (sample SAMN16585339, study PRJNA669376) | soil metagenome | isolation source: Crop rotation soil | place: USA: Cullars Rotation, Alabama | collected 2011 | reverse complement strand
CCGCGACTTCAAGTCACGTGAATTCCAAGCTTCGGATCCCACTGTGCTGGAAAGGGAAAAAGGCGACGCCCGTCCGGCCGAGCCGATCCATGTGAAAGGTCGCCTGTCCTCGGCGAGTGAAGGAAGATTCTATTTCAGCGGTCGGATGGAGGGAAGCGTTCGGCTGCCGTGCCGTCTGTGTCTGGAGGAAGTCGACGTCGAGGTCGACGACGACGTTCACTTTTTGCTCGCCGAGATCGGGGCGGAAGAAGCGGACGATCCGGAAGTATTTCTTTATGACCCGAACGCGCGCATGATTGACCTGCGTCCGGCAATTAGAGAAACGTGGCTGTTGTCGGCTCCCGCATACGTCCAGTGCAGCGACGACTGCAAAGGCTTGTGCCCGACCTGCGGTACCAACTTGAACGAGAGCACTTGTAACTGTTCGACAACCGAGACTGATCCGCGCTGGGATGCGTTGCGCAAGCACCAGAGCAAAGCGCACTAGCTCGTCTAACAACCTAAGGAACAAGAAAGATGGCCGTCCCAAAACGACGCACCTCGAAGCGGAAGAAACGCGCCCGCAACACCCACAAAATCGCCCCCGCGATCGTGATTCAGAAGTGTCCGCGCTGTCAGGCGATGAAGCGCCCACACCATGTCTGCGAGGAATGCGGGTATTACGCAGGCGAGCAGCGAGTAGAGCCGAAGGAAGCGTAAGTTGGCGCGCATTGCGTTGGACGCGATGGGGGGAGATTTCGCTCCCAAAGCAACAATCGCCGGCGCGCTACTCGCCCTTCAGGAGCTCGATGGCGCTCACACCGTCCAGCTCGTTGGCCAGACCAGAGTAATCGAAGCCCAGCTCGACAAAATTCTCTCTGAAGAAATGCCGGCTGCCACCTCGGCGCGTCCGCGCATCGAGATCGTCGAAGCACCCGACGTCATCCAGATGAACGAGAAACCGACGGCGGGCCTCCGGAAAAAGCCTAAGAGCTCGATGATCGTTGGCCTGAAGCTGCAGGTCGAGGGCAACTCCGACGCGTTCGTCTCGGCCGGGAACACAGGCGCCCAGATGGCGTCGTCGGCGATGCTGCTCAAGCTGCAACCGGGGTTGACGCGCCCCGCAATCGCTACGGTTTTCCCGACTGCGCGCAATCCGGTGATCGTAATCGACTCGGGCGCGAACGTCGATTGCTCGAGTAGGGAGCTGCTCCAATTCGCATGGCTTGGCGCGGTTTACGCGGAGTGCGTACTCGGGCGCAGCAATCCGTCGATTGGCTTGCTCTCGATTGGAGAGGAGCCGGAGAAGGGAAACGCGGTGGTCAAGGAAGCGCACGCGCTGTTTCAGAAAGCCGGATTCAATTTCCACGGAAACCTCGAAGGACGAGATCTGCCGGCTGGGGCCAGTGATCGCGGCTCGTTCGATGTCGTCGTCTGCGACGGCTTCGTCGGCAACGTCGTCCTCAAATTCTACGAGGCGGTCGCGCCACTGATGGTTCGCGTGCTGAGCGAGAACCCGAAACTGAATCCCGAGGACATCAAGGTGGCGCTCAAGGGCTTCGACTCCACCGCCTACGGGGGCGCCCCGCTGCTTGGTTGCCGCGGCGTCAGCATCATCTGTCACGGAAACTCGCCGCCGCGAGCGATCAAGAACGCAATCAAGGTCGCCGTGCGCGCGGTTGAGACGAACATGAATGATCAGATCGGCCGGAAGCTCGAGGCAGCTGAGCCCTTGATCAACGCCGTTGCGGAGTCCGCATGAAGAGACCCGTCGCAGCTGTTACCGGAACCGGCCGCGGCCTGCCGGCTCACGTGATGACGAATCACGATTTCGCGTCGATCGGCATCGAGACGTCGCACGAATGGATCGTCGAGCGCAGCGGAATCGTGGAGCGCCGTCTCGCGCGCAATGGCGAGACCACCTGTTCGATGGCAGCCGACGCGTCCAAGATCGCGATGCAGAAAGCGGGCGTGCACCCAGGCGAGATCGACGTCATCGTTTTGTCCACGGCGACGCCCGACCGGCTGCTTCCATCAACCGCCGTTGACATCCAGGCGGAGCTCGGCGCGACTCGCGCCGCTGCCTTCGATATCGGGGCCGCGTGCGCAGGCTGGCTCTACGCAATGAGTACCGCAGAAGGTCTCATCATGTCGGGAACCGCCGAAACCGCGCTCGTTGTCGGATCGGAGAAGATGAGCGCCATCGTCGACTGGAAGGATCGCTCGACGTGCGTGCTCTTCGGCGATGGTGCCGGAGCCGCGGTGTTGAAGCGCAGCCGGCATCACGGGAAGGGAATTCTCTCTTCCTACATGCGGAGCGACGGCAAGCTGGCCGACCTGCTTTATCGCCCAGAAGGGGGCGCGACCACGCCGATGTCGGTGGAAGTTCTCGAGAAGCGCTCGCACCTGGTGAAAATGGCGGGGCGCGAGGTGTTCAAGCACGCGGTACGATCGATGGCGGATGCGGCAGATCGTGCCCTCGATGGAGCGAAGCTGACCGGGACCGACATCGATCTGTTGATTCCGCACCAGGCCAACGTTCGAATCATCGAGGCGACCGCCAAGCACGCCGGAATCTCGATGGACAAGGTGTACGTCAACGTCGACAAATACGGCAACACCTCGTCAGCGTCGATCCCGATTGCACTCGACGAGGCAATCGAAGCGGGGAAGATCAAAGACGGAACGACTGTGATGATGGTCGCATTCGGCGCCGGATTCACCTGGGCGTCGATGGTCATCCGCTTCTGAGCGGTGGACATCGTTCTACTCTTTCCCGGCCAGGGCTCACAAAAGCCGGGAATGGGAAAAGATCTCGCCGAAGCATTTCCAATCGCCAAAGCCGTGTTCGGTGAGGTTGACGCCGCGCTTGGCGCCGATCTCAGCCGGCTTTGCTTCGAAGGGCCGGCCGACGAGCTCACCGCGACCCGTAACGCACAACCGGCGTTGTTCGCCCATGGTGCGGCGGTCTGGACGCTGGTGCGTGACTCCGTTTTTCCTCATGTCCGTGCTGCCGCCGGGCACTCGCTCGGTGAGTTTACGGCGTACCACGCCGCCGATGCCATCAGTCTACCGGGCGCGGCGCGACTGGTGCGACGTCGTGGTGAGTTGATGTACGACACCGGCATGTCGCGGCCGGGCACCATGGCAGCGATCCTCGGCACCACCAACGTTCCAATCGAGGAGATCTGTCGCCGGGCGAGCAACGAAGCGGGCCTCGTCGTTCCCGCGAACTTCAACACCGACGAGCAAATTGTCATTTCGGGTGAGATCGCCGGCGTCGAGCGAGCGATGGAGATAGCGAAGGAGGCGGGAGCCAAGCGCGCCATCAAGCTGCCGGTTAGCGGCGCGTTCCACTCACCGCTGATGGAGCCGGCGGTCGTGGGTCTCGCGGATGCGATTGCCACGTCGGCTTTCATGGAGCCGGTGTTTCCCGTTTTCTCGAACGTCACCGCCGACGCGAACACCACGGTCCACTCTGCAAAGGAGCTTCTCCTGAAGCAGCTCACGTCACCGGTGCGGTGGGCGGCCGAGATGCGGGCGATCGCGTCGCACTTTCCCGACGCGCTTTATGTGGAGATGGGACCGGGCAGCGTGTTGACCGGTCTGATGGGACGACTCGTCAAAGGCGCGAGGACTTTCGCGTGCGGCTCCGTCGGCGAAGTCGAGAAACTCTTGCAGATGGTCGCGTGATGAACATCGATCTGAGCGGCAGGAACGCCCTCGTCACGGGTAGCACCCGCGGCATAGGCCGCGCGATTGCGGAGGCTTTTGCGAAATCAGGCGCCAGAGTCGCCGTTGTTGGACGCGATCAGCAACGCGCCGACGAGGCCGCCGCCGCAATCGGGAATGGCGCCAAGGGCTTTGCCGCCGACGTGACGGATACCGCGGCGATAGCGAGACTCGTCGACGATGTCGAGAAAGCGTTCGGCGGGATCGACATCCTCGTCAACAACGCCGGTATTACCCGCGACAACATCGTAATGCGGCTGAAGGATGAAGATTGGGACATTGTGCAGAACGCCAATTTGCGTGGCGCGTTTGCCAGCATTCGCGCTGTCTCGCGCGGCATGATGAAGAAACGCAACGGCCGCATCATCAACGTCGCCAGCATCGTTGGCTTGATTGGCAACAAGGGTCAGGCGAACTACGCTGCCAGCAAAGCCGGCCTGATCGCGCTCACTAAGACCGTTGCAAAAGAGCTGGGTTCGCGAAACATCCTCGTCAACGCCGTCGCCCCCGGCTTCATCGAGACCGAAATGACCGCCGCAATGACCCCGGAAGCTCGCGAGGCGCTCGGCAAACAGATTGCACTCGAACGGCTGGGCACAGTCAACGATGTAGCGGCGATGGTGACGTTTCTTGCCTCCGATCTGGCGTCGTACATCACTGGCCAGGTCTTCGTCGTGGACGGCGGCCTCGTGATGTAGCCTTTCGATTTGCATTTGGCTCGTGGCTGCAGGCTTAGGGCTGCAGGCAGCCGGCTGGTAGTTCTTTTTTGCAGTTAACGATGCTGATCTAACTTTGTAGCCTACAGTAGCTTAGGTATATTTCCGAGTATTCCCTTAAACGAGAGGAAATCCATCCAATGGCCGACAATTCCGACAAGGTCAAAGACATCATTGAGAAAGAGCTCGGTGTGGAGCGGGAAAAGCTGACGAACGAGGCGAGCTTCATCGAAGATCTCGGTGCTGACAGCCTGGACATCGTCGAGCTCGTGATGGAGTTCGAAAAGGAATTCAACATCGACATTCCTGATGAAGATGCCGAGAAGCTGCGCACTGTCGGTGACGCGCTCGGCTATCTGAACCAGAAGGTCGGAGCGTAATGAAGCGAAGAGTCGTCGTCACCGGCATGGGGGCAATAACCCCGGTCGGCAATGATGTGGCGACGACCTGGCGGTCCCTGATCGAAGGGAAGTCGGGTACTGCCCCAATCACCAAGTTCGACGCATCCAAGTTTCCCGTTCGCTTCGCCGCCGAGGTGAAGGGGTTCGATCCGCTCAATTACATGGATCGCAAGGAGGCGAAACGGGCCGATCAATACACCCAGTACGCGGTTGCCGGGGCACGGCAGGCGATGACGGATGCCCGCCTTGTCGAGCGCAACGGGATGGATCCCGATCGCATCGGCGTCATCATCGGCAGTGGCATCGGCGGCCTCAAGAGCTTTGAGGAGCAGCACGACGTTTATCGGGAGCGCGGACCGGGAAAGATCTCGCCTTTCTTCATCCCGATGTTCATTGCGGACATCGCAGCCGGCATCGTGTCGATGCAGTTCAACGCCAAAGGACCAAACTACGCCACCGTATCGGCTTGTGCCACGAGTGCTCACGCAATAGGTGATGCCTTCAGAACCATCCAGTACGGCGACGCGGACATCATGATCACCGGTGGCGCGGAGGCGACGGTGACGCCAATGGCGATCGGCGGCTTCGCCAACATGAAGGCCCTGTCGGAACGAAACGATTCGCCGGAGACTGCATCGCGCCCGTTCGACGCGACTCGCGATGGGTTCGTCATGGGAGAAGGCGCCGGCATTCTCATTCTCGAGGAGCTGGAGCACGCGCTGAAGCGCGGCGCCACCATCTACGCCGAGCTGGTTGGCTACGGCGCCACTGGCGACGCTTACCACCTGACCGCGCCGGCTCCAGACGGCGAAGGCGCGCAGCGCGCAATGAAGCGCGCGCTAAAGGATGCGGGCCTGCAGCCGAACGAGATTCAGTACATCAACGCCCACGGCACCTCGACTCCCGCCAACGACCTCAATGAGACTCGCGCGATTCAGGCGGTCTTTGGCGACGCCGCAAACGACATCAATGTCAGCTCCACGAAGTCGATGACCGGCCACATGCTGGGCGCGGCCGGTGCCGTCGAAGCTGTCATCAGCGCGATGGTCGTCCGCGAAGGAGTGATTCCGCCCACCATCAACTACCAGAACCCTGATCCCGAGCTTCGGCTGAACTACACTCCCAATGAAGCAGTCAAACGGAGCGTCGACGCCGTTCTGAGCAACAGCTTTGGCTTCGGTGGCCATAACACCACCCTCGCCATCAAGCGCTTCAGCAACAACTGAGCGATGAGCGCCGCGCTCGCGCTGGACGTCGGACGGATTTCTGATCCCGAGCTGCGTAAAGTGGGGGAGAAAGTTGCCTCGCACACGCGCCTCTCTCACCAGGACGCCGCGCTCCTTTTCACGACGCCCGATTTGCTCGGCGTCGGTCTTCTCGCCGACTACGCCAACCGTCGCAAGCACGGCGACGTCGTCACGTTCGCGGCGAATCAGCACATCAATCCAACCAACGTCTGTTATCTCAGAAAAACCTGCGTCTTCTGCTCTTTCGCGCGGCTGCCCAAGGAAGAGGGAGCGTACCACTACACCATGGACCAGGTACTCGGCGAGGCAGAAAACGCGGCCAACGGTCTGACGAAGGAATTCCACATCGTCGGCGGTCTCGACATGAAGGCAGGGCTCGAGTACTACCGCGAGATGTTCCGCGAGCTCAAGTCGCACTACCCGCATGTCCACATCAAGGCGCTGACGGCTGTCGAGATCGCGCACATCGCCCGCATCGACAAGATGTCGGTCGAAGACGTTCTTATCTCTCTGCGTGAGGCCGGGCTAGATACCCTGCCCGGCGGCGGAGCGGAAGTGTTCGGCAAGGGCGTCCGCATGACCATCGCCGACAAGAAACTGGCCGGCGAGGACTGGATCAACGTCCACCGCACCGCGCATCGGCTGGGCATCCGGTCGAACTGCACTATGCTCTACGGGCACGTCGAGACCATCGAAGATCGCATCGAGCATCTATCGATGCTTCGCGATCTCCAGGACGAGACCGGCGGCTTCCTGGCTTACATCCCTCTCGCGTATCACCCGGACAACAACGAGCTCGGTATCGAGCTGGGACGACAGGGGACGGCGACCACCGGTTTTGACGATCTGCGCAACCTCGCCGTCGGCAGATTGTTCCTCGACAACTTCGATCACATCAAGACGCACTGGATCATGGTGACGCCCTTCCTGTCGCAGACGTCGCTGTCGTTTGGCGTCAATGATCTGGAAGGAACCGTGGTGCGCGAGAAGATCTACCACGAAGCGGGCGCACACACCGCTCAGGGCCTCAGCCTCGACGACATTCTGGAGTTGATTCGTGCTGCGGGAAAGACTCCTGCCGAGCGCGACTCGTTCTACAACATTTTGCGCGTCTTTGAGAAGGCGCCCGCGGCGGCGGCATAATGCAGGACGAGTCGTCGCTCGCCGGTGCCGGACGAATGAAGATCGGCCGCATTCCTTACATCAATTGCTATCCGGTCTACGGGGCGATCGATCGGGGCGCGGTAAAGCTTGATGCGGACCTCGTCGATGGCGTACCGACCGATCTCAATCGTCGCATGTCGATCGGCGAGCTCGACATCAGCGTGGTTTCCGCCGTCGAATATGCGCGTGATTCCGTTCGCTACCTGTTGCTGCCGGACCTGGCGATATCGTGCGACGGACCTGTCCGTTCAGTGATGCTCTTCTCCAGTCGACCGGCCGGCGACCTGAACGCCAGGAAAGTCCTCGTCAGCAGAAGCTCGATGACGAGCGTCGCGCTGTTGGAGCTTCTCTTCGAGAACGTATGGCATGCGTCTCCACGTTTCGTTCCGGGCGATGCTGAAGTCCGCGACGTCATCGAGTCAGACGATGGTGCAACCGACGCACGATTGGTGATTGGTGATGCGGCGCTGGTGCTCGGCTCCACGCAAAGGGATCGCTATCCGTACGTCTACGACCTCGGCGAGATGTGGAAGCAGTGGACGGGGCAGCCCTTCGTTTTTGCGGTGTGGGTCGCCCAGCGGACGACTGATGTACGACGGGCGTTGAATGCCCACGCCGGCCTGATTGCATCCCGTGACTGGGGATTGAAGCATTTGCCCGAGCTGGCTCAGCAGGCCCATGTGGCAACCGGCGTTAGCCGGGCCATCTGCGACGAATATCTTTCAGGTCTGGATTACGGCTTGTCGTACCCACACCTTGCCGGGTTGACCGAGTTTTATCGCAGACTCGTCGAGCGTGGACGCATTCCTAACGGAACTCTGACTTTCCTTCCCGCAGCATGAGCGAGTCCAGCGAACTTCTCGATTTCTACACGAATGCTCCGCTCCTGGAGCTGGGGATGGCGGCGGATCGCGTTCGCCAGGACAAGCATCCAGGCAATACGGTCACGTATATCATCGACCGCAACATCAATTACACCAACGTCTGCGTCGCTGATTGCGGGTTCTGCGCATTTGCGCGTCGTCCGAAACACGGTGAAGGGTACACTCTCTCGTTCGAGCAGATCGGCGCCAAGATCGACGAAGTAAAAGCCCTTGGCGGCGTCCAGATTCTGATCCAGGGCGGACACAACCCGTACATCCCGTTCGACTGGTACCTGGATCTCATGCGCTACATCAAGCGCAATCACCCGATCCACATTCACGGGTTCAGCCCCAGCGAGATCGATTTCTTCTCCAAGGTCTTCCGAATGGAAGCGATCGATGTAATTCGCGAGCTGAAAAAGGCGGGCCTCGATTCGATCCCCGGCGGTGGCGGCGAGATCCTTGTGCAGCGCGTGCGTGACATTGTCGCGCCGAAGAAAGCCGGCGCCGATCGCTGGCTCGAGATCATGGAGCTCGCCCACGGCGAAGGGATGAAGACATCGGTCACGATGATGTACGGCATTGGCGAAACCCTCGCCGAACGACTGGAGCACCTGCAGCGCGTGAAGGAAGTGCAGGCGCGAACCGGCGGCTTCACTGCTTTCATCTGCTGGCCGCTGCAGCCCGAGAACACCCCGACGATGTCGCACCAGCCGAAGACCGGAGCCGTGGAATATTTGCGCACGGTTGCATTTGCGCGTGTCGTGCTGGATAACGTGCCCAATCTTCAGTCCAGCTGGGTTACAATGGGGATGAAGATCGGTCAGGTGGCGCTGCGCTTCGGGTGCAACGATTTCGGCTCGTTGATGCTGGAAGAGAATGTCGTTTCCGCGGCGAACACGACCTATCGCACATCGATCGCTGAAATGGAGCGACTGATTCGCGACGCCGGATTTACGCCAGCGCGCAGGAAGCAGGACTACACTTTGTTGGAGCCCGCCGCAGTCGCGGCCCCGGCCGGAATAGCCTCCAGCGTCCCCGCCGCGGGCGCCGCTGTGCAAGCGGATGCCGCGTGATCCCGCGGCGGCTGTTCGCGTCGGCATTGGCTACGATTCACACCGCTTCCTCTCAGGCCGACCGTTAATACTTGGCGGCATAGTGATCCCCTCGGAGATTGGACTCGCCGGCCACTCCGATGCGGACGTCATCTGTCACGCGTTGACCGACGCCGTCCTCGGTGCCGCGGCGCTTGGTGACATAGGCGAGATGTTTCCCGACACCGACGAAGCAAATCGGGACCGGCATTCGGTCGAAATGCTGCAAGCCGCGGTGAAACGCGTTGGAGATTCGGGGTACACCGTGCAGCAAGTCGATATCGGCGTCATTGCGGAGGAGCCGCGACTCCGACCACACACCGAGAAAATTCGCGAGCGACTGGCAACCGCGCTCGGTATCGATTCCGAGAACGTAAGCGTCAAAGGGAAGTCGAACGAAGGCATGGGCTGGATTGGGCGCAGAGAGGGAATCGCCTGCATCGCCGTCGCCACTCTGACAAAAACTTCCTGACGAATGCTGCACTCGATTGCGAGCTGGCTGGGTGACCTGCCGCTCGGCTCCCTTTATTTCGCGATTGCCGCGTTGTCGGCGTTTGAGAATTTCTTTCCGCCGTTCCCATCCGACGCTGTAATTGCCGTTGGGAGTCTGCTCGCCGATCGCGCGCACGGCTCACCTGTTACTGTCTTCTTCCTCGGCTGGGCGGGGAACGTCGCCGGCGCCGGCGTTACCTACACTCTGGGGCGGAAGTTTGGCGCCAAGGTCTTTCTGCGCCGCATCGAGCGTTTCGCTGGCCCCGACGCCGAGGATCGGATCAGGAAGTTGCACAAGAAGTACGGCGCCGTAGGCCTGTTCGTCAGCCGTTTCCTGCCCGGAGTACGCGCCATAGTGCCGCCGTTCGCCGGTGCGATGAGGCTGCCTGCCCTCAGGGTGATGCTGTCGATCGGTGCCGCATCGGCGGTATGGTTTGCTCTGATTACCTTCCTTGCATTCCGTGCCGGCGACAACTGGGATTTGTTGCAGAAATATCTGGTGCGCTCCGGAAAGGTGGCCGGCGCGATCGCGATTGCAGTCGTAGCACTCGCGGTGGGCATCTGGTGGTGGAGGCGCCGCAGAGCGAAGGATGACTAGCGCAACGATCGATGATGCTGTCGCCCGCGCTTTCTACGTCGAGCGCTTCGACGATTTCCTGGCCCTGGAGCAGGGCGCGTCGGTGGAGACCAGCCGCGCGTACAAGCTCGACATCGCGCGATTCGTGACGTACGCACATGTGAAAGGCGCGAAATCACCGGCTGACATTGGCGCGCGAACGCTCCGTGAATACGTCTACCATCTGAAGGACCTTGGTCTCTCGCCCGCCTCGATCCGTCGCAACGTTTCCGCCGTCCGAACATATTTCAAGTTCCTGCTCGGGGAGGGACACGTCGTGCGCGATCCCAGTGAGCGATTGGAAACGCCGCGTAAGTGGCGTACGCTCCCCGAGGTATTAGGCGTCGAGGAGATCGAAAAACTTTTGACAGCTCCTTCGCTCGACGAGCCTTTCGCTTTTCGCGATCGTGCGATGCTGGAGCTTGCGTACGGCGCCGGCTTGCGGGTCTCCGAATGGATTTCGCTCAATGTTCGCGACGTCATGCTGCAAGACCATCTTGTGCGCGTCTTCGGCAAAGGAGCCAAGGAGCGCCTGGTTCCCATCGGTCGCCGCGCCATCGGGGCGATTGCCATCTATCTGCGCGAGCTGCGACCCAAGCTGGAACGTGGCGAGGGCAAGGGCATTCTTTTCCTCAACGCCCGCGGTCAGCCGATGTCGCGGATGGGCGCGTGGAAGATTCTGCGCAAATATGTCGAGCAGGTCGGAATCACCAAACCTGTGAGCCCCCACACGTTGAGACACTCGTTCGCAACCCACCTTCTCGAGGGCGGAGCCGATCTGAGAGCAGTGCAGGAAATGCTGGGTCACGTCGACATTTCCACGACGCAGATCTATACCCATGTTGATCGCGAGTACCTGCGCACCGTGCATAAACAGTTTCACCCACGTCCGTAACGCAGTAGACTTTGTCCGCATACCCAGTCCCCGACGCCTCGCCTCATCTGCTCGCCTCTCGCAATGCTTCTCGTCATCGATAACTACGACTCGTTCACCTACAACCTCGTTCAGTACCTGGGCGAGCTCGGTGAGCGTCCCGTCGTCAAACGCAATGACGAGATCTCCGTCGACGAAATCGGCGGAATGGGAGTAGAGCGGATAGTGATCTCGCCCGGACCGTGCACCCCTGCGGAGGCCGGCGTCAGCGTCCCGCTGATTCAGAAATGGGGCAAAAGCATTCCGATCCTCGGTGTATGCCTCGGTCATCAGGCGGTTGGAGAAGCGTACGGTGGGAAGGTCGTGCGCGCGCGGACGTTGATGCACGGAAAGACTTCTCGTGTTACACACGATGGCGATGGCATCTTCGCCGGTGTGCGTAACCCGCTGACCGTGATGCGATATCACTCCCTCGTGATCGACAGCTCGTCGATGCCTCAGGAGTTGGATGTGATCGCATGGTCGTGCGACGATCCTACCGAGGTTCACGGCGTGAAGCATCGTGAGTATCCTGTATGGGGCGTTCAGTTCCACCCGGAATCCATCCTCACCGAATGCGGCAGGGAAATCCTCCGCAATTTCCTGTCGATCGCATGAAGCACATCTCGGTCGGCCTCGCGAGCGTAGCCCTGGCGCTTCTCCCGGCAAGAGCACGGGCCCAGGATACCACGGCGATCGACACCGCATACGTCGAGTACTCCGAGTCGCCGATTTCGCTTCCGCTCGGCATCGGATTGCGCATACCGAGTTACGATCGGGTGAACGGCGTCACACTTCCGTGGGGCCCAAAAATCGAGACAGCCAACGGGCGGATCAATCTGGATTTGCTCGTCAAATATCGCTCACACCTTGGCGACTTTGATCCGTCGATCGAAGGACTTCTGAGACCCGGTGATGCCAATGAGCTTCGCTTGTTCGTCGGACGCGGCACATTCACCAACGACGATTGGATTCGCAGCGACCTGCTGAATTCTCTCGCCGCGCTGTTCGTGGGAAGCGACGCGCGCAATTACTATCGCGCTAATCGAGCATCATTGCGCTTTGCACGTGCGTTGATGTCCGGAGGAGCCGTCTGGACGCCGTTCATCGGCGTCAATTTCGAGCACGATTGGTCAACCGGCGGTATCGTGCCGACGAAATCGCCGTGGAGCTTCTACGGACGTACCGGTGACCTTCGCATGCGCAGACCCAACCCGCCGGTGGACAAGGGTCACATCGGCTCCGCGCTCCTTGGCACCGGTCTCGAGCTCGCCAAGGGTGATCTCGAGTCGAAGCTCAACGTTCAAGTAGAGCACCCGTTCTCGACGAGCTACGACGCGGTTTGTATCGCTACTCCCGGCGGGCTCTTTTGCCCACAACCGGGGGAGTCCTTCACTCAAACGACAGTAAACGGAAGCCTGAAATTCCCGACCTTCGGCACCCAGACCTTCAGCTTCACCGGACACGGCGTGTTCACGTCCAGCGATGTACGCGCACCCGCCCAGCGGTTTGCATACCTCGGCGGCGCCGGCACACTGGCGACGGTCGATCTACTCGCGCTCGGCGGCGATCGCCTCCTTTTCGTCCAGGGCGATTACGTCATCCCCCTGGAAAAGATCCAGCTGCCGTACGTTGGGAATCCATTCGTGGCTCTGCGATACGCAGCCGGTAATGCCGGCATCAACGAGTTGCCATCGTTGATCCAAAACGTTGGCGTGGGAGTCGGAGTCGGCTTCCTGCGCGTCGATTTCACCATCGATCCGGCGCACGACCGCTCGCCCGTTTCACACCGATCCGCAGTCACTTTTGGGGCTGATTTAGGGTTCTGACGCGCAACACAAAGTTTGCTCGAGCCCGCACCGGTTGGTATATTACCGAGCGTGACTTTACCAGGCTGTCGCGCTAAAACCGGTGGGTAAATGGGGCCGCTAGTAGTCATTCCAGCTCGCCTCGGCGCCCTGCGCCTCCCCAGAAAGCCCCTCCGCCTCCTCTCCGGACTCCCCCTCATCGTCCGGGTCTGGCAAAGAATCTCCCAAATGAACATCGCTGAAGCCGTGGTCGTCGCTACGGATGATGATTCCATCGCGAGAACGGTGCGTGAGGCTGGCGCGGACTGCGTGATGACGAGTCGCGAGCACAACTCCGGCACGGAACGCGTGGCTGAAGTAGCCGAGAATCCGCGATTCCGTAAGCACGGCACCATTGTGAACGTTCAGGGTGACGAGCCGTTCATCGGCCGGGAAGCCGTTGCCGGCGCGGCTCAGCTGGTCAGCAGCGGAAAGTTTCCCCTTGGCACCGCCGCTTCGCATGCGAGCACCGAGATCCTCGACACGCCGAGTCTCGTGAAAGTCGTAGTTGGCGATGATGGGCGCGCGTTGTACTTCTCACGAGCGCCCATTCCTTTTCTGCGGGACATCGGCGACAGCGCGAGACTCGCCGAACGCACCTTGCAGCACATTGGAGTCTACGCCTATTCGCGCGACGCTTTGCGCAAATGGGTTTCGCTTCCGCCGCATCCACTCGAAGAAATCGAGCGCCTGGAGCAACTCCGGCCGTTGGCCGCCGGATTGCCCATTGGGGTGGCGATCACCAGGGAAGCACCGGCAACCGGCATTGACACCGAGGAAGACCTTGAGCGCGCCAACGCGCGATGGGATGCCTTTATGGCGGGAGCGTTGACGAATGCAAGGTAGTTCACAGCAGACCCGATACATCTTCATCACCGGCGGCGTTGTTTCCTCGCTCGGCAAGGGCATCGCCGCGGCGTCGCTCGGACGACTTCTGGTCGAGCGCGGCATGCGAGTGACGATCATGAAGTTCGACCCTTACCTGAATGTCGATCCGGGGACCATGTCGCCGTTCCAGCATGGCGAAGTCTTCGTGACCGACGACGGCGCGGAGACTGATCTCGATCTCGGTCACTACGAGCGATTCATCGACCGGTCGTTGTCACAGGCGAACAACATCACCACCGGCCGCATCTATCTCAGCGTGATCACCAAGGAGCGACGCGGCGAGTACCTCGGCTCGACGGTGCAGGTGATTCCGCACGTCACCGACGAAATCAAGGCGGCGATGAAACGGCTTGCGCCCGAGAGCGACGTCGTGATTGTCGAGATCGGCGGCACGGTCGGCGACATCGAGTCGCTGCCATTCCTCGAAGCGATTCGTCAGTTCCGGCACGATATCGGGCGCGAGAACGCGATCTTCATTCACCTCACGCTCGTCCCGTTCATCGCTGCATCGGGAGAGGTGAAGACCAAGCCGACACAGCATTCGGTGCGCGAGCTGATGGAGATCGGAATTCAGCCGGACATTCTGATTTGCCGCACTGAGCGCGCGCTATCGGAGGAAGTGAAGCGGAAGATCGCTTTGTTCTGTAACGTCGAATTTGGTGCCGTCATCGAGAGCCGAGACGTGCCGACGATTTATCAGATTCCGCTGCTGTTCCACGAACAGGGGCTGGATGAGCGCGTGATGCACAAGCTCGGTCTCCTCGGGCGTAAGGCGCCCGATCTGTCCAAGTGGCGCAGCATGGTCGAGCGCATCATGCATCCGCACGGTCGAGTGAAGATTGCAGTGATTGGCAAGTACACCGGGCTGGTCGACAGCTACAAGAGCGTCCAGGAAGCGCTCGTTCATGGTGGCATCGCGAATGACGTCGGCATCGAGATCTCGTGGCTTGCCAGTGACCTCTTCACCACGCGCGAAAAAACCCGGGAGCTCCTCGGTGAGTTTCATGGCGTGCTCGTACCGGGCGGCTTCGGCGTGCGGGGCGTCGAGGGAATGCTCGAGGCGATCCGCTATGCCCGCGAATCCGGCCTTCCGTTCTTTGGCATCTGCCTCGGGATGCAGACGGCAATCATCGAGTTCGCGCGCAATGTTGTCGGGATGTCCGATAGTCATTCCAGCGAGTTCGCGCCGGAGTGCGGAAACGCTGTCATTTCATTGATGGAAGATCAGCAGCACGTCACGGACATGGGCGGCACGATGAGACTGGGTGCGTACCCGTGCCGGCTCGGGCAGGGCACTCTGGCCGCGCAGATCTATGCAGTGCCACAAGTCAGCGAGCGTCACCGACATCGCTACGAAGTCAACAACAAGTATCGCGATACCTTCATCGAGCACGGTCTGAACTTGTGCGGCCTTTCGCCTGATGGATCGCTGGTAGAGATGGTCGAGCTGCAAACGCACCCCTGGTTCATCGGTTGTCAGTTCCATCCCGAGCTGCAGTCGCGTCCCACTCGCCCGCATCCGTTGTTCGCCAGCTTCATCGGCGCTGCGGTGCAGGCGCGGGCGCCCGTGCGTGGCTCGCGCAAACGAGCTCACAGCGAAACCGAATAATCGTGGCGCAATACTTTCCGGCTGATAAGCTCTTTCTGATCGCGGGCCCATGCGTCCTCGAGAGCGACGAGCTCAATCTGCGAGTCGGGGAAGCGCTGGCGCGATTGGCGGATAGAATTCCAGGCGGCATCATCTACAAGGCGAGCTTCGACAAAGCGAACCGCTCTAATCGTGACGCTGCTCGTGGGCCCGGTCTCGACGCCGGCCTCGAGGCGCTCGCGCGCGTGCGCAAGGCCACCGGACTTCCGGTCCTGACTGACGTGCACACACCGGATCAGTGCGCCCCTGCTGCGGAAGTCGTCGACGTCCTCCAGATCCCGGCATTCCTCTGCCGGCAGACGGACCTGCTCGAGGCAGCCGGTGCGACGGGCAAACCGGTCAACGTAAAGAAGGGGCAGTGGCTGCAGCCGGAGGGGATGCGCGGCGCCGTCCAGAAGATCCGGGGCGGCACCACCTCCAACGGTCGCTCCCGCGACATCGCTGTCACCGAACGTGGCACCTTCTTCGGCTACGGCGATCTCGTCGTCGACATGCGGTCGTTCACCCGACTGCGCGACGCCTGCGGCACGCCGGTGGTTTTCGATGCGACCCACAGCGTCCAGAAACCCGGACAGGGCCCTGACGGAGCCAGCGGTGGCGCGCGCGAGTTCGTTCCCATCCTCGCACTTTCCGCCATCGCCGCAGGTGCTCAGGGGCTCTTTATGGAGACCCATCCGGATCCGGATTGCGCGCCGAGTGACGGGCCAAACATGCTACCGTTGTCGGACATCGACGCCTTGATGGAGCGCATCGTCGATGTCTGGGCGCGCGTCAATCGATGACTCGCAAGGACATCGTCGAGCGTGGGCGACGTGTCCTCAGGATGGAGACCGATGCGCTCGCCGAAGCCGAGCGGCGCATCGGAGAGCAGTTCGCCAAGGCAGTCGAGAGCATTGCCCGCTCGGATGGACGCGTGATCGTCTCGGGCGTCGGCAAATCCGGACTGATCGGCAGAAAAATCGCCGCGACTCTGACATCCACGGGAACTCCGGCGACGTTCCTTCATCCCGCTGACAGCGTTCACGGCGATCTTGGTATTGTCGATGAATCGGACGTGGCGATTCTCATCTCCAAGAGCGGCGAGTCCGCCGAAGTCCTCGGCTTGCTCGATCACCTGAAGCGGCTCGGGGTATATACAATCGCGCTCACCGGCGAGCCGAAATCGACACTCGCGCGTCACAGCGACGTCGCACTCGACGCATGGGTGAAGGAAGAGGCCTGTCCACACGATCTCGCGCCAACGACCAGCACTACGGTTGCCCTGGCACTCGGCGACGCGCTGGCGATAGCACTGTTGGAGGAGAAAGGCTTCGACGCCGATGACTTCGCCAGGATTCATCCCGGCGGATCGATTGGCAAGCGATTGCTGACGCGAGTGTCCGATGTAATGGAGACCGAGCGGTTGCCCGTTCTTGGGGAGACAGCCACGATGCGTGAAGCAGTGGTCCAACTCGCCGAGCGTCGCGGCATCGCCGTCATAACGGACAAGGACGGAATGGTTTGCGGCGTAATTACTACGGGCGATTTGTCGAGATTGATGGAGCACGAGCAAAACGTTTTCCCGATTCCCGTCACGCGAGTGATGAACCGCAACCCGAAACTCGCGCACGCCGATGAACTGGCCAGCGAGGCAGTGTATCGCATGGAAACGCACGGCATCATGGCACTGCCCGTTCTCAACGGTAGCAACGAGATCGTGGGGGTGGTTCATCTTCACGATCTGATGCGCGCCGGTGTCGTCTGATGCGATTGCCGGTCCTTCTAGCAGGATGTGTATTGGTGGCAGCATGCACATCGAAGAAACAGCCGCCCGTAGCGGCTCATTCTCCGCTCGCTGACTCAGCCGATCAGGTGATGTACGGCTCGCGGTTCGTGCTCGCCGATCAGGGCATCAGTCGCGCGCAAATGCACTCGGACACCGCGTATTTCTTCGATGACAATACGCGGATGGAATTCGAGAATCCGGTCGTCACGTTTTTCACCGCTACCGGCACCAAGGACGCTGTGTTGACTGCGCGGCACGGCACCTACAACAGCCGAACCAGCAACATGATTGCCCGACGGGATGTTGTCGTCGTGTCGGAGGATGGACGTCGCCTGACGACTCCCGAGCTCATTTACAACCAGCAGCGCAACGAGATCTCGAGCGATAGTGCGTTCCGTCTCACTGAACCCAACCGCGAGGTGTCCGGCATCGGGTTCCGGTCCGATCCGAACATGAAGAACATTCTTATCCTGAAAGGCGCGAGTGGTATCGCGCGAGGCGTGTCGACCGAACCGGTCGCGCCTGCACCGCAGGGGTCGTCCAGTACGCCGCCGGCATCGTCGCCGCGCGCTCCATCGAACCCGTCAGCTTCTTCGACTCCGCCACGGCGCTGATCATGGTTCGTCTTACCCGAATTGCTCTATGCGCGGGAATGCTCGCTCCTTTCGGGCGCGGCATCGCTCAAGAGGTACCGCGCAACTGCGATCTGGAGTTTCCGACCGGCACCAACACTGTCGCACGGTCCGTCGAGATCGCACCTGGTAATCGGGTGATTTACCTCGGGAGAGGAATCCGTGCCTATTGCATCGGGCAGGGCAACAATCTCACCGCCGACAGCGCCGAGTACTACGAGTCACAGGCGCGACTGTTTCTCGTCGGCAACGTTCGCTACACCGAGCCGCGCGCGACGGTGACGTCGAATACGATGACGTATTACCAGAATGACAATCACCTTCACGCCGAAGGAAACGTCGTCGCGGTGATGTCCAATGGCAGCGTATTGCGCGGACCGAGCGCTGACTATTATCGCAGCACGCCAGCGCGACCCCGGCAGCGCCTTTTCGCCCCCGGGCGTCCGAACGTTACCCTTGTGCAAAAGGACACCACCGGTCGCGGACGGCCGCCTGATACGGCTCACGTCGTCGCCAACACCATCACCATGGAAGGCGACAGCCTCGTCTACGCGTCGGGGCGCGTTTCGATCACGCGTCCCGACCTTCAGGCTACCGGCGATTCGGCATTTCTTGATAGCGGCAGTGATTTCGCCCGGCTCATGCGCGAGCCACAAGTGCAGGGAAAAGGGACCCAGAACAACCGCAACTTCACTCTTACCGGCGGGGTCATCGACGTTTATTCGCGCAACCGGCAGGTGGAGCGCGTTGTTGCTACTCCCAACGGACATGCGCTGAGTCAGGATCTCGAGCTCGTAGCGGACTCGATCGATCTTCGAGTGCAGGCAAACCAGCTCCAGCGCGCGATTGCGTGGGGCAAAACCCGCGCGCACGCAGTTTCACCCGAGCGCGAAATCGTCGCGGATTCCATCGACGCCATCATGCCGCAGCAGCGAATCCGCGAAGTGCGCGCGATCCGCAACGCTTACGCGGAAAGCAATCCGGATTCGGGGGTCGTTTCAAAGCAACGCGATTGGATGCGCGGCGATACCATCGTCGCGCACTTTGATTCGTTGGCATCGGGGGACACGACGAGCAAGCCCAAGATCCGCGAGATCGTCTCCACTGGCAACGCCAGCTCTTTCTATCAGATGAAGAGCTCGAAAGGCCCGGTCGATCAGCCCTCGGTGAACTACGTTCGCGGCAGAATCATCGACGTCCTGTTCGACGTCGGCAAAGTCGCAACCGTCACCGTCACCGATCAGGCTACGGGAGTTCTGATCGAGCCGGCTACCGCGGCTGCCCCGACATCACCGGGCGCCGCAACCAGACCCGCCACGACCGCCACGCCCCCCGCGCCGAAGCCGACGACACCGGTAAAGCCACCGCCGGGCGGGCACCGATGAGCGACTTCAACGCCCTGCCTGAGAGCGTTCGAGCGCTGATCGGAGATTCCTCTCCGAACAAGCAACTCGACGGGTTTGCCATTCACGCCCTCGTGCGCGCGGCAGACGACGAGGGTGTCGCCAAGGTCCGCGACGTTGCCGCCAATTACCGCGAAGACTACCTGCGCGCGCTGCGCGTTAAGGGCGCAGACGCTGAACGCGAAGCTGGCCGTCTCGGGCATGACGAAGTTCGCGGCTTCATCACCACGTCGATTCTACCGCGCCTCGCCGAGCGGGGGATCATTCTGCCCGTCGACGGGGACTTGGAGCGCGACGCCGCGACGGTCCGGTTTTCGCCTAAGCTCTGGCAGGATATTGCACCGTATCGCAGTGAGTTCGCCGAGGCGATGCGAGCGACCGGGGAGCATTCCCGTCTTTCGCTGTCGACTCCGCCGCGGCCGACGCTGCTCGGCGCCAGCAAGCTGGAAGCGGCCGGGCTCACCAAGATTTATCGCGGGCGCAAAGTCGTAAACGATGTTGCGTTGCACCTGCAGCAAGGCGAAATCGTTGGACTGCTTGGCCCGAACGGGGCCGGGAAGACTACGACCTTTTACATGATCGTGGGGCTGATCCAGCCTCTGGCAGGGAGAATAGTGCTGGATGGCGAGGACATCACAAAGCTTGCGATGTATGAACGTGCCCGCCGAGGGATCGGTTATCTTTCACAGGAACCCTCGATTTTCAGAAAGCTATCGGTCGAAGACAACATTTTGGCAATCCTTGAGACGCTTCCTATCTCTGCCGCCGAGCGGTCCGCGAGGCTGGAGAGGCTTCTCGATGAGCTCAGCATTAAGAGACTCCGTCACAGTAAGGCCTATGCACTCTCCGGTGGCGAACGGCGGCGGCTGGAGATCACCAGAGCGCTCGTCACTGATCCCAAGTTCATGATGCTCGACGAACCCTTCGCCGGCGTCGATCCGATCGCCGTTCACGACATCCAAACCATCGTTGCCGGACTGCGTCACCGGGGAATTGGTGTACTAATCAGCGATCATAACGTGGAGCAAACGCTCGACATCGTGGACCGTGCATACATTATGTACGATGGCCAGGTCACTGTGTCCGGCACGGTTCGCGACCTCGTATTCGATGATAAAGTGGCAGACATATATCTCGGACCCACCCTCACCGCTCGGCTGCGCGAACGCTTCTCGCGCTCCAGAGACGACGGGGCCGTAGCGTGAAGCCGGGTCTTAATCAATCCACCCAGCTCCGGCAGGAGCTGAAGATCAATCCTCGCCTTTACCAGGCGATGGACTTGCTCTACATGCCTTTGCTCGACCTGCAGCAGCATCTCAAACAGGAGCTGCTCAACAATCCATTTCTCGACCTCGTCGAAGCCGAGGAAGAGGAAGAGGAGGAGCAGGAAACCGAGGTCGAGGAGCAGGCCCAGACCGAAACCGAGGACGATCGCAACGGAGAGATCGACTGGGAAGAAATCCTTCTCGATGGCTTCGACACCGCGGGTGGGCGTCGCGAAGAGCATGAAGAGCGCGAATACTTCGAGCCGGTCACCGTAGCGACACGTGATCTCAGCGACCATCTGCGCGACCAGGTGAGTCTGCTCGAGCTGACGCCCCGTGAAACCGTTCTCGCAGACGAGTTCATAGGCAACGTCAACGACGACGGTTATCTCGCTTGCAGCGTTGACGATATCATCATCACGCTCAACGACGTCGTCACCAAATCGGCGGAGAGCGCCGGGCGGGATCTGGAGAATCTTCCGCTGTACACGATCGAGGAAGGGAACAAGATGCTCGGCACCATCCAGAGTCTGGATCCGCCGGGTGTGGGAGCTCGAGACCTCCGTGAGTGCCTGTTGCTGCAGCTCAAGGAATCCGGACTCGAGCAGTCGGTGCCGTATCGACTCGTTCGCGACTGCTTCGAGGAGCTGATCAACCACCGCTGGAGCGAGATCTCCAAGCGATTTGGCATCAGCGCCACCGATGTCCAGAAGGCGGCCGACGAGATCGCCAAGCTCGATCCGAAGCCGGGGCTCCAGTTCGGTTCGCGCGATGACAACTACATCATCCCGGATCTCATCGTCGAGAAGATCGACGACAAATATCACGTCTTTTTGAATGACGCGAATCTGCCGCGGCTGAAGCTGAGCCGCGCCTATCAGGAAATCGCCCGCGACAAGAAGAAGTTCGACGGCGAGAACAAGGAGTTCATCTCCAACAAGCTCAACTCGGCGAACTGGATGATTCAGGCGATCGAGCAGCGCCGCCAGACAATGCTCAAAGTCATGAATTACATCGTCGAGCGGCAGCGTGACTTCTTCGAGAAGGGGATTCAGCACCTGAAGCCGCTCACGCTGCGCGAAGTTGCCGAAGTGATCAACATGCACGAGTCCACGGTCAGCCGTGTGACCAACGAGAAGTTCGTGCAAACTCCGCGCGGAGTGTTGCCGCTCAAGTTCTTTTTCTCCTCGGGACTCGCAACCTCGGATGGCGAAGACGTCTCCGCGCGCGGCATCAAAGCGCAGCTGCAGAAGCTGGTGCAGGAAGAAGATCCCCGTCACCCACTCACTGATCAGGCGATCGTGAACATTCTTCGGGAGAGCGGCGTTCAGATCGCGCGCCGCACTGTCGCCAAGTATCGTGATCAGCTCGGAGTTTTGTCGGCGCGGATGCGTAAACGCGTATGACGTCGGCGCCACGGGCTGAAGCGGCGGAGGCGCAGCGATTCACAAGCGGCCAATCGCTTCAGTCGGTGGCGAATCGACCTGATGTCAGCGTTCTAGTCCCGGCGAAGGACGAAGCGGAAAATCTTCCGCTCTTCCTCGAGCAGGCTCAGGCGGCCTTTCAAAACGCGCCGCATCGCTACGAAGTCGTCGTCATCGACGATGGCTCGGTTGACGACTCGTGGAACGTCCTGCAGCAGCTCAGTGCGAAGTATCCGTTTCTGCGTGTGGTCCGACACGCGACGCGCCGCGGCATCGCCGACGCTCTGCGGACGGGATATCTCCACTCGCGCGGATCCGTGCTCGTGTTTTATCCCGCTGACCTTCAATACAAGCCTGAAGACATTCCGAGACTCGTGGAACCGATTCTCGGGGGCGAATCCGACATGGTCGCCGGCTACAAGGAAGGGAAGTACGAAAAAGCATTCGTGTCCGGCATCTACAACCGCCTGAGCCGCTCATTGTTCAAGGTCAACGTGCGCGATCTCAACTCGGTGAAGGCATATCGACGCGAAGTGATGGACGCGCTACCCAATCGTCCTGATTGGCACCGCTACATGGTTGTGATGGCGTCAGCCAGCGGGTTCCTGGTCTCGGAGGTGCCGGTGCCGCTTTATCCCCGTAATGCAGGTCAATCGAAGTTCGGCATCGGCCGCATTCCCGTCGGTGTTCTGGACATGCTTGCCGTCTGGTTCGAGCTGCGGTTTGCACGCAAGCCGCTTTTGCTTTTCGGCCTGCTCGGAGCGGCGCTGTTCATCATCGGCGTCATCGTTGGCATCGTCGCCATTCTCTGGCGCGTCATCGGCGGAGTCGGTTTCCGCCCTCTGATCAATCTCGTTGAAACGTGCGTGATTGTCGGCAGCGTTTTTTTCGCTACCGGACTGCTTGGCGAGCTGATTGCGGCGCAACGTGCCGAGTTGAGTCAGCTCCGTACGCGCATCGAAGACCTGTCCCAGGAACGAGAGCAAGTCTGAAATAATGAACGTCCTGTTTCTCACGCACTCGTTCCCGCAAGGCGAAGGAGACGCCGCTGGCTCGTTCATTCTGCGGCTTGCAGTCGCGCTGCGTGATGAAGGAGTGAACGTCCGGGTAGTCGCTCCCGCCGGCGCCGGTTTACCGTCCGCGGAGGTGCTCGAGGGAATCCTCGTCGAGCGCTTCAGATATGCGCCGCGACGTTATGAGCGGCTCGCCTATACCGGAAACATGGCGGGCGATGTTGCCACCTCCTGGGCCGCGAAACTGGCGCTGGTCGGGTTCCTCGGCTCTGACTTCGTCCACGCAGTGCGTGCGCGGCGGAACTTTGAGCCGCAGTTGATCCACGCGCATTGGTGGTTTCCGAGCGGCGTCGTTGGCACCTGGGTGCGCGGTCTGTCGCACCTTCCGCTGGTTACGACGCTGCACGGAACCGATGTGCGTCTGGCGCGCTCGATTGGCGTTGCGAAGCCGCTCTTCGCTCACGTGCTCAAGCACTCCGCGGCCGTGACGACGGTTTCGCGCTGGCTCAAGGACGAGACCCAGGCGCTCGTACCTTCCATTCGCCCGGTCGTCGCGCCGATGCCGGTATCGACCGACCTGTTCGAGCCGGGCGATTCACGCGATGGGCAGCGGCTGCTGTTCGTCGGGCGACTGAATCAACAAAAGGGACTCGACCACCTCCTGTACGCTCTTGCCGCGATGAGGACTCCTGCGTCGCTCGACATCGTCGGTGATGGTCCCGATCGCGAAGATCTCGTTCGCCTGGCGCGCGACCTCGGAATCGCGTCGCGAGTCAGCTGGCACGGACAGGTCGCCCAGACGGAATTGCCGGAGCTTTATCGCCAGGCAGCGGCAGTCGTCGTGCCGTCGGTCGACGAAGGGCTCGGCCTCACAGCGGTCGAAGCATTGCTCTGCGAAACGCCGGTGGTGGCGTTCGATTCGGGCGGGCTGCGCGACGTGATCCAGCACGAGAAAACCGGCCTGCTCGTCCGTCCCGGTGATCGCGCGTCGTTGGCGAAAACGCTCGACGATCTTTTATCGCGCGACGGTCATGGCGCACAGCTTGGGAAGGCCGGCCGACTGTACGCCCTTTCCGCTTTCGCTCCGGAATCAGCAGCTCGGCGCTACGCCGAGATCTATCGACAAGTTCTTGGCGCTAACGCGTCGTAGCCTTTTCAGGATTGCGCAGTGGGTGTTCGCAGCCGTGGTGCTCTTCTTCGCGGCACGCTCGCTCATCGGTCAATGGGACAAAGTTGGGTCGCGTCTCACCCACATTCAGTTTCAGTGGACGTGGATCCTGGCGGCGACCGCGCTCGTTTTCGGAGCGTATGCACTCCTGATCGAAGGCTGGCGCCGGGTGCTCGACGCCTGGGATTCGCATCTACCCTTCTTTGACGCAGCGCGGATCTGGTTCCTCTCCAACCTCGCCAAATACGTACCGGGCAATATCTGGTCGCTGACGACGATGGGCGTAATGGCCAGACGCCGCGGCTTATCGGGCGTGGCCGCAGCTGGTTCCTCGATCATCATGCAAACAGTCAGTTTGGCAACCGGAACGGCGATCGTGCTCGTCACCGGCGCGAAGCTGCTGGGTCAACCGGTGTTGGTCGGTGTGACGGTTGCGCTCCTCGCCGTGCTTTTGTTTCTCGCGCCCCGTGTTCTCCCTCCGCTCGTCAAATGGATCGCGGGTCTGATCGGCAGGGAAGCGAGTCCACCGGCGATTCCTGCGGCGAGCATCTGGACCGCCGGGATAACCAGCACGGTGTCATGGCTCTTTTACGGCGTGGCCTTTCAATTGTTCGTGCGTGGAGTACTTGGGACAGCGGATGGTGAGACGGCCTCGTACATGGCAGCGTACACGGCGGCGTACATCCTTGGTTTTATTTCGCCAATCGCGCCCGCTGGCCTCGGTGTAAGGGAATTCACCCTGGCCGCGTTCATGACGCGCCTTGGTTTGGCGAACGAGGCGGATGCGGCTTTCGTCGCGCTTGCGTGGAGATTGTGGCTGACCATCGTCGAGTTAGTGCCCAGTGGGTTGTATATTGCCGCTGGCACCAGACGCCGATCATTACCGAACTGACAGGAATGGCTCAACCTAGAGAGAAGTCTTCGGGACGGCAGCACTCACATCCGATCGAATCATCCGCGGCGCCCATCACTCCGGCGCCGCGCTTCGCGTTGGCGTGGGCCGCGCTTGTCTACGCTTTGGCCGTCCTCACGCTGGGTTTTCCAGCGCTGGCCGGGAAATTCCTGGTCAATGCGCACAGCGATCAATACATCGCCGGATACGCGTTCCGGGAATTCGGCGCCAGCACACTCCGCGCGACGGGGCATTTTCCGCTCTGGAATCCATATCTGTTCGGGGGCATGCCCTACGTCGCCGCGATGCACGGCGACATTTTCTATCCGACTTTCCTGTTGCGGATGATGCTGCCCACCGATGTCGCAATGACGTGGGGATTCATCATCCACATCTTCCTCGCCGGCCTTTTCACCTACGCGTTGCTGCGCGCGCTCGGCTACTCGTTTCACGGCGCGTTGGTTGGCGGGATCGCATACATGATGAGCGGCCAGATTGCATCATCGGTGTCGCCGGGACACGACGGCAAGCTATTCGTCAGTGCGCTCTTTCCGCTTGCATTGCTTTTTCTCTACCGCGGAATCAGGCAGGGAAAGAACTGGGCGTTCGGCGCATTTGCGTTGATCGTTGGACTGTGCGTGTTGAGCCCGCATCCACAGCTGCTGCAATACATGCTGCTCGCCTCGGGAGCCTACGCGTTGTTCCTCGCCTTTGCGACGCTCGACAACGTGAGACTCCCACGAAATGTCGCCATCCGGCGACTGGGACTCGCGCTCGTCGCGGTAATCATCGGCCTCGGTATCGGAGCGGTGCAGTACCTGCCCGTACGCGAATACGTGAAGTGGTCGCCGCGCGCCGGTGGCCTGGGTGATTACGCGACTGCAACAAGTTACGCGTGGCCGCCGGAAGAATTACTCAACGTTTATCTGCCCCAGTTCTCCGGAATGCTCGACTATTACTGGGGGCGCAATCTTATTCATTTCCACAGCGACTACGTCGGCGTAATTGTTCTGGTGCTGGCTGGAGCTGCGTTCATCGGCCTGCGCGCGGATCCTCGCAGGAAGCAGATCTACTTTTGGCTGGGTGCGATGATCGTCGCACTGCTGTGGTCGTTGGGCGCTTCGACACCGTTTTACCATATTCCCTACGCGATTGTCCCGGGGACAAAATATTTTAGGGCACCCGCCACCATCTGGTTCGTAGGGTCGCTCGCGATTTCAGTCCTGGCCTGCGTTGGTGCGGAGCGGTTCCTCCAGCGACGTGTGTCTCAGAAGTATGTGCTCGCTTGGCTGATTTTCGGCGCGGTGATGGCTATTCTCGCGTCGGTGGGAGCGCTGACTACCATCGCCGAATCTTTCGCCGATCAGCGCCTGCTCGATCGCGTGGCCGCGAACAGCCGGCCGTTATTCCTCGGAGCGTGGCGCTCATTCGCTTTTGTCGCCGTGATCTACGGCATCTGGTGGGCATTGACCAACGCTAAGGTCTCGGCAATTCAAGCGGCCTGGATCCTTGTCGTCGTGGCCGCTCTCGATCTATGGACCGTGGAGCGCAGCTACTGGCTCTTCTCCCAGCCGGCGAGTCGGGTCTATGCATCCGATGCGATCACCAGGCAGCTAAACGCAGAACCGCAACCGGTGCGAGTGCTGGCTTTCGCGCTACGCGGCGCGCGTCGGGATGCATTCCTCGAGGGCGATGCGTTGATGACGCATCACGTGCGCCTGGTTTGGGGCTACCACGGGAACCAGATCGGTCGGTACAACGACTTGACCGGATTCAGAGGTAATCCGGATCAGATATTCAGTCCGAACGTGCTCGCCCTTACCAACGCGCAGTACTTCCTCACCGACGTTCCGGAAGTGCCGTTCATCGGCAACATCACGCGCGTAAAGGGACCAGTCGTCAACGCGACTGGCGACACGACATATCTCTATCGATTCACAGGCAACAATCCGTATTCATGGCTAACGCCGGTCGCGGTGAAAGCGCCTGATAATCAGGTGCTGGCGACGGTGTTGAATCCGCGTTTCGACGTAACGCGCGCCGCGCTGTTCGACACGTCGGCGCGCGTCGCCGCCGTCGAAGGAATCGAATCCCTGCCGGCACCGTTGCCACTGACGACGACGGTGCGCTCCTACGCGCCGGGGCAGGTCAGGATAGATCTCAGCTCGCCGGCACCCGCCGGATCGTCGTTGGTTGTCTCGGAGAATTACTATCCTGGATGGCTGGCCAGCGTAGATGGAAAGCCAGCCAGCATTGGCCGAGTTGACTACTCGTTGATCGGCGTGGAGCTGCCGCAGGGCGCCCGATCGGTCTCACTTCGCTTTACGAGCCCCGCCTTCGAGAAGGGCAAAGTCATAACCTGGATCGCGATCGCCCTGGGATTGTTAATGCTGGCAGGGGGGCTCTGGGGCGATCGGAGGCGCCTTGCCTGACCGCGCCCTTGTCATCGTTCCGACCTACAACGAACGCTTCAACATCGCCCGCCTGATTCCGGCGATTCTGGCCCAGGACGCCTGCCTCGAAGTCCTGGTAGTGGACGACGCCTCGCCTGATGGAACTGGCGCCGTGGTGGATGCGATCGCGGCCAATAACGAGCGGGTGCACATCATCCATCGTGAGGGCAAGCTCGGGCTCGGCACCGCATACATCGCCGGCTTCCGCTGGGCACTGGCCCGCAAGTACGACCTGATCTTCGAGATGGACGCGGATTTTTCGCACAATCCGGATAAGCTGCCGGAGCTTCTCGAGGCGATAAAGGACGGGGATGTCGTACATGGCTCGCGGTATCAGAACGGCCGGGTGAGCGTCGTCAACTGGCCCATGAGCCGACTCTTTCTGAGCTACTGCGCGAACCTTTATGCCCGCGGAATAACGGGATTGCCGATCTTCGACACCACGGCAGGGTTCAAGTGCTTCCGTCGGAACGTACTCGAATCGATCGACCTAAGCGGCGTGCGCTCAAACGGTTACGCGTTCCAGATCGAGATGTCCTATAGGGCGTGGAAGCGCGGATTCACACTCGTCGAGATTCCGATCATCTTTGTCGACCGTACCGAAGGCGTGAGCAAGATGTCCAAAAAGGTCGTTCGCGAAGCCATCTGGATGGTCTGGCGTCTGCGCTGGTGGAGTCTGACCGGGAGGATCTGATGTCGGCACGGAGTGGCCAGCCGTTTTACAAGATGACCGGGTCAGGCAACGACTTCGTGGTCTTCGACGCGACCGACGGCAAGGCGGCGCATCTCGAGAACGTCGAGTCGATCAAATCCTTATCGGCGCGCGGGACTGGTGTTGGGGCCGATGGTGTGGTCTTCGTCGAGGCCCTCGAGCCGGGCGAAGTTCGCATGCGCTACTATAACGCCGACGGCTCCGAGGCTGCGCTCTGCGGGAATGCCAGTTTGTGCAGCACGCGATTGGCCGTGGAGCTCGGCATGGCCCCGGGGAATGGATTCGTACTGCATACAGCAGCCGGATCCCTCAGGGTCCGCATCCGTGACGGCCTCCCGGAAGTCGACCTCGAGCCGGTCACCGAGGTGCGATCCGACGCCAGTGACCTTGGCCGGAAGGTGGGCGAAGGCCGGCTGGGCTACGCGGTCGCCGGCGTCCCTCATGTGGTGGTCGAGGTTCCTGATATCGAAGGGGCGGACGTCGGCGGTCGGGGTCCGGAGCTGCGTCATCATCCGGCTTTGACCGACGGAGCCAACGTGAATTTCGTCGCCAAGGGAAAGGACGGCGCCTTCAGTTATCGGACCTTCGAGCGCGGCGTCGAGGCTGAGACTTTGGCATGTGGGACCGGTGCGGTGGCGACCGCAATCATGCTTTCGGACTGGGGCGAGTCAGGGAAGGAGACCACTCTTTGGACGAGATCGTCGCTGCCGCTCACGGTCTCGTTACGACGCGAAAAAGGCGCGTGGTTTCCATCGCTGCGGGGTGAGGGCCGGATCGTTTTTGAGGGCCGACTTCGCGATCTGGACTGACAGTCTGTCGCTTCGCGGTCAGTCAACTGTCACTGGCTCCTCGGTTAAAGCAGTTTCTGAGATCCTGCCGGCAACGAGAAGACGGAGGGGCCCTTGGCCGAGCCAAGAGTGGAGAATGTAGACTTCTCCACATTTTATCCCCTGGGTTGGTTTACATAATCTATCTTATACGCATATCTCTCCAATCGCGATGGACGACAAAGAAAAAGCCGCAGAATTCCCCGCGGCTTTATGTCTCCAGCAGATTTGGATTCTTATCCTAGACGTTCATCGGCTTGGCTTCGAGCTCACCCAGCCTGACGCGCGCCTCCCCGGCGACCGCGGCATTCTCGTTTTTCACGAGGTCCTTCCAGATCGCAATCGCCTCGGCGGTCTTGCCACCCAGCTGGTAATTCCGAGCGGCGCTGGCTTGGTATTCTGCCTTGTCCGCCGGAAACTTGGTCGCGTCCGCGGCACTCTTGAACTGCTCAGCTGCCTTTACGAAGTCTTTTTGACCCTGAAAACCGGCTGCCTCGAGCACATGGATGGAGGCTTTGAACTCAGACGGGGCCTTGCCCTCCACCTTCTGGAGCGCCGAGATGCCTTCCTTGAACTTGCCCTGGTCGTAGTAGGCCTGCGCGAGCGTCAGAGCTGCCTGAGTGCCGGCCGGCGTGCCCTCGTAGCGGCTCGAGACCTTTTGTAGATCCGAGATTCCAAGGGGTGCGTTGCCTGCCTCCAGGGACTGTCTCGCCTGGAAATACGCCGTTTCCGCACGCTGAGTCTTGATGGATTGCGATCTCTCGTAAAACCAGAAACCGCCGGCAATTATGGCAATGCCGATCACGGTCCACGTGACCTCGCGTCCGTGCTCGGTGAACCACTCGGTAATTGATTCTTCGTCGGCCGCGCCTCGCTTACGTGCCTGGGTGTTGGGTGTCGTCATTTCCGGGTATCCTGGTCGTTACTTGGGAGTGCCCCCGGGGTGACTCGAACACCCGGCCAACGGTTTAGGAAACCGCTGCTCTATCCACCTGAGCTACGGGGGCAATCACCGCCGAATCGTGGCTTCTCCCGCGATTGGCGATCAATCTACACCTGCCCCCTTCGGCTCGGTACCTAGCGTGCGATCCCGAACGGCTGCCTCAAAGACTCCGCGGGCAGTGGTGGAAGCTCTCGCACTTCTTCGACGCGGGCTCCCCTTGGCCCTGACCGCGCCGCGCTCTCCAACTTCGTGAGCGCCTCCCTCGATCCCGCGGCGGCAATTTCGACGTTGCCATCGGCGCGGTTGCGTACCCAGCCCGCAAGCTCCAGCTCCTCCGCCTTCTCGACGATAAACCATCGAAATCCAACCCCCTGAACGCGGCCGCGGACCTCGAGGTGAATCGTGTCCATCTGCGCTAGCGTCTCACTCCGAGCAGCGCCGCCAGCGTCGCGGCGATGGTGGCAGGGTCCGCAACTCCGCCGCTGCCCGGCAACGATAAATCACCGTTTCTCAGTCTTTCCGCGATTTGGTCGAGCGCGGTCGCAATTGCGTCGACCGGATTCTGAGCTCGGTCAGTCCGGCGCACCGGCGCCACTTCCCAATCTGTCGTCGCCCAGTCGTTGGACGCCTCCGCCTGCGCCCTCTCCGTGTCGCCTAGTGCCGCGACTGATTGCCAGTCGTACCGTTGCCAATCAGTCTCCACCCATTCGGTCTCCGCTTCTTCCCGCGTCTCATCCGCTGAGAAATCCGAGATTGGTGGCAGCGGATCCAGGAAATGCTCCAGCGGCGGCAGCTCCTCGCCCTCTGCAACAAGCTCGGCATCCACATCGGACGGCGGTTGGACCGCGGCGACAGGCGGCGCCGCCAGGAACGCTTCAATTGACGCGATGGGAGCGCCACTGGCTGACCCGGTCTGGTCTGACTGAACGAGAGCGCTAGTCCCCTGCTCAGTCGAGGGCACGAACGGCCGCGCCAGCGTAAAATCTGCCGCCGACATCGCCGGTTGCCCACGGGTCGGTGTGCGATGCGGAACGTACGGGCGCTGTGGAGATTCAGCCACTACTCATCCTCCCAACTGTACTTGCCAAGCAAGGGGACGAATCTCACCGGCGCGATTTCTGTCGATTCCAGCTTGTCGCCGTTCCGCCTGAACATGTAGAGAATTTGCTCGTCGCGATCGCCAAGCGGAATCAGAATTCGCCCGCCTTCGCTCAGTTGTTCGTGATAAGTGCTCGGCACTTCCGGCGCTGCCGCGCCCACCAGAATTGCATCATACGGAGCGTACTGTCGCCACCCGAGTGTGCCATCGCCGAGCAGGAGTGACACATTGCGCACTCCGATCTCTTTCAGTGTCTCCCGCGCGTTGTCGAGCAGCGGCTTGATGCGCTCGATCGAGAAAACCTGCGACGCCAGCTTGGCGAGCAGTGCGGTCTGGTAGCCCGACCCGGTCCCGATTTCCAGAACCTTTTCCTTTCCAGTCAGCTTCAACAGCTCGAGATATCGAGCGTGGATCGACGGTTGTGAAATCGTCTGGCCGTTGCCGATTGGCAGCGCCGAATCTTCGTACGCGCGGTGACGCACGCCCGACGGAACGAACAGGTGCCGCGGCACTTCGTCGATGGCGTGCAACACCGCGAGATCGCGTATTCCCTGATCGTGGAGCTGCTCGACCAGACGCCGGCGCGGACCGCGATAGTCGGGCTCTACGGCTGTTGCCACCATTGTCCCGCCGAAGCCAGCATCGCGTGGTGCGTGAGGTCGAGGTGGAGCGGAGTCACTGAGATGTAACCTTCCTGGATCGCGCGGAAATCCGACGTCTCCTCGCCTGACCACGCAATTGAGCCGCCACCGATCCAGTAAATCTGCCTTCCCCACGGGTCCTGCATCGGTTTCAACGAATCCGAGTACACGCGTCGCCCGAGGCGTGTCAATCGCACGCCTCTGATATCGTCACCGCGCAAAGGCGGCAGGTTGATGTTGAGCAGCGTGTTCTCCGGAAACGATGGCAGAGAAATGACGTGCTTCAACAGGTTGCGCAACGGCTTTATCTGATCGCGCAGCATGCTGACGTCAGCGCGCAGATCGCCTCCGGCGAACGAAATCGCAATCGAGGGGATGCCGAGCGACAGCCCCTCCATCGCTGCTGCGACAGTCCCGGAATACAGAACGTCCTCGCCCATGTTCTGTCCGTGATTGATCCCGCTGAGGACGAAGTTGGGCCGCTCGGGCATCAGCGCTTCGACGGCCAGCATCACGCAATCCGTGGGCGTGCCGTCAACCTGGTACCTGCGTTCTCCGCGCTCGATCGGGCGGATTGGATGATGCAGCGTCAGCGAATGGCTCGTCGCGCTCTGCTCTCTGTCCGGCGCAACGACGGTGATCTCACCGAGGGGCTCGGCCGCTTCGATCAGGCACGCCAGCCCGTGCGCGAGAATTCCATCGTCGTTGGTGCAAAGCAATCTCAACGCTTGAAGATCCCTGCCTTGTGTCGCCACAAGACCTTGATGACCAGCCACGCGTCGCGAAACTCGCGGAAATAACTCGGCGAGCCGTAGATCGTTGAGATCGGCACATTCACCGTGGTGAACCCCGATCGCGCAGCTCGGATGATGAAGTCCGTCTCGAATTCATATCGATCGCCAATCGCGTGCACTTTGCGGAGGACTTCCGCTTTCATCGCGCGATACCCCGACTGGCTGTCGCGAACCTTGCCTCCCGAAACCGCTCGCGTTGCGGCCGACGAAATCATGTTGGCGATGCGGCGGTGTTTCGGAACGTGCGCGCCGCTCAGGTCGCGCGTCCCAATGACGATGTCGGCCCGGTCGAGGGCGCCGACGATGGCGGGGGCGAACGCGGGATCGTGCTGGCCGTCCGAGTCGATTGTCAGGACCGCCGCCGCGCCCTTCTCCAGCGCTTTTTGGAAAGCGGCGCGCAGAGCAGCACCCTTCCCTCTGTTCTTGTCAAACTCGATCGTCTCGTCGGCGACGGTGCGCAGCAATTTCCGCGAGCCGTCAGTCGACCCATCGTCAACGCCGATGACGAGCGCGCCAGGAAGACTTCGCCGCACACCTTTCACGACATTCGCCAGGGTTGGCTCGGCGTTGTACACGGGCACAATAACCACCAATGGCTCGATCAAGCTTCGGCACCCCCTGCATTATCTTCGGGTTCAACACCGTTGAGGATGGCGAGAATCGAACGCAGCTCGCTCTCCATCGTTTCGACCGCCTGCGAATCCAGTGCCGCGCGTGCCACGGAGCGCAGCTCACCGCTCTTCCGGTATTCGTCGATTTTCTGACGGGCGCCGTCGATAGTGTACTTCTCGGTGTATAGAAGCTGTTTGACGAGCATTATCAGCTCGATCTCACGCCGCTGGTAAACGCGGTTCCCCGACCGGTTCTTTGCCGGGTGCAGAAACTTGAACTGACTTTCCCAGTAGCGCAGTACGTGAGGCTTCAAGTCGGTGAGCGTGCATACATCGCCGATCGAAAAGAATTCCTGCACCGGCTCCTTTGCTTTCATCGATCTACCTCCGCGCGCAGCTCCCGTGTCATGAGCTCGCCGATGGCGCTACGCGCCGGTTGTCCCTCGAACAGTACGCGATTGACTGCATCGACAATTGGCATTTCCACTCCTTCGCGCAGCGCGAGCTCGCGGGCGCTCTGCGCCGCGGCGACGCCCTCCGCTACTGTCTCTCTGCCGCGCAACACTTCATCGAGCTCCTTTCCCTTCCCGAGCTCGACTCCCACGCTGCGATTGCGACTGAGCGAGCCGGTGCATGTGAGAACCAGATCGCCCAATCCGGCCAGTCCGGCAAACGTGCTCTGTTCCGCGCCCAGTGCGACCCCCAGTCGCGTCATTTCGGCCAGCCCGCGCGTCACCAGCGCCGCGCGCGCATTGAAGCCGAGCCCAAGTCCATCCGCAATTCCCGTTGCCACCGCCATCACGTTTTTGAGCGCGCCACCCAGCTCGACACCGATGACGTCGGTGTGCGTATAAGCTCGGAAGTACGGCGAGCTGAACGCTTTCTGCGCGAATTCCGCCGCGCTTTCGTCCTCCGAGGCGACCACGATTGCGGTTGGCTGGCGACTTACGACTTCCGTTGCGAAGCTGGGTCCCGACAGAGCGACCACCGTCGCCGTCGCTGCTTCCTGCTCGACAACCTCGGTCATCAGGCAGAGCGTTTTCTTCTCGATGCCCTTTGTCGCGACGACGAGCGGCGCGTCGTCTGGCAAAGCCTTTACCGCCACGCGAGCAATAGACCGCAGGGCATGCGAAGGCGTTGCGAAGGTCACCAGCTCTGCATCATCGACCGTTTCTTCAACGTCGTTCAGCGCCTCAATTCCCGACGCCAGCCGGTGACCGGCAAGGAAGCGCGCATTCTCGTGCCGTTCGTTGATCGAGTCGACGACATCAGGCTCGAATGCCCACAACTTGACGTCGTGACCGTTGCGCACCAGGAGATCGGCCAGTGCAGTGCCCCACGCGCCGGCGCCCACCACCGCGCACCGTGTCACGTTGGCGATTCCTTCTTCACGAATCGATGCTCTTCACCGCGGCGCAGACGACCAATGTTGGCGCGATGCGTCCAGAACACGAACGCGGCAATCACAATGCTGGCGATGAACACGGGCGAAGATGCATCGGGACGCAGCACATACATCGCCACCGGCAGCACCACCGCTCCGCAAAGCGAAGCCAGACTTACGTATCGCGAGATGGCAAAAACGACGATCCATGTCGCCATCGAAATCAGCATCGGTACTGGCGCCAGCGCGGTGAAGACTCCGCTCGCAGTCGCCACTCCTTTGCCTCCGCCGCGACCGAGCAGAAAGATCGGCTTCACGTGACCGAGGATGGCTGCTACTCCGTAGATGAGTGCCCACAGTTGCGGCTGGAGGGTCTCGGCGAAGATCGGCAGATAGTAGACCGGGAGAAACCCTTTCAGGAGATCGGCGACGAACACTGCGGCGCCGATGCGCGGCCCCAGCACGCGCACCACATTCGTTGCGCCGAGGTTCCCTGATCCGTGTTGGCGTAGATCAACTCCGCGCGCTCGACCGGCGATGTACGCCGACGGGATCGACCCGGCCAGATAAGCGATGAGGACGCCGATGATCGGCGTCATCTACGCAGACTTGCGGCGCATGATGATGCGAAGAGGATTGCCGCGAAATCCCCACGCTTCCCGGAACCCGTTGTGGAGATAGCGCACATAGTGCTCCTGCACCAGATCGGGATTGTTGCCGAAGACGGCAATCACTGGCGGTGCTGTCTCGACCTGCGTGGCGTAATTGAGTTTGATCTCCCGGCCCGCCGCCTGTGGCGGCTGGCGCCGACCGACGATTTCCTCGAGCGTAGAATTTACCTGCGACGTGCTGATTCGCTTGTGGCGCTCGGCGTCGACCTCGAGCAGCAGGTCGAGGATTTTAGTCACCCGCTGCCCGCTGAGCGCGGACGTGAACACAAACGGCACGAATTTGAAGAAGGGTGCCTTCTCGTGCGCTTCTTTCTCGAATTTGGCCGCGGTGTTGTTGTCCTTTTCCTTCAGATCCCACTTGTTGACCACGACGATTAGTCCGCGGCCACTCTCCCAGGCGAGTGCCGCAATCTTCAAATCCTGATTATGCAGCCCTTCAATCGCGTCGAGCACCAGAATGCAGATGTCGGAGCGCTCGATCGCGCGGCGGGTTCTGAGCGCGGAGTAGAACTCGATCCCCTCCTCCACTTTCGATTGTCGCCGCAAGCCCGCGGTGTCTACGAAAATGACCTCACGGCCATGATAGGTCATCGGCGTGTCGATTGCGTCGCGTGTCGTGCCAGCCTCGTCGGCAACCACCAGCCTCTCCTCCCCAAGCAGCCGGTTGATCAGCGATGACTTGCCAACGTTCGGGCGACCGACCACCGCAACACGCAACGCCTCCGGCGGTTCTTCCGCCGCCACCGGAATCCTGTCGACGACTGCGTCAAGCATGTCGCCGGTTTGTTTGCCGTTGAGCGCGGAGACCGGAATCGGGTCACCAGCGCCGAGCGAGTAGAACTCGTAGAAATCCATGCTCTCAGGATTGTCGACTTTGTTGGCGATGAGGACCCAGGGCTTCCCTGCCTCGCGCAGTAGTTCTACGACTCGCGCATCGCTCGGATGAAGGCCTACGCGCGCGTCGACCACCAACAAAAGCAGATCGGATTCCTCGATCGCCTGCAGTACCTGACGCTTGATCTCGACATCCATCGGAATCCGTGGATCGTCGGTGAGACCACCAGTATCGACCAGCCAGAATTGCCGCCCGTTCCAATCGGCTCGCGCGAAGTGGCGGTCGCGCGTGGTGCCGGCCTCCTCGCTGACGATCGCGTTGTTTTCGCCGACGATCCGGTTAAAGAGTGCCGACTTCCCGACGTTGGGTCGGCCTATCAGAGCTATGACCGGGAGGTTCACACCGCCGCCACCGGCGTCTCCGACTCCAGAACATCGATGAAGTCGTAGGACGGAAAAATTGGCATCGGCAACGCTTCTCTCACTGCGTCGAGGGTGCAGTCGTCGAGGAAAACACGGTCTTCGTTGATCGTTTCCGCTGGAATCAACGCATAGTCGAGGTCGGTGCGATTCGACAACGCACGGAGGATGTCACGACCAACGAGCAGGCCTGCCGTGGTAATTGTCGGGCCGAACAGCGAATTCTCGGCGACGATCAACTCAAACTGTGCACCACTCCTTTGGCCGAGCTGGTCGAGCAGCGGCTCCATCAAAGGCGCCATCGCCAGCCCCGTGACGACACCAATGCGATCGCCTTCGCGCCGCTTCACTCGATCGAGCCCGGCGGCGACTCGCATTCGCAACGAGGTTACGGCGCCAACTCCATTTTCGATTTGAGCGAAGTCGCCATAGTGCGCCGGTCCGGGCAGTTCGCGCCCGGCGAGCATGTAAAGCTCGTCGGATCCGAAAACCCAGGTCTCGCCACGCTCCGTCTTTGCCTTGTCGCCCCAATCCTCGACCTTGTTGAGGATGGTCGAGGCCGTCTCACGGTCCATGCTCCTGGCTGTGTACAGGTGCGAGAACTGAGTGAGACCGACCGGGACGACTGCTGCCGATAGTACCGCGTCGCCCATGTTCCAGAGATCGGTAAGTGATTCCTCGAGTACCTGCGCGTCGTTGAGTCCCGGAACGATCACCATTTGGCAGTGGAATCGAATCCCACCTTCCGCCAACCGGCCAAGCTGCGCCTTTATGTCGGGCACACGCGGATTATTGAGCAGAACCTTCCGCGCTTCGTGATTGGTAGCGTGAACGGAGACGTAAAGCGGAGACAGGCGATATTCCAGAATCCGTTCGATGTCGCGTTCCTTCACGTTCGAGAGGGTGGCGAAGTTGCCGTACGCGAATGACAGCCGGTAGTCGTCGTCGCGGATGTAGAGCGGTTTGCGCAGGCCGGCAGGCAGTCCCTCGATGAAGCAGAACTCGCAGCGATTCGCGCAGCGGCGAACGGCCGGCGGGACGAGCGAAATGCCGAGCGGCTCACCGTCGAGGCGCTCGAGCTCGTAGATGATTTCTTCGCCGTCCGGCTGGCGAGCCTCGATGACCAACTCTTCATCAGCCGTCAAGAACTCCCAATCGAGGAAGTCACTGACCGGGCGCCCGTTGACCGTAAGCAACTCGGTTCCGGGAAGGACCCCGAGCTCCGACGCGACGCTGTTTTCCTCTACTCGGGAGACCTTGACCATAGCTCAAGTAATTTAGAGCTACAGCGGCCGAAATCAATCATTCACCGCGCGTTAGCTCACGAGATGTAACGCAGAATTGTGACGCGAATTCGCGTTACATCGGCGAAGTTGTTGCCAGCGATTCGAGCAGCTTCCGGGCACGGTCGAGATTGAACCCTGGCAGCCTGGCGATTGCTTCCTCTCCGGCGTCTCGCACGCCCTGGACGCTGCCGAATTCCTTGAGCAGCATCCTCCTTTTGACGGGCCCAATCCCGCGGATTTTGAGCAACTCCGAAGTCACTGTCCGCATCGAGCGCCGCTTACGGTTGTAGGTGACAGCGAAACGATGAGCTTCATCGCGAGCCTGCTGAAGCAGTCTCAGTCCGGGGGAGCGTCGCGACAGTCGCAGAGGTTCCTCACGACCCCAGATGAAAATCTCCTCCTCACGCTTGGCGAGACTGATCAGCGGCCGATCGCCGAGCGCGAGCTGTTCGAGGGCAGCGTGGGCGGCCGACAGTTGACCCTTTCCCCCATCGATCACGACGAGGTCGGGGAGCGCTTTCTCGTCGGTCTTCCGGCGCTCGAAGTATCGCCTTACGACTTCGTTCATCGACGCGAAATCGTCGCTTCCTTCTACCGTTTTGACTCTGAACTTCCGATACTCGCTCCGCTTCGGCCGGCCATTCTCGAACCAGATGCACGAGCCGACGGTGTCTGTGCCCTGCGCGGTCGAGATATCGAAGCATACCAGCGAACGCGGGAGACGCTGCAGCCCGAGCTCGCGACCGAGCTCGTAGACTGGATCTCCGGCGCGTTCGTCTGCCTCCGAAGAAGCGAGCTTCAGCTCCTCGAGCAAATGCCGCGCATTCTGCTCGGCCAGGTCGACCAGCTCGCGACGAGGACCCCGCTGAGGAATGTGGAATCGGCTGTCGGGCAGCGACTGCTCGATCAGCTCACGGTCCGCAAAATCAAACGGTAGCAGGACCTGACGAGCCCTCTCCTGCATGCCGACGTAGCTGCCGGCGAGAAACATGGTCAGCACGTCACCGTCTTCCTCGCCGTCGATGTTGGTGAGGAAGCGCTGCTCTCTCGACAGCAGCTTGCCGCTTCGGATGCGTAGCACCGTCACGCAGGCATCGTCTCCATCGCGGGCGTAGCCAATCACATCCCGATCGGCGCCTTCGACCTCCATCACGATCGTTGGCTCTTCCATCCTCTCCAGATGTTGCATCACGTCCCGCAGCTCGGCGGCGCGCTCAAAATCGAGTTGCTCGGACGCCAGCTGCATTCGCTCCTGCACGCGCTTCAACACTTCATCCGGGCGACCCGACAGGAACAGCACCACCTCGTCGATCATCGAGCGATAATCGTCCTGCGTCTGCGCCAGAATGCAGGGTGCTTTACACCGCTTGATGTAGTAATCCAGACACGGCCGCTCCGGCATCTGCGTCGGCATGTCGTAGTTACAGCTGCGCACGGTGAAGATTTTCTTCACCACGTTGAGCGCCCGCCGCATTGCGCCGACATCAGTGTACGGGCCGAAGTACCTGGCGCCGTCGTCCTCCAGTCTTCGCGTGACGTAGACACGCGGGAACGGCTCCTGAACTGTGACCTTGATGTACGGATAAGACTTGTCGTCACGCAGCGCGATGTTGAAGCGGGGTTGATACTCCTTGATGAGATTAGCCTCGAGGATCAGCGCGTGGGCCTCGGTCGGTACCACGATCGTTTCGAGGTCGGCGATCAGGCTCACCAGATGGCTGGTCTTTACGCTGTCGAGGCGATCCTCCGCGAAATAACTCCGCACGCGCGAGCGCAGGCGCTTTGCTTTACCGACGTATAGGGTGGACCCGTCCCTGCCTTTCCAGAGATAGACGCCAGGTCCCTCAGGTAGGTGTGGAAGTTTTGCTGCTACTGCGTCGGGAACGGGGAGCATGTGTAATTATACCATGCGCTTACAGCCCGGTTCATGTCGGCCGGTCTCGTCGCCTCAGCACTCTGCGCACCCGATCGATGACGTTCGCTGCCTCAGGGATTCTGAACGCGACCGTCATGCCGATGTAGGTCAGTCCATACACGCCAAGCAGAACGAACGCCGTCAGCTTCGAGTGAATCGCGTTTTCGTGCGCGGTGAAGATCGGTTGTCCGCGATCGACCCACAGTTTGTACAGCCAGGGCAACAGCGCCCCAATTAACGCAGCACTCCAAAGGCGAACCATCCGCGACGCGATCAACCGCGTCTGGCCGATTCGTTTGTCGAGCCCACGCCGGAGCAGAAAGAACTCGACCCAACCGGCAAGGCCTGCGGACGCCGTGAGACCGGCTGCACCGAGACGTCGATCCAGGCCGAGCATCGGCGGAAGCACCAGCGCGAACAAGTAGCCGAGGGAGATGGTGAGTATGACACGGACCACTGCGTACCTGAGCGGCGTGCGTGTGTCACGTAGAGCGTAAAACGTCGACGAGTAGAGGCGGCCCATCGTCGACGCGAGTAATCCGATGCACGAACCAATCAGGATTTCCCAAACCCAGATCGTGTCGCCCCGCGAAAAACGCCCGCTCTCCAGCAGCAGATGAACGATCAGGTCGCCAAGCGCGAAGAGAGCAACGACACTCGGGACAATGAAGTACGCAATGCGATCGAGTCCATCGCGCAGCCTCCCCCGCAGATACGCGCCGATTTCCGCGGTTGTGCCGACCGCGCGCGACATCGCCGGCAGTTCCGCCGCGGAAATCGCCATTCCGAATAGACTGATTGGCAGGACGTAAATCGCCTGAGCATACGTGAATGAGGATACGGCGCCGTTTCCCAGATAACTGGCGAGCCAGGCGTCGACGAGCGCGCTCAATTGCACAACGCCGCGACCGACGAACGCAGGCACGAAATTCCGAAAAACGCTGCGCACGCTTGCCGACGCTATCGTCAGTCGCGGCCGGATGCCGCGCGCGAGCTTGTAGACCTGCGGCAACTGGATGAGAAACTGCAACGCGCTGCCGACGACAGAGCCATAGGCGAGATAAACCGAGAGCTGAACCTCGTTGTGATTCTGGTGGAAGAGGATCAGCGTCATCACCATCGCGAAATTCCATAGTACGGGCGCGGTGTACGACATGAAAAAACGGCGGTGGCTGTTGAGAATCCCCAGACACCACGCTGAGAAAACCAACAGACCCGCACCGGGCCAAAGAATTCGCGTCAGAAGTACTGTGAGCTCGCGTTTCTCACCGGTGAATCCGTTGGCAATCAATGCCACCAGCCAGGGCGCCGTGACGACCCCGAGCGCGACGATGATCGACGCAACCAGGGCGAGCATTCCGGCAACCGCGCCGGCTAATCGCGTCGCTTCGTCTTCGTCTCCTTTGCCAAGAAGACCCGCGTACTCGGGAATGAATGACGCGGAAAGCACGCCCTCGCCGAACAGATTCTGTAGCATGTTCGGGATGCGAAACGCGGCGTTGAACGCGTCCGCTGCCATTCCCGCCCCAAGGTAGCGGGCCATCATCGTCTGACGGATCAGCCCGGCGAGCCGCGTTAACAGAATTCCCGAAGCGACAAGAAGAGCCGCGCCCTTGTGTCTCTCGAACGCCCTGCTAGTCGTACGTGGCGTCGCACGGCGCTCGATCGGTGGCGCGGCCTCGATTACCTCGTCGGGTTCAGCCGGCAGGATGTTGTCAATCGAGCTCTCTTTTGCGTGCGCTTCCCGATCCGTCACGCCTGCCCTCGCGCCGTCACTGCTTCTTCCGCTTTGTGAGAGAGGTGATTCGATCCGCCGAGGAACGCGGCATGCGCGCGCGCACCCTCCAGCATGTCAGACCGCAGGCCTTCGCCGTAGCGCGCGAGGAACGAAACGAAGTTGAGTGCGCGCTCCTGGGGCTTCCCCATTGGATAGAGCGAGCCCCGTGCGGTCCCGATTTCCTGCATCAAATCGGCGTGACGCCGCTTGGCGGCGGCGATCAGGCGGCGCTCGAAGCGATCCAGTCGCCGCATCAAATTCGCTCGCAAGCCACCTGTAACGGCCGGACTGACCGGTGCCTGTCCTGCTGTAACCGCGTCAGCGAGCGCATCCATCCTTTTGTCGAGGAGATTGCGGGTGATATTCAATTCGTCGAGAACGTCCTTCGGTAGCTGCGCGCGAGCGATCCTGCTCTCTGCCTCGTATGGGTCGCGCAGGTCTTCAGGCAGCAGGTGCAGCTTTTCGAGAATGCGCTCCACGTGCGGTTCGATTAGCGTGCACGACCAACGGGGAACGATTGCCGGCCGCGGCACGCCCAGCGTGTCCGCGATCGGGGAGATCTGCGCGAAATAGGCGATCTCTGCCGGACCCCCGATGTAGACCACCGTTGGAAGGATTGCCCGCTCGACAACCGGGCGCAGAAGCACATTCGGTCCCATGTCCTCGTTGACGGTTTGTTTGGCGGCGGCTTTGATCGGCACGCGTCGTCGCGCACCGGAGTTGGTGCTGAACACGAGCGACAAGCCAGGCACGTCCTGAACCTGCGGCGTAAATCCGGCTTCTTCGACCTCACGGTTTCTTTCCGCAACACGATGCGCGATCTCGGATGCGCTGGCCAGCGCACCCGTGAGAATCGTCTTCGCCGCATTCCGCGTGGCGGGATGCGATGCGTCGATCACAGCGATCCCGAGCGGCGCGAAGAGACTCCGCAGAAATCCAACGAACGAAGATCCAACGGTTTGCCCTTCGCGATAGAACTGCTCGAGCAGTTCGAGCGGCTCGACATCAATCGTGGAACCAGCGGCTTTCTTCAACGCGTCGAGCTGAACCGAGACATCGCCCAGCGGCATCGCCGACATTGGCGGTCCAAGGGGTGCGACGTGATCGATCCGCAGCAGTTGCGCACCACCTGGCACATTGACGATGGTGCCGCTCGCCTCCTTGAAATCAGTGTCATCCGTCGCCGCCCAGAAAACCGGCGCGACTGGTACGCCGCTCACCCGTTGCAACTCGTCGGCGAGAGCGAGCGCGCTCAGCGCTTTGGTCAGTGTGTACAGCGGCCCGCCGAACAGACCGGGCTGTTGTCCGGTGGTAACGACGGCACCGCGTCCGTCAGCGGATGCCTCGAGCCGCGCGCGCGCTTCTCCGCTGGCTTCGAACGCCGGCGCCAGACGCGACATCCAGTCCCGCGACGACTCGGACCGCACCGCGTCGATGCGGCCAATCCATGCATTCGCGCCCTGTGGTATTGGCTCATACCATTCGGGCCGCGTGCTGCCGGCGATGGCCGCCGCTGCCAGGGGATTTGTGCTCAGCGCCTGGCTGACGACGCGTGGATTCACTGGCTGGTGGCGAACATGATAGTTCGCGGCGAATTCTCCGACCAATCTCTGCCAGCGTAATCTCCAAATACCTTCGCGACCTCGAAACCGGCCGTTATCAGCATCCGCTCCAGATCCTGTGGTGACAGCAGGCGCACGCGCTCAATGTACTCTTTGCCCCGCTCCCGTAACGTGATTTTCTTCTCGACGAACCTGTTGTCCGGGCTGATTGTCCGCCGCTGCTCGATGGTGATTCCATTCTCGACACGTTCGTCGTACGGCACCAAGGTGTGCCGCACCCTGGTTGCGTTCAGAAAGTCGATAACCAGCGTCCCGCCGGGTGTCAGTGAAGATTTGACACACGACAGGACGCGAACGTGCTCGCGGTCGTCATCAAAATATCCAAAGCTCGTGAATAGATTGACTACCAGATCGAAGCTGTGGGCGGCGAACGGTATTTCGCGCATGTCTGCACGGACGTACGGCGCATCCCTGCTCTCGCGGCGCGCGATCTTCAGCAGCGACATCGACAGATCGAGCCCCACTGTCCACCAATGCTCGTCGAGAATTTTGCTGTGGCGGCCGGCCCCGCACGCCAGATCCAGCACCGACTCGATCTGCCGCCCGGCGAGATTCGTCGCAATCAATTCGATCGCGCGCTCCGCATCGTCCTCATCACGATGATGGTAAAGGTGCAGATAGTCTTCGCCGAACCATTGCTCATACCAGTCCGCTTCGTGTGTGGATGCGCTCGACAACGGCTGCTCGCGAACGGGGGCGATCACTTGTGATAAGGCTCGCCACGGACGATCGTTCCCGCCCGGTAGATCTGTTCGACCAACACCAGGCGCGCGATTTCATGCGGCAATGTCCAGGGTGCCAGGGAAAGTTTCATGGTTGATGCAGATCTCACCGCCGGCGCCAGCCCGTACGCGCCGCCGATCATGAATGCGACGTCGCGGTCCTCGTCGCGTGCGGTGCGCAGAAAATCGGCGAACTGTTCGGACGTGAACGACTTGCCTGCCACCTCGCACGCCACCCGCTGGGCGCGGTCGGGAATTCGCTCGGCGAGCCGCTCACCCTCGCGCTGCATCACTTTTTCTACCGGTACCCCGGCAGCGCGCTCTTCCCGCACTTCATGCACGTCGAGCGGCCAGTACCGCGCCGCTCGCTGTTCATAGTCACGTATTGCCTCGCTCAGCGCGGCATGGCGTGCCTTGCCGACGACCGCGACAACCAGTCGCATTCAGGCGTAAATGCCGCGCAACTTGTGGACGCTCGCTACTCTGTCGATCGAGACCATATAGGATGCGGTGCGCATATTGACGCGCTTCTGCTTGGACAGGTTCAACACATCGTGGAAGCTGCGCCGCATGATCGTCTCGAGTCGCTCGTTGACCAGATCTTCCGGCCAGAAATAACCGCCACGATCCTGCACCCACTCGAAGTACGAAACGGTTACGCCGCCGGCATTGGCGAGAATGTCGGGAATGACAAAAATGCCGTTTTCCTCGAGTACTGAGTCCGCGGCAGCAGTGGTTGGTCCGTTGGCGCCTTCACAAATGATTCGCGCTTTGATTTCGCCGGCGTTACGCGTGGTGATGACGTTTTCCAATGCGGCGGGGACGAGCACGTCAACTTCCAGCGTCAATAGGTCGTTGCCGGAAATGACTTCCGCCTTGTCGTACCCGTCGAGCGAGCGATTCTTCTTCACGTGCGCGATTGCGTCGTCGATGTCGATCCCTTTTGCATTGTAAAGCGATACTGAACGGTCACCGACCGCCACGATCTTGCACCCTTCACGGGCAAGCAGCTGAGCGGCGACTGAACCGACGTTGCCAAATCCCTGCACCGCCACTGTCGTTCCCTTGACCGGCATCCCGAGATGCTGCAGCGCCTCTTTCGTTACGATCATGCAGCCGCGACCGGTTGCTTCGCGCCGGCCCAGCGAGCCACCGAGCTCCACTGGCTTGCCGGTTACGACAGCCGTCGTCGTGTGTCCGACGTGCATCGAGTAGGTGTCCATCACCCACGCCATCACGCGCTCGTTGGTGTTGACATCGGGTGCCGGCACGTCTGAGTCCGGGCCGAGCATGCTGATGATGCCCGAGGTGTAACGTCGGGTGAGTTTTTCGAGCTCGCTAGCGCTCATCCCGAGCGGGTCGCATCTGACGCCGCCCTTTGCGCCTCCGAACGGGATATTTACGACCGCGCACTTCCACGTCATCCACGCGGCCAGAGCCTTTACTTCCTCGAGGGTGACCTGGGTATCGAACCGGATTCCGCCCTTCGCCGGTCCGCGAGAGGTGTTGTAGAGAACTCGGTACCCCTCGAACACCTCGATCTGGCCGTTGTCCATCATCACCGGAATCGACACGATGATTTGCTTCTCCGCCTGGCGCAGCACCTTGTACATGCCGGGCTCGAGATCCAGCAACTCAGCTGCCTTGTCGAAGCGGGACATCATCGCTTCGAACGGGTTTTCTTCGTTTAGAAATCGATCTTTATCGGGGCGGACGAGCTTGTTGGCGGGAACTCGATAGTCGGTTGCCATGATTGCGCTTTCAGTTCTGTGGCGGGTGTGCGGACGGTCTTAAAGACGAAAAATCATCGAGCAACTGCTCGATGTGGTGCTGGCCTTCGTCGATTCGCAGACGTTGTGAAACATACCATAATGACCCCGCTTCGGCAGGCCATAACGCCTCCAGTTTGACCGCATCCTTGAGGGTGCAAACCACGAAATCAGAATTACTTGCCTCCGCCGCCAGGCGCTGTGCATCAGCGCGCGTAAAGTCGTGATGATCGGGAAAACTTATCGGGCGAACTATTGCCCCGAGCTCGGTCAGTTGCTTGAAAAACGAGTCGGGATGCGCGATCCCCGCCACCGCCGTCAGATCGGCGCCCTGCAACGTGTGCAGGGGCAGTGTTTGCCCGGTTGACGTACTGGTCAGGCCGGCCGGCACGATGCTGATGACCGCAGTCGGCACGCGCGGTGCCGCACCGTTAAGCGCGCGCTTCACGTCGGCAATTGCTTCGGGCCTCGCGACTTTGCGCGTAATAATGAGCAGGTTCGCGCGCCTGGCCGAGCGCAGCGGCTCGCGCCACGGCCCGGCAGGCAACAGCCGCGGGCGTCCGCTCCACGCATCGGCACTCACGAGCACCACGTCGGCGTCCCGACTCGCGCGCCGATGTTGAAACGCATCGTCAAGCACCACGGTGTCGACACCATGCGCGATCGCTTCGCGGATTCCGCGCACGCGATCGGGCGAAGCGATGACGGGCACTCCTTCGTTCAATCGCTCGTGAACTCGCGTTTCATCACCGCCATACCCCCGCAGCACGATCGCGGGCGCCAAACCCCGTCGCCGCAGCTGCTGCGCAAACCAGGCGGCAACCGGGGTCTTGCCAGTCCCGCCGACCGTCATGTTGCCGACGCTTAGAACGGGGATCGAAAACTCTTCTGCCTTGAGCAGTCGCCAGTCGTAGAATTTCGCCCGACCGGTTGCAACCAGGCCGTAGAGACCTTCGGCTGGCATCAGCAGATTTCGAATCAGGCGCGCGCGTTTATCCCGGCCCGCCCAGACTGATTCGACGAACTCGCGAGTCCGGTCGCGCGCTTCAGCCACCAGCCATTCGCACTACGTCGCCCATCAGTGCCTCGAATCGCGAGCCCTCTTGCGCCGCGCCTCGCGCCGAGGACGCGTGAACTTTCACCGGATCCCCGTACGCGATCGTGAGTCGGGCAAAAGGTTTCGGAATCATGAACCTGTCCCAACTCTTGAGACGCCACGCTCGATCCGCGGTGACACCGACCGTCACGATGAAACAGTCTGCGCGCTGAGCCGCGACGAGCGCACCAGGTGCAAACTTCTGCGTCGGACCTTTCGGTCCGTCGGGAGTAATCGCGACTTCCTTGCCTGCCTGAAGCTCACGGATGATCGAGATCAAAGCTCGATCCGCACCGCGCGTGCTCGACCCGCGAATGAGTCCAAAGCCGAGCGACGCTGCGGCGCGAGCGACCAACTCACCATCCCGATGCTCGCTGATCAGGACGAGGACTCCTTCATTGCGGTGCTGCCAGAGCAGCGGTAGCAACTGTCCGTGCCACAACGAAAAAATGAAACCCCGTTTTGCTTTGCGCAGCGCACTCAGCGCCTCGGCATTCACGAGACGGATGCGCCAGGTCATTCCGAGGGTTCGTAACGCTCCCAGCCCGAAAAACACCGCTAACATCGCGCTCCACGGAAATTCCTGCTCGCGGCCTCCCCGATTTCGGTCTCTCGCGACTTTCCTCTCGCCTCTCGGCCCTTTCCTCTCGCCTCTCACGTTTTCCGCTCTGCCAACGCCCCCGCCATCCGCGCGACTCGATCTGCGGCTCCCGGCGTCCCGAGGCGGGAACGAACTTCCGCCAATCCTTTCAGAACTTCCTTGCGCTGCGGGCTGCGATGATCGAGCAGGAGCATCAACGCGTTCGCCATCTGCGACGGGACGATGTCGTCCTGGATGAATTCGGGCGCCACTGCACGGCCCGCGACGACGTTCACCAGACCAATGCTGGAGACTTTGACAAGGCGCTTTGCCAAAGCGTAAGAGATGCGCCCGGTACGATACGCCACGATCAGCGGACAATCCGCAATCGAGGCTTCCAGGGTCGTCGTGCCGCTCTTGCAAAGGCCAGCGTCCGCGGCGCGCAAGACCGTCAACGACGCGGAGTGAACCAACCGGAACGGACAACGCGTGCTGTCGAGGGCGACTGTCGGCGCGACACTGACCAGCACTTCAAGGTTTGGGATGCGACGGGAAAGCTCCTTTGCCGTTGCGACAAAGGCATCGATGTGTCGATCGATCTCCTGTTGCCTGCTCCCGGGAAAGAGCGCCAGAACTGGTTTGTCCGGCGCAACGCCGAGCATCTCGCGCGCTTCCTCGCGGGTCGGCATGTTCTGCGCGCGATCGAGCAGCGGATGTCCAACGAAGGTTGCATCGATACCGTAACCGCGCAGCAATGGCTCTTCGAACGGGAGAATCACGGCTGCTTTGGTGATCAGCGCGGCCAGTTTTGGTATGCGTCCGGCTCCCCACGCCCACACCTGCGGGGTGACGTAGTACAATACGGGCACACCGGCGGCTTTGGCGGCAGCCGCAACCTTCATGTTGAATCCGGGATAGTCGATCAGAATCACCAGCGCGATTTCTCCGCGGTTCAGCATTTTGCGAATCCTGCGGAGAAGCATGAAGTGTCGCGGTACGTGGCGCAAAACCTCGAGAAACCCCATCACACCCAGCTGACTGTCGCGGTGAATGAGCTCGACTCCCTGCTCCGCCAGCCGCGGGCCGCCGACCGCCGCCAGTTCGAGCTCGGGATGGAGGCGCCGCAGCGAGCCAGCGACACCGGCAGCGTGCAAATCACCGGACGCTTCCCCGGCAACGAATAAAACCTTACGCATGATGGTGCGGGTGTCCGACGAGTGAAGGCAGAGTCAGCTCGATCTCCTTCACGATGCGGAGCGCGACACCCAACGCCAGCCTGCCTTCCTCTCCCGTCACTACCACAGGCGACTTGCCCGTCAATGCAGCGACGAAGCTTTCCTGTTCGAGTTTGAGCGGTTCGCCGTCCGGCGCATGCAGCTTCTCGCGCTCGACATACGCGGCGATGTCGGCGGAGCCTGATTTGATCGTAGCCGGGTCGAAGCCGGGCTTCAGCCGGTAGAACTCACCCGTGCCGCCCGCCAGATCGAGCGACAGGTATTCGCGCTCCTGAAATATGCGGATCTTTCGCTTCTTCTCGCGCGAGATACGGCTCGACGTAATGTTGGCAACGGCTCCGGAGGTGAAAGTCACTCGCGCGTTCGCAATGTCGAGCATCGGCGTGAGCACGGGCACTCCAACCGCCGAAATTTGGCGTGCGTCCGCTCCGACCAGTGTCAGCAGCAAGTCGATGTCGTGGATCATGAGATCGAGCACTACTGCCACGTCCGAGCCGCGCGGGCTGAATGGTGCCAGCCGCTCGCTGTCGATGAAGCGCGGTCGCTTGACGTGTGGCAGCGCGGCACGAACGGCGCGGTTGAAGCGTTCGATGTGACCGATCTGCACCATCACGCCGTTTTTCTTGGCCAGCTCGAGGAGCGCATCTGCTTCCTCGATCGTTGCCGTAATCGGTTTCTCGATGAAGACATGCTTGCCGCGCTCGATCGCCGCGCTGGCAACGGCAAAGTGCTGAGACGTCGGGACTACGACGATTACGGCGTCAGAAGCATCGAGGAGCGCATCAAGCGTCGGCTGAGCGCGCACCCTGAGCTCTTTCTCGACTTCCCGCCTGCGCTCGGCGCTGCTTTCTACGAATCCCGAGAACTGCGCGCCTCGCAGATCGCGCAGGATTCTTATGTGGTGAAATCCGAGACTGCCCGCGCCAACCACTCCAATGCGCGGAGTGGAAATCAAATCACGACTCCGCGCTCGCTGGCTTCGACGAATCGCAATAGCTCGCGCACTTCCGGAAGTGGCTCGATCTCATTCTGCGCGCGTTCGATTGCCTGCGTGACGTTGAGATCGGAGCGAAACAGCAGCCTGTAGGCGCGCTTCAACTCCCGGATGGTCGTGTCGTCCATCCCGGCGCGCTGCAACCCCACCGTGTTGAGACCGTACAGCTTTACCGGATTTCCGACCGCCTTGAGGAAAGGCGGGATGTCCTTCGACACGCGCGAACACCCGCCGATGAAACTCTGTCGTCCGATGCGAACGAACTGATGCACCGCGCAGAGTCCTGACACGATCGCGCGATCCTCGATGGTGACGTGACCCGCCAGCTGCGCGACGTTCGAAAGAATGACGTTGTTGCCGATGTGACAATCGTGAGCCAGGTGCACGTACGACATCAGCAGGCAATTCTTGCCCACCGTAGTCTTGAACGACTGCGCAGTGCCGCGATTTATGGTCGTGTACTCGCGAATCACCGTACCCTCGCCGATCTCGACGGTCGTCTCTTCTCCGGCGAATTTCAGATCCTGCGGCAAGCCGCCAAGAATGGTCCCGATTCCGACCTTGACGTTCGCCGCGAGCGTGACGTTGCGCTCGAGCGTCGCGCGCGGTGAGATCAGGCAGCCATCACCGATGACGCAATTCTCGCCGACAATGGCAAAGGCTCCGATCTCGACGTCGGCTCCAAGCTCGGCTTCCGGCGAGATGATCGCGGTTGAATGAATCCGCGCCTTCGTCATCGATCTCTGATTGTAGCCGCCATGTCCGCTTCGACCACAACTTCACCATCGACTTTTCCCACGCCGCGCATCTTGCAAACGGTCCCGCGCAGCTGGACGACGTCGAGCTCGAAACGAAGCTGATCACCCGGTTTGACTGGCCGCCGGAATTTCACGTTATCGAGCGACATGAAATAGACGACCTTGGTCTCCGGCTCACTCACCGAACCGAGGAGCAACATTCCCCCAACCTGGGCCATCGCCTCGACGATGAGGACTCCCGGCATGATCGGATGCCCCGGGAAATGTCCCTGAAAGAACGGCTCATTGATGGTGACGTTCTTGAGACCGACAATGCGCTTTTTCTCTTCGATCTCGATGATTCGGTCCACCAGCAGGAACGGGTAACGGTGCGGCAGGACCTTCATGATCTCTTCAATCGTGTACATCCCCTTCTCCTTTCTCCCGGCTTTCACCATTTCCCGCACCAGCGTCACCGTGCCCCGATGACTGGGCTTGATCGCAACGATTCTCGCTTTAATCCGCGCGCCGGCGAGAGCCAGATCTCCGACGCAATCCATCGCCTTGTGGCGAACGAATTCATCGTTCCAGCGCAAATCGCCGCTCAGAACTTCGTCGTCGCCCAGCACCACCGCATTCTCCAGCGACGCGCCGCGAATCAAACCCCTCTCGCGCAGAGCGTCGACTTCGTGAACGAAGCCAAAGGTCCGTGCGCGTGACAGCTCGCTGGCGAACGTTTCTTCCGTGACTGTGAATCTACGCGACTGCCTGCCAATCAGCGGATGCGGAAACTCGATCGTGACGTCGAGCTCGAGATGCTCCGATGGATAGGCTTCGTAAACGGACGCACCATCGATGATGCGCACCGGCTCACTCAGCTCCAAAAACTCCGGCTCACCTGGTATCGACGCAAGGCCGGCATCGGACAGCGCTTTGACGAATGGAGCCGCGCTGCCATCGAGAATCGGCGGTTCCGGTCCATCCATGTCGATGGTGACGTCGTCGATGTTCAGCCCGCTCACCGCTGCCAAAACGTGCTCCACGGTGTGAATGGCGTGATCGCCTTTGCCCAGCTGGGTGCGCCTCTCGCTGCCGCTGACCTCGCTCACGTGGGCGCGGATTTGCGGCTGTCCCGGACAATCCACCCGACGGAACACTACGCCCTGTTTGCTGGGCGCTGGCTGAAACGTGACGCGGCACGGCACGCCGAGATGCAGTCCCGTGCCCTCCAGCACGGCGGGGCGCGCGAGCGTCCGACGACTCACTTTGTCTCTGGCTCTTGTAGCAGCTTCTCCAGCTTGCGCATCATGCCGGCCAATTTAAACAGTGCGGCCGAAGCGCGGAGTGAATCACGGTGCGGGCGCGCCGGATAGCCCGACCAGGTTTCACCCGCGGGAATGTCACCGAAGACGCCGGCTTGTGCAGCCAGTCGCGCCCCGGCGCCGATCGTCAAATGACCGCTGATGCCCGCCTGACCCGCGAGTATGGCACCGTCTCCAATGTTCACTGACCCGGCCACACCAACCTGCGCCATCAGCAAACACTTCTCGCCGATTCGCACGTTGTGCGCGATGTGGACCAGGTTATCGATTTTGGTGCCTCGTCCCACGACCGTGTCGTCGATACTGCCTCGATCGATGGTGGTGTTCGCCCCGATCTCGACATCGTCGCCGATGATGCACCTGCCGACGTGCGGGATCTTCTGGTGCGCTCCATCACGGAACACATAACCAAATCCGTCGCAACCGATTCTCGCCCCGGCGTGAACGAACACGCGCTCACCGATCTCGGCTCCGGAGTAGACTGTGACGCCGGGCCACAGCCGCGAACCTTCGCCGACCGGCACCCCATCGCCAATCACGCAGTGCGCGCCAATCACGACGCCGTCTCCGACCGTCGCCCCGGCGCCAATGACCGCGTACTCACCGATGGAAACGCGATGTCCGATCGTCGCGCTCTTCCCAATGCGCGCGGTCGGCGCCACGCCTGAGCGCGGTTCTTCTCGCGGATAAAGTTGCGGTAGTAAGCCGACCAGTTTTTCCTGGGGCTTCTCGACAATAATGCGCGTCTGCGAAGCGGTGGTCACGTCGCGGAACTCCGGATCGACCAGCACCACCCCGGCCCGCGTCGTCGCCATCAAAGGCGCGTATTTCCCGCTGCTCAGGATGCTGAGATCGTTCTCGCCGGCGCGGTCCAGTGGTGCCACGCCGGTAACCGCGACACTGCCATCGCCAATCAGCTCCCCGGAAACCAGTGCCGCAATAGCCGCAGCGGTGATAGTGCTCGCACCATCACCGCTGAGTGAAAGTCGGGTGTCAGCTCGCGCCGTCACTTCTTCGGGCGCGTCACTCCCGCAGGCTGCGGAACGGTGCTCGCCGTCGGCGCCGGCCCCTGCGCCTTGAGACGCGCGAGAACCTTGTCAGTGAGATCGAGTCGCTTGTCGGCGGCGACGACCAGGCTCACCTGTGCGCCCACATCGAGAATCATCGCGTAACCATCCTCACTGCGGATCTGCTCGATGACGTTTTGCACACGTTCCATGATCGGCTTCACCAGCTGCGCCTGTCTCGCCTGCATCGTCGAATCCAGACCACGCGCACGAGTCTGGTACTCTACCTCGCGCTGCTGGATGGTGGTGCGGCGGGCATTGAGGGTAGTGCTATCCAGTTTTGCTGCTTCCTTGTCGAACGCCGCCATCATCGTCTTCAGCGAGTCGTCCATGCGCTGAATCTGCTGGCGGTAGACGCCGACTTCCTTGTCGAACTGGGCTTCGGCCTCGGCGCGACCGGGAGCCTGCGACAGAATCGCCTGTGAATTGATGTAGCCGATCTTGGTTGGCGCCGGTCCCGATGGCGTCGCTGTCGCCTGCGAGGAAGCGCTACCCGCGAAGATCAGCGAGGTGACCAGTGCGATCGAGCTCGCACGCATAAGCACTCGCATCTATGACTCCAGTGTTAAAAGAATTGTCCGAGCTTGAAGTGGAGCTTCCAGCCGGGTGCCGGCCGCCCCTGAGCGTCAATCTTGTCGAACCCATACCCGATGTCCACTCCCAAAGGTCCGAGCGGGCTTATGGTGCCTACCCCAAAGCCGAAGCTGCGGAACAACCGCGTCGGGTCGAACTCCCGCGGCTTGTTCCAGACGTTACCACCTTCGAAGAAGGAGTTCACGTAAAGCGATTGATTGATCCGCAAGCCGAGTTCCGCCGTTCCCACGAAGAAGGCATTGCCGAAGGAGGCGCGGGTAGCCTGGGTATCGGACCCACGAGGGTCGAAGCCGTTGGGTGTGACCGAGAACTCGTCATATCCGCGCAGCTGCTCTCCGTACTGAGTGCCGCCCAGCGCGAACGACTGGGTCGAGAAGAACGGTCCCGGATTGCCAAACAATGCGCCAGCTCGCGCCGACAGCCCGGCGACGATGATCATCGGCTCCGCGCCGAGAATGTTCCCGCCGAACCTGCCAACGGGCGCGTACGACCGAAGCTCAGTCGTGTACCGCTGAAATGCCGCCGTTCCACCCAGCGGTCCGCCGTTGAACTGAGCGTTGAACGACTGCAGACCACCATCCGCGGCGAACGGCAAACCGGTGCGCGTATCGTGCTGTGCGGTAAAGCCCAGCGTCGAACGGTAGCAGTTCTTACAATCGGTCGCGATCGTCCCCAGGAAACCATCGCTGGTGTAGTTCACCTTCTCGCCGCCATATGACACGAAGAGCCGGGTGTAAATCGACTGCGGCACCGGGAATCCAAGCTGGATCTGGCCGCCCGTCCTGATGATTCCGCCGAGATCGGCGATGTTGTAGCGCGAGCGGCTGTGATATGCAGTGAGACTGCCCGAGATTCGCGACTGTCGGATGTTAGGATCGCTGTACGTCAGATTGAAATCGTTGATGTATCGACCGAACTGCCACTGCAGCTGCGCGCGCTTGCAGCGTCCGAAAAGATTCGGCTGGTCGAGGCCGACGAATCCGCCAAGGCCGGTGCCCTGCCCCATCGACGCACCAAAATTGATGTTGCCGGTTCGTTTTTCCTTGACGTTGAACACGATATCGACGTCGCCCTCGTCGCCGCTCGGCCGCGTCTCCGGAGCGGGCATCGGCGTCTCGAAGAAATTCAGGTTGCCGATGTTCTGGTAGCTGCGAATGAGATAATTGCGATTGAAGACCTGACCGGGAGCAAGCACGATCTGCTCGCGAATGCACGACTCGTGGGTGTAGTCGTTGCCGGCGATCTCGATTCGATTCACGATTGCCGGCGTTCTTTCGTCGATCTCCCAGCGGAGGTTGACGGTACGGACTGAATCCGTGCTTCCTACTCTCTCCGTTACGGGCCGGATGCTGGCGTAGATGTAGCCTTCGTCATTGTAGGCTTCCATCAATTTCTGCTGCGCATCGTCCCACCTTTGAGCGTCGAAAGTATTGGGTGGATTGACGTAGCTGCGGCGAATAATGCTCGTCGCCTTCTGCACTACCGTCGCCTGGTTGTTCTCACCGAACGGGTAGAACGCCTTGATCTGTTCGGTGGAAAAGCGGCGGTTCCCAAGTACTTCGAAGTTGCCGACCTTGTAACGCGGGCCTTCGCTCACGGTGATGTCGATGAGGCCTTTGCCGCGCGCGCGATCGACGATCAAGGTGTCTTTGATGATTCGGAAGTCGATGTAGCCGCGGCTCGCGTAAAGCTGCGGAATCTTCTCGCTGAGATCCGCAGCATACTTGGCGTCATCGAGCTCGCCGTTGCGCAGCCACAGGAAGCCTTCGGGCTTGGTGTCCATCGCGCTCACGATGTCTTCGTCGGAAACCTGCTTGTTGCCGTTGATCCGAATTCCCGATACCGCGAGCCGTCGCCCTTCATCGATCTTGAAGTCGATGGTCAGGTTGCCGTTGGTCAGCGTCGATTCCGGCTTGACCGTCGCCAGGTAGTAGCCATTGGCCTCGTATAGCGAGTCGACACTGGCGATTGCTTTCGCGATCTTCCCTGGATCGACCGGGCTACCTGTGGCGAACGCGAGCTTTTCCTTGACGTCCTTCGGAGACACGCGGTCGGCGCCGATGACGTGATAGGCGACCAGGTTCGGGCGTTCCTTGACCTGAATTACGAGGTCTGCCTTGCTGGTGGTCGGCGACACATGGCAGATGATCTGAACATCGTCGAACTGGCCGGTCGCGTAGAGCGCTTTGATCGCCGCCTGAATGTCGTGGACCGCCAGCTGCTGGCCGGTGGCGAGCGCCGAAGTTGCACGGACCTGGGCGGTATCGTTCCGCACCGCGCCGGCGACCGTTATGGTGGCAGGCGTCGCGCAGGCGCCGTTCGCCTGCTCCTGGGCCGATAGATGAGCTGCAACGGCGCAAAGCAGCGCCGAACTATATGTAGCGAGTCTCCGCATCACACAAATATACACGGTCAGAAGTGCCCAGGTCCTTCGCCATGAGCACTTTGATTAGACAAAAAGGCCGCCGGAAAGTTGCATTCCCGCGGCCTTTTTCTGTGTGATTTTTTCTGGCTTTACGCCTTCGTCGAACCCGTCATCACTCGGAACTCGAGCTTCTCCCCATCCGGCGCCAGATCGACCTCGATCTCGTCGCCCTTGCTGAACTCGGCGAGGAGAATTTTTTCGGAAAGAGGATCCTCGATGTACTTCTGAATCGCTCTCTTCAGCGGACGGGCGCCGAACTTCTCGTCGTAGCCGTGCTTGACCAGGAACGCCGATGCGCTTTCGGTGAGTTTGAGCGTCAGCTCTTCGTCACCCAGTCGCTTCTGCACATCCTTGAGCAGGATCGAGACGATCTCACCGATGTTCTCCTGCGACAGCGGGTGGAACACGATGATGTCGTCGAGACGATTGAGGAACTCCGGATTGAAGGTGTGCTGCATCTCTTCCTTCACCTTCTCGGCGATCCTGTCGAAGTTCGACTTGAGATCAGGCGCGTGGAAACCAAGTCCGCGACCCTTGCTGATGTCTCTCGCGCCGACGTTCGAGGTCATGATCACGACGGTGTTCTTGAAGTCGATCACGCGACCGTAGTTGTCGGTGAGGTGCCCCTCGTCGAGAACCTGCAGCAGGATGTTGAACACATCGGGATGCGCCTTCTCGATTTCGTCGAGCAGCACGACGCTGTACGGCTTGCGACGGACAGCCTTGGTCAGCGTGCCCGAATCCTCGTAGCCGACGTAGCCCGGAGGCGCGCCGATCAGACGCGATACCGAGAACTTCTCCATGTACTCGCTCATGTCGACGCGGATCAATGCCTGCGGGTCGGCGAACAGGAACTTCGCCAGCGCGCGAGCAACCTCCGTCTTACCGACGCCCGTCGGGCCGGAGAAGATGAACGAGCCGATTGGACGATTGGGATCCTTGAGTCCGGCGCGGCTGCGACGGATCGAGCGAGCCAGCGCCTTGATCGCCTCTTCCTGTGCGACCACCGACGCGTGCAGCTCCTCTTCCATCCGCAGTAGTCGGGCAGTCTCGGCTTCCTGGAGACGCATCACCGGAATGCCGGTCCAGCGGCTGACGATGAAGGACACTTCCTCCTCGCCCAGCACGGGCCGGTGAGACTGACGGTGCTTCTCCCACTCTTCCTGCTTGCGGCGGATATCGCCCTGCAGCTCGCGCTCACGATCGCGCAGCGCTGCCGCGCGCTCGAAGTTCTGATCGCGAACCGCCTGCTCCTTGTCCACGTTCACCGAATCGAGCTGTCCCTTGAGCTCCGCGACAGCGGGCGGGGGCGACTGCGTCGCCAGGCGCGCTCTGGCACCGGCTTCGTCGATCACATCGATCGCCTTGTCGGGCAGGAAGCGGTCGGTGATGTAGCGCTCCGACATCTTTGCAGCTGCCTGCAGCGTCTCGTCGGGAATGCTGACCTTGTGGTGCTCTTCGTATTTCTTGCGCAGACCTTTGAGGATCTCTACGGTTTCCTCCACCGAAGGTGGCTCGACGATTACGGTCTGGAACCGACGCTCGAGAGCGCCGTCCTTCTCGATGTACTTGCGGTACTCGTTGAGGGTCGACGCACCGACGCACTGCAGCTCGCCACGCGCGAGGGCGGGCTTGAGCATGTTGCTGGCGTCGATGGCACCCTCAGCGGCGCCCGCGCCGACCAGGGTGTGCAGCTCGTCGATGAAGAGGATGATGTTCTTGTTCTGGGCGATCTCGTTCATGACTGCCTTGAGCCGCTCCTCGAACTGACCGCGATACTTGGTGCCGGCGATTACTGCCGCCATGTCCAGCGACAGCACGCGGTTGTCGCGTAGTGAATCGGGGCACTCGCCATTCGCGATCAGTTGCGCCAGGCCTTCGACGATCGCCGTCTTGCCGACGCCGGGTTCGCCGATCAGCACCGGATTGTTTTTCTTGCGCCGAGTGAGGATCTCCATCACGCGCTCGATTTCCTTGCCGCGTCCGATGGTCGGATCCAGCTGATTATCGGCCGCGAGCTGCGTCAGATCTCTGCAGAAATGATCGAGCGCGGGCGTCTTCGACTTCTTCTCGCCCTTGCCGGTCTGGGTCTGCGTCTGGCTCGAGCCACCCTGGCTGCTTCCCTGTGCAGCTCCGCCCTGCGGCATCTCGGTGCCGAGCAGGCGCAGCGTCTCAGCCTTCGCCGCGTCGAGATTGACGCCGGCGTCGGTCAGGACCTGGGCTGCGATTCCTTTCTCTTCGCGCAGCAGTCCGAGCAGCAGATGTTCGGTGCCGACGTAGCCGTGACTCAGGTCACGCGCCTCGCCCATCGCCAGCTCGAGGACTTTCTTGGCGCGAGAGGTATACGGCAGGTCCGGGCCAGTCGCAGCAGCGGCTTTCCCTTTCTTCACCGTCTCTTCGATCTTCTGTTGGATCTCGTCGAGATCGACGCTGAGGTTTTGAAGGACGGCGGCGGCAACGCCTTCTCCCTCGCGGATCAGTCCGAGCAGTATGTGCTCGGTACCGACGTATTCGTGATGGAGCCTTGCCGCCTCCTCACGGGCCATGGCGAGAACCTTTCGTACTCGCTCAGTGAAGTTGTACCCGTTCATTTCTGCAAATCCTCAGTGCGGGAGCTAGTTCTTCGCGTGCGTGACAGTGTGACACTGCGGCGCGCGTGATTACCCGCTACCCCCTACTCAGCCTCCGCAGCCAAAGTCTCTCGTACGTATCTGGCACGAGCAACGCTGGCCTCGCTTTCCGTTAGCGCTCTTCCCTCAGTATGACCGAGGTGCGCCAACTGACTAAAAATCAGGAGCTTGTTGAGAGTATATACACTGAGACCGCTTATCAGTTTCAGGCCGACAGCCAGTCGCACGCCGCTCAGATAGTTCATTGCTTCATCGAAGCTCAAGCTGCGTGCATATCGCAGCGTGCCAAAGGCACGCCATAGCTTGTCTTCAATAATATAACCCGCATCGCGCAACAACACTCGCCGCGCTTCTTCTTCTCTCTCTATTACATGTCTAACGACGCGCACGAGGTAATCAAGTAACTCACCTTCTGAGCGACCGAGCGTCGTCTGATTCGAGATCTGAAAGAAATTTCCGACTACTTCACTCCCTTCACCATACATGCCACGGTAGGTCAGTCCGACCTGCTGCAATCCGGCCAGGACTTTTCCGATTTCCTTCGTTAACACCAGGCCCGGGAGATGGATGAGAACCGACGCCCGGAGCCCCGTCCCAACGTTGGTCGGGCAAGCCGTCAGGTAACCGAACTCGTTGTGGAACGCATACGGCACTTTGTTGCCTAGCTCCGCATCAAGTCGCTCCACTACGCCGAAGGCGTCGGCCACATGGAAACCAGAGTGAAGGGCCTGCAAACGCAGGTGATCTTCCTCGTTGACCATGATTCCGACCCCGCGGGACAGATATATCGCCGCCCCGGTGCGAACGGGTTGGTCGTTCAGACCCGCCAGCTCTTTGCTGACCAGGTGACGCTCGTGCAACAACAGCCGATCGTCTGGCGGCAGCTCGTCCACGCGGAGCAGGATTCCGTCTTCAATCGAACGCAGGCTGCCGAATGCCTCTCTTACCTGCGCCAGGATCCGCAGCCGCTCTCCGTCGCGCGCCCGCGGAGTAAAGGCGTAGCCCTCGAGGTTTCGCGCCAGACGGATTCGGGTCGAGATGACGATATCGGCGTGCTCGCCGGACGCATCCAGCCAGCTTGCACCGCCGTCGGGTAAAAGCGAGAGATCGAGCATCACTCCATCCCTCTCAGCTTGTCGCGCAGATCGGCGGCGAGCTCGAATTGCTCCGCCTCGATCGCCCGCTTCAGTCGATCGCGCAGCTCCGTTGCCGTCGAGACGTGCGGTAAATCGCTCGGCAGTGGCGCTACGTACCGACGGCCAATGTGCCGTGAGTTTCCGTGGACGCGACGCAAGAGGTCGCGCAGGCTGTTCTCGAAGGTCTCGTAGCAGTGCGCGCAACCCAGGCGTCCGGTGGCTCTGAAATCGGCCAGCGTCGCTCCGCAGAACGAGCATTGCACTGCCTCGCCGCGAGGCGTCGGCATCTGCTCGTGGATGGTCTGCAGAAAGTTGTTGATCTGCGGTTTCGCCGCCGTGATGGTCGTCTCCACGCCACGCTCGGCCGCGCACTTCTCGCACAGATGCAGCTGTCTAACCCCGCTCCCCTCGATCTCCGTGAGCTGGATTACCGCTTCGCCATCCTTGCACAGATCGCAGACCATTTATACGACGACCTCATCTACCGCCGACTGACTGAGTCTCCCGCCCTCGAGCAGCAACACCTTGTTAGCGCGCGCTGCGAGTGAGCGACTATGTGTTACGACGACCATCCCAATCTCCAGGTCATTGACGACCTGGTGTAGAAGTTCATGCAGCATTTCAGCGTTCGAGCGATCGAGATTACCCGACGGCTCGTCCGCCAAAACCACCTGCGGATCCATTGCCAGCGCTCGTGCCACCGCCGTGCGCTGCTGTTCACCGCCGGATAGCTCCCCCGGCCTATGAGACATACGAGCGCTGAGTCCAACTCGTGCCAATAACTCGGCCGCCCGGCCACGGGCAAAATCCTCGGACCTACCGGCGATGCGCATTGGCATCATCACGTTCTCCAGCGCCGAAAACTCGCGGAGCAGGTGATGAAACTGGAACACGAAACCAACGCTGCGGTTCCGCAACTGTCCCAGCGAGTTCTCATCGCGACCCTGCACCGGCTCTCCTCCGATTACTACATAGCCGCGCGTAGGCCTGTCCAGTGCCCCAAGCACGTGCATGAGGGTGCTCTTGCCGGCCCCGCTCGCACCGACTATGGCGACCATCTCTCCCTTCGATACGGAAAGATTCACACCGGTTAGCACGTTGAGCACGTTCCCGTCGCCACCGATGTAAGACTTGTGGACGTCGTGCGCCTCCAGGACGGTCAGCGTCATTCGTGTCGGATTGCCTCGATCGGGAATAGCCGTGATGCCTGAACCGATGGATAGATGGTGGCGATGGCCGCGATCGCGATGCTCGCCAGAATGATCCAGAGGACGTCGCTCGGCTGCGTCGTAACCGGCAGGTGATCTATGAAATACACAGTTGGATCGAGCTTTATGAATTGATACCTGTCCAGCGCGAGCGCGCCCGCGAATCCGAGCACCACGCCCAACGCCGTTCCGACAACACCGATGACGAGACCCTGCGTCAGGAACACTCGGCGAATCGAGCGTGCCGGCATGCCCATCGCCTTGAGAATGCCGATCTCCTTGGTTTTATCGGCAACGACCATCGTCAGGGTACTCACGATGTTGAACGCCGCCACCAGAACGATCAGCAACAGAATGACACCCATGCCGAGCTTCTCCAGCTTGAGCGCCTGGAACAGCGAGTGGTTCTGCTCTTCCCAATCCACGGTGCGATACGGCCAGCCAAGCGAGGCAGTCAACTGATTGCCGACGGTCCTTGCCTGCCAGCGATCCCTCGTCTTCACTTCGATGCCCGTAACTCCGCTGCCAAGACCCGCCATCTCCTGCGCTTTGTCGAGTGCGATGAACGCATAGGAGTTGTCGTACTCGTACATGCCCGTTTGTACGATGCCCGTTACCTCGAAGCGCTGGACTGTGGGCACGACACCGCCCGTCACGGGATTCATTTTGCTCAACGACGCGGACATCAGAAGAACGCTATCGCCCGGATACTTGTTGAATCGCGCAGCGAGCAATTTTCCGAGTACGACGCCGCGGTGCTGCCCGTCGCTGCTCGCAAAACGGAAGTCGCCATCGGTGGCGTGCGAGCGAATGGTGGTGACATCAGGCACCCCGCGGCCCTGCGGTGGCAGCCCCACGATATAGACCCCACCCGCATAGTCGCGTCCGCCAGTCATCACACCTTCCGTGAGAACAAACGGAGCTGCGGCTACTACTCCAGGCTGCTTTCGAACTTTCTGCAGAATCGTCGGCCAGTCATTGATCTTGAGATCTTCGCCGTAAGTGAGCACACGAATGTCCGGACTGCCAACGAGAATCTTCTCGCGGAGATCGTGTTGCAGCCCATTCATCACACCGATGATGATGATGAGCGCGCTGACGCCTATCAGCACGCCCCCAATGGCGATGATGCTGATCAGCGACAGCAGCTTCGATCCGCGTCTGCTGCGCAGGTAGCGCCAGGCGATTTGCAGCTCGAGCTTCGTCATTCTGGCCTCATCGTCGGAAACAGTATCACGTCGCGGATGTTCGTCGCTCCGGAGAGGTACATGAACAGTCGATCGATGCCGATGCCGCAGCCGCCCATCGGTGGCATGCCATACTCCATCGCCCGCAAATAGTCTTCATCCACCCCTGCCGCCTCCAGGTCACCCGCCGCTCGCAACCTGGCCTGCGCCTCAAAGCGGCGCCGCTGATCGATCGGATCGTTCAACTCACTGAATGCGTTTGCGAGCTCCTTGCCATTGGCAAAAAGCTCGAAGCGCTCGGTGAGCTGCGGATTTCCACGTTTCGGCTTTGCCAGCGGTGACAGCTCCACGGGATAGTCGATGACGAAAGTAGGATCGATCAACTTCGATTCGACGAGCGCCTGAAACATCTCGTCCATGATTTTCGGACGACTCATCGAGTCAGGTTCTTCTACCCCGGCTCGCCTGGCGAGTGCGCGCAACGCAGTGTCGTCGAGGGTGGTGACGTCCGCCCCCGCTGCGTTGTTCAGTGACGGCAGCCATTCAATGCGCGGAAAAGGCCGCTGGAACCTTGGAACATTTTCCCCCACGCCCTGAACCTCTCGGACAGCAGCCGCGGCGCGCTCCAGCAACTGCTCGACGAGCTCCATCATCGTCGTATAATCTGCATACGCCTGATAGAACTCGAGCATGGTGAACTCGGGATTGTGGGTACGATCGATCCCCTCGTTCCGGAAATCGTGCCCGATTTCATAGACGCGATCGAGGCCTCCCACCACTAGCCGCTTCAGGTATAGCTCGTCGGCGATGCGCAGATAGAGTGGCATGTCGAGCGCGTTGTGCACCGTCGTGAATGGCCGCGCGGCCGCACCGCCGTAAAGGGGCTGCAGGATCGGCGTCTCGACTTCCAGGTAATCGCGCTCGTCGAAAAACGCGCGAATCGCGCGCGTCATTCGTGAACGCGCAACGAACAGCGCCCGCACTTCCGGGTGCACGGCAAGATCAGCGTATCGCTGCCGGTATCGCTGCTCGGGATCGGTAAACCCGGAATGCCGAACCGGCTTTCCATCGACGACTTCTTCCTTGCCGAATGGCAGTGGCCTCAACGATTTCGCGAGCAGATCCACCCGATCGACGCGCACCGTCGTCTCGCCCGTCTTGGTGCGAAACAACGGGCCGTGGACGCCGATGATGTCGCCCAGATCGAAGTGCGCGAGCATCGCGAACTTGTCGTCGCCGAGCTGATCCTTTCTGAAATAGAGCTGAATCTTCCCCGTCGAATCGGCCAGGTGCGCGAACGCGGTCTTGCCATGCGCGCGCCAGGCGACGATGCGACCCGCGAGCGTGACGGCCGGACCTTCGTCCCCGCTTCCCATCAGCGCGTGTGCGGCTTCGGTAGTGTGCTGTCGATCGAAGCCGTAGGCGTAGGGCGCTACGCCGGCTGCCTCCAGGGCTTCCAGTTTTTCGCGGCGCGCCTGGAGGACAAAGTTCAGCTCCTCGGTCACGCCGCCGCCGTCTTCGATTCGCCGGTCTGCTTGAGATACGCCTCGATGAATGGATCGATCGCGCCGTCCATAACCTTTTGCACATCCGGAATCTTCAGCTCGGTGCGATGGTCGTTGACCATCGTGTACGGCTGGAACACGTAGCTCCGGATTTGGCTGCCGAAGCTCACGTCGGACTTCGTTGCATCGAGCGCAGCCTTCTGTGCCTCGCGGCGCTCGATCTCGGCCTGATAGAGCTTGTTCTTCAGCATCTTCATCGCCTGCGACTTGTTCTTGTGCTGCGATCGTTCCTGCTGCGAGGCGACTACCGTTCCTGTAGGAAGGTGCGTAATCCGCACCGCCGAGCTCGTCTTGTTGACGTGCTGGCCCCCGGCGCCCGACGCGCGGAAGACATCGATTTTCAGGTCTTCCTCGCGGATGTCGATGTTGATTTCCTCGTTCACCACCGGATAAACGAATACCGACGCGAAGCTGGTGTGACGACGCGCATTTGCGTCGAAAGGCGAGATGCGCACGAGGCGATGCACTCCCGTCTCCGGTCGCAGGAATCCATAAGCGTACAGCCCGCGAATCTCCAGCACCGCGCCTTTGATGCCCGCTTCTTCACCTTCGCTTTCGTCGAGAACGCTCACCTCGTAGCCGCGACGCTCCGCCCAGCGCGTGTACATCCGCATTAACATCTGCGCCCAATCCTGCGCCTCGGTGCCACCGGCTCCGGCGCTGATCTCCAGCTGCGCATCGCGGAAATCGTCAGCGCCGCGCAGCAGCGATTTGAGCTCGAACGAACGAACCTCTTCGCTCACCTGCGCCGACTCGTTATCGAGCTCGCGCTCCATGTCCGGCTCGGGGCTGTCCTGTAACAGCTCGTCAAGCTCGAGTGCGCTCGTCACGCGGTCATTCAGTTTGTCGTAGGGGTCGATCCAATTGCGCAGCGTTTTCACTTCCTGCAGCGTCGCCTGCGCTTTCTCCTGGTTGTTCCAGAAGTTGGCATCCGCCATCTCGGCGTCGAGCGCGCTCAGACGAGTGCGCTTGCCGTCGATGTCAAAGATACCTCCGCAACTCCGTCAGTCGGTCTCTGCTCTGTTTGAGTCCGCGACTGCGTTCGCTTTCCGCCATTGTACGGGCCCTCCGCCCGCTGGAATCCCTAGAAGATCTTCTTTCCGCCCGCCAGAACTTCGTTGAGCGCGTCCTGGAAATAGGTCGTGCCCTCGGCGAGCTGCTGTCCCACCTGCGCAATATACTCTTCGAAGCTCTTTTTTATCTCCTCACGAAAGAGCTGCTTGAGAGTTCCATCGCGCAGACCTTCCGCGTGCTTCGCCGGATGGTAGGTGATGATGTCGGAAACGAGTGCGCGTGCGAGTCGCTTCGCACGCTGGCTGGGATCCTTTGAAAGAAACGGATTCACGGGTCGCCGCGCGCCGGCGTCGCCGACTGATGGTGAAGCACCGGGCGGCGTCATCATCATCGGCTTCGGCGGTTGTGCCGCGGACGGCGGCGCAGTCGAGGCCGCCGTCACTGGCGCCGCAGCTGGTGGCATCGGCGGCACCGCTGCCCGTGGCGTAGGTGCTGGCGGCGGCGTAGGCGGAGTCGCAACAGCGCCTGACGCGAGGCCGGGGTTGATTGGCGGTGCGGGAGGCCTGTTCGAGGAGCCCGGCACAAACGGCGGCGCAGACGGAGCGCCGGTGGCGGGCTGTCGCGGGGGCACGAACGGAGGAGGCGACGAGCCGAACTCCGGCATGCCACCAGTTGGCGATGGCGGAGTTGCGGTGGCGATCACTGGCCCGGCGTCCGGCCGGCGGCCTGGCGTCGCCGGCATCTCCGCGGTTCGAGTCGGCGGCGTGGGAGGTGTCGGCGGGGGTGTATAAGGTCGCGGCGGCGCGGGCGTGAATGCCTGGGATGTCTGCGGCGACGCACTCGCCGCCGGAGGCGTGGTCGAGCGCGCTGCGGACGACGTGGGCGTCGTCACACCGCTTGGTGCGGGAATGCTTATGACGCCACTGCAAACGGAGCATCTCGCGCGCACACCGTTCGGTGGAACCTTGGCGGGATCCACGCGGAAAATCGAGCGACAGTCCGGGCAGCTAACGTTCATTCATTCTCTCCAATCTTGCGGACATCGCGTATCGCCGGCAGCGGCTCCTGCGGCGTGACACGCTCGTCGCTTCGTCTATCCACCGTATAAACCGAGCCAGGCAGGCTCTTGGCGTACGTTTTCATTTCGGTCGCAAGCTGGCTCGCCTGGCGCGCAGACGTCAACGTACGACGCAAATTGGTGACGACCCCGATCGATAGCGTCATCAACGGCACACGATCGAGATGTCCCCGTCGATCCTTACCGAAGAAATATCCCGCTCGCCTGTCCTGCTCGGAATACTGATACGGCGCCAGCAGATCAAAAGTCGCTACGATTTCTCCGCACACCGACGGAATCGCGTTGTACGGAATGATGAAGATAAAATCATCGCCGCCGATGTGCCCGATGAATCCTTCTTCGCCGCATGTTCCCTTCACAACGTCGTGGAGCAGCTTCGCCAGAATCCGGATCACGCGGTCGCCTTCGTTGTAGCTGTAGCGGTCGTTGAATTCCTTGAAGTGGTCGAGGTCGGCGTAGCAAACCGCGAAGTAGTCGCCGCCCGCCAAACGGCGGCCGATTTCGGCTTCGATCGCCGACGTTCCGGCGAGACGCGTCGAAGGATGCACGACGAGGTCCCGCTCCGATCGAATGAGCATCGCCGTGAGGCGGCGCACAGCTTCCGCGGTTTGCATGCCCTCGCGTATGACTTCGTCCGCTCCCGCATCGAACGCGTCTTCCAGGGTCTCGTTCTTCTTGCCGCAGAGAACGGCCGACGGTACGACCGCCGTGTACGAATCCCGCTTCAAACGCTTGAGCGCAGCAAAGGTCGACTCGGTGTCGCGGCGCGCGTCGAAGATGACGAACCGTGGGCGGGCACGCAGCGCAATCGACATCAGTTCGTCCGCCGAGCTCAGCGTGACGACAGATGAATCCTGGGCTTCAATCCACGCGCTTACGTGCGCGGGTAGAGACGCACCGTCCGATGAGAAGCGTATCGCGTTTGGCTGCTGCAAATCGTTGGCTTTCCGGTCGACGGTGATTCTGCTAGAAAAAGAAGAACGCTACTCCGAGCACGGCGTACGCGAGAAGCAACAAGGCACCCTCCAGCCAGTTGGTTTCCGCGTCCCTGATCACGGATGACGTCACTAAAACAGCCAATGCGATACTCGCCACTTCCATCACGGTAAAAGCGAGATCCATCGGCTGGTGAAACACCATTCCGAGAAGTACCAGCAGCGGCGCGATGAGCAGCGCCACCTGTAAGCTCGACCCAACGGCGATGCTGAGCGCCAGATCCATCCGGTTCTTCATCGCCATCAGTATTGCCGAACTGTTTTCAGCCGCGTTGCCAATGATCGGAATCAGAATCAGGCCGACAAAGAATTCCGAGAATCCCAGAACCTTTACCGCCTCTTCTGTCGCCGATACCAGCACTTCCGCCACAACGCCGATCCCTGCCGCCGCCAGGACGAGGATGACCGCTGCCCTTTTAGACGACCACTTTGGAGCTACAGTCACGCCTGGAGCCCCTCTTTCAGCACTTAACTCCGCCGAATGTGTCCATAGTGAAAAGACCAGCCACGCGACGTAGCCGACGATGAGCAGCACCGCGACGTAGTGCGACATTTTCACGGTTGCGACGCGCGCCGGATCCGGATGAAGTCCGTGAAACAGCGCCGGGACGACCAATCCGAAGACGGCGATCTGCAGGATAGTCGTGCTCGATCCAGCCAGATTGCGGTTAAACCGCTGGACCGGATACTTGAGCCCGCCGAGGAACAAAGACAGGCCGAGCACGAGCAGCAGGTTGCCGAGTATCGATCCCGTGATCGACGCTTTTACCAAATCGATCAGGCCAGCCCGCAAAGCGATCCCGGCAATGATCAACTCGGCGAGGTTTCCCATCGTCGCGCTCAACACCCCGCCGATGGTCGGAGAAGTGTGTTCGGCAACCGCCTCAGTGGCCGCGCCCAAAACCGCCGACAGCGGAACGATGGCTAGTGCGCTGAGACTAAATACGAGGAGTGCCGGCGCATCGAGAATTCGCGCGACGACCGCGATCGGAACGAAGATGAGAAGCGCGTAAAGGAATTTCACGCGGTTTTCCGAGAGCGAGTATGCAAGCGCACCGCACGGATTTTAACCGCGCCGTTCCCCGATCTCACGTTTTTCAAAAGAGGTAGCGAAGCGAGACGTAGACCGGTGTTCCATTTTCCGCCGGCAGACCGCCGAAGGTGCGGGCAATGTCGAATACGAAGCCGCCGCTCTGAAGGCCAAAGCCAAGAGCCGCGCTCGCGTCATTGCGTTGATCGTGCCCGACGAATCCAGCCCGTAAATGCACTTTATCCTGATACGTCACCTCGGCACCGAGCCGCACGGACTTCCCGCCGAACCTGCGTGAGTCGACGAGACTCGCGGCGGCATGCAGTTGGGTGTCCTTGACGTAGCGGTCGATGAACTTGAGGCGGTACAGCGCACTGACTTCAACCTGTGTAGGCAGTGACTGGCGCTGATTGGTCTCGCTGGAGTGAAACCGTCCACCTTTATTCCGCAATGCTACACCAAACGTGAGCGGCGCTCCCGCCTCTACCCGGTACTGCGCGCCCAGATCTACCGCACGAGTGCTTTGCACTTCGGGACCGATGCTGCTGCATTGACCCGAACAGTCTACACGAAGCTGGATGATTTTGTAATTCATACCAGCCGAAAACCGCGTGGAGAACTGACCTGCATAGCTTGCTGCAAAAACGACATCGCGCGGAAAAGCCGTTCCGAGTATACCACCACCGGAATCGGTGATGTCCTGGCTGCCCAAGTCGAGAATGTTGATCGACAACGCCGCGGTCGCGTACTTGTTGAACGGAGCGACGAAGCTAAGCGCGTCTCCTACTCCGGCAATCGTCGTGGAGTGATGAATCGCGAGCTCTCTTTTGTCCTCACCGCCGAGCGATGCAGGATTCCACCAGATTCCTTCACTGCCTGGTTTTGCCGCAGCCATCGCCTGTCCCATTCCCACCGCTTGGGCGCCAGTCGGAAGCAGCAGAAACAGCGAGCCCTCGCTGCCGCTCTGCGTTTGCGCGGCCGCGCTGCTCGCTGCTACTACCAGAATTGTCAGGCTAGAACGGAGTCGCCTCATCGATCAGCATGATCGGGATGTCGTCCCGCACCGCGTAGCGCAGACGGCACTTGTGACAAAGCAGCGCCTGCTCCTGCTCGCGGTACTCGAGCTCGCTCTTGCACTTGGGACAAACGAGGATTTCCAGCAACCGCGGCGACAGACTCATTTGGAGTTTCCTGTTGCGAGTTGATACCCGAATCTCGAAAGCGTATCCGGCTTCTTGCGCCAATTCGCGAGCACCTTGATCCAGAGATCGAGATAGATCTGCGTTCCGACGAACGCTTCGATTTTGCGACGCGAAGCTTCGCCGATGCGCTTGATCTGCGACCCCTTCGCTCCGATGATGATCGCCTTTTGGCTTTCTCTCTCTACGTAAATTACTGCGCGAACGTAGAGAGGCGAACGATCCTCGCGATATTCTTCGACCTGCACCGCCACGCTATACGGAAGTTCATCGTGCAGCTGCTCGAGAATGGTCTCTCGGATCAACTCGGCGACGAAGAACCGGACGGGCTGCGTGCTGATCTCGTCAGTTGGATAGAGAAACGGACTCTCCGGAAGTTTCTCGGCGACGGCGTTCATCAACTCCTTGAGACCCTCGCCGTTGAGAGCCGAAATGAGGTGTACGGATCCGTCGGCAGCGAGTCGTGCGCGGTTCCCTCGGCTGAGCGAATCCGACTTGTTGAGAGCAAGCACCACCGGCGCGCCCAGCGGTTTCTCGAGTGTGGCAGCCGTGTCCAGTGGTTCGGGCATTCCTTCGGTCGCGTCGCCGAGGTAGATGATGACGTCGGCGTCGTAGAGCGCGCGAACGGCGGTTGCGCGCATGGCTTCCTGCAGCGCGTAGCGCGGGTTGAGCAGTCCGGGCGTATCGAGGATGACCATCTGCGCATCATCGGTGGTATAGATGCCCACTACTCGATCGCGTGTCGATTGCGGCTTGGGGCTGGTGATGCTCAACTTCTCGCCGATGATGCGATTGAGAAGCGTCGATTTCCCGACATTCGGTTTCCCGACGACGGCCACGATTCCGCTCTTCGGCATCTCGGAAGATACTGCGAAGCTGGGGCGGCAGGATTCGAACCTGCAACTTCCGGATTAACAGTCCGGCGGTCTGCCAGTTGACCTACACCCCATCACACCAAATCAGAACTTACAGCTTTTTAAGACGACGCCAACCGATAAAGGCTAAAATTTGACAGCTCGCAATTCGCAGTTAGCTCGCAATTCGCAGTTAGCTCGTATTTCGGATTTAGCTCGCAACTCGGACTGATTCGTTGGCTCGGACCACGCAGCCGTTAGCTCTGACCACGCAGCCGTTGCTCGGACCACGCAGCCGTTAGCTCGCAGCCCGCAGCCAAAAAAAAAACCGCCCGATGAATCGGGCGGTCCATAGAGATGCCGGCGACGGCCTACTCTCCCGCGCTCTCTCGAGCGGAGTACCATCGGCGCTGCAGGTCTTAACGACCGTGTTCGGAATGGGAACGGGTGTGGCCCCTGCGCTTCAGTCGCCAGCGAATTTTCAAAATGACTTTGGATAGTAGTGTGATCGTGTGATGTTCGAATCAACCGTTAGATCGCTTGGTTTTCTGCTAGTCGGTTCGAGTCATAAAGAGGAAACTCAAACCATATAAGGAGATCAAGCCTCACGGGCGATGAGGATCACTCCGCTCGAAACCGCTTGCACGGCGTCCACGTGTGACCTCTTGACGGGATGGTCTCTCCCGGCCCTTCAGGGAGCTCAAGGCTCCAGGGAAGATTCATCTTGGGGGCAGCTTCCCACTTAGATGCATTCAGCGGTTATCTGCGCTTGCCCTCGCTACCCGGCGCTGCAATTGGCATCACAGCCGGCACACGAGCGGGCAATCCGACCCGGTCCTCTCGTACTAGGGTCCGCGCCCCTCAATCTTCCAACGCCCACAGCGGATACAGACCGAACTGTCTCACGACGTTCTGAACCCAGCTCATGTACCACTTTAACCGGCGAACAGCCGGACCCTTGGGACCTGCTCCAGCCCCAGGATGTGATAAGCCGACATCGAGGTGCCAAACCGCGCCGTCGATGTGAACTCTCGGGCGCGATAAGCCTGTTATCCCCAGCGTACCTTTTATCCGTTGCGCGATAGCCCGCCCACGCGGGGCTACCGGATCACTACAGCCTACTTTCGTACCGGTTCGACGTGTCCGTCTCACCGTCAGGCGCCCTTCTGCTGTTACACTCTCTGCGTGCGAGTACCGACCGCACTGAGGGCACCATGCGCGCGCCTCCGTTACTCTTTCGGAGGCGACCGCCCCAGTCAAACTGCCCGCCTGCCACGGTCCCAAGGAGGGTTTGCCTCGCTTTGGTGAGCACGTCGCACGGCGCAGGGTGGTATTTCACTGTTGCCTCCCCCTAGGCTAGCGCCCAGGGATCAACGGCTCCCACCTATTCTACACAGCACCGTGCAACGAGCAATGACAGGTTGCAGTAAAGGTGCATGGGGTCTTTTTGTCCTGCTGCGGGGACTCGGAATCCTCACCGAGACTGCAATTTCGCCGAGCACGTGGTCGAGACAGTGCTCAAGTCGTTACGCCATTCGTGCAGGTCGGAACTTACCCGACAAGGAATTTCGCTACCTTAGGACCGTTATAGTTACGGCCGCCGTTTACCGGGGCTTCGGCTCAAGGCTTCGGGCTTGCGCCCTAACCTCTCCCCTTAACCTTCCGGCACCGGGCAGGCGTCAGTGAGTATACGTTGCCTTACGCGGCTTAGCACTCACCTGTGTTTTTGCTAAACAGTCGCTTGAGCCGATTATCTGCGGCCTCCTCCAGCACTCACTGTAAAAATAAGTACCGGGAAAGGCATCCCTTCTTCCGAAGTTACGGGATCATTATGCCGAGTTCCTTGACCACGTTTCACTCGTTCACCTTAGGCTACTCGCCTCACCCACCTGTGTCGGTTTACGGTACGGACACCAACTGAACTCCCAGCTGAAATTTTTCTTGCCTGTCGACTCGAGAAGAATTGAATCGGAGTTGCCCCCTCATCTCTCGCTCCCGTCTCGGCTTACGCCTACGCGGTTGGACGGCCATCCACAAAGCCGCTCTCCCTTCGTTCCAGGGTCCTTTCAGTGGTAATAACGCTCAATTGGCGGGGCTGGAATGTTGACCAGCTATCCATCGACTACGCCTTTGGGGCCTCGCCTTAGGGTCCGCCTCACCCTGCGCTGATTGCCATGGCGCAGGAATCCTTGGGTTTTCGGTGTCAAAGGTTTTCACTTTGATTCGCGCGTACTCATTCCGGCATCCTCACTTCCCAACGCTCCACCACTCGTTTCCACGGTGGCTTCACTGCTGATGGGAACGCTCCCCTACCCCTCATACATAAGTATGAAGACCAAGCTTCGGCGGGCCGCTTAATCCCGACCATTCTCGGCGCGAACACGCTGGACTGGTGAGCTATTACGCACTCTTTCAAGGAATGGCTGCTTCTAAGCCAACCTCCCAGTTGTCACGGCACGTTCACATCCTTCGCTATACTTAGCGGCCACTTCGGGGCCTTAGCTGTGGTTCTGGGTTCTTTCCCTCTCGCCGTTGGACATTATCGCTCAACGACTGCCTCCCAGGATTCATTTAACAGGCATTCGGAGTTTGGTTGGGGTTGGTAGGGTCTTCGACCCCCCGCGCCCATCCAGTCGCTCTACCTCCTGCAAACACTTCCTGAGGCTCTACCTCAATAGATTTCGGGGAGAACCAGCTATCTCCAGGCTTGATTGGCCTTTCACCCCTACCCACACGTCATCCGAACGGTTTTCAACCCGTACCGGTTCGAGCCTCCACGCGGTGTTACCCGCGCTTCACTCTGCACATGGGTAGATCGCCCTGGCTTCGGGTCTACCCCCAGAAACTAAGTCGCCCTCGTTACAGGACTCGCTTTCGCTGTGGCTCCGCAGCCTAGCCGCTTAGCCTACGCTTCTGAGGAGTAACTCGCCGGATCATAATGCAAAAGGCACGCAGTCAGCCATGACTGATCCGAAGACCAGCCCAGCCTCCTACCGCTTGTAAGTATGTGGTTTCAGAAACTCTTTCACTCCCCGCACTGGGGTACTTTTCACCTTTCCCTCACGGTACTCGTTCACTATCGGTCACACGGGAGTCTTTAGCCTTGGAGGGTGGTCCCCCCGGTTTCACGCCCGATTCCTCGGAACTCGGGCGTTACTCAGGAACTCTACTAACGCATCCTTTGGTTTGTGCGTACCGGGCTGTCACCGTCTATGGCTCTCCATTCCAGGAGAATTCCGCTAACACTTGAATGCGCCGTCTGTAGGTCCTACAACCCCGTCACCACAAAGGGTGGCGGTTTGGGCTAGGGCCCCGTTCGCTCGCCGCTACTTAGGGCATCTCGGTTGATTTCTCTTTCCTTCGGGTACTTAGATGTTTCAGTTCCCCGAGTTAGCTCACTCCGAAGAGTGTGACTACCATCGCTGGTAGACGGGTTTCCCCATTCGGCAATCCAGGGCTCAAAGCTTGTGTGCAGCTCCACCTGGCTTATCGCAGCTTACCGCGGCCTTCATCGCCTCCGTGTACCTAGGCATCCCCCACATACTTTCTTTCGCTTGATCAAATAACTTGTTCAAACAGAAACACGCACGATCTAACGAGTGATACAATCCTTGGACTCTCGAGCTTAAAGCTCTTGAGACAAATCGAGCCCCAACTCTTTCAAGTCAGAGCATCGTTAGAAATTGTGTCACTAGTGTTGATTCTCAGCACCCGGATCTTATCAGGTCCAGATGCTCAAATCCCACGATCACTACTACTTTCCATTGTCAAAAAACTTTCGAGATATAAGCGCTCTGTCGCTTGTTACATAACGACTTAGTATCAAGTCGCTCTTTCACTTTCTCAAGGCCGTGATCATACCCGCGTCACCGCGTGAATGATCCGGTCTTTTGTATATGGAAATCGAGATTGAGATCTGGATGTTTGAGACGAACGACACGTGAGTGCTTTCCGACACGTCGACCTTTTAAGGGTCAGTCTGTCTTACTCGCAGCTCCGTTAAGGAGGTGATCCAGCCGCAGGTTCCCCTACGGCTACCTTGTTACGACTTCGCCCCAGTCATGACGCTCGCCTTCGGCCGCTTGGCCCCTTGCGGGTTCCGACACGGACTTCGGGCGCTCGCCACTTCCATGGCGTGACGGGCGGTGTGTACAAGGCCCGGGAACGTATTCACCGCGGCAGTGCTGATCCGCGATTACTAGCGATTCCAGCTTCATGCCGTCGAGTTGCAGACGACAATCCGAACTGAGGCCGGGTTTTGGGATTGCCTCGGCATTGCTGCCTCGGCCCCCTCTGTCCCAGCCATTGTAGCACGTGTGTAGCCCTAGACGTAAGGACCATGATGACTTGACGTCGTCCCCACCTTCCTCCGGTTTGGCACCGGCAGTCTTCCTAGAGTCCCCGCCATTACGCGCTGGCAACTAAGAACAGGGGTTGCGCTCGTTGCGGGACTTAACCCAACATCTCACGACACGAGCTGACGACAGCCATGCAGCACCTGTGCGCGAACTCCGAAGAGGGGCTCTCGTTTCTGAGAGCTTACTCGCGCATGTCAAGCCTAGGTAAGGTTCTTCGCGTTGCGTCGAATTAAACCACATGCTCCACCGCTTGTGCGGGCCCCCGTCAATTCCTTTGAGTTTCAACCTTGCGGTCGTACTCCCCAGGCGGGGTACTTCCTGCGTTAGCGCCGGCACCCAGAGGGTCGCTCCCCCAGGCACCTAGTACCCATCGTTTACGGCGTGGACTACCAGGGTATCTAATCCTGTTTGCTCCCCACGCTGTCGCGCATCAGTGTCAGAAACTGCCCAGCAGACCGCCTTCGCCACCGGTCTTCCTCCGGATCTCTACGCATTCCACCGCTACACCCGGAATTCCGTCTGCCTCTACAGCCCTCGAGTTTAACAGTCGGCACGGCAGACCCGGGGTTGAGCCCCGGGCTTTCACCACACCCTTATCAAACCACCTACGCGCCCTTTACGCCCAGTGATTCCGGACAACGCTCGCACCCCCCGTATTACCGCGGCTGCTGGCACGGAGTTAGCCGGTGCTTCCTCACCCGGTACCGTCAGGCTCGATTAATCGAGCTGTTCGTCCCGGGCAACAGTGGTTTACACTCCGAGGAGCTTCATCCCACACGCGGCGTCGCTGCGTCAGCCGTTAGGCCATTGCGCAAGATTCCCCACTGCTGCCTCCCGTAGGAGTCTGGGCCGTATCTCAGTCCCAATGTGGCTGGCCATCCTCTCAGACCAGCTACCCGTCGTAGCCTTGGTGAGCCGTTACCTCGCCAACTAGCTGATAGGCCGCGAGCCCCTCGATCTGTCCCGTAGGTTTCCTTTCCAAAAAATGCCTTTTAGAAAGCGTATGCGGTATTACTCGGCCGTTAGGCCGGCTATCCCCCACAGTTCGGTAGGTTGCTCACGTGTTACGCACCCGTTCGCCGGTTGCCCATTGCTGGGCCCCCTTGACTTGCATGTGTTAAGCACGCCGCCAGCGTTCGTCCTGAGCCAGGATCAAACTCTCCAATAGTTTGAAGATTTGATTGCTCTCCCGAACGCGGTCGTCTCCAGACGTCGTCTTTCGACTCCACGTCCAGAATCACTTTGAATGTTTCAGGTTTTGAAGTCTCCCCAGAACCCTGAATGGTCCCGGATCATCGACTTCGCCTCGCACATCCATCGATCTCAATTTCGATTTTCAAACAGCTTTTGCTGCAGATTCCGCAGCAGCCTTGAAGAATAAACCTGGGTGGTTCATTCGTCAAGTGTTTCGAAGCAAATTTTGTTGGCCTTCGAAGCTCTACCTCGCTTCCTGAGCTGGACTACGCCAGTCGGAAGGGGATGCTCAACCTAGTCGGGTCGGTTCTTCGCTGCAACCCCCGAACTCGAGCAAAAAGTTCCTCGAGCTTCGTGCTATTCTTTGACGCGCGATAGCCAGCGAAGTTAAGCCAGAATTTCGCGTACGCGTCGAACACACCATGGCTGAGCCCACTGCGCTCATCTGTAATCCCGCCGCCGGTCGCGGCCGCATTCGCGCGCACCTGCCGCGCATTCGCGCCGCGTTTGAGCGCATTGGCAAGATCGATTTCTACCAAACCGCCGCCGCCGGCGAAGAAGCCACTCTCGCACAACGCGCAATCGCTACGGGCGCGCGAGTCGTCGTCGCTGTTGGCGGTGATGGGACGTGCAGTCAAATCGCAAACGCGATCGTTAACTCGAATTCAAACTGCGCGTTGGCCGTCGTGCCCGGCGGCACCGGTAACGATTTCGCCAAGACTCTCGGCGTTGAGCGCGCCCGGCCAGAGCAGATCGCGGACCTTGTTGCACGCGGCAATACCGAGCGCATCGATGTCGGCCGCGTCGATCGAAAAGTTTTTCTCAACAGCTGCGGCTTCGGGTTCGATGCATCGGTGCTTGCCGCCAGTAACCGCGTCACCTTCCTCAAAGGCGATGCTGTCTACATCTACTCGGCGCTCAAACAACTTTTCAGCTATCGAGGGATCGAGATTTCCGCAGGTCGAACGGTCTCACGCGACTCGTGGTCCCCCGCCCCCCTGCTCATGGTAACCGTGTCCAATGGACAGTATCTGGGCGGGGCGTTTCAAATCGCACCACGTGCATCGGTTACCGATGGTAAACTCGACGTCTGCTTCTTCGAGGACTGCGGCGTCTTCCAGCGAATCCGACTCTTCGCCGGCGCGCTGCGCGGCGCGCACCTCGGAATGAGAGCAGTTACCACAGCCACCGTAGACAAACTCGAGCTGACTTTTGCCTCTCCGCCGTCAATGGAGATCGACGGCGAGCTCCGCGTCGCGCAGTCAGCCGTCGTTCATTTGGAGTGTATGCCGCGGGCGCTGTCTGTAATTGCCGCACCCGGAGCCCTAACGGTTTCCTGAGCGCGCTTCTACCTACGCGGGCGGGATCGTAAGAACGACAGTGTCGCCTGGCGCAACGGTGATTTCCTCGCTGACCGACGCCCGCGTCGCACCAATCGGATCGGCAATGAAACGCAGCGGAGTTAGACCACTCACCATTCCACGCGGTACCGTGAGATTGGTCTTCCGATTTCCGTTGGCGGTGCCGATGCGGACGCGTTCCGAGCTTCTCACGGCGTAGACTGCCATATCGAGGAATGCCTGATTGTCTACCTGTACCACCGTCGGCTCGTTCTGATCGGATGCCGTTGCTCCGCGTTTGAATCCGTTGCACGCTGCCAACGTCAGTAGCGCAAGCGAAGCCGCGAGAACGCGAACCCTCATTGTAGTTCCTTATTAGCTGTTGCTTCGCAAAAAAGCATAATGCGTTCCATGCACGCTCGGCGTAGCTTTGAACTCTGATGCTGAAACCCTTGATCATTGGCATTGCCGGCGGGTCGGGCTCGGGCAAATCGACGGTGGCGCGCAATGTCGCTGACCTGCTCACCACTTCATCGGTCGCGTTTATCGACATGGACGCGTACTACCGGAACTTCCCGCAGATCACGCTCGAGGAGCGGCGCAAACTCAACTGGGATCATCCGGACGCCTTCGACTACGAGCTTCTGTGTCAGCATCTCGAGGCGCTGAGCCGCCGGCGTCCGATCGACAAACCGGAATATGACTTCGTGAGCCATCTTCGTCGGGCGCAGACGATCCGCATCGAGCCCGCGGATGTGGTTGTCATCGATGGAATCCTGCTTTTCGTCGACGATCGCGTAAGGGAGCTTTGCGATGTCAAAGTATTCGTCGACGCAGATCCTGACATTCGCTTGATTCGCCGTCTGCAGCGTGACACGCGCGATCGCGGCCGGCCGCTCGACGAGATCATCGACCAGTACCTCTCGACCGTGCAGCCGATGCATCTGGAGTTCGTCGAGCCGAGCAAGCGTTACGCGGACGTGATCGTGCCGCGCGGCGGCCACAACGCGGTCGCAATCGAGATGATCGTCGCTAAAATTCAGCGACGACTGGCGAGTGGAGCGGCCGGTGTCGAGGCGTTGCATACACCATCAGCCCAGCGGCCAGCGCCCCGACTCCAAACATGACCAACCACAACGTTCTCGGACCGGTCGAGCCAAGTATTTGAGTTCCCACCCACGGTCCGAAAGTGAGGGCCAGACTCAACGACAAACTGTATGCCCCCATGTAAGCGCCGCGTCGCGTCGCCGGCGCGATGTCTCCCAGATACGCCGCCATTGCCGGAAACAGCATCATCTCGCCGAAGGTCCACAGCACGACGGTGAACAGGATGCCGGTTGCCGATGTGACTACCGCCAGACCACCGAAGCCCAGCGCAAACAGCACGCAGCCCGCAAGCAGTGGCCACGCCGCCGGCCAGTGCGCCGTCGCCTGATTCAGAGGAACTTCCAGCGCCACGATCAGCAGCGTGTTGATGGTAAACAGCGCGCCGTAGAATGCCGGTGAGTAGTTCAAATAGTTCACCATGAATAACGACAGCGTTGATTCGTGCTGGTAAAACACGACAGCGACGAGGAACTCGGCGAAGAGAAAAATCAGCAGGTTACGGTCGCTGAGGATCGCGCGCGAATTGCCATGGCGCGCATGGGAAGCATGCGCGCCACCACCGGTGGGCTGATTCCAGCCCGTGACTATCAGTACCAGCGCTGCAAGAATAGTCGTGCCGCCGTCGACGACGAACATGGAACGGAACGACACGGTTGCCAGGAAGCCGCCGAGTGCCGGCCCAATGCTCATGCCGAGATTGATGGCCAGTCTGTTCAGCGCATAGGCGGGCTTCCTCTGCTCGGCGCTGACGACATGCGTAATCGCCGCCAGACTCGCAGGGCGGAACATTTCCGATGATGCCGCCCAGATCATCGTCGTCAAATAGACTGCAGTGACACTGTGCGCCAATGGATAGAGAAGGACGATGACACCGGAGATGAGCAGCGACGCGCGCATGATCGGCAGCGCGCCAATCGTGTCGCTCAGGCGCCCGGAAATCGGACCGGCGACGATCGCGCCAATCCCGTACAGGCCGAAGGCGAGACCAGCTTGCGCCGGAGTAAAGTGCAACGCGCGCGTGAGATAGACGACGAGAAAAGGCAACACCATCATCCCGGCGCGATTCACGAGATTGGTGGCGAACAAAAGCCAGACTTCGCGCGGCAACCCGCCGAGTCCACGCCATAGGTTCAAGCGCGATTGCGTAAATGCAAGCCGCGGCCGATTCTTCTCTTCTGCTCGCACATCCCGTGAGTTGAAGCGGTCGCAAGCTAAGTCAGCATATCAATCCAGACCAGCCACGAGACACCTTTGAGAACTGACAACCGCAAGCGCATGACTGCGCTCGCGCTAACGCTCTGCATCGTCGCCGCGAGCTCGGCGTGCCGGCAGGAGCACGCGTCGGTCGAGGATCTGTATACAACGCGGATGCTCGGTCTCAGTTTCCTGCAGAGGAATCAGCTGCCTCAGGCAGAATCCTCTTTCAAGAAGCTCACGAGACTCGCACCTGACGATCCACTCGGCTACGCGAATCTTGGCCTGACCTACCTGCAGGCCGGCCGACTCGACGACGCAGAGAAAGAGTTGAAGCGCGCGCGTGAGCTGGATCCAAAAAACGCGGAGGTCGGCTTGGCGTTGGCCAGGCTTTACTCGCTCACCAGGCGGCCCGCGGACGCGAGAAAGCTCCTCGAAACGCTGCGACATGACTCTACCCCGAATTTGCACGTCGCGTACGCACTCGCCGAGTTGGACGCGGAGGGGAAGGATAGCGCGTCGGTGAGACGATACATCGACGGGCTGAGGAATGTCCTCGCGGCCACGCCAGCGAACATCGCCGTGCGCACGCAGCTGATGCAGGTCCTCGTGCAATCCGGACAGACCGACAGCGCGGTGAGTCAATTGGAGGAGATACGCCGCATACCTCCGGAACTGCCCCGCGAGGCGCGCGTTTATCTCGACAGTGCCATTCAGCTTTTGCGTGCGGGTCAAACCGCCGCGGCGCAACCAGTCATCGAGCGATTTGTCAGTGCTGTCCAGGTCACGTCGCCGTATCAGGCCGCATTCGAGGATGTGAAATGGACGGAAGGGCCGATCGCCGGCCGGCCCGTCTTGACATTCGCACCCAAATATTTCGTCTCGCTGAATCGCGTCAGGGAGAAAGCGACCGTCGATCGAGCGAAGTTCGTCGACGCCACTGAGGAAGCGGGATTGGGAGGGGTTCAGCCATCGCCGAACGCGACGACGGCGCAGCCGGCATCGCTGGCGGCAGGCGACGTCGACGGAGATGGAATTGATGATTTGTTCATCTCAGACGGGGGGGCAGGCGGGGCATCGCATCTCTATCGCGTGCAGGGTGGATTCGTGCGCGATGCAACCGATCGCTCGGGCCTCGTTCTGAAGACCGGTGCTGCGTTCGCCGCGTTTGCGGATTACGACAACGACGGATGGCTGGATTTATTCGTCATCGGCACCGAAGGCGGAGCCCATCTCTTCCACAATCGCGGCAATGGGACGTTCGACGATGCGACCGCCAAGGCCGGGATAGGCGAGCTCCGGGGCGCGACGAAAGCAGCATTCGTCGACCTCGATCACGATGGCGATCTGGATCTCGTGGTTGTCGGGGGTGCACACCTAACGATCTATCGCAACAATCTGGATGGTACCTTCAGCGACGCGTCAATCAGCTTCGGATTGGGCGGCGTGGATGCAAATGACGCCGCCTTCGGCGATTTCGATGGCGACGGAAGAACCGATTTGGTAATCGTCGGCTCCAACGGCGCCAGGCTGTTTCATAACGGCGGCGCGCAACGATTCAACGACATCACCCCGGCCGCCGGAATTGCAGCGGCGCGCGGATCGACAATCGCCGTCGCTGACTACAACAACGACGGATTTCTCGATCTGTTGATCGCTGGTGCGGGCGCTAATGCAGCCCTCTGGCTCAACAAGGGTGACGGCACATTTACTCAGGACGCCAGGTCCTCGGCAGCCCTTGGTGCCGCGAAGATGAGTCAAATCACCACCGTCGCGTTCTTCGACTTCGACAACGACGGCTGGCTCGACCTCGTCGTCGGAAGCAAATCGAGCAGCTCCAGCTCACCAAGTTTGTTTCTGCTGCGCAACGATGGCGCTGGAAGATTTGTCGATCGCTCATCCTTAATTCCGGCGAGCGTGCGAAACCTGGGCGCTCAGGTGATTGTCACATCCGATGTGGATGATGACGGCGACATCGATCTCTGGTCGATCGACAGTCGAGGCAGCCCACACCTGCTGCGCAACGAAGGTGGTAACTCCAACCTTGCGGTGAACGTCGAGCTCAAAGCGCTCCGCACCGGCAGCGGCAAGAACAACACCTTCGGCATCGGGTCACGCCTCAGTCTGCGGGCGGGCAACATCTATCAGACAAGAGTTGCCAGCGGTCGCGTGACGCATTTCGGACTGGGGCCGCATCTAAAAGCCGACGTGCTGCGCATTGAATGGCCGAACGGCGTGCCGCAGACCATCTACTTCCCGGGCAGCGATCAGGATGTCGTCGAGCGTGAAATGCTCAAAGGATCCTGCGCGCTCGCGTATGCATGGGACGGCAAGGAGTACCGATTCGTGACCGATGCGATGTGGCGCAGTGCGTTGGGCATGCCACTCGGCTTGATGGCCGGCGCCAGTGCCTTTGCCCCCGCCGGCGCATCGCAGGAATACGTTCGCATCCCCGGCGACGCGCTCAAGCCGCGCGACGGAAAATATTTTCTGCAGCTGACCGAGGAATTGTGGGAGACGGCGTATGCCGACGAAGTGAAGCTCGTCGCCGTCGACCACCCGGACTCAGTGGATGTCTTCGTCGACGAACGGTTCCTGCCGCCGGGGCCGGTGCAGCTCAAGCTGTACGAAATCTCACAGCGCCATTCCCCGCTCTCGGCCATCGACGAGCGTGGCGACAATGTATTGCCGGCGCTCCTCAAGACCGACGACATCTACGTGTCGAACCTGCACCCGCTCGGATATCAGGGCGCGGTTGAAAAGCACGACCTCATTCTCGATCTCGGTCCAGACGCTGGCGAGTCGCACTCTTACTTGTTCCTCCGGGGCTGGATTTATCCAACCGACGCGAGCATCAACGTGGCGTTGTCGCAGCAATCGTCACTTGCACTCGCGCCGCCGTCACTCGAAGTGCGCGACGCCAGCGGTGCGTGGAAGACCGTAATTCCAAGCATCGGGTTTCCCTCCGGAAAGGACAAGACGATGGTGATCGATCTCGCGGGGAAATTTCCGACTGCCGACCACCACATTCGCCTGCGCACCAACATGCAGATCTACTGGGATCAGGCGTTCGTCGCGCGCGCGTTGGCCCAGACCACGAGCCGAGTCAGCGAGCTCATCCCAGTGTCTGCGAATCTGCATTTCCGTGGCTTCTCGCGGATGTATCGGAAAGGCGGCCGGTATGGTCCGTACTGGTTCGACTACGCCGAAGTGACTAAGGAATCGCCTTGGCGTCCAATCGAAGGCGCCTTCACGCGCTTCGGTGACGTGCTCCCACTGCTGCGTAAAGCGGATGACATGTACGTCATTATGGGGCCCGGCGATGAGGCAACCATTCAATTCGATGGCGGCACGCCGCGGGCCGTACCGAAGGGATGGAAGCGTGACTTCCTCCTTTACACCGACGGCTGGATCAAGGACTCGGATCTGAACACGGCATTCGGCACTACGGTCGGACCGTTGCCGTTCCACGCGATCAGGTCTTATCCGTATGCTGCCGGCGACGTCTATCCGACTGACTCGGCGCACGAGCGCTACCAGAAAGAGTACAACACCCGGCTCGTCGATAAGCGGTTGTCGACGCTTCGCTGACCGCGCCTTATACTGTCGTTGTGATTAATCGACCACGACCGGCCATTCGCCGGGCGATCATCGCGATTCCCTTCCTCGGTGCGATTCTTCTCGCGATGAAGCTCGACCGAGGGCCGATCCGCGTGAATGCGGACGCCAGCCACCCGGGTTTCGTTTTACGCGACGCGACTACGGCAGCCGGGATTCACTTCGTTCATCACCGGCCGACCTTTGACGCCAAGATCGCCGGCGTCGAGCCTCACGTCGCTGCGTTGGGCGCCTCGGTTTCAATCACCGATTTCGACGGTGACGGCCGTCCGGATCTCTACTTCACCAATAGCAAGTTCGGCGAGGCGAACGCACTCTATCGAAATCGCGGCGATGGCACGTTCGAGGACGTAGCCGCGAGCGCTGGTCTCGCCGATCTGAATCAACCGGGTGAAGGCGTGTCGATGGGAGCGGTGTGGGGCGACTTCGACAACGATGGCCGCGAGGACGTGCTGGTTTATCGATACGGATATCTGGCGCTCTATAGAAACGTCGATGGGCATCACTTCGCGGATGTCACTGAGCAAGCCGGCCTACACCGCTGGGTAAACAGCAACGGCGCAATCTGGGTCGACTACGACCGTGACGGACTGCTCGATCTCTACGTGACGGCGTATTTCCGGAACGACATCGACCTGTGGCATCTTACGACCACCCGCATCATGCACAACAGCTTCGAGTTCGCCACCAACGGCGGCAAGAACCTGTTGTTCCACAATCTGGGCGGTGGCAAGTTCGAGGATGTTACAGACAGGATGGGCGTTGGCAGCACGCGCTGGTCACTAGCCGCGGCGTCCGCCGACTTCAATGGTGACGGTTGGCCGGATATTTATCTCGCCAACGACTATGGGCCAGAGGAGCTCTATCTCAACGATCACGGTCGCCGATTCGTCCTGACGACGGCTGGTCTCGAGAGCGAATCGAAGAGCGGGATGTCGGTGACGCTTGGCGATGCGTTCAATCGCGGTCGCATGGATGCGTTCGTCACCAACATCTCAGAGCGCGGCTACCTCTTTCAAAACAACAATCTGCGCGTGAACGAAATGACCGAATCCCGCCGCTTTCGCAACGTTGCCGAAGGTGCCGTGGCAGACGCGGGCTGGGCTTGGGGCGCGCAATTTGGCGATTTCAACAACGACGGCGCCAACGAGCTGTTCGTGGCGAACGGTTTCATTTCGGCGGATCGCAACAAGAGCTACTGGTACGCGATGTCGAAGATCGCTGGCGCCAATGGTCGGCTGTTCGAGGATGCTTCAACATGGCCGACCTTTGGAAATGCGAGTCTTTCGGGGTACGAGCCCTCGAGAGTCTACTTGAACCGCGGTGTCGCCGGCTGGGTGGATGTCGCCGCCAGAGTTGGCGTCACCGACTTGTACGATGGACGCGCAGTCGCACTCGCTGATTTATGGAACCGGGGAGAGGTCGACGTGGTTGTCGCCAATCAAAATCAGCCGGCACTTGTTTACCGTGACTATCCTGACTCAACGAATCACTGGGTGGCGTTCAAGCTGGTTGGAACGCGCAGCAATCGAAGTGCGATCGGCGCTGAAGTACTGCTCGAGACCGGTGACCTCAAACAGCGCCGCATTGTGGATGGCGGATCCGGGTTTGCCAGCCAGAACGATCGCCGCCTCCACTTCGGCCTCGGCAAGCACGAGTGGGTGGATCGGGTTGTGATAAACTGGCCGTCGGGGCAGCAGCAGGTGATCCAGCGTCCCGCGATCGACCGTTTCGACACGGTCGTTGAACCAGCGCGTTGACCGAATGAGCGAAGCAACGCATCCGGGCGTCGTTCAGCAGAATACGATTGTCCGTTCATGGCAGCGCGGCGCTAAAACGGATCCGCGCTATCTCATTGCATTTCTCATCACCCTGGTGCTGGTGGTCGGGCAGCTCCGATACCACTTGCTCGGCGGCTACGACAGGTTGGCCATGGCGCTGGGCGTCTGCACGCTGACGGAGTCGCTGCTCTCGTGGTTCGATCGCGGTAAAGTCGTGAATCTGCTCAGCGCATATATCAGCGGGATCAGTCTGACTCTCTTGATCAAACCCCAAGGCGGTGCGCTGTGGCCTTTCGTGATCGGCGGGTTCATCGCCATCGCGTCAAAGTACGTGCTGCGCTATCGCGAGAATCACCTCTGGAATCCGACGAACTTCGCGATCGCCGCGCTGCTTCTCGCGGCTCCCGATCGAGTTTCCGTGCTAAGCCACCAGTTCGGGAATGATCTCACGACCAATCTGGTGATCTGGGTGTTCGGATTGATCATCGCCGCACGCGTTGGCGTGCTTCACATCACGCTGACCTATGTTCTGAGTTTCCTGATTCTCAATAGCGCGCGCGCGATGGTGTTGGGTCAGGCGGTACTGCCGGAAATCGCTCCGATCACCGGGCCGATGTACCAGCTGTTCGTCTTTTTCATGATCACCGATCCGCGCACGGTCGTACGCGGGAGGCGCCAGCAGATCTTCGTCGCAATCGTGATCGCGATCATGGAAACGCTGATTCGATTGGCGGCAGACAGTGGTTGGCCGTTGCCGATTGGAGTGACTGCGGCACCTGCGTTCTACGCGCTTGCCGTTATCGGCCCGATTGCGAAGTGGCTGGATCTGCGCCGGGCGAAGAAGCCAATCGCATCAGTCGTTCGACCCGCCGCGACGGCGTCATAGATACCCCTTCTTGAGCAGGAACTGCCCTGCCTTGGCGTAGTAGCGCACGTCGGGGAGCTCCCAACCCAGCGTGTCTGCGAGACGATCGTAGACGTTGAACAAGAAAGCGACGTAGAAAGCATCGCGAATGGCTTCGGGGGTGACGCCGGCCTCGACCACCTCGCGCACTCGCGCAGGACTCATTTGCTCAGGGTGAAGCGTGAACGTCTCGAGCAGACCGAGCATCGCGCGCAGTTTCTCATCGATTGGCGCAGTGCGATAATCGTCGATGACGATCTTCGTCTTGCCGTCGCCAAGGGCTGCCTCCGCGACCGCGGAGTGAGCGTTGGTTCAAAAGACGCATTGATTGAGCCTGGAGACGAACGCAGCGAATAGCTCGCGCTCGCCGACACTCCACGGCGATCGACCGCGCATTACTTGTTGCGTGAGCTCGGAGAAGGGTTGGCCGAAAAACTCTTTCCGGTAAAAGAGCGTCCGTACGACACCAGGCGCGTGACCCATCATCAGCCGCATCACCGCGAGGATTGCTCGCTCGCGGAGTCGATGACCGCGATGCACCTTCTGCAGCCTCATGCTTCGTTCAGAGCTCTAAGCCCTGCCTGCAGTCGTTGATTGGCCGCGCCGAGTGCGGTACTGACGACAAGCTCGAACATTTTATCGTCGCCGTATCTTGCTTGCGCCGCAGCCATGTCTTCATCGGTCACCTTGTACGCGTGACGATGGATCTTGTCGATAAGTGGCTGGAGATCCGCCGGGGCCTCCTTCCCGTTCGCAACCGCTTGCCTGAGGCCAGTGTCGGCTTCACCCGCGCCGAGGAGGACGCGATTGAGGACGCGATCGCGCAGAGTTGCGTGAGGATCACTTACTGCCACAAATCGATCAGGCTGCCTCGGCCATGCGTACACGATGGTGCGCGCAGGCGCAGGCCATCTTCACGGCGTCACGCGCTGGCGGGAACACGTGATAGTACATGGCGACGACCATCGGGATGAACACCAGCGTGTTGTAGATCAGATGGAGCTCAATGCGAGGAATCCAGATCTGTCCGATGCTGGTGGGAACTGTACCACCAAAGAAATAGTGATGGGTGTTGGCCTGATAGAAGAGCATGAAATGCTCGATGTGATGCCAGAACTGAAGCCAGAACGAAATCATCCACCACTTGTACGACATTCCGACAAAACCTTTTCGTAGCACCCACAGGCCAATGAGCATCTCCAGCGCGAAACCATAGTGCAGCGTCTCCGTCTTCATCAGCCACGGGTAGTACATGCCGAGCAGACCCATCGACATCTGACGCGGCCATCGCAGGACATAGAACTGGTACGCCTGGACGATGTGCTCCAGCCAGTGGAATAGCACGATCACCATAAATGCCTGGAGGGCCAGCTTATGGTAGCGCGTGTTGAGGGCAACGAGAAAACCGGATGATGTGCTTCCGGAAAGTGGATGGATGTCGGGTGTCGCTGTAGCGGACATGCCTTCTCCCAAGGGCCGGTTTACGGTCCGCCAACTATGTGGTCAGGCGCCTGGGTCGTCAAGCGAAAAGACGGCAGCTGCGTCGACGCAGCGGTTCCCGGCGAACCACGGAGAGCGGGGAGCGCGGCTACGAGCTCGTCTCGCGATAGTCCAAGGAGCTCGTGCGCCTCGAGAAGGGCGTCAAAATCCACCGGATAAAGGTTTCCCCGATCCACATTCGCAAGGCCGGCAAGGTTTCGCGGCGCGATCGCTTGTGAGATCCAGGCGCCGAATTCACGGCGCACCTCGCTTGAACGGACGCCGTTATTTGAAGTGGAATGATTTAACCTATCGAGCGCTTCCTGCGGCAGGGATTCAAGAATGGGATCGCCGACGCCGAGAAAGCCTTGCCACGCCACATCGTCGCGTGGCTTTAAGCGCTGGCTTGCTTCGGCAAACGAGACGATCGCGAAATACAGCATCGCCTGCGCGGTGAACAGATCGAAATGCGACATCGCCGCGTAAGCGGCGGCGATGAGCGCATCGATCTGATCGGCTTCTTTGCTCAACAACGACGAATAGCGTTGCAGCGTTACTGCGTCAGGGACGCGACCGTTCGTCGCTGCTTCTTCTTCGAATAAGAGTGCGAGACGTTCGACTGCGCGCAGACTCCAGGCGATGCCGGTCGAGAAAAGTGGATCGACGAACGCATACGCGTGCGGCATCAGCAGCCACCGATTGCCGGCGGCACTGGCGAGGCGATGCTGGATAAGCGGTCGAAACGTGATTGGCATCGTTGGTCGGGCATTCGCGAACGAGTCAGCGATGGTTGGATAGCGCTCGAGCAGCTCGCGCCAGAGCGTGGCGGCATCGCGTCGTTCGGCAATAATCGGTGCCTCGGGACGAATCAGGAATCCAGCGCTGGTGGTTCCATGATCAAAGCGCAGCGAATACATCCAGCCTTCATCGATGATGTGGTGCACCGCTGCCCGCTCGTCGGAATAAGGACCGGTTGGTAGACCGGGTACGAGATCGCTTATCGGCCGGACGTTGTCGAAGTGGCTGTACACCAGCGCCGAGCGGGTGTGGGTGCGACCGAGATCCGATGGAATGGAGAGGTGTCTGGCGAGAAAACCACCTGGTCCCGAGGCATCGATGACAAATCGTGCGTGGATTTCCACCGGTTCATCGCCGCGGCTTCCGCGCAGCAAGACACCGCTCGTGTAAAAGTCACAGTTCGTGATGTCCGTCTTGTCCAGGTATTTGACACCGGCGGCGGCCGCCGCGCGGACAAAATGGTGATCAACATCGGCGCGAAACCAGTGACTGTCGGCGATCGCATCATCGGGACTGGCAGCAACGAGCAGCCTCTCCGAGTCGAGGCCGCGATTGGCGAAACTCTGGCCTGGATGATGTCGGTAAAAAGTGAAACCGCGTTTCAGCCCGCGGCGCAACTGCGGATACTTCCTCATCCAACGGCCGTGAGTCGCCAACGCGTAACAATCGGCGAGGCCGTAGCGCAAACCGATTCGCTCGAGCGACAGGTTCGCCAGCGGAGTCGATGACTCTCCGATTGCAAAGCGGGGATGTCTGCCGCGCTCGAGCAAAACTACGTCATAGCCTATTGTCTGCAGCACTCGCGCAAGCAAAGAGCCGGCGAACCCGCTACCGACGATTGCAACCTCGTGCTTCGATTTCACGTCAGCCCGCAGGCGTCGCAGTGAATGGTACCTTCCATTTTTCCGGAACGATTGGCGCGATAAAGCCTGGCCACGCGTTCCGGTTTGCAGAATGTACAACCGCCTAGTCGCTCGACATCCCACAGATCGACAGTCACGACAGCGTGATCGAAACGTTGGCTCTCACGCAACGCTGCCTCGAGTTGCATCAAGGTAGGTGGCTGGAAATCGCCGAGTGAGTGGAGGCGCTCCAGTTCTCCATTCCCGCCGCGAACGGGGATGATCGAGACAATGGACGCGCCACGATCCACGGCGTATTCCACCGATCGAACCGTCCATTCCACCGTTTCTGTTACCGGGACGTATGGCGCGCCAAGAAGTACAAATACGCGCAAGTCGATTCCGTTCTTGCGGAGAAATGAAGCCGCTCGATCGAAGCGCCGCAGGTCGAGCCGCTTGTTGCTCGCGGATAGCGCCAGTGGATGGATCGTTTCCAATCCAACTGCGACCTCGAGTCGACCCGGGATCGACCGCGCAAAGGCAATGGCCCGCTGGCCGATTGTGGACGCGTGTGACTCGACCGTCACTGCTTCAAATGGCTGAAGCAGTCTCGCCAGTCCGGTTATGTCCGCGGGTGGAACCGCGCGCGGGTCAAAAAAATTGCTGGCGTTGTAAAGTTTGATGCGATTGGGGATCGGGTGGCGCATCGAACCAAGGACCCGATCGAGCTGCGCGGTGAGCGCACCGGGTGGGGTGGGCCCGTCGATAGTGAACTGCCACAGATCGCAGAACGAGCAGGCGAATGGACATTCCGCTCCGGCGAGGAAAACCGTGAGCGTATCTTCGATCTTCCCGTCAGGTCGGCGCTCTTCTTCTGCTACACTCCCATGAGCGCGAAAAGGATCTACGTACGGCTTCGGCGGCCGAAGTCCACGAACTCGCGCGTCAGCGACAGAAGGAGTCACGCGAGAGACGCGTGCAATTTCTCGAAGTGTCGGCGATAACGAGCCTCGTTCTCCGGAAAGAATCTCGCGATCTGATCTGGTGATACCGATCCGTGTTGAAAGCGCCGCTTCGGAAACACCGGCATGTCGATGCCCAGCACCGCCCGTATGCCGCGCGCGACAACCTCACCCTTCAGCGCGTACAGCCTTTCATGCGATCCTTGAGTAAGCTCGGCGAATGGAATCGCCTCGGCGACGCGGATGATCGCGGGGCGGGTGTATGGGCTGAAGCCAGTGAAGCCGAACTCGCGCGCGCACGCGTAACTGCGCACGCAGGCGCGACTATAGCCACCCGAATAGGTGAGCGAGTGCTTGATCGAATCGACTCCCCACCCTTCCTGGTAAAGCATCCGATTGTTCACCACGCTGCGAATGGTCAGCTCACTGTTTGCTTCGATCGGATAGTCCTTGAGGTTTTCATCGCCGCCATCGCCGTCGACCAGTAGTCTCCACTCCGGATATCGTTGCCGGATGCAGGAAAGCAGAGCAAGGCTTGCGGCAGCGCACTCGACATCTAATGGCTTGTAATCTTCGATCACGGCTACGGCGCGCAGCGGGTCGAGCGCGGTGGACGAAACCTCCATCACTTCGCCAAGCATCTCCAGCTCGGTGCGCCGCAGGAATGCGCGCGCCTGTTTGGCGTCCACACCTTCACCATCGATGGAGAGCGTGAAGGCCTTCAGGCGAGCGGGCGATTGTCCGGAATCGACGAGCGCCTTGTAGAGGCAGAGCAAAACCGACCCGCTGTCGATGCCGCCGGAAAAAGGAACGCCAATCGCTGCTTTTGGATCCTGCGCCGTGAGCCAACGGCGTATTTCCGCGTACAGCGTCCCGATATAATGTGCTCCGATCACGTCGAGATCGGGCGGCAACGTTGCGCGGGGCGGGTCGAAGAAACGAGCGTGAACGGGGTTCGGATCCGGGCAGCCAACCAGCCGCAGAGTCGTCACATGATGGGCGGGAACCATCCGCGTGTACGAAGGATGGAACTGGTCAGCCCAGCCGCGCCGCGCGAGCTCGCCGGCGATCTCATCGATCCGCTCGGCGACGATCAGCACCGGCCCGTCGACCGCCTTTGCCAAAAAATAGCGCAGCGGTCGATCGAGACTGCGCGCCAAAAGAACCCGTTCACCATCCTGGACCACCAGCGCAAAGGATCCGTCAAGATCAAGGACGCCGTCCAGGTCACTGGCGAGCAACCTGCGTCGAGCTTCAGATTCGTCGGTCGCCCAGAAGCGTTGAGAATCCGCGCGAACGAGGTTAATGACACGAGCAACCGCATGCACCGCCATGGAAACAATCCCTCAACCGCGAAGTGACTAACGCCGAGCAGCGCCGGCGCATTGATTTGCGCCCCACGTGGCGCGTGCAGGAATGTGCGCTGAGGACATCCTTCGAACAATGGCGGTAATGCGAAAAGCGAGCGTCGCAGCTCTGCTGAGTGTGGCAGCGGCAGTGGTCGCCTGTGAACGCCCACAGAACGAGGGAAAAACCTTAGCGCACACCTACTGCTCGGCGTGCCACGAGTTTCCGGATCCGTCACTGCTCGATAAGAAATCCTGGGTGGACGGAGTCCTTCCGCAGATGGCGCGTCGGGTCGGAGCGCCCGCAAATTCGCTGTTCGACGAGACCTCGCAAAGCCCCTACCTGACGACGCTCTCGCAGAAGATCTCTAAGACGGACTGGGAGAAAATTGTCGAGTACTTCCGGAGCACAGCGCCCGATTCCCTGCCCTACCAGAAGCTGCCAAGCCAACCAGAGGTCGACCCGCCGTTTTTCAGCGCACGGCCATTCGGCGCCGGCGTGCCGAGCAGTGGAATCATCACGGTCATTAAAGTGGACAGCACCAGACGGCGCATTTTCGTCAGCGATGCCGGACGCAAGCTTCTCCAGATTTTCGACTACAGCGGGCGGCTGACCGGGTCCCTCTCGCTGGCAAGTCCCGCGACCGATCTCGTGTTTGATGGGAACCAGCTCTACATACTCGAGGTTGGAATCCTCGATCCGAACGACGAAGCGAAGGGGCAGCTAGTTCGCTATGAATTTGTCTCGACCGACTCACTCCGCTTTGGCGCGATCGTCGTGGATTCCCTGCTGCGCCCTGTGTATGTGAGACGACTAAGCGAGGGCTCATCGACCGACGCGTTCATCATCTGCGAGTATGGAAACAATCGCGGCCGGCTCGCGGTCTATCGCGCTACGGGAGGCGCCTACCGGCGCGATGTTCTCGAGGCCAGTGCGGGTGCAGTGCTGTTCGAGCTGCGCGATATGAGTGGCGATGGGAAACCGGATCTGGTCGCGTTGTTCGCCCAGGGCGACGAACGCATCGTGATGTTCGAAAACGATGGACAAGGCGGCTTTAGTCACACGGGACGCGTGCTCCTCCGCTTCCCGCCGGTGTACGGATCGATGGATTTTTCGCTGCACGACTTCAACGGCGATGGAAAGCTCGACATCGTCTACGTCAACGGAGACAACTTCGACTATTCGCGCGTTTTGAAGCCCTATCACGGGGTTCGGATCTTCGAGAACGATGGCGGCTACAATTTTCGCGAGAAGTTCTTTTTCCCGATGTACGGAGCCGCACGTGCACAGGTCAACGACTTCAACGGCGACGGGAAACCGGACGTTTTGGTGACAAGCAACTTCGCGGATTTCCGGCTGCATCCCGAGCGTGGAATCGTATTCCTGACGAACGACGGTGGCTACAAATTTCAACCTTACGTTTTCAGTGCCGCGGCGGCGAATCAGTGGAATCTTACCGCTGCCGCGGATCTCAACAACGACGGACTTCCCGACGTGATCGTTGGTGCCATGGATCTCGGCAATATCGCTCGCTTGCAGAGCAGTCGCCGCGCGACCCAGAGTAGCGCGGCTATGTTGCTGCTCGAGAACAGATTCGCGCGTAGTCACAAGTAACGTTCGTTGAAGCGAGCGCCGGGAAGCCCTTTCGTTCGGATGATGCAGCTGGCGAGAGCAGGGATCATCCTTCTCACGGCTCTCGCCCTCTCAGGCTGCGGTCACAACTCCGAGCCGGCAGTCTTCAGGCTGCTGCCCCCGAAAGAAACGGGGATCGATTTCGCGAATACGATTACTGCTACCGATTCGTTCAACGTCCAGACGGACGTCTACATCTACAACGGCGGCGGTGTGGCCGTCGGCGATATCGACAACGATGGGCTGCCCGATATTTTCTTCAGCGGCAACATGGTGTCGAGCCGATTGTATCTGAATAAAGGTTCGATGCACTTCGTCGACATCACGACGGCCGCGCGCGTCTCGACCAGGCGCTGGGCGACGGGCGTCAGCATGGTCGACATCAACGGCGACGGATATCTCGACATCTACGTTTCGGTGTCGGGACCGGAGCGCACGGCGCCGCAGGATCGCGCGAATCTCCTGTTCGTCAACAACGGAGATCGCACCTTCACCGAGGAAGGCGCGAAATACGGCGTAGCCGACACTGGCTTCACTACTCACGCCGCCTTTCTCGATTACGACCGGGATGGCTGCCTCGATCTTTTCCTGCTCAACAACTCACCGAAGGACTTTTCGAGAGGTGTCGGCAACCAGCCCACGGCGAATCGCGATTCAACTCCCGGCAGCGTAAATGAGCTTTACCACAACGACTGCCCGGGCGGAAAGCCCGGACATTTCACGAACGTGTCGGCGCAGGCAGGGATTCTCCGCGACTCCGGTTTTGGCCTCGGCGTTGCCGTCGGAGACATCGATGGTGACGGTTGGCCGGACATCTATGTCTCCAACGACGTAGCGCCGAATGACGTCCTCTACCACAACAACCGGAATGGCACCTTCACCAACATTGCGGCCAAATCGCTTAAGCACACCAGTCAGGCGGGCATGGGCGTCGACATCGCCGATTTCAACAACGATGGACGTGCGGACATTCTGCAAGTCGAGATGCTACCCAGCGATCTGCAGCGCCGGAAGCGGACGACTGGCAACGTCACACCGATGAGCGTGGCTGAGGGTCTGCGTCGCAGTTACCGAGTCGACTACTCGCAGAACTCGCTGCAGCTGAATAACGGAGTCACCAACGATGGACTTCCGGTGTTCAGCGATATAAGTCGACTCGCAGGCGTGTCGGCGACGGACTGGAGCTGGAGCGCATTGTTCGCCGACTTCGACAACGACGGCTACAAAGACATCTTCATCGGCAACGGGTACCCGAAAGCAGTCAACGATCTCGACTACATGGCTGCATACAGCTCGACCAGCAGCCGGAATGTCGCGGTTCCACGCCGTCTCTTAAGGGAGCTGCCGGCGTACGAATTCCCGAATTACGTCTTTCGCAACAACGGTGATTTGACCTTCACCGACAAGACGAAGCTCTGGGGAATGAATCAACCGAGCCTGTCGTACGGCGCCGCCTACGCGGATTTGAACAACGACGGGAAGCTCGATCTCGTCGTCAACAACATGAACGGGCCGGCGTTCGTGTATGAAAATGTTCTGCCGTCAGACACGCATCATTTCCTCGAGATCCAACTCGAGGGTGAATCTTCACACCAGCGGAGCGCGGGCACCGGTGCACAAATCGTCGTAACAGCCGGCGGCATGAAACAGTATTTCTACAGCTCGCCCTATCGCGGCTTCATGTCGTCGGTCGATGACCGCGTGCACGTCGGGCTCGGTAAGGCGACTCGGGTTGACACTCTCGAGGTGTACTGGCCCGACGGCGCGCACCAAACTCTTACCAACCTACAAGCCGATCGCATCATCGACGTGAAGCATCAGCCCTCCGCAACGCCGCTGGGGCAAACGCATTTGGCTGACACAACCAGTCAGAACCGTTGGTTTGAACAAGCGCATTTGCCCGGGCTGACGTACAAGCAGCCCTCCGTTTTTCAGGCTGATTTCAGCGTGCAGCCACTTCTCCCGTACGTGATCTCCGCGCATGGTCCCGCACTCGCCGTCGGCGATGTCAATGGCGATGGTCTCGATGACATCTACGTCGGAGGAAATGCCGGTGTCGCCGGCAAGCTTTTCATTCAGCGCAGCGACGGTGGCTTCGTCGAGTCCACCAAGGGACAGCCGTGGGATGCCGACAAGGCGTACGATGACTGGGGGGCGGTGTTCTTCGATGCAAACGGTGATGGCAAGGTCGATCTGTACGTTGCCAGCGGGAGCTACATAGATGACAACGGCTCGCCGTTGATGCAGGACCGGTTGTACATGAATCAGGGGAATGGCCGGTTTGTGCGCGACGCTCAGGCGTTGCCGCGGATGACAACGAGCAAAGGGATCGTACGCGTTGGCGATTTCAACGGCGACGGTCGTCCTGATCTCTTCGTCTCTGGTCGGCTGACGCCGCGCAAATATCCTTATCCAACGCGGAGCTACATACTGCGCAACGATGGCGGCGGACACTTCACCGACGTCACGCAACAAGTCGCGCCAATGCTGATCAATCCCGGTGGCATGATCACCGACGCGGCGTGGCTGGACTTTGACGGCGATGGAAAACTCGACCTCGTGACAGTCGGCGAGTGGATGCCGATCCAGTTCCTGAGGAACGAGGGCAATCATTTCGCCGACGCAACCAAAGCTACTGGACTACCGTTAGATCGCGGCTGGTGGTTCAGCATCGCGAGCGGCGATTTCGACCGCGACGGACGTCCGGATCTGGTCGCGGGGAATTTGGGGTTGAATTACAGCTACGCGACATCGAAGGACACGGTTTTCGAAGTCTACGCCAGCAGCTTCACCGGCAATCAAACAACCGACATCGTTCTCGCCGAGCGCATGAATGGAGTGTCCTATTCGCTGGCGGGCATGATGCCACTCGGACAGGACATCTACACGACTGCCGTCAAGTACCCGACTTTCGGCTCATTTGCGGCTGCGCGGCTCGATCAGCTACTCGGCGCGCAACAGCTGAAAGCGGCGCTCCACTACGAGGTCGATACATTCGCCAGCGTCATGTTGCATAATAACGGCGGCGGAAAGTTCAGCATGGAGAAGTTGCCCAACCTGGCTCAGATCGCGCCGATCAAAGCGATGGTCGCGCGCGACATCGATGGCGACGGTAATCTCGATCTCGTGATCGCGGGGAATCTCTACGAGGCGGAGCCTAATACGCCGCGCGCAGACGCGGGCAACGGACTCTGGCTGCGCGGTGATGGCAAAGGGCATCTCTTACCGGTGGCAGGGTGGCAAAGCGGATTCCTGGCACCGCTTGATGTATCAGGCCTGGCAGTGATCAGGACGGAGCGCGGCAGCGCCATGGTAGTGGCGAGCGCCGCCGACTCGTTGCAGGCGTTCAGGATCAGGAAACCGGCCAAATAGAAAAGCGGGCAAAAAAAAGCACCGGCAATTTCTGCCGGTGCTTTTCTTACCTGCCGCGGTTTTTCTCAGGTGCAGGGATCTGCTCCCCAACCGCAATTTTGTTTGAGCTTCTGTTCTCCATTCACCGTGCTCAGCGTGATTTGCTGATTCGGTAGCGGGAACAGCAGGTGCTTTTGAGTAAATGGTTCAGCGGTCGCCTTGTACAGTCTGCGCGTCTTCTCCATACCTCCGCCCTCTCCGTTGATGTAACCGTTGATGGCGGCTGAAGCGTAGGCGAAGCCCCAGCGGCGTAGATCGTACATCCGTTGACCTTCCATCGCCAATTCCAGGCGGCGCTCGGCGCGCACTGCTTCACGCGCATAAGCCTGGCTCGGGAAAGATGTATACAAACCGATGTCATAACGCGCCCACGTGATCGATGGATCGTGAATTGGCACGACCATGCGCTTGTCACCTGCGCACTGTGGGTAAGTAGCTGCGACGTCGTTATCAGCGGAGGCGCCGCAACCCTGGGCCGCGTTGCCACTGGTATTGAGGTCACCGCGGGCACGAGCTCTCACCTGGTTGACGAGAGCCATCGCGCCAGGCAGATCGGTGTTGGTCTCGACCTTTGCCTCCGCCAGCATCAACAACAAGTCTGCGTAGCGGAAGAGATGAATGCGCACGGAATTCTGCTGCGTTGGCGCCCATCCGCCCGCGACTTGCTCTGCGCCACTCGCCTGCTCGTGTGCGTTCTTCTTCGGCGTGTACGGACCGCCGTTTCCAATGTCACGTACCCAGCTGTCGGCGCCGGTGGTAACCTTGACCAGGCCCCAGTCCTTGTATGGCACCTTGTTACGACCGACGGTCCAATCCAGACGGGGATCGACCGGAGCGAGGTTGCCACCTTCGAAAGCTGCGTCGTTGGCATTCCAGGTCGATGGGCTGGACAACGAGAGCGGTAATCCGGCGGCATCAACACGATAGAAATTCACCAGGTTCTGCGACGGCTGGTTGAACCCGCAACAACCAAAGTGGCTTCCTGAATACGGGAAATTGAGCCGCTCGCCGAAGTTTCCATTGTTGCCTTCAGCCTGGCCATCGTTGACCGAAGCCTGATAAGCCCAGATGGTTTCCGGACCGTTGTAGAACTGCGCGAACCCGGTCCATACCCGGTCAAAGCTGGTTTCGAGTGCGTATCGCTTGCTGTTCACGACTTCGGTTAGAGTCGTGATGGCGTTTTGCCAGTCGCCGGCATAAACCTGCACCCGGCCCTTGTACGCCTTCGCGGTCCAGACACTTGGGCGACCCTTGTCGCGAGCGACGTCGGGCAGCAACGCAATTGCAGCGTCCAGATCCTTGATGATATCAGCTATTACCTCGGCAGCAGTTTCGTTCGGCTTGCGGAAATCCTTATCATCCTCGCGGTAGTACGGGATGTTGCCCCACATCCGGTACGCCTCGAAGTGATAGTGAGCGCGGAGGAACAGCGCCTCACCTTCGATGCTCTTCTGGTCGCTGGCCGTAATCTCGTTCGGACTTGCGGCAACGACCTTTCGAAGCAGTCGAATCGCGGCATTCGCTCGCGAGACGCCTTCGTAGCTAATGGTCCATTTTTCGTTCAGGTAGATCTGCCCCTGCGGGCCGGACCAGTGGTAATTCTCGATGTCATTGATCGGGGGCTGGTCACTGCCCGTCGAGCCCTTGTAGGAGTCGTCGGCTGCGACGCTTCCAAATACCCAGTTGCTCGCCGCGCAACCCCAATCGCCCGTCACTGGGCAATCGAGCGCTCTATATGCTGCGATCAAAGTTCCTTCGACGCCCGAAGCCGTCGAAAGGGTTCCCTCATCCAGCGTGCCCTGCGGAGTAGCGTTGGTGTCCAGGAAATTCTTACATCCGTAGAGACCGCCTGACACGAGTGCCAGGATCGCCGTTCCGACGAGCAGCCGATTCTTCGCTAAGACTTTCATCGATTGAGTGTCCTTGAAAAAAAGTCCAGTCGTTAGAACGACGTCGTGATGCCAACGCTAAAGATTCTATTGCTCGGATAAGACCCACGATCGAAGCCACGGATCTGATCGCGAATGTCGCCTGCCGCACCAGTGAGGTTCGCTGCGGGCAGAGCCGGATCCAACCCGTCGTAGCTCGTTGCCGTGAACAGATTGTCGCCCTGAACGTACACGCGGGCTCCCGGCAGGTAGCGCGCGGCGGACGGCAGCGTGTAACCAATCTGCACAGTGCGCAGGCGAGTGTAGCTTCCGTCCTTCACGTATGCGCTGCTATACCGGTTGCTCGACTGGTCGCTGTTGTCGAGGCGCGGATACTTGGCATTCGGGTTCTGCGGCGTCCACGAATTACTGAGCAGATCCTTCCTCACGTTCGTCTCGAACTCGCGGAACACATAGAATTCCATCTGGTTCTCGAAGATCTTGTTCCCATAGGTGCCGAAGATCGTCGCGCTTGCATCCCAATTTCCGCGATGCGCGCCGAGATCCAGGCTGCCGGTAAACTTCGGATGCGGGCTACCGATGATGGTTCGATCATTGTCATCGATAACGCCATCTCCGTTGACATCCTTGAATTTGTACCGGCCGATAGCGGCGGTCTCGTAGCACGGTGTGCCGTTGCCGCCGGTCCCAATACCACAGCCTCCCGCCGCCTTGGCGGCCTCTGCTTCAGCCGCAGTCTGATAGAAGCCGTCGACTACGAAGCCATAGAAGGAGCCGATTGGGTGGCCGACCATGTTGATCGCAGCATTTCCAAAGCGCGCGACTGCCGGGCTGAAGAAGAACTGCTGGTCGCCATTGATCGCCACAATCTTGTTGCTGTAATGACTACCGTTGAACGTCACGTTCCATGACGCAGCGGTGTGTCCGAGCGAGAAGTCAAACCCGGTATTCCGCATCTTCCCGATGTTCACAATCGGCGGATCCACCTGACCAGCGGTTGCCGGCAGTTGCGGATCGTAGAGCAGGTTGTCGGTGTTACGACGATAGACATCAAGAACAAAGTTGAGAGCACCGTCGAAAAGCACCATGTCGGCACCAACGTTCTGCGACCGGTTTTCTTCCCACTTTAGATCCGGATTGCCGAGTGAAGTCTGACGGAATCCCGGCCGAATGCTGTTTCCCGAACCGGTGATGTCGTAGAACGTGTTGTCCGTTCCACCGCCGAACTGCGACAAGATACGACCGGATGGAATCAGCTGGTTTCCGGTAACTCCGGCGCCGAAACGCAGCATCAGGTCGTTGACGAAGCGATTGTTTCTGAAGAACGGCTCGTTGGAGATTCTCCAGCCGAGGCCGAATGCCGGGAACGTTCCCCATCTGTGTCCCGGCGCGAGACGTGAAGAACCGTCTCTGCGGATCGTGAAGCTGGCGACATACTTGTCGGCAAAATTGTAGTCCATCTTTCCGAACAGCGACAGCAGTGCAGCCTTGCCGCCCGTGCTGGAAACGTTTTTGGTGGTCGGATCGCCCAACGCGTCCTGGATGTAGCGTGAGGCGTTATCCGTGTTGAGCAGATTGCCGATCGAAGCGGTGATGAAGCGATTGGTTTCCTGGTTGGCTTCCTGGCCAAGCAGGAAATCGAAGTTGTGGCTGCCGAGCGCTTTGACAAAACGCGCCGTGTTGCTCCACGTCCAATCAAGGAACTGGTTGTTGTTCTCGTCGATCTGGTTACTGAAAGTCGCTTCAGCGACTTCCGGACTGGGCGGCGTGAATCCCTGGAATGCGTTTTCGCCGACGCTGAAGCCGAGCCTCGACCTGAGAGATATCTGAGGTGTGAAGTCGAAACCAGCGAATGCGTTCCCGAAGACATTCAGGTTCCGCTGAATGTCATCCTTGTGCGTGGCCGCCCACTTGACGGGATTAGTCTGGTTACCGAGGGTCGTTGCCTTGCCGCCGGCGAAGTTACTGCCGCTGACATCGAAAACGGGTATCACCGGCTGCATCAGAATGTCCTTGCCGAGGATTCCGTCTTCCGCATAACTGCCCGGATCATCCGGGAGACCGCCATAGTGACGTTCGAGAGCGAGCGCCGCGTTCTCGCCGAAGGTGAACTTGCCGAGGTTGAACTGGGTGTTGGCGCGGACGCTGCCACGCTTGAAGTCGTTGTACTTGGCCGTGCCGCCCTGGTGGTAATAGTTGAAGGAGACGCGATAGGCATTCGCGTCGCTCCCACCGCTCACGTCGAGGTTGTAGTCACCGACCGGCGCCGAGCCGAAGATCTGCTTCCACCAGTTCGTTCCGGCGCTACCCGGCATGATCAGGCCATTCGGATACGAATAGTTGGCGAGGTCAACGCCCGTTGGACGTCCGAAGACGTCACTGGATGCGTCCTGGGCGAAGATGAATTGCGGAACGCTTTGATTGTTGGGATCGCCGTAGATGTTCGTCGGAACCGGCGTGCCCGCGTTCAACGCGGCCTGCTTCACGACTTGGCCGTAGGCAAGCGCGTCGGTAATGAGGAAGTCGTCGTAGCCCTTGACCGGGGTAGCGACACCAGTGCGAACGCGCAGGGTGGTCTGCGGCGGTCCGGCGATTCCTTTCTTGTTCGTCTCGATGAGGATCACGCCGTTGCTGGCGCGCGAGCCGTAAATCGAGGCCGAGGAGGCATCCTTCAGCACCTGGACTGAAGTGATGTCGTCCGGGTTAAGGAAATTCAGGTAGCTCTCCTCTACGGGAGTACCGTCGATCACGTAAAGCGGATCGTTGTTCTGGAAGGAGCTGATACCTCTGATGCGCACCGTGCTCCGCGAGCCCGGCGAGCCACTGGTGGCGACCGTCACGCCTGGTACAGCAGCGTCGAGCCTCTGAAGTACGCTGGACGTGGTCTGCTTTTGCGCACTCTCTACGTTGACGCTGGAAACTGCGCCGGTGATGTCACCGCGGCGCTGCTCGGTGTAAGCGGTCACGACGACCTGCTCGAGGTAAGGCACCTGAGCCATCGTGATGTCGACCGTGCTTCTGCCACCGACAGTGGTTTGCACCGGGCGCTGTCCGACCAGCGAGAAGCTGAGGACGGCGTCCGCTGGCGCGCTGATACGATAGTGCCCGCTGGCGTCGGTGAGCGTTCTCACGTCTGTGCCCTGAACGCGGACCGTAACACCGGGCAGCGGCGTGCCGCCTGTAGATGTCACCGTACCGCTGACTGCTACGTTCTGGGCGAAAGCAGTAGTCGCGACGACAAGCATGAGCGCAACGCTCAGCGCCGCCGAGAGGAGGGCGCCACAGCGCCGCTCGCGAAATGGTTTACCGTACGACTGCTTTTTCTCCATGGTGTTCCTCCGGAAATTGCTAAAAGCATTCATGGCTATTGCCCCACCGTGATCGTGGCAGTGAGGTCGGCATCAGACGCTACTGGCTGATCGCCATCGGGAAAGAGAATGGCGTAAGCGACATCGCCTTTCTTGAACAGGCATTGCTTGGTGATAGCGCCGGTATCGGGATCGTGCTCGATGCTGACTTTGGTCTGGCTCGCATCGACATCCGTAGTCGCCAGCGTTTTCCCGGTGCCGACGTCGACGAACATTGCCCTCCACGTCCCCGTCGCCTGCCATGTCGCAGACAGATTGTAGGTCTGCACGTTCTGCGTACCGACAACGACAGTGCCGCAGCCGGCCGCGCTGGCGGCAATCGACGACGGGATGTGAACCCGTGCCGGACCCATGCTGTCGTCGCTCCCACACGCGAGCATCGACGCCGCTACAAGCAGCGCGAGGCCGCCCTTTCCGGCGTGTCGAAACGCGTTGACTCCGTACCACAACTTCTTCTCCATTGTCCCCCTCCCAGTTGCGCCCATCTAGTTGGTTACCTGCGGTCTGTGCATTGCGCCCAGGCCCTTCATCGCTATCAGCTGGCGATACGTGATGAGTCTTACGTCGCGCGCTTTGAGGGCATCGCGCACGCGCTGCGATGTGATCGCATCCAGTTCGCCCTGGCGGTTCTTGCTCATGTCCGGCAAGCCGCCGTCGGTGTTCATGTCGATCAACGCGCCCAGCTCGGCGTTGTCGATTCCGACGTGTGTGACGACGAGGTTCAATCCCGGTTGGAGGCGAGCGATCATCGCCACAAGGCTGTCAGCCTTGTCAGGTGGGAGTGCATCGTATTGGGGATTGCCTCGGTTTTCGCCGAAGTACTGCGACATGCCAAGACCATACTCTTTGGCGAGCCGCTCCGTAAGAGCACGAAACTCCGGCGTGCTGACTGCGGTGCCCATGTGATAGTCGACGTAGTCGATCTTCAGACCGGAGTGCAGCGCTCTCTCGATCTGGGCCCGCAGCTCTTTCTCGACTTCACCGATGTTGGGATGATTCTGGTGAAGTGCTGCCGTGCTTTGAAAAAAATAGCCGTCCGCATCAACCAGCGATGGAACGGCAGTACGTCCGAGAATCGGTCCCCAGCGATAATTCTTCCACTCTGAGTTGAGCGTCAGGTGGATACCGACGGAGATCTCCGGATGCTGCTTGAGAATCGCGACGGTCTCCTGATACCACGGAGTCGGAAACATCACCGAGACGGAGACCGGAATGCCACTGGAAATGAGCTTCTCGAGAGCCATGTTCACGCTGTGGCTCATGCCGCCGTCATCGGTGCGCACGACGAGATAGATCGGCTCGCTGGCAGCGGGATGGCTGGAGGAAAGGCTTTGCGCGGCGCCATGCAGTGGCGTGGCGATCGACCACAATCCCAGTAGTACGAACAGAGCGAACGAACGGGACGGCCGCGTACGATTCTCCCCGAGACGGAATCTGTGAATTCTGTCTAGCACAAAGCGCGTTGCTTATAAGGCAGCGCGAAAAATATTTTACTTGGGACACCCTCTATTACGGCGCGGGTTTTCCGTTGTCAAGAAGGATTTTTTTCTCGGGATTTCACGGCCGGGCTCACCGACGGCTTTTCACGGCGGCTCGCCGGGGAAACTGCTGTCGTCACGTTTACAGGAACGGAACGCTACGTCCGCCGCCGTACAGAAAAAAAAAGTCGCTCAGCAATGCTGAGCGACTCCAACCGTGATCCCAATCATTGGGTATGCGCCGTGTAGGAATCGAACCTACAACCTAATGATTAAGAGGCGGTAGCGGCTTTCTGTGGCGGGTTTGGAATCGTTGTGAAACGTGTTGATTAACAATTGCTTCCACCCTTTGGACGCAAAGTTGTTTGGATAGTTCACATCGCATCCAAACACGGCCAAACTATGCACTTGGCTATGCACCGAGAAAACAAAAGCCCGCCGAATGATCGAGCGGGCCTCTGTTCGATATGCGACCGAAGGACTACGCCACGAGCTGGAGCCCTCCATTCCAACGACGCTCGGCCTCCTGCGCGGCTCGTGGAGCTTGCTTGGCTTGGAGGTGACCGTACACTTTCGCCGTGAAGGCCATATTGCTGTGACCCATGACACGGCTCACATCCAAGAGCGGCACCCCGTCGAGCAACGCCAACGTCGCGAACGTGTGACGGAGTGAGTACAGCCTGAACTTCGGAACGAAAGGCCGCTCAGCCGTTGGCCCTGAGCGCGGCTTCTTTTGCTCCGGCCCCCAAGTCCCGAGGTCACCCTTCCCGCCGTCCGCCTTCCGCAGCATTCGGTTGAACGCTCGCGTGATATTGTTGCCAAGCGGTCTCCCGAACTCGTTGCTGAAGACGAACCCGAGCTCCTCGTACTCCGGCCCCATGCGCTGACGTTCGCGGTGCTGCTCGTCCTTCCACTGCCGCAGCATGGCCAAGGTCGTGTCGTTGATCGGCACCTCGCGGTTAGAGTTCTCCGTTTTCGGTTCGTGGATCAACCAACCCTGCTCCTGTTTGTTCACGCCGACTCGTACGAGCGTCCCACGCACGCGCACCAGCTTCGCATCGAAATCGATGTGCCTCCATTGAAGCGCGAACGCTTCTCCAGGACGTAGGCCTGTGCAGAGCATCAGGTGCCAAAACGCGCAGAGCCTGTCATCTCTCGCAGCCGCACGGAAACGCTCCTCCTGTTCAGCGGTCAGCGCCTCAACTTCTGAATCCGCGTCGGGCGCGTAGCCGGTCTTCTTCGCCTCGAAGTTCGGCAGCGTGGCCTTAGCAACGACGTTGCGCGCCAACAGGTCAACGTCAACCGCGTATCTGAACGCCTGCTTTAGCACGCCGTGCAAGAAGCTTACGCCGCGACGCAACTCATACTTCTCGTACATCTGCGAGTAAAGCTTGTTGAAGTCTGCCGCCTCAAGCGACGTGAGCTTCCGATCACCGAGCCGCACAACGTCCGGCGTCTCTTTCGACGTGAGGAAGATCCACTTGCCAAGGATCTTCTCGGTGCTGTATGTGCTGCGCACTTTGTTCCGATGCATCGGCAACCACACGTCTCGCAGATACTGAGTCAATGTTGATTTCGTGAGCGTCGGCTTTACGACTCCGTCATCGCGTTTCACCTCGTACTTGCGCGCCCACTTCTCCGCCTCGTCGCGCGTCGCCTTGATCGCAGTCTTGAAGCGCGCGCCTCCAGTCTCAGGATGCTTGCCGAGGTATACCTGCGCGCGCCACCGTCTCTTGTGGCGGCCCTTCCCTTTGATTTCCCTGAAAGTTGCCATTTGGTCATATCCTCCCTTGGTATAAGTAGGCCGGAACACGTTTTTCGAGTGTCCCATTTGTCATGACCAAAGGGTGGAGAGCCTGCAATCTCACGCAGCGGATCGCGGCAGTAACGGTTCTGAAAGGTCCCGTAGGTCCTTTGCGACGCGATGATTTGCGTGTGGGCGTTCGGCGCCGAGCGGCGGGTGTTAATGACTAAGGAGGTATTCGCAATAAATGTCGAGGACTTGCGAATACCTCCTCCGCCAACTGCCTTCGCCTGCTGTTACTTCGAAATCATTATCTCGCCGGCGTTCACAGTTATCGCTGCTGGCTGTATGGCTAGTAGACCTCGAACGAAATACCGCGCGGCGGGAAGCGAGTCTCCGAGAATGTCCGCTCTTGCGACACCGCGTGCGAAGGTTTTGGTCTCGCCCGGATTGATAGTTACTTGCACCAAGCTGAGAGCACACGGCGCTGTATACTGTGAATCCCACACCACCCGCCCCGCAGGGGGTGCGGCTGTCAGGACTTGCAAAATGACCGGACAGCCACCGGGCACCATGAGCTTCAACGGACGATCCAAGCGATTCGTCGCCTGTATCTCTACCTTGAAGTCGTAGAAGCGCTCGTTCACGGTCGCTGCTGATGCCCGCAGCGCCAGGCTGTCGTTTGTAACATCGCCAGCGCGGGCATCATTGCTCGGACCGGGCACCGAGTAGGCGCCCGCACCACACGCGCAAAAGAGAGCAGTCGCCGCGGCCAGGGCCGTGCGCAGGCGAAGCTTTACTCTGTCTCGCACTACTAGCAGAACGCTGTTCATATGACCGTCAGTTATTGGAGACCGTCAGCACCGCCCAACACGGCTGATAGGGACATTGGCTCGCATTGTCATACCTGTTTGCGAGCTCATACGAGATATATGGATATTTCCAGCACATTGGGATCCTAAGCTTAGAATTCCACGTGGACAAGTTGTCGCGG